>Ga0182030_10016379_pt1 | contig 14446 bp, 11 predicted proteins | sample 812S3MmetaG_FD_121299 | JGI IMG/M metagenome (GOLD analysis project Ga0182030, IMG submission 121299) | Permafrost microbial communities from Stordalen Mire, Sweden - 812S3M metaG (Illumina Assembly) | ecosystem: Environmental > Terrestrial > Soil > Wetlands > Permafrost | place: Sweden... | reverse complement strand
CTCGGCCACGACCCCGCCCCGTACGTCATCGTCGGGATGATGGCCTGCTTCGGGAGCATCTCGCGGGCCCCGCTGGCGGTGATGTTGATGGTCGCCGAGATGACGGGAACCCTCTCGCTGATCGTGCCGGCCATGCTGGCAGTCGGCCTGGCGACGCTCATCGTGCGGCGCAACGACGACACCATCTATCGCAGCCAGCTGCGCAGCCGGGCCGAGTCCCCCGCGCACCGCATCCTCACCGGTCTTCCGTTGCTCGCGCTCGCAATCGCGTCTCAGGCGATGGCCCCGGCGCGATGTGTGCTGGCCGAGCCCGGCGACAGTGCGACGTTCCAAGCCCAGATGGAGCAGGACGAGGTCAGCGCCGCGCCCTTGATCGACTCCCAGGGTCATTACGTCGGGGTCGTCACGTTCGACGCGCTGCAGAGGGCGACTGGAGACACCAAGGCCCCGGGTGTAGAGGGCCTGGTCGATGCCACCTTCGCACCAATCCATGAATCAGTGCATCTGGACGTCGTCCTCGATACCCTGACCTCCACGCCCCAGACGTGGGCGGCCGTCATCGACGATGAGCGGCGGGTCGTCGGCACGATCGCCATCTCGGACATCGTGCGCAACTACCGCCGAACGATGCAGGCCAGCCTGCGTCACGTCTCTGAGCTGGGCGGGCGCACTGGAATCCTGGAGATAGTGATCGAGCATGAGTCCCGCCTGGTCGACCGGCCGCTACGCTCAACGTCGATACCTCGCGGTGTACTCATCACCGCCATCGAGCGTGGGCGAGATGTCATTCGACCGACCGGTGAGACCGTCATAAAATCTGGCGATCGCCTGATGGTGCTCGGTAGCTCCGAGGATCTGGACGTTCTCGGCCAACTCGCGTCATCGGTGCAGAAGTGAATCGCACCGGTGAAACGGGGCAGGGCAGTCTCGCAATGGCTTAGAAACTTGAGCCCTGAAAACAGGGTGAATCGCGTCGGGAAAGCGGGACACTAAGTAATCTCCAAGACGGCATTGTCGCTTTTCGGTCAGGTTTCGCAGATTGGCAGAAGTCTGAGCCCTAAAGCGAGGCATGTAGCGGTGTGTAACGTCTTACGGAAGCAAAGTGGGAGCGGTTTGCAAAACGGCGAATAGTTCGAAAATCTTCAACTTTTCTTCCATGGCACCGCGATCGTTGGGATCCACGAGCGTGAACGTTCAATTTTGCTAAGTGGGCCGCCCGGGTCTTGATCCCGGCAACTTGGGACTAAAAGGAACCTTTCATCGGTTGTTCTGCGTCGGGTCTTCGACGCCAGCAGCTCCTCAGGCTCACGCCCATTGCGCGGTCCACCCCCCAGCGATCTGTCCCGTGACGATGTTCAGTCGATTCCAAAGGTTGATCGCGGCGATCGTCACGACGAGTGCCGCGAGTGCCGGCTCATCGAAGTTCTTCGCGGCGTCGTTCCAAACATCGTCAGGAACTGGGTTCGAACGATCGCTCAGCCGAGTGGCGGCTTCAGTGAGGGCGAGGGCGGCGCGCTCCGCATCGCTGAAGTAGGGCGCGTCCCTCCACGCCGCCAGCGTGAAGAGTCGCTCGTCGCTTTCACCGATTTTCTTGGCGCCACGGGTGTGCATGTCGAGACAGACGCTGCATCCGTTGATCTGACTCGCCCTTAGAGCGACCAGTTCGCGTATTTCCTTGGACAGTCCTTCGCCGTTAGATGCCACCCCGAGCGCTTGGAGCGCGTCAAAGAGCCCCGGAATCGTGATTGCGGGGTTTTGAATTCGTGCTTCCATGGTTGTCTCCTTGTCACATCGACGTAGGTTGAGGTGTCACTACATATGACACCTGAAACCGGGGGAATGTGACGCATGGACGATCAGGACTGGCTGGCTCGACAATTTGAGGATCACCGGGCCCACCTGCGCGCCGTGTCATATCGAATGCTCGGCTCGAACGCCGAAGCCGAAGATGCCGTCCAGGACGCCTGGCTCCGGGTCAGCCGGACCGGAGTTGACGGAGTGGAAAATCTCGGCGGATGGTTGACGACGGTTGTGGCGAGGGTGTGCCTTAACTACCTTCGAGCCCGTAACGCGAAGCGAGAAGACGTGCTCGACGACACAGCACCGCTGACGCATCGTGATTTTAGGCCGGGGCCCGAGGAAGAGGCCGTGCTCGCTGATTCGGTCGGTCTCGCTCTCTTGGTGGTGCTCGACACGCTCAGTCCCCCAGAACGACTCGCGTTTGTGCTGCACGACATGTTTGGTGTGCCGTTCGACGAGCTCGCTACCATTGTGGATCGCTCTCCCGAGGCCACTCGACAGCTCGCCAGTCGCGCACGGCGCCGGGTGCAAGGTCAGCCGGTCAAGTCGAGCGGGGAGCTGGCGGGGCAGCGCGCAATAGTCGACGCCTTCCTCGCCGCATCACGAAATGGGGACTTCGAATCTCTTCTCAAGGTCCTCGATCCGGACATCATCTTTCGTATCGACCCGGTGCTCGTGACGTTAGGCGAGCCGACCGAGATCCGTGGCGCACGAACCGTTGCCTCTAACGCTCTCGCGTACGCGAGTCGAACAAGCGTCGCTCGAGTAGCGCTCGTCAACGGAGAGGTGGGGATGATCTTGGCGCCGAGGGGAACGCTTCGCGCAGCTGGCTTGTTTGTCTTCGATCTTGATCGGCAGGTGATCGCGGCCGTCGAGCTGATCGCTGAGCCTCGAAGACTTCATGCTCTCGAAGTCGCCATCTTGAGCGACTGACCTTCAAGACGTGCTGGGCTCGAGCTCGACGCGAAGTTGATTGCACCTTGGATATGACTGCTACTACTATCTGGAGGTAGCAGTCAAAAGAAGGAGGCTCCATGAAAAATAGCGGAGCCCGTCGGTGGTGGGCACTGGGGGCAGTGAGTTTGGCCGTGCTCGCCGTGGGTTTGGACGGCACCGTGCTGAGCGTGGCACTGCCGACCTTGTCGAAGGCACTCAAGGCGTCTGAATCTGATCTTCAATGGTTCACTTCGATTTACCTCCTGGTGCTCGCCGCATCGATGCTTCCCGTCGGAATACTGGGCGACCGTTACGGCAAGAAGAAGGTGCTGCTGATCTCTCTCGCGTTTTTCGGACTCGGCTCCGCGGCGTCAGGATATTCAACGTCGGTGTGGGAGTTCATGGCCGCTCGAGTCCTGATGGGTATTGCGGGGGCCGGGGTCATCGTGATGGCCATCTCCGCGTTGACTGTGTTGTTCGCGAAAGAGGAACGACCAAAGGCGGTCGGGGTGTGGTCAGCGGCCAACTTTCTCTCTCTTCCGCTTGGCCCCATTCTTGGAGGCTGGCTGCTGACGCACTACTGGTGGGGTTGGGTCTTCTTGATCAATGTGCCAGTGGCCGTGATCGGACTCGTTGCGGGTGCCGTGCTGATACCCGAGTCTCGTTCGTTAGAGCGTCCCAGCGTGGACCTGGTGGGAGTGACCTCATCGGCGGCCGGCCTGGTGGCACTGATGTATGGCCTCATTGAGGCGGGGCAACATGGTTGGAGCAATGTGGTGGCGCTGCTCTTCATCTTCGTCGGGCTCGTGATTCTCGTCGGATTCTTTGGCTGGGAACGACGTCTCACTGGTCAACCCGCAGGCGAACCACTGCTCGATCTAGCGCTATTCGATTCGCGCTCGTTCACCTGGGGCGTCATTTTGGCAGCGTTTGTGATCCTCTCGATGTTCGGCGTGTTGTTCACCATGCCGCAGTTCTTCCAAGGTGTGCTCGGTACGAACCCGATCGGATCGGGGCTGCGCCTCTTGCCGATGATGGCTGGCTTAGTGATGGGGGCGATTCCTGCCGCCAAACTGGCCAGCCGTTTGGGTTCCAAAGTGGTAACCACAGCGGGCTTCGTGCTACTCGCCGCGGGCCTTTTCATTGGTTCGACGACGAGCGCTCGCTCGAGCAGTGTCTTCATAATGTGTTGGATGGCTCTCTTCGGACTTGGAATAGGGATCGCGATTGCTACCTCATCGTCCGCCGCCTTGGTTGAACTGACCGAAGATCGCAGCGGCGTCGGCTCCGCGGTTCTTCAGGCCGTAAACAAAACGGGCGCTCCCCTGGGCGCCGCGATCCTAGGCAGCGTTCTTAGTGCAGGCTATCTCGCACACCTCAACCTCTCGGGCTTGCCGGCGTCGGCCGCGGCCGCCGTTCGCCAGAGCGTCTTTGGTGGCGTGGCCGTCGCTCAGCAACTTCATTCGACCGCGCTACTTGCGTCGGTTCGATCGGCTTTCGCTAGCGGCATGGACGGAGCGCTCCTGGTTTCCGGCGGCATTGCACTAATCGGCGCGGTGCTTTCAGCACTTTTTCTTCCACAGACGAACGTATCGTTGCAAGCGAAGCACGCTAGTACGAGTAAAGAGGAAGAGCCCGTTGGAATCTAATGAGGTAGTCTCCGGAGGTCTGCGCGAGCGAAAGAAGGCCAAGACGAGGTCGGCGATTCAATCGCTCGCCCTGCGGCTCTTTCGAGAGCAAGGTTATGACGCGACAACTGTCCAGCAGATCATCGAAGAAGCCGAGGTCTCTGAGAGCACTTTCTTTCGCTACTTCCCGACCAAGTCCGACGTTGTGCTGTTTGACGACCTTGATCCGATCATTGTCGAGGCCATTCGTAAGCAGCCCCCGGAATTAAGCTCACTCCAAGCGCTTCGACGGGCATTCAGAGAAGTGTTCGACCACTTGTCAGCGACGGAGTATACCGATCAGTTGGATCGAATGCAGCTCAGTTCCTCGGTTCCCGAACTGCGCTCGGCGATACTGGATCAGTTTGCGGGGGTGATGAATCTCTTGGTCGACGTACTCGCCGAACGCACTGGCCGGAAGCCAGATGATGTCGGCGTTCGGACATTGGCCGGAGCCATCGTGGGTGTTGCGATATCTGTGATGTTCGCCATCGCCGATGACCCGTCGAAGAGTTTCGTCACGTTGTTCGACGAGTCAATGGAGTGCCTCGATGAAGGACTTGATCTGTAAGTTGTCAGCAAATTAGTCCTATTCGAAACTCCTATCCGAGCACTTCGTGGGCCGCCCGGGCCTCGATCCCGGCACCTTGGGATTGAAAGAAACCTTGAGATTGTTGTTGTGTGTCGGTCTCGTTGCGCATGTCGTTTGTTTTCAAGAAAACGTGTTGTTTTGAGTCGGTCTCGTCTCGTGGTGTTGCAGAAATATGAGGCTTAAAATGAGGGACTGTTTGGACGGGAGCCGTCACCCGGGGCCGTACATCGTGATTCGGCTGGCAGTGCAACTCATAGATGATTTACCCTCCAGCAAACCCGTCGTGATTCATTCCTCAATCACGTCGAGTTAGATCGAATGTTCACTTGTAACCAGCCGCATGACACTCGTTACACCTACGGCCGATGAACAACTTAAAAGGGACAAAGGTCCTTGTTGTCTCGTTCTTTCGCGTAGGCGCCGTTTTGTAGTTTTTGGCAATGGGTATGTATGCGGGTATCACGACATTGACGTTGGCGCGATGGCAGTTCGGCGTCACGACAGTCTTCCACTTCTTGTTCGTGCCTCTCACGATTGGTCTCGGCTTTCTCGTAGCCTGTCTGCAGACGGCCGCGTATCGCACGAACGACGAGCACTTCGACCGCATGGCGCGCTTCTTCGGCAAGTTGTTCCTGATCAACTTCGCTATTGGTGTCGTGACGGGTATCGTCCAAGAGTTCCAGTTCGGTATGGATTGGTCCAGCTACTCGGTCTTCGTGGGCAATATCTTTGGTGCACCCCTGGCGATTGAAGGCCTACTGGCCTTCTTCATGGAGTCAACGTTTCTCGGCATCTGGATTTTTGGTCGTGGTCGGGTGAGCAAGCGCGTGCACCTGGCGTCAATTTGGCTTGCCAGCCTGGGCACGATGTTGTCGGCCGTATTCATCCTCGCGGCGAACTCGTGGATGCAGCATCCCGTTGGCTTCAAGATCGACAAGGCCACTGGCCAGGCGGTGATGACCAACTTTTGGGCCGTCATCACCAACTCGACGTTCTTCGGCGCGTACTTCCACGTGCTCTTCGCGGCCCTGCTTACTGGCGCGGTTTTTATGCTCGCCATTGCCGCGTGGCACATTCGTCGCGACCAGCAGAAGGAGACCTTCATCAAGGTCGCCAGGATCGCAATCGTCGTGACGCTGCTCTCGGCGCTCGGCACCTGCTTCATGGGTGACACGCAAGCGCGCCAGATGGACACCCAGCAGCCCATGAAGATGGCGGCGGCTGAGGCTTTGTACAACACCACCGACGGCGCGAGCTTCTCACTGCTGACGATCGGCGACCTCACTGGCAATCCGCTCTTCCAGATTCGCGTCCCGCACCTGCTCAGTCTTATTGCGGACAACTCATGGAACGGACAGGTCAAAGGCATCAAGCAGCTCCAGGCAGCCGATGTGAAGAAATTCGGCGCGGGCAACTACGTGCCGATCCTCTGGATCACCTACTGGTCGTTCCGTCTGATGGTGGGGCTGGGTCTCTTGATGATCGCCCTCGGTGGCGTTGGCCTTTGGTTGGTGCGCAAGAAGCGTCTCGAAAAGTCCGCGTGGTTCCTGCGAATCGCCAGTCTGATGCTGCTCGCACCGTTCCTAGCAAACAGCTTCGGATGGATCTTCACCGAAGAGGGCCGCCAGCCATGGGTCGTGTACGGACTCCTAAAAACAAGCCAGGCGGTGTCGCACGTCTCGGTCGGTTACGTGGCGACGAGTCTGATCGGCTTCACCGCCATCTACAGCTTCCTCGCGGTCATTGAAATCGGCCTGATGATCAAGGTCGCGCGCAAAGCGCCTGAAGAAGTGTCGTCGCGCGATGACGAGCATCCGCTCGAACTCGTCTACTAGGAGAACCACGTGCCACATCTACACGTCTTAGCGTCAACATCACCCAGTGGACTCGAGCAACTCTGGTTCGTTTTGATCGCCGTGCTCTGGCTGGGTTACTTCTTCTTGGAGGGCTTCGACTTCGGAGTGGGAATCCTGTTGCCGTTCCTCAGCAGAGACGACATGGATCGCCGCGTGATGATCAACACCATCGGGCCCGTCTGGGATGGCAACGAGGTCTGGTTGCTCACCGCGGGTGGGGCCACGTTCGCCGCCTTCCCCTTGTGGTACGCCACGGTCTTCAGCGGCTTCTACCTCGCGCTCTTTCTCGTGCTCGCCGCACTGATCTTTCGAGGGATGGCGTTTGAATTCCGAGGGAAGAGGGAAGACGCCTCGTGGCGGGCCTGGTGGGATCGCGCCATCTTCTGGGGCTCCGCGCTGCCGGCGTTGCTCTGGGGCGTGGCCTTCGCCGACTTCCTTCACGGCGTGCCGATCGCGTCCGGTGCCACGTGGACGGGCAACTTCTTTGATCTCGTCAAGCCCTACGCGCTGCTCGGCGGCCTTACGACACTCTCGCTGTTCACCCTGCACGGTGCGACGTTCCTCGGGCTGAAGGCCGACGGCGAGGTGCGCCAACGGGCCCGGCACTCGGGTCTCTTGCTTGCGCCGGTCACCTTCGTGCTGACGCTGGGTTTCCTGTCGTGGACCTACGTGACCGCGCACACGACGCACCATAACGGCCTCGTACCTCCGTTCCTGCCCATCCTGGGACTGGTCGTCCTGGCGGGCGTCGGTTGGTTGATGCGCGACCGCCTCGAAGGCTGGGCCTTCGTCGCGACGGCACTCGTCATCGTGGTCTTTTTCGTCACGTTGTTCTTGAACCTCTATCCGCGCGTGCTCGTCTCCTCGGTGGGCCCACAGTTCAGCCTGACCCTCTCCCAGACGGCGTCGCAGCCCTACACGCTCAAGGTCATGAGCTGGGTGGCGCTCATCTTCACGCCATTCGTTCTTCTGTATCAGAGCTGGACCTACTGGATCTTTCGCAAGCGGGTCCGTCGCGCAGAACCGTCACCGGCCCCATCCAGCATCGGTTCATAGAAGGGTTCCTTGGCTCGCCCCGACAGCCCGAGTGCACTGCTGCGGCGGCTCTGGCGAACGACGCCCCTCGTACGAGGCTCGCTGGCTATTGCGGTCGTCCTCGGGATCTGCAACGTCCTGTTGACCATTGGCCAGGCGGTGGTGCTGGCGCACGCACTCGGAAGTTTGTTTACCCATTCCGACGCGCCAATCCGCGGCGATCTCCTTATCCTCGCGACCCTCGCGGGAACGCGAGCCCTCGTGTCACTGGCGAGCGAGCCGATCACGTCACGACTCGCGCGCCCGGTGCGCCATTTGCTGCGCGTTCGAACCCTTGACGCCATGCTGCGACGGGGCCGTCGCTCGGCTTCCGACTCCTTCGTGCAACTCGGTACGCGCGGCGTCGATGCTATCGAGACCTATCTCGCCACCTACGTGCCGGCTCTGGTGCTCAGCGTCGGTGCGCCGTTGGCCCTTCTCACGTGGATGATGTTCACCGATCCGTGGAGCGCGCTCATCGTGATGCTCACCCTGGCGCTGCTGCCGATCTTTATGATCCTGCTCGGGCTCGAGGCTAAGGATCGAATGGACCACTCATGGGCCCAACAGCAGGTCCTCGCCAACTACTTCGGCGACGTCGTGCGCGGCATGGCGACATTGAAGGCTCACAATCGTTCGCTGGTCGTGACCGAGACGTTGGGCGACGTGGGAAACGAACTTCGACTCAGCACGATGAAGACCTTGCGCGTTGCGTTCCTGTCCGGATTCTCCCTCGAGCTTCTTTCCTCGCTCGCGACCGCGCTGGTGGCGCTGGTGCTCGGCATTCGACTCATCGACGGCGACATGCGTCTCACTACAGCACTGGCGGTGCTACTCGTCACTCCCGAGGTCTACGTTCCGCTTCGTCGGGCTTCCGCCCGGTTCCACGCTTCCACTGACGCCGTGGGAGCGGCCGGCGCGATCCTGGACCTGCTCGATACGACGCCGGTGGCGAACTCCAGCGTGCCTGCTCCCGCGCCGCCACCGCGAATCGAACTTCGCAACGTTCGCGTTAGCGTCGAGGGGCGCGACCACCACGCTCTTCTGGCGCTCAACGCAGTGGTCGAACCAGGGATGGTGGCGGCGCTTGAGGGCCCGTCGGGGGTGGGAAAATCGACATTGCTACGCGTCCTCGCGGGCCTCGAGGACTTGGCTCAGGGCGAGGCGCTCGTGGATGGCACACGTCTAGCGAGCATCGCGCCCGCGTCGTGGCACGCCACCTGCGCTTGGCTGCCTCAGGACCCGCTGCTGCCGGGCGCAACGGTACGTGACGTATTGAGCATGGGCGAGGACTATGACGATGATCGACTGCGCAATGCGCTCGATGAGCTCGACCTCGACCTCGCCCTCGATCTGGCGCTCGGTGAAGGAGCTGAGGGGCTCTCGGCCGGCCAGCGCCGTCGCTTGGCGGTGGCGCGCACTCTCCTGCGCCCCGCCACTGTCTTGCTGCTCGACGAGCCAACTGCTCATCTCGATGACCTCAATGCGGCGAGAGTGATGCGCGCCGTGCGTCGCCGCGGTGCCACCACCATCGTGGCGACGCATCGGCTACTCGACGTCGACATCGCCTTCATGATGTCGGCTCCGGAGCGTTTCAGTGTCTGAGATTCGCCAGCGCTCGGTGCTTCGTGAGTCGCTCGTCCGCGAGCGCCGCAGCGTGGTGATTGCGCTCGCCGCGAGCGTGGCCGTGAGCATTGCGACGGTGGCGCTCTCGGGTAGCGCGGCGTGGCTCATCGTGAGGAGCGCGCAACGCCCCGCACTCTTGAGTCTCACGTTGTTGATGGGCATCGTACAATTGCTGGCTTTGGGCAAGGCTGCCGGGCGCTACAGCGAACGTGTCAGCACCCATCAGGCGGCGCTTCGAATAATGGCGCGAGTGCGGGCTATGACCGCGAGCCGACTCGAACCGCTGGTTCCCGCGGGACTGGGTGCGCGCAGTGCCGACGTCGTCGAGACCGTCATAGGCGACGTGGACAAGGTTCAAGACTTGCTTGTGAGCGTTGCTGGACCAGTTAGTGCCAACCTGATCGCGGGTTTCTGCGCCGTCGCCGTGGGTGAGTTCATTGCTCCAGCTACGGCCTTCGTCTTCGCTCTGGGGATCGTTCTCGTGGGCATTGTCATGCCTCTCGGGGCGGCTCGCGCGGGCACTCGACCGCAGAATGAACTCAATGATGCACGCGTGCGTCTGCGTCACGCTCTCGATGACGCCGCGCGATCAGGTGACGAGTACGTGGCGCTTGGTGCGAGCAGCGCGCTCTACCGACGTTTGGAAGGTGCCGAGGTCGCGTACGACCGCGCCGCACGTCGAGTGGCGAGCAGGGCCGGATTCTTCAGCGCTATGAACGTCCTAGTAGTCGGGCTCACGATCATTGCCATCGTTGCCAGCACTCAACGAGCGCTCGAGCGCCATGGCATCGCAGTATCGTTGCTCGCGGTGCCGGCGCTTCTGGCCCTGAGCACCCTGGAACTCGTGGGCGCTTCATCAGGTTCGCTGCTCGGCATTCAAAGCGGTCGAGCGGCGCTCAAGCGCCTCGATTCCCTGGTCGCGAGGCCATGGCCCATGCACGACCCGGCGGAACCTGCTGTGCTCGATCTCAGGAGCGACATTGAGTTGAGTGACGTTAGCGTTTCGCGCGACGGTCAACCGGTGCTCGGGCACGTGGACACGACGTGGGATGAGGGTGCGGTCGTCGCAATAAGCGGGCCCAGTGGATCGGGCAAAACGACGCTGGCCCATCTCGTGGCACGCTTCATCGAACCTCACGATGGGGAAGCGACTCTTGGCGGCGTTGAACTCGAACGTCTTGCCGGTGCGCAGGTGCGAACTCGAGTTGGCTACGTCGACGATGACCCCCACGTGTTCGACACCACTTTGGGGGCAAATATGCGCCTAGCGCGTCCTGCGGCCACGGACGGTGAGATCCTAGATGCCCTGCTTGCGGCGGGCTTGGGTCCCCTGCTCTCGACACTGCCGTACGCTCTTGACACGCAGATTGGTGGCGCGGTTACGGGGCTGAGTGGCGGTGAACGACGTCGACTGGGAGTCGCGCGGGCACTCTTGGCAAGGCGACCAGTGATGGTGCTTGACGAACCCACCGAAGGACTCGATGAGTCTGAGGCGCGCGCATTGATGCGCGAGGTTCGTCGACGTCAGAGCGGCGGCACTGTTGTGGTAATCTCCCACCAGGACCATGATCACATTGGAGCCTCGATTCACCTCATTATCGACGGCGGCCGGGTGCTGACTCTGGGCGCATGAAGTACAGGTGGCATCTGTTTCAATATTCGCCAAGGTGCTGATCTCCAAGTTCACTTAGACCGCTTCGTCGACTCTCCGAGTCAAGATCGACAGCGTCTATGTGTCGAGGATTAGCCGAGAACGAGTAACAGAACATCCGTTATCGGTTGGTAAAGGATCAACGGAGATAGAACACCATCACAGTGGGCCGCCCGGGTCTCGATCCCGGCACCTTGGGATTAAAAGGAACTGTCAATCGGTTTCGTGGTGTCGGTTTGGTTGCGCATGTCGTTTGTTTTCAAGGAATCGTGTTGTTTCCTGTCGGTCTCGTCTCGTGGTGTTGCGGAAATATGAGGCCTAAAATGAGGGACTCCTCGGACCTAAAAATTCGTGATCCGCTCGGCAAGTTTCAGAAGCGGGTAGCGACAGTTCGCGTACGCGTCGCGTTCAGGAAGCCATCCCTACGCTAGTTATTCGGATCGCTGTTTGGTTCTGTCGGATATGTGGTCGGTGCTTCGACGGGCTTTGAGGGCAGCCGTGCGACCATTAGCAGGGCTCCAACGATGGCCACGATGGCTCCGACGACAAAGGCCATTTTGACGCCACTCATGAAGGCGACCCGAGCGGCACGATCAAGCAGCGCACCCGTCTCACCACCGATGGTTCGAGCGACGCCGAGTGCATCGCCGAGGGATCCCAGTGTCTCCTTTCGGGCCGCCAACGGGATAGCGCGGCCAGCGAGCGTCGCAGCGAGGTGGCCCTGGTAGCGGGTCGCCAGCGCGCTGCCGATCACGGCGACGCCGAGTGCCCCGCCGACCTGGAGCGCCACGGCATTGCTTGCCGAACCGATTCCCGAGTCTCCTTGAGGGAGAGAGCCGACCACGGAGTTCGTTGCCGTGGGCAGCAGCAGGCCGGCCCCAAGACCGAGCAGCAGCAGGCCGGGCACTACTTGGCCGTAGGTGGTCGCAATGGTCGATGCGGCCGAGACCTGCCACAGACCGCCGGCGATGGAGGCGAGGCCCGCGGCGACCGTGAACTTGACGCCGATGAAGCGAATGAAGAGCGGAGAGAACGCAGCGACCACGACCAGCGTGGCCGCGATTGGCAAGATGCGCAGTCCGGCCTGCAGCGGCGAATAGCCAAGGTCGAACTGGAGGAACTGCGTCTGGACGAACAGCGCGCCGAGGAGCCCGAAGGTCCCGAGGGTTTCGCCGAGCGCGGCGATCGAGAACCGACGATTCGAGAAGAGGCTGAGTTTGAGCATCGGGTGCGTGCTGTGAGCCTCCCAGCCAACAAAGGCGCCGAGCACCAGGAGGCTGGCGAGCAATGCTCCGAGGACAGCCCCCGACGCCCAGCCCATGGTCGGGCCTTCGATGATCGCCCAGAGCAAGAGGCCCAAGCCGACGATCGAGAGACCTGCTCCCACGGGATCCGGGCGTGCGGCGACTGGGCTCTTCGAATCGGGCACGAAGAAGAGTGCTCCGAGAAAGCCGACGACGACGACTGGCACGTTGACGAGGAAGATCGAGCCCCACCAAAAGCGTGACAACAAGAGTCCACCCGCGATCGGGCCGATCGCGATGCCGAGGCCAATGGTTGCGCCCCAAGCGCCGATGGCTCTCGCCCGTTCCTTCGGATCGCGAAAGACGTCGTTCAGGATCGACAGTGACGCGGGAATTGTGAGTGCCGCCCCTACACCCATCACTGCGCGCCACGCAATCAACAGGTCCACCGAGCCCGAAAGTGCGGCACCAATCGATCCTCCCGCGAAGATGAGCAGTCCGAAGAGGAAGAAGCGCTTGCGGCCGAACCGATCGGCGAGGCTCCCTCCTACCAGCAACAGTCCGGCGAACACCATGGCGTAGGAGTCGACGATCCACTGCAGCGCACTCGAGGTGGCGTGCAAGTCCCGAACGAGCGTGGGCAGGGCCACGTTGAGGATCGTATTGTCGACATTGATGATGAGCGCCGATACCGAAACCACTGCTAGTGCGGCCCAACGGTGCGCGCTCGGCGCCGTGGTAGACGGTACCGCACTACCCATTAGCTTCACCTACTTACTCTAAGACCGGGGATTCTTAGTAGATCAAGGGCGGTAGGCATGACTCTGCTGTGCGAAATTGCAGGCCTGCTGAGTTGAAGCAAGGGTCTGCTACCGCTCAGGTCTCAGTCTGGCTTACACACGATCGGATAGACCGCTTCTTCGACTCCTGTTAGAAATCAGGATCCGAATCGAGAGGGGGCTCGGAGGAAATGGTTTCAATCTCAACTCGCGAAGGGTCTTCGGATTGAGGCGCAACTGGATCTTGGTCGATTAGGTGAAGCACAGTTGCATGCAGCGTCGGCAAGTTATTTTCAATCGTGCCCGCGACTTCAGCGAAACTGACGTCGTCGTAGTTGTGAATCAATACGTAGCGCATTCCAGCAATCTGGCGTCAAGGAATATCCGGGTTCGCCGAGGTTAGTGCTGGAGACAGGTGGGCGACGGCTTCACCGATCTCCATGAGTCGTGCTCGGCACGCGTAGTAGGTCTCTTCGATGTCCAGAGTTCCGCGAGACAGGTTCAACTCAATCGCCTCAGCGGCGTCAGCTATATCGGCGAGGCGGTCCTGGTCTCGGTACTTCACAGAACGAGCGACTCGGCAAGTATTTCGCCGCGGCATCGTTTTTTGAGCCCCGCAGGTGTGCTCACGTCAACCGGGACGCCGAGTTCAGCTTCCAAGTCATCTATCAGACCCACTCGCGTGAGCAAATTCAAAGGTGGAAGAAAATCCACCAGAAGATCGATGTCACTGTCTGGAGTGTTGTCGCCACGAGCAACGCTGCCGAACACTTGAACATTCGCGGCACGATGCTCGTGGGCAATTGCGAGGATGCGCTCACGGTGCTCGACGAGGAGGTGCCCCAACGGCGACTTGGCCTCGAATGTTCGTTTCATGAGGATCAATTTACCATCGAAGACGATGCTGAAGCACGTGCAGATAGGGCGAGACCAGGCAATTTCCTAGACGGCAATGTCGCTTGTCAGTCTGGTTTGGCAGTGTTGTAGAAATCGGAGGCCTACGGTGAGGCCTAATGACATGCGCGCCGTGTTGCTGAATCAAAGTTGGCGTGGTTTGCGAAACGGCGAATAATCCGAAATCTTCGACATTCGTTACGTGGCGCCGCGACCGTTGGGTTTTACGAGCGAGAACGTTCAATTTTACTCAGTGGGCCGCCCGGGTCTCGATCCCGGCACCTTGGGATTAAAAGAGGGATGCATATGGTCGGATTCGTCCGGTGG
>Ga0182030_10016377_pt1 | contig 14446 bp, 16 predicted proteins | sample 812S3MmetaG_FD_121299 | JGI IMG/M metagenome (GOLD analysis project Ga0182030, IMG submission 121299) | Permafrost microbial communities from Stordalen Mire, Sweden - 812S3M metaG (Illumina Assembly) | ecosystem: Environmental > Terrestrial > Soil > Wetlands > Permafrost | place: Sweden... | reverse complement strand
GTGGGCGAGGGGGGACTTGAACCCCCACATCCTTTCGGATACAGGCACCTGAAGCCTGCGCGTCTGCCAATTCCGCCACTCGCCCTAAGACCTCGCAACAATAGTCCAACGGCCGGAATCGGGAGCCGCGGCTTCGGATACGTGCGGGCGGCCGGTACAGTTGAAAGTGCCATGGTTCTGAAAAAAGTTGAAAATCGCCTCGAGCGAATCTTTGAGCGGTCTCTTTCGCGGCCCTTTAAGAATTCACTGCAGCCGATCGAGATTGGCGCGCGTATTATCCGCGAGATTGATCTCACGCGCCGGCTCTCGAGCCAGGGCCCGATTTCGGCCAATCGTGTGCGTGTGTGGCTCGGGCCAATAGATGCGGAACGCTTCAACGGATTTCAAAAGGCCCTGATCGCGGAACTCGAAGAGACGGTTCGCCAGCACGCCGTGAGCGAGGGATACAACTTCGTGGGACCAGTAAAGGTCGAAGTATTCATTGACGATGATTTAAAGGCCGGCAATCTTGCGGTGAAAACAGAATTCGTCGGGGGTGAAGGTCAGCCGCGTCTGCTGGCCGACGACGGGCGGACCTTTAACATTGGTGACCGTCCTTTGGTCATCGGTCGCAGCCCGGACGTCGATGTCGTCATTAACGACTCGAACGTTTCGCGGCGCCATGCCGAGGTGTGGCGCACGAACGAGGGGGTCGCCATACGAGACCTGGAGTCAACGAACGGCACGTTTGTGAATGGTCACCGCATAACGTCCGTATCACTGTCACCACGCGACGACGTTACGGTGGCGACGCTTCATATGAGGATTGAGCTCGCTTGAGTTTCCTGGCCGCGTCGTCGAACTACGCGGCGGTTGTTCGTCCGCTGCAGGTCCTGGTAATGGTGATTGCCATACTGTTCTTCTTCCGAGTGCTGCGCGTTGCGTCGGTTCAAGCACGCTCACCCGAAGAGGTGACCAAGGGGCGTCGGCGCGGCTCCACGCTCGGTTTGGAATACATTGAACCGCTGCCTCGTGCTGGAGAGCGTTTGGACGTGGAGCGTGCAGTGACGATTGGTCGCAGTCCCGATTGCGATGTCGTTCTGAATGACACGTATCTTTCGTCGCGCCACGCGCGAGTGGCGAACGACGGTGGTGATCTTTCCATTGAAGATCTCGGTTCAACGAATGGCACGTACGTCAATCAGGAACTCATTAAGGGTCGCGTCCAACTCGACCGCGGAGACATCGTCCAAGTCGGCGGTGTTCTCTTCGAGGTGGTTCGTTGACGCGATGGCGTTACGCCGCGGCGACAGATACCGGGGTAGTGCGCGAGACCAATCAAGACGCGGTGTTCGCCGATGACATCCTGGCGCTGGTGGCCGACGGCATGGGAGGACACGCCGCCGGAGAAGTAGCGGCCGCCATCACCATTGAACTGGTGCGTGACGAATTTCATAAACGGCCCACGGTTGAGGGACTCTACATGGCCATCGAGGCCGCCAATCGCGCCATATTGGCGAACGCGCGTGAGAACTCCGAGCACTTCGGGATGGGTACAACCGCCATTGCCGTGGGCCTCACCCAGGACAATGACGGCGTGGTGTCGCCGACGCTCTTTAATGTCGGTGATTCGCGGGCCTACCAAGTTCGAGACGGTGCGCTGCGATTACTGAGCGAAGATCACAGCGTCGCCGAGGAGTGGGTGCGCATGGGACGCCTGACACCCGAGGAGGCAAAGGTGCACCCGCGCCGCCACCAACTGACCCGCGCGCTCGGGATTGAAGAGGCGTTGGAAATTGACGTGATCTCGCTCAACGCGTTGCCGGGCGATCGAATTCTGCTCTGCAGCGATGGTCTTTCCAACGAACTGACCAACGAGGAACTGGCGCGGATGGCGAGCTCGCCCACGCCGCTCAAGGAGTCGGTCGACCAATTGGTCGCCGGAGCGAACCACGCGGGAGGACGCGACAACATATCGGTCATTCTTTTGGAATTTGATGAAGTCAGTGTCGCGACCACGGAGATAAAGCGAACCGTCAGCACGCGTCCGCCGCCGGAGGTACACAGCACAAAAGCAGTTCCCGCGCGTAGGTCGGCGACGCCACGACGCCTCACGTGGCGGGTGTGGGCCAGTGTCATGCTGCTGATCGTCGTCGTGGTCGGCGCGGTCTACGTGGTCAAGTGGTATGCGTACTCCACGTATTACATTGGCAACGATGCCGGAGTGATCGCGGTCTACCAGGGCCAGCCCAACGGCGTTCTCTGGTTCAAACCGAAGAAAGTCTTTGACACGGACTACCCGTCGACGCAGCTCTTGCCGTCTGACGAAAAGGCACTTAATTCCACGATTAGCGCGCCCACACTTGATTTTGCGCTCAAGTACGCGACGCACATTCACAATCTGTGGCGGGTGCATCAACACGAACTGAAAGTTGCGTCAACCACCACCACCACGCTCGCTGGTTCGTCCACGACCACGACAGTAAAGAAAGCGTCGGGTTAGTACGTGTCGAGACGGCTCAGCATTTTGGCTTCCGTAATCCTGGTGCTGTTCGTGGTCATTGCGGCCCAGTCGGCGTGGGTGCAGTTCTTCCACGCGCCGGCACTGAATGCGTCGAATCTGAATCCCCGCAACGCTTCGGTGAATAGTACGCAGTATCAACGCGGTCAGATCCGCGCGGCCGACGGCACGGTGTTGGCCGAGTCGGTGGCGACGTCCAGTCACGCCAATCCGTGGCGACGGATATACCCGACGGGACAGTTGTTTTCGGGCATCGTTGGTTTTACCTCAACGGCGGAAGGTAACTGGTGGCTCGAGGCGCAGTACAACAGCTATCTTGAAGCGCACGCGCAGCCAGCGCAGAGTTTCGAGCAGGTCCTGGCGCCAACCAAGGCGGCCGACTCGGTGACGCTCACCGTGAGTCCTACGCTGCAAGAAATTGCCCGCAGCGCGCTCGCCGGGCGCAACGGATCCGTCGTGGCGTTTGATCCCAAGACCGGGGACACCCTTGCCCTGTATTCGAATCCCACGTTCAATCCGGCGCCCTTCACGTCATTTCAGACGTCAGTGCAGAAGGCCGCGTGGAAGATCGTGAATACAAATGACAAGGAGGGTTTCCCACCGCTTGGTCTTTTGGCGACCCAGCACTCTTTCTTTCCGGGTTCAACTTTCAAAATCATCACCACGGCGGGGATCGTCGCGTACAAGCCCGCACTGCTCACAAAGAACTATCCGCAGATGGTGTACACAAAGCTTCCCGACACCACGAGCCTGCTGTACAACGATGGCCACGTGTCGTGCGGCGGGACGGTGCTGCAGATGTTGCCGGAATCCTGCGACCCCGGCTACGGCCTGCTCGGCATCGCGCTGGGCGCGCAAGACTTGACGGCTGAGGCAAACGCCTTCGGCTACAACCAAATTCCGCCGCTGGATCTTCCTGGAGGCGTCGCGTCGTTTTTCCCGGCGGAGTCGAACCTGGCGGCCAACCCGCCCTTCCTCGCTTATTCGGCGATCGGGCAGGAAGACGTGAGCGCAACGGCGTTGCAGAACGCGTTGGTGGCGGAAGGAATTGCCAACGGCGGCACAATTATGACACCACACCTGATGTCCTATATCAGCGCGCCCGACGGCACCGTCGTAAAGCGTTACAAGGATTCTGTGTGGAAGCAGCCCCTGACGGCGGCTCAGGACGCACAGATCGTGCCATTGATGGAGGACGTGGTGAAGTACGGCACTGCCGCGCAAGTCGGATTCCTGCCGGCGGATGACGTCGCCGCCAAGACCGGCACGGCCCAAGTGGGCAACAATCTTACGAATGACACTGACGACTGGATGATTGCGTTCGCACCCGCGACCGATCCGACGGTCGCCGTCGCCGTCAGCGTGCCGTTTCAGGGCTTCAGCGTCACGGGTGCCCAAATTGCCGGGCCGATCGTGAAGTGTGTCATCGAAGGCGCGTTGGCGTTGCAGGCGGGTCTGCCAGCGACCGGTACGTCCACGACGTGCCCCACTTGACGCAATTAAATCTAAAGCGAAAGGCGTAGGCTGAAAGGCGTATGGAGCCCGTGAGCGACCCCAGAATCTACTCAAATCGGTATGAGGTCACTCATCTCATTGATCGTGGCGGCATGGCGCTGGTGTACCGCGCCCAAGACCTATTGCTCAGCCGCGCCGTGGCGCTCAAGATTCTCTACCCCGAACTCAGCGCTGATCCGCTCTTTGTCGAGCGGTTCCGTCGTGAAGCCCAGGCGGCCGCCAATCTGTCGCATCCCAATATTGTTCCCGTCTTTGACTGGGGCGAGGACAACGGCACGTACTTCATTGTCATGGAGCTCATCGACGGCACCTCGCTCGACCACGAGCTTCGTGGATCAAAGACTTTGACGCCGGCGCGCAGCGCCGTTATCGCGGCGCAAGTGGCGGCCGCACTGGGCTACGCCCATCGCAGCGGCGTGGTGCACCGTGACGTGAAGCCGGGCAACATTCTCATTACGAGTGACGGACAGGTAAAGGTCACTGACTTTGGCATTGCCCAGGCGGTGTCGAGTGAGGACCTTTTTGCTGAGGCCGGTTCGGTCATGGGCACGGCGACGTATTTTTCGCCCGAACAGGCGTCCGGAGCGCCGGTCGACGGAAGAAGCGACGTCTATTCCCTCGGCGTGGTGCTCTACGAGATGCTGGTGGGTCGTCCGCCGTTTGTTGGTGACTCTCCGGTCGCTGTCTCGAGTCAGCACGTGAACGATCCGGTGCCGCCGCCCACTCAGTTCAATCGCGACGTACCCAGTGACCTCGAAGCCATCGTGATGGAGGCACTCGGCAAGTCCCCGTCGCAGCGTTACCAGTCAGCGGACGAGTTTCGCGCGGACTTATTGCGCTTTAGTGAAGGACAACCCGTTCGCGCGGCCGGCCACGAGGTGGCGTTCTTCGGCGACGACGCGACGAGGTCGGTCGCCACGGTCTCGGGGGGCAGCCGCACGCAGGCCGTACCGATGATGTCCGGTCCGCGTCGGGACGTTCGTCGGCGCCGCAGAAACTACTCGAGCGCGATCTGGACCGCGGTCGTGGTACTGCTCGTCGTGGGCGCCGGGGTGGCCTACATCTTGTTGACGGCGTCACATACGATCACCTCGATGCCCGACCTGATTGGCCAGCCGGTGTCGGTCGCGACCCAGACCCTGCAAAAGGATGGTTTGCAGATCGGCAAGACCCATGAGGTGTCGTCGAAGAAGCCGCAGTTCACGGTGCTGTCCACTGACCCCGCCCCCCAGGCCAAGATCCACAAGGGCGAGACCGTGACCCTACAAGTCAGTCTCGGACACACCACGAAGCCCGTAGTGATTCCCAAACTCGTCGGCATGACGCTCCTGCAGGCCGAAAGCACGCTGTCGCAAGCCGATTTGCAGTACAAGGTGCACTTCGCCCAAAAGGGCACTCCGAATGTCGTGCTGGCCCAGAATCCCCCTCCCAAGACCAACCGTCAAACCGGTGACACCGTGATCTTGACCGTGCTGGCGCCCAATGCGCCCTTCCCGCTGCCTTCAATGTCGGGCGACACGGTGGCGGCCGCCTCTTCGGTGCTCGGGCAGTATCAACTCACGCAGTCACCAAAAACGGGCACGGCCTGTTCAAACACGCAACCTGTTGGCAACGTCGTGAGCACGGTGCCGCCCGCCGGAGCGCAGGTAAAGCCCGGCGACTCGATCGAGTTCTTGACGTCATCCGGACCGTGCATGGTCCCCGTACCCGACGTGGTCACCGATAGTTCGACCGATGCCCAGGCGGCGCTCACGGCGGGAAATCTCGTCGCGGCCTTCCAACAGGCGCCGCTTGGCACGTGTCCTCCCACGGAGGCTGTCGGCACCGTATTGAGTCAAAGTCCCAGCGCAGGCGTGCAGGCACCGTACGGATCAACGGTCGACCTCACGGTCTGTCCCGGCCCGCTCAGTTACTAGGAAATCTCTCCGTTGGCCCCCAGGTAACATCGTGACCTATGGCTAAGACCGGACAGAAGCGACGCAAGAGCAAGGAAATGGGGCGCTACGTCTCAGCCGAGGGTCGCGGCAGCTACACCGCTCGCAAGCCCGTCAACTCGGAGCACAGTCCTCGCTGGTTCGGTTGGTTGCTGCTGGCGCTGCTCGTGCTCGGCGTGCTCATCATTGTTCTTAACTACTTGAGCGTGCTGCCCGGTTCCGTGTCGGGCTGGTATCTGGTGACCGGCCTCGTCTCGATGTTCTCGGCCTTCTACCTCGCCACCCGGTACCGCTGAACGACGGGGCTCGCCCCCCTGATTTGTCAGCTGATTCGCTCGATGATGGTCGCGTTCGCGAGCCCGCCGCCTTCGCACATCGTGAGCAGTCCGTAACGTCCATTGGTGCGCTCTAACTCATTGAGCAACGTCGCGCAGAGCTTGGTGCCCGACGCGCCCAGCGGGTGTCCGAGCGCGATCGCGCCGCCATTGACGTTGACCTTGGACAGGTCGACGTTCAGTTCCTTCTGCCAGGCGAGCACGACCGAGGCGAACGCTTCGTTGATCTCGATGAGATCAATGTCATCGAGCGTCAGTCCGGCGCGCTCTAAGACCTTGACGGTGGCGGGGATTGGCCCCGTCAACATGGTGACTGGGTCGACACCGGCGAGGGCAAAGGTGTGGAACTTGGCCCTCGGCCTGTAGCCCAGTTCGCGAGCCTTCTCTTCGCTCATAATTAAGACCGCCGAGGCCCCGTCGGTGATCTGCGAGGAGTTGCCGGCCGTCACCTTGCCGTCCTCCTTGAAGGCCGGTTTCAGGTTGGCGAGGGTGGCGACCGTCGAGTCCGCACGAATGCCTTCGTCGCTCGTCATGAGTTCGTCGGTTGCCTCACCGGCGTCGTCACGAACGTAGATGGGCAGGATCTCGCGTTCGAAGCGACCCTCGAGGGTGGCCTGCGCGGCGCGACGGTGGCTCTCGGCGGAAAACGCGTCGAGGTCTTCGCGTGATATTGCCCACTGGTCGGCGATCATCTCGGCGCCGATTCCCTGGTTCTTGAGCCCCCCTCGGGGCGCGTAACGCTCGAAGACACGCGGGCCAAAGGGAAATCCGAGGTCCTTGCCCATCGAAGCGCCCATTGGCACTCGCGTCATGGCTTCGACGCCCGCGGCGACCACGATGTCATAGGCCCCGGCCATCACGCCCTGAGCCGCAAAGTGCATCGCCTGCTGGGACGAACCACACTGGCGGTCAATGGTGGTCGCGGGCACTGACTCGGGCCAGCCCGCCGCGAGCACTGCATTTCGTGCGATGTTGAACGCTTGTTCGCCGACCTGGGACACGCAGCCCATGATCACGTCGTCGACTAGCGCGGGGTCTAAGTGGTTTCGTTCGGCAATCGCCCTCAAGGCCTCGGACGCGAGGTCGGCCGGATGCCAGTTTTTTAGTTTTCCGTTACGTTTGCCGCCCGGGGTGCGCACGGCGTCCACGATGACTGCTACGGGCATCTTTTGCCTTTCTCTCCGTGGGCGAACCCACGACGTGCAGCCTAGGCGTCGACCGAAAGTTAGGCCCCTGGACTATGGTCGCGAGAGATGACCGAGCCGACCAAGAACATGGACCGATGGTTGGGCGATGGCGGCATGGCCATCGTGGGCGCGTTAGGCGGCACGTTCGAGAGTTACGGCGTCGACGGTGAGGACCTCGGGTGGGCCGCGGGATCCTTCGTACCGACCGAACTCGCTTGTAATCCTCACGGTGCGGTCCAGGCGGGCGTGCACGGCGTCGTGCTGGACGCGGTCATGAACTTCGCGATCAACGCCGCGCTTCGGGGCCGTGATCGTACAAACGCCACGATTGAAATGACCAGCGAGCTCTTGCGCCCGGCGCTGCGCGACGAGCATTACCTCGTGCGCGGCGAAGTCGTGCGACTGACGCGCCAAATTGCCTACGCCGAGTCGACGATCACGTCAGATGAAGGAAAACTAGTGAGCCGAGCGACGGGCACGTTCCTCGTGCACCGCGACGAGTCAATTTAGATGTGATCGGCCGGAATCTGGCCTAGTCGTCCGGCTTCGTAGTCCTCGAACGCCTGCTGGAGCTCGGCGCGGGTGTTCATGACGAAAGGACCGTACGTCGCGACCGGCTCGCCAATCGGTTCACCGCCGAGAATGAGAACTTCGAAGGCGTGGGTGCGCGAGTCTTGGGAGGCGTTAGACGAGAGCACCAGGAAGTCGCCGTCCTCGTGCACGGCCATCTGGCCCGCGGCGATCGGACGCTGGTCGACGCCCACGGTGCCGCTACCGGCGAGGACGTAGGTGAGTGCGTTGTACTGGGCGTCCCACGGCAACAGCAGTTGTCCGCCGGGCAACAGTGTGACGTGCAGCAAGGTGATTGGCGTGTGCGTGTTGCCCGGGCCGTCTACATCGCCCAGCGAACCGGCGATGACGCGGATGATGGCGTCACCGTTCTCGTTCGTGAGCAGCGTCACGGCCTGGGCGCCGATGTCCTGGTAGCGCGGGTTGGTCATCTTGAGCCGCGCCGGTAGGTTGACCCAGAGTTGCACGCCGTGAAAGAGACCGCCCGAGTCAATCAGGGCGTCCGGTGGCCGTTCGATGTGCAAGATTCCCGAGCCCGCGGTCATCCACTGGGTCGCGCCGTTTTCAATCACGCCACCACCACCGATGGAGTCCTGGTGCAAGAACGTGCCCTCCATCATGTAGGTGACCGTTTCGAATCCGCGGTGGGGATGCCACGGCGTGCCTTTGGGCTCGCCTGGACCGTAGTCAACCTCACCCATTTGGTCCATGTGCACAAAGGGGTCGAGGTCCCTTTGTCCTATACCGGCGAAGGCCCGTCGCACCGGGAATCCCTCACCTTCGAGTCCTTGGGGGGCAGTGGTGATCAACTTCACGGATCGAGCACGTTGCGTAGTGAGCGGGGCAACAACCTTGGGAAGTTCGAGTGGATTATCGACAGTGACGGCAGGCATCACGTCAGGTTAATGACGAAACGTTGACGTCATTACGCCCACGCGGTCCAACAAGTCAAGCATGATTCAGCCTCCGTCGGTAAGAATCGCGGTCAGGGCAAAGAAGGGGGGACACATGAAGCACGGACTCTTTCTTCCTCCCTTTGACGGCCTCGCCGACGTCGAACGGATGGCCGACCTGGCGGTACTGGCCGAGGAGGCGCGCTGGGACGGTTTCTTCGTGTGGGACCATCTGCGCTATCCCGCTCCGGTGCGAGAGATCGTGGACCCGTATATCTGTCTCGCCCTCATGGCGGCGCGGACCTCGCGGATCACGTTGGGACCAATGGTGACACCACTCATTCGCCGCCGTCCCCAAGTGGTGGCGCGTCAGGCAGTCACGCTCGACCGCCTCGCCAAGGGCCGTCTCGTGATGGGGTTCGGCATCGGTGATGACTACCCCGGTGACGAGTTTGCCTGCTTCGGAGAGCTGGCTGGGCCGACGCAGCGCGGTCGCGCCCTGGACGAGGGGCTCGCCATTTTTCAGGGTTTGGTATCGGGTGAGCAGGTGGATATCACGGGTGAGTTCTTCGTGGCCAATGAAGTGGCATTTCAACCAACCGCGCATCGCTCCAACGGTATTCCAGTGTGGACGGCTGGGCGTTGGGCGAACCCGGCTCCGATACGTCGGGCCGCTCGCTACCAGGGGATGATGGTGATTCAGATGACCGAGCCTGAACAGGTGGTTGAACTCAGCGAGAAATTACGTGCGGCGGGAGCTGACCTCGATCATTTCGACATCGCCGTGTGGGGCCAGCGAGACGAGAAGATGGTGTACCGAGAAGATGCACGCTACGCCCAGTGGTCAGAATCAGGAGTCACCTGGTTCCTCACTGGTCCAGGGCCATACGATCTGGTCTATGACGAGGTGCGCGAGTACGTGGCGACCGGTCCGCCCCGTTATTAGTGGCCGAGGGGCACGTCTCAAATTGCCGAAATGAGTTTCTCAGATATCTAGCGAGTGGTGGCAGTGCTCGCTCCGGCCCGGTACTGTCACCCTATGAGTTCGCGGGTTCCCGGCGGGGCGGTACACAAGTTGCCGGGGGACCTGCGCGAGACGCTGGTTGCCAATCCCGCGGCCCTTGATGCGTGGATGGACATCACGCCTCTCGCGCGTAACGAATTCATTTGCTGGGTTGAAGATGCCAAGCAGCTCGTGACCAGGCAACGGCGAATTCGCCGGACAAAGGAGGAGCTCGAGGAAGGCCAGCGTCGACCCTGCTGCTGGCCCGGATGCGGACATCGCGAGCGCACCGGAAAATAGCGGTCCGCCGACTGCGCTGAAGTCACGTAGAAGAAAGCCACCGTGGACGAAGTTTGAGTGAGTCCAACTCCCCTGATGAACGGTATGCCTCTGTCCGGGGCCGAACGCGGCCTGGGCCACGGGTTCTCATTTCGCGATTTCTCACTTCAATTCGAGTTACTTCCAGCTGTGCAACGAGCACTGAGATAACGAATCACCCGGACCGGCACGATTGATGGTGTTGTGTCTGTACGTCTTCGCTCGTCGGGGTAGAGGAGGATGGTTGCAACGACGTCATGAGGAGAGCGGGATGATGAAACTAAAACGACGGCGATCCGGGGCCCAATGCGTCTCGCGCACGTTGATTCCGACGCTCGCCCTCGTGTTGCTACTTGGTCTTGGCAGCCCGGTTGGCGCTTCCACGCCGTCGTCAGTGGCCCTGGCCATCGCCGAGTACGCCCTGGCAACCGCGACACACGACAGCCCCGCGCACGTCGTCACGGCCGCTGACGTCACCAACGCGGCCAGCATTAACACGGTGAACACCACGGGCCTTGAATTGTTGATCAACGTCGACGACGTTTTCGGATACTCGCGGCTCGTACTGTTCTTTGAGCCCAAGTCCTTCGCCGACATCTGTCTCAACGTGCCCGACACGGTAGGCGGCGCACCGAAGATAATCGCGTGCCCTCATCACGCGCAGGGGCTCTGGAACAGCCATGCCGGAGCGCTGGACGTCAGCAATAGGGCCATCGCTGCCGCCGCGGCAGCCGGGCACCCCGTGTCGGGTGCCGACGTGGTGGCCGCGGCGAAGGTCTATCACTTGACGCTGCACCACAAGCCGACCTTCCGGGCGGGCCAGGGTGGAAAGGTGGAGTTCACCACGCTGGTCGAGATGGGTCTCAACACGAAGTTCACGGTGAACAACTGCGTGCAACTTCCAAAGACCGCATACGGCTTACCTGTCGAAGTACCTTGCTGAGGAGTGGAGCCCTACTCCAGCGATTCTGACTTATGTACGCACCGCGTGGGCGGGCACGACCAAAAAGGCGAGTTCGGGCCTACTCGTAAATAGTGACGACTTTGACTCCTCGGCGGCAACTCTCTTGAGACAGCACTGATTGTTCCGGCGTAACTCGCGACGACCCGCTCAGGCGGCGAGCGTGGCGTCCAGCTTGGTGAACGCTTCGGCCCAACCCCCCTCGCTGGGCGACACGTATTCTTCGGGGAGCCACTGGCGGATCTCGAGTCGCGTCCGCCCGTCGAGCTCGTCGTAGAACTCGACTCGCATTCTCGTCTCGAACGGCGCGGATCCATCCGGCAGCTGGCCAGTGATGCGCATGATGCCATCAAGCACTTCGCCGTCGACGACGTCGGTGAGGTCGATTCGCCCGTGGGTCCAAATGTTGGGTTCGTCCGGAAAGACTTCTGACCACTGCTGATAGCCACCGGGGCGCACGTCGAACTCGATCTCGTCGCGCGGCAGTGAATTGCCAAACGGCCCCCACCATGCGGCGAAGTGCTCGGGATCCGTGAACGCCTGGTAGACGCGTGCGCGCGGCGCATTGACGATGTGCGTCAGCGCGAGCTGCGGGTCTGTAGTGGTCATGGCCTACCTCTCCTGGCTTTGGGTTTGGGAATCTCTCGGCGCCGGCGACGCCGACGTGAGTCGAGCCAGGTGGTCGTCGAGTCGGTCGAATCTCTCGGCCCAGAGTCGCTCATGCAGGGAGAGCCACGTTGCCGCGCTGACAAGCGACGTCGGGGAGAGTTGCGCGCTGCGCCACCTGCCGTGTTGGCTACGGGTGATGATCGATGCGCGCTCGAGCACCTTGAGGTGCCGGGAAATCGCCGGGAGGCTGATAGAGAAGGGTGCTGCGAGTTCGCTCACCGTCGCCTCACCGAGGGCGAGCTGCTCGACGATGCCACGACGGGTGGCGTCGGCGAGCGCACCGAAAAGAAGGTCGAGGTCCTCGCTCGTCAGCTCTGACTTAACATTTAACATAACGGTTAACTATAGCGGCCACTCGGCCTCTTTGCAAATCTCGGCATGCCGGTCCGGACCGGCTCTGATTGTCCGTGGCGGCACGGATAGGCGGGTGGGACTCGCGTTCCTCTGGTGCCAGAGCCCGCGGTCCGACGATGTCAAGGCTCAGCTGCTGTTGCAGCAGGAATCAGGTGTTGACGTGAGCAATATCAGGTGAAGGTGAAATTTCAACCGTCAACCTTGGTGCTGCATCCTCGTGGTCGGGCATTCGGACAAATTGGAACACCGCAGGTTAAGGGGCTCTGACGATGCTCTCTTGGCGGGCTCACCAAATCGATAAAGAGATTTCACCAGCAATCATGACCACCTTCACCAGATTCTGCCTGCCTTTTCACCACACATTCATGGCTTGCAAACGCGGCGCCACGCCGCAGCGGCTGGCACCTGCCACGCCTCACGCCAATCAAGGTTCAGTGGGATCATGGAGCAGCGGTGTTACCTGCGAGGGTCTAGCCGACAAGTGCGTTGGCGTGTCCGTGACCCATCTGGTATTCGGATTTGAGGTGATTGACGATCGCCATGTGCTTTTCTAGACCGCATTGGGCGATGATCTTCTGCCACTTGGCGATCGAGCGGCCGTACTTTTTCTCGATCGACGCGAAGTACGATGCAGGCCCTGTTTCGGCCACGGTGCACTTTGATTAGTCACGCTATATCCCTCCTTTATTTGTGGCGACATTTGCCCCGTCATCGACATCGTCGAAGATTGTCAGCTGGAAGTGACGTTGACCTGCCATCCAATACCGAACTTGTCGATGAGTGCTCCAAAGGTGTCACCCCAGAACATCTTCTCCATTGGCGCCTTCACGGTTCCGCCGTCAGCCAAACCATCGAAGATCCTACGCAGGTCGCTCTCGTCGTCTCCGATAACGGTGAGTTCGATCCTGGTCTGGACCTCGTCGGTCGCGTCGGAACGGTCGGCGGCTCGCATGGTGAACGACCCAGTGTCCAACGCCGCGTTGATGACGCGGTGCGCTTCCTCTTTGGGCGCCGTCGGGTCGACGTCGCCGCGACGGGTGATCGACAGATCGCCACCGAGGACGCTCTGGTAGAAGTTCATCGCCTCCTCGGTGTTGCCGGGGAAGAATAGGTATGCCTCGAGATTCACGATTGACCTCCTTGGTCGTTATTGTGGAACTAGACCGTATAGTATCGTATGAGAACTAGTCCGTCAAGTACTCTTTTATATATGGCGGCAACGGACCCACCAGAACAAACCGAGCGAAGTGTGGACAGGCGCCATCGCGAGATTCGTGAAGCGGCAATCGGAGCGTTCCTCGTCAGTGGGTACGACGGCACGACGATGGAGCAGATCGCCGTGCGGGCCGGGGTATCCAAGCAGACCGTCTACAAGCACTTCGACGACAAGCAGCACCTCTTCGCCGACATCGTACTGTCAACAACGGATGACATGAGTGTCCTCATCGGCCTCATCGCCGAGAAGTTGCCAGCCACCACTGACCTTGCCAGAGACCTCGCATTCCTGGCCGAGACATTCCTCGTGGCCCTGATGCAGCCGCGTTTGCTGCGGCTCCGGCGCTTGGTGATCACCTCTGCGGATCGCTTCCCGGAGATCTCGAGCGCATGGTACGAGAAGGGATTCGAGCGAGTGCTCGCGGCACTCGCAAGCAGTTTTCGAGCCCTCGCCGATCGCGAATTGCTCGGCGTTGCCGACGAGACCGCTGCAGCGGAACACTTCGTCGGCATGTTGTTTTGGATTCCAGTCAACAAGGCCATGTTCACTGGTGATGACGACTACGCGGCAACTCATGATCTCGTCGCGGTGGCCAGGGCGGCGGCGGCCGCGTTCCTGAACGCCTACGCAGCTCGCTAGTTCGATGGGCGAGGCTCACCGGTAGGTGGAAGGCCGAAGACTGGAGCGCCTCTCGGACCGACTGCAACGTGCCCCACGATTGGGACGTCTCCTGCGACAGTAATCGTTGATTGCCCGACGCCGGAGAAACGTGACCCGGATTTGAGTATTCCTATTGCCGTCTCACTGAGGAGAAGAGGATGACTGACATTGCTGCGTGGTTCGTCAGACAAGTACGCGGCTATCGTTCGGTCCTGATTTCTACGAACGGTCGCTGGCGATTTCTACCAACGGTTTGGACGTAATACTCCGAATCCCCCGTGGTGGGGCTAGTAAGAATCGAACTTACGACCTCGTCATTATCAGTGACGCG
>Ga0182030_10016376_pt1 | contig 14447 bp, 13 predicted proteins | sample 812S3MmetaG_FD_121299 | JGI IMG/M metagenome (GOLD analysis project Ga0182030, IMG submission 121299) | Permafrost microbial communities from Stordalen Mire, Sweden - 812S3M metaG (Illumina Assembly) | ecosystem: Environmental > Terrestrial > Soil > Wetlands > Permafrost | place: Sweden... | reverse complement strand
CGTCGATGATCTGCCGCTGCACCAGGGGTATCGCGGCGGTCGCGACGGTGGCCACCAGGGCTCCGCCCAGAGAGATAAGGACACTGCGCCGGAACCGCCAGCAATACCCCCACAGCCGTCGTAGCCACCCCGTGTTCGAGGCGGCAGGGTCCGGGGCCGCAGCGTTCCCAGCGGCCGCCGCGCCGGCCGTGTGCCCTGTCCTCCTTGACAGCAAAACCGCCCCACCTCGCCACTCGTCCCCGTCGACAAGTTAACAGCTAGGCCTGCTTTTTCATTTCCCTAACTAACCATCTGGCCGGGAAGCGGAAAGCCTGGAGGAAGGGCCGAGCAGTTCGCGACTGCGGTTAGTTATACCCGTCACCCGGCGTGCGGGTCGGTGGATAAGTGGGCTGGCGGTAGCCGCGGCGGACCACCCGGCGCTGCGTGGCCCGTGCCGAGACCTCGCCGATGAGGGTGCCGATGGCGATGCCGAGTACCAGGTTGACCAGCGCGGTGGCGACCTTCTGGGACACCGGTGCCGTCGTGCTGAACGGGAAGACCACCGCGATCACCGCGGCGAGCGCGATGATCCAGTTGAAAAATATCCGCGGCCTCGGCGTGGAGAGCAGCAGGAGATACATGATCGCCGTGGCGGCCAGAGCGATCCCGGCTGATGCGAAGACATACCCGGCCGTGGACGCAGCACCCCAGGCGCCGTCCCGTTGCGGAGCCAGGATCGGGACCTTCAACAGCCACCGGCACACCAGGATCCCGACCAGCGCGATCAGCGCCGCGACGACCGCGGTCGCCGCCCCGCCCGACCACAGCATCCTTCCGTCGACCCGGCGCTGGATCTCCGTTTCCGGTTCCGGTTCCTGCCTGCCCATCGGAATTGTCATCGGCTCGCCTTACGTTGACAGCCTTCCTCAACAGACTTAACCCCCCAGCGCCGCCCGAAACCCTCGGGGATCGATAAGGTGTCCGCGAGCGATGCGCCCGAACAGCCCGGAGGTATACGTCGTGGCCAAGCCCGTCCTGCAGGTCATCATCGGCAGCACCCGCCCGGGCCGGGTCGGATCGGCCGTCGCCGACTGGATCATCGACCGGGCCAGGTCCCACGGGGACTTCGAGGTCGAGGTCACGGACCTGGCCGTGCTGAACCTGCCGATCTTCGACGAGCCGAATCATCCCAGGTTGCGCCGGTACGTCAACCAGCACACCAAGGACTGGAGCGAGATCGTCGACCGGTCCGACGCGTTCGTCTTCGTGATCCCCGAGTACAACTACGGGTTCAACGCGGCGACCAAGAACGCCATCGACTACCTGAACCAGGAGTGGCAGAACAAGCCGGCCGGCATCGTCAGCTACGGCGGCGTCGCGGCCGGCACTCGGGCCGCGCAGATGCTCAAGCAGGTCATGTCCGCCCTGAAGATGGTGCCGGTCACCGACTCGGTGAACATCCCGTTCGTCGGTGAGAAGCTCGACGAGGAGAGGCGGCTCAAGCCCAACGAGATCATGGAGTCCGCCGCCACCGCCATGCTTGATGAGCTGGCTCGCTGGGCGCAGGCCCTGCGCCCGCTCCGCGCCAGCTAGCCCTAGGCCACCGCCACGGACACCATGGGGTAGCCGCTGGCCCCGTTCGGTTCCGGCGCCGCGTCGAAGCTGGTCTGCGTGTAGCCGGTCGCGTCCGTGGCCCGTGCCTCGATGACGTGGTTCCCGCCGGTCGCTTCCCATTCCCAGACCCACTGCCGCCAGGTGTCGATGCCGGGGACGGCCGCCAGCGTGGCCTGGTTCCACGGCCCTTGGTCGACCCGCACGTGGACGGCGTCGATGCCCTTGTGCTGGGCCCAGGCCACGCCGGCGATCGCGGTCCGGCCTGTCTTGAGCTGGTTGGAGCCGCTCGGCACGTCGATGCGGCACTCGGTCTTGATGGGCGCCTGCTGAGACCAGCCGCGCTGGGCCCAGTAGGCGTAGTTGCCCGCGAACGTGGTCACGTCGATGTCCGTCACCCACTTGGTCGCGGACACGTACCCGTACAGGCCGGGCACGACCATCCGGGCGGGGAAGCCGTGCGCGACCGGAAGCGCGGTGCCGTTCATCGCCACCGCGAGCAGGGCGTCCTTGTCGTCCATGACCGCCTGGACCGGCGTGCCTGAGGTGAACCCGTCCACCGACGTGCACATCAGCTGGTCCGCCCCGGCCTTGATCCCGGCCTCGCGCAGCAGGCTGCTCAGGCTGGCGCCCAGCCAGAGCGCGTTGCCGATGTACGGGCCGGCGACCGGGTTGGACACGCAGCACAAGGTGACGTAGTCCTCGATCAGCGGCCGTTTGAGCAGCTCATCGAAGCTGAGCGTGATCTCGCGGTTCACCATCCCGTGGATCCGCAGCTGCCAGCTGCTCGGATCAACCTGCGGCAGGACGATCGCGGTATCCACCCGGTAGAAGTTCGCGTTGGACGTGATGAACGGAGAGATGCCCGGGACATCCAGGTTCACGCCGGGAGGCAGCGTCAGCGCGGACGCCGGCTTGGGTATGCGCAGCGCCCGCTGCGCGCTCGCCACACTGCTCCGCTCGGCCAGCAGGCGCCCTGCCAGCCCGGCCCCGGCCGCGATGCCCACGGTCACCGCGCTGGCCTTCAGGAAGCTCCGGCGCCGCGGCCCAGCCTCCTCGAGCGCCCCAGGCTCACCGCGTTCCCCAGGCTGCTCGGGTTCTGCTGCCCGCCCCCGCCCGGCCGGCCGGTCAGGCGCAACAGGCAGGTCAGGTGCAACCGGCCGGTCGGGCGCAACCGGCCGGTCGGGCGCAACGGGCAGGTCAGGCGCAGCCGGGAGCTCGTCCGGCTCACCCCCGCCCTCCTTCGCGCGGCTGGTCTCACCCGGTTCCCAGGTGTCCAGCCATGGCGCCTTGATCCAGGTAGCCGGGCCACCCAGGGGCGCCGGTCTGGCCAGCGGGATGAGGAAGCGCAGGACGGCCGCTGCCGCCGCCGTGGCGGCCAACGTTGGCAGCAAGCTGCCCAGGTTCGCGGTGGGACGGGTCGCGGCGGCGGTCAGCCCGACCACCGCGAACACGGCCAGCCCGGCCATGCCGTACCACAGCCGCCGCGTGGCCGCCGCGCCGAGCACGGCCGCGAAGATCCCGAGTATTACGAGGATGCCGCTGACCAGGATGAGCTTGTCGTCGGAGCCGAACTCGGCGATGGCGAAGTTCTTCAGCCACGGCGGCGTGAAATCGATCTGCAGCTCGCCGACCGCGACCACCGGCGATCCGTCGGCACCGGTGAGGCCGGCCACGAACTGCCCCACGCCGAGCGCCGCGGCGGCGGCCAGCACGCCGGCGATAGCGCCAAGGCCCGTCCGGCCACGGACCCGGCCATCCCGCCGCCCTCGTCCCATCAACGTCATGTCCTTTATTCGTTGCGGCGTAGGCGCAGGTTTGCTGGGCCGGGCGATTATTCGTAGCCCGGGGCGGCGGGGATTGCCGCCAGGCGCCAAACCCTAGCGGTTCCTGCTACGAATATCAGTTGTGAGAGGTGCTAGCCCGGGGGGACGACCCCCCCAGACCCCCCCGCGTACGGGGGGCTACCCGCCCTCTGGGACCCCCGGGCCCCCCGACGATCTTGGGGTGCAGCTTGGGCTGATGGCGCGGGGTGACGCGACGGCGTTCGACGCGGTCTACGAGCAGGTCGCCGCATCGGTCTACGGTGTCGTCAAGCGGGTGGTCCGCGATCCGGCTCAGTCCGAAGAGGTCACCCAGGACGTCCTGCTCGAGATCTGGCGGGACGCGTCCAAGTTCGATGCCGAGCGGGGCAGCGCGACGGCCTGGGTGATGATGCTCGCGCACCGCCGGGCCGTGGACCGGGTCAGGTCCGTGCAGAAGGAAGCCGAACGGGAGCGCCGTGTCGCGACATCCGACGTTCCCTACGATGAGGTCGCCGAAGCCGTCGAGTCCAGCTTTGAGCGCGAGCGTGTCCGGCGCTGCCTGGATTCCCTCACCGAGCTGCAGCGCGAGTCGGTCACCCTGGCTTACTACGGCGGCTACACCTACGGTCAGGTAGCCGGCCTGCTCGGCGTGCCCACCGGGACGATCAAGACCAGGATGCGGGACGCGCTGATCCGGTTGCGGGACTGCCTGGGGGTGGCCTGATGAAGCGGCAGCAGCGGAAACGCGAACCGCACACCCTGGCCGGGGCGTACGCGATGGACGCGATCTCCGAGCCGGACCGGGTCCGGTTCGAGCGGCACCTGGCCAGGTGCCAGGAGTGCGCGCAGGAGATCGCCAGCTTGCGGGAGGCTACCGCCCGGCTGGCCGTCGTCACCGCAGAGACCCCGCCACCGGGCCTGAAGGAGCGGGTGCTGGCGGCGGCCGCGACGACCAGGCAGCGGCCGCCGGTGACCAGCGACGCGGACCTCCCGGCCCGGCTCCGCGCGCTGGCCTGGCCGGGGCGCCTGGCGGTGGCGGGCGCCGCCGTGGCCGCCGTCGTCGTGCTCGGCGCCGCCGTGGTGTTCGGGGTCTCGAACGGCACCATGCGGCATCAGCTCAGCCAGGCGCAGGCGAGCAGCCAGCAGATAGCCGCGGTGCTGACCGCCCGTGACGCCACCATGATGACCGCGCCGGTGGCGGGCGGCGGGACGGTCACGATCGTGATGTCGCATTCGATGCACGCGCTGGTGTTCACCGCCGCGGGCCTGCGCCCGCTGCCTGCCTCCCGGGGCTATGAGCTGTGGCTGATCGGCTCGGCCGGGGACCGGCCGGTGGGCATGCTTCCGCAGGCCGCCAGCCACATGGCCGGCCCGGTCATCGCGTCGGGGCTGCGCTCAGGTGATCATCTCGCCCTGACCGCTGAACCGGCAGGCGGCACGAGCCGTCCCACCAACCCGATGATGCTGTATCTCGTCCTTTAACGTGAGGCGGGCTGGGTCCATACTGGCCGGCCGCGTTCGTCGTCTGGGTGACCGGGCTTGGCCCGGTGAGCGTGACCCGACATGATGATTCCCGGGAGGCAGCTGATGAAATACATGCTGATTCACTGCATCGATGAGTCCGCCGAGCGCAGTCGCGGCCCGCAGGAGCGGGCGGAGGGCGGCCCGTCGATCGAGTCCTGGCTTGAGGAAATGGAAGGCCGGGGGGTCCTCCTGGACGGCGGCCGCCTGAGGTACGTGAGCGATGCCACCACGGTGCAGGTCCGCCACCGCGAACTGCTGGTCAGCGACGGGCCGTTCGCCGAGACCAAGGAGCAGATCGCCGGATACAACGTGATCGACTGCGCCGATCTCGACGAGGCGATCGAGGTGGCTTCCAAGCATCCGACGGCCTGGTTCGGGACGATCGAGGTGCGGCCGATCGCGGGTAATCACTGCGGGGACGCCGCGCTGGCCCCCTGAGCTGCGCCGCGCGATAACCCTGCCGCCGCCTGTCCGCGCAAGCCTGACGCCAAACCGGCGAGTACCCCTGTATCGTGCTATGTCGTAAGTGAGGGGTGAGGGTGAGCAAGCTCAGAAGCACGGTCTACGCCCGCATGGAGGAGATGAGCTTCCGGTCGGGCGTGGTCGTCGGCGCGGGTGGCCTCGCTGTCACCGTGACCGCGGTCGCGCTGCTGGTCACGCTGACCGGACATAACGCCGCCGCGATCAGCGTTGCTGGCCCGAGTGTGCCGGCGCGTTCCGCCCCAGCAGCTCCGGCGACCGCATCGCCGTCGCAGGCCGCTTCGCCCTCGGTGACCTCGTCGGCCACCCCGGTCACCCGGACGTCGCCGGCCGCGTCGCCCGAGAGGTACGGGCCGGCATCCTGGGCCACGGCGGCGGCCTCCCAGGTGGTTGCGCAGGACGAGGCTCCGTCGCCGGTCCATCTCGGGCTGCCGCGGCGTCTGTCCATGTGGCCGCACCCAGGACGTATGAGCTGGCCTTTCCCTATCTTCTCCCGTTGGGGCGGCCCGCCCGCTCAGCATAGCTATGAGGCGGGCATCGCGGTCAGGGGCCGGCCTGATCTGGGCGGCCTCGGTGCATAGCTGCGTTCAGTCAGTTGCGGTCAGCCGACGTCGACATGCGTACACTGGCGACACATAGGCTACAAATGGTGAGTTTCCGTCTGCCTAGGCTGCCGACCTGGTCGTGACGAGCTCACCGGGGGAGTCTGAACGCGGTTTAGTCCGGCGTTCGGCCAGCAGAGTCGTGTGTCAGGCGCGGCTCCATAGGCGAATCACACGTAGGGGACAGGCCACACCGTGAGAACGGACAGCGGATCCGGCCCGGACAGCTCATCACGCGATCCCTCGGTGTCCTCCGCCGGGCGGCCGGCTGGACCATCCGGCGCACCTGACGGCGGCGACCGCGCTAGCCAGGCGACGGGCCAGGTCACAGATGTCCCGGTGATCGCCGGGAACGTGCGGTGGGAGCGGCCCACTGTCCGCAGCTTCTGGAACGCGCTGGCCGACCCTGAACGGGAGGCGCTGGCCGCCGCGGGCGTGGAAGAGTTCTTCCGGGCCGGATCGGTGCTGTACCGCGCGGGCGACGACTCCTCCCAGGTGATGATCATCGACTCGGGCTGGGTCAAGGTCAGCGTCCGGGAGGCAAGCGGCGCCGGGGAGAAGATCCTCGCGGTACGCGGCCAGGGAGATGTGGTCGGCGAACGGGCGGCGCTGACCACCCAGGTGCGGTCGGCCACCGTGACGGCGCTCGACGAGGTGTCGGCGATGGTGGTCGCCGCGGACCGGTTCACCGAGTTCCTGCGCGGCCATCCGCGTGCCGCCGAGGTGCTGCAACGCCAGGTCAACGAGCGCCAGGAGGAGGACCGGGCGCGGCTTTTCTCCGCCGAGCGGTCCGGCGCGGAGCGGCGGCTGGCATGGCTGCTGTCCGACCTGGCCCAGCGCCGGGGCGGTTACCAGCACACCGCCGACGCGGTCTTCACCTTGCCGATGTCGCAGCAGGAACTCGCGGACTGGGCCGGGACGACCGCGGACGCGGTGGGCCGGTTCCTGCGGACATGGCGGGAGCGCGGGATCATCGTGCGCGGCGAGCGGTCACGCCGGCTGACGGTGGTCGACCTGGACGGGCTGGCCGCGATCTGCGACGGGGCCCGGACCGCGGCCCCGGACGCACGTACGGTCCCGGCGGGAAACGGCCGGGCGCCGGGTGCGACCGGCGGCCTTGAGGTCACCGGCGGGGCCACACCGAAAGCGGCCTCGCGGTGGTTCGGTGCGCCGGGTGAGCCGCTTAACTGTTCGATCTTGTTCACCGACGTGGCGGGTTTCGGGAATCCGCGGCGCCTTGACCCGGATCGTGAAGTCGTCCGGGCGGCGCTGTACCAGATCTTGCGGTCATCATTTGAGGCCTCAGGTGTGCCGTGGCCGGACTGCTATTACGAGGATCGCGGTGATGGCGCGGTCATCGTGGTGCCGCCCACCATCTCCACGCTTCGCGTGGTCGACCCGCTGATCCCAGAACTGGCGGGCCGGCTGCGGCAGTACAACCGCCGGGCCAGTGAGGTGGTGCTGATCCAGCTCCGGGCGGCCTTGCATGTCGGGCCGGTGGGCAAGGATGCGGAAGGGCTGACCGGCCAGGCGGTGATCGGGACCGCGCGCATCATTGACGCTCCCGTCGTCAAGGACAGGCTCGCGGAAGCCCATGCGGACCTGATCTTCGCGGTGTCGGACTACGTCTACGACCACGTGGTCAGGCACAGTGCCGGACGGGTCGATTCCGGTGCCTTCGAGCACGTGGAGGCCCAGGTCAAGGAGACCCGCGTGTCGGCGTGGATTCATCTGGCCGGGCGGATCGAGCCGGATAGCTACGGCAACGCCCATGCCGCCGGGCCGGGAAGCTGGCCCAGCCCGCTGCCGGTCGCGCCTCCGCTGGGCAAGCTTCCGGCCGACGTACGCGGTCGTGACGCGCTGCTCGGCGAACTGCGCCGCGCGCTGCGGCCCTACCCATGGCGGGCCAGCCGGACGTTCGTGATCACCGGCATGGGCGGGCTCGGTAAATCGACGGTCGCGCTCGCGGCCGCCAAGATGGCCAAAGACCGCGGCTATCGCGTGTGGTGGCTGGGCGCGACCGACACGGCGCTGCTGACCAGCGGGATGCTGGAAGTGCTGCGGGAGCTGCACGCCCCGGAATCGGTGATCGCCCCGGTCCGCGAGGGCGCGCGGACCGCACCCGCCCGGGCCTGGGAGTTCCTGAACGGCGAGCATGCCGGCGGCCGGCGATGGCTGCTGATTTTCGACGGTGCCGACCACTCCGCGGTGCTGGCGGGCGCGGACGCGACCACGCCGGCCGACGGTACGGGCTGGCTGCGGGCCGATCCGGCCGGGATGGTGATCGTGACGACTCGCAACCGGGACCCGAAGGTGTGGGGGACGTCAGTCACGCTGCGCGAGCTGAAGCCGCTGGACGACGAGGCCAGCGCCGAGGTCCTGCGGGACCTGGCCCCGGAGGTGACCGATCCCGGCGGCCACCAGGCCCGCCAGCTGTCCCGCCGGCTCGGCGGGCTGCCGCTGGCGCTGCACCTGGCGGGCGCCTACCTCGGGTCGCCGTTCGCACGCTGGTCCACCTTCGCCGGCTATCACGAGGCGCTGGACAGCGTCGAACTGCCGGCCGCGCTGGCCGACATCGAGGGTCCAGGAGCCGACATCCGCGCCGATGTCCAGCGCACCTGGGATCTGTCGCTGGACGCGCTCGCCGCCGAGCGGCGGCCGCAGGCCAGGCCGCTGCTGTTCGTGCTGTCGTGCTTCGCGCCCGCTACCCCCATTCCAGCCTGGCTGCTGCAGCCGAAGCCGCTGGCGGATCTGCTCACGCAGCAGGCGGGCCCGTCCGCGAGTTCAGCCAATCCCGCGGTCGGACCCGATCGGGATGACGGATGGCACCGGCTGCGGGAAGGATTCCAGGGACTGTCGCACACCGGGCTGATCGAGATCTCCAGCGGCGGCGGCCCGGCGGGCGTCAATGCCATCACCGTGCATCCGGTGGTGGCCGACGCGAACCGCAGCCGGCTGGCCACCATCGCGGCCACCGAGCGGACCGCCGTCCAGAACGCGGCCGTGGCGCTGCTCGAGGCGGCCGCGGCCGGCCTGGACCCGTCACGGCCCGGTGACTGGCCCGCCTGGCGGCTGCTCGTGCCGCATCTGAACGCCGCCATCGACCTGCTCGCCGGCGACCTGGACCCGGCGGTGCTCGCCCGGCTGCTCACGGTCAGCGCCGCCAGCACCGAAGCGCTGCTAAGCGGCGGGCGGCTGGCCGCGGCGGGGAAACTCGCGCAGGCCAGCGCCGAGACGGCGGTCTTCCTGTCCCGCGACGACCCGGCCGCCATGACCGCACGCGGCTGCCTCGCGGACACGCTGGTGCGCCGCGGCCGCAGCGGCGAGGCCGAGGCGCTGTACCGTGAGCTGCTCGCCGACCGGCGCCGGGTCCAGGGCGATGATCACCCCGACACCCTCGCCACCCGCCACGACCTGGCCGTCGCGATCGGCATGCAGGGCCGCTACGGCGAGGCCGAGCAGCTGTACCGCGAGCTGCTCGATGACGATTACCGGCTGCTCGGCCCCGGGCACCGGGAGACCCTGGCCGCCCGGTACAACCAGGCCCGGATGATCGGCCTGCAGGGCCGTTACGCCGAGGCGGCCGAACTGGGCAACCAGGTCCTGCAGGACCAGCGCACGCTCCTTGGTGAGGACGACCCGGACTCCCTGACGACCCGGCAGCACCTGGCCCGGGTGACCGGCAAGGCCGGCCGCTACGCCGAGGCCGAGCGGATGTACCGCCAGGTCCTGGAGGACCGGCGCCGGGTCCTTGGCAACGAGCACCCCGATACGCTGGCCACCCGGCACCGGCTGGCGCGCATGATCGGGCTGCAGGGCCGTTACGCCGAAGCGGAGGAACTGTGCCATCAGGTCCTGCAAGACCGGCAACGGCTGCTGGGCGAGGATCACCCGGACAATATGGCCACCCGGCACCGGCTGGCGCGGATGCTCGGCCTGCAGGGCCGGTACGCCGATGCGGAGCCGCTGTTCCGGCAGGTGCTGGCGGCCCGGCGCCGCGCGCTCGGCGAGGATCACCCCGAAACCCTCGCCACCGGCCACCGGCTCGGCTGGCTCATCGGGCGGCAGGGCCGCTACGGCGAAGCCACCGAGATCGTGAACCAGGTGCTCGGCGAGCGCAGGCAAGTCCTCGGTGACGATCATCCCGATACCCTGGCGGCGCGCGAGACACTGACCTGGCTGACCGCGCTGCGCGGCAAGCTCGGCGAAGCCAGCGAGATGGGCCGCGGCGTGCTGGCGGACCGCCGCCGGGTCCTCGGCGATGACCATCCCGACACCCTCACCACCCGCGCCACCCTGGCGTGGCTCACCCAGCTGCAAGGCCGCTACGCCGAGGCCGAGGCTCAGTACCGTGACCTCCTGGCCGACCGGGAGCGCGTCCTTGGCCCGGGCCATCCCGACACGCTCATCACCTGTCATGCCCTGGCCTGGATAATCGGCTTGCGGCGCCGTTACGCCGAAGCCGAGCAACTGTGCCGCGACGTGCTCGCCGTCCGGCGCCGGGTGCTGGGCGATGACCATCCCGACACCCTGACCTCGCGCGACTGCCTCGCCTGGCTCGCCGCCCGGCAGGGCCGGCGCGCCGAGGCCGTGGAACTCTACCGCCAGGTCCTCGCGGACCGCAGCCGGGTCCTGGGCGCCGGCCATCCCGACACCCAGGCCACCCGTGACGAGCTAGCCCAGCTCACCGCGGATCTCAGCGCGGACGCCTGATCCGCCGCCGAGGTCTGATCACGCGTCGGTAATGTCCCCGGCCCGCTCCGGGTCCGCTTCTGGCGGGCGGGCCAGCGGTATGTTGGCGTCCAGCAGCGCGGTGGAGCCGGCCGGGCGCGTGACCGCGTCCTCGGTCCGCTGCCGCAGCCGCTCGAGGGCTTCGCCGTCACCGAGCGGGACCGTGGCCTCCAGTCGGGTGCTCGCCTGCACCTCGGGCAGGTCCATGACCGCATCGACCAGGCTGGCCCGGCTGCCCGTGATGTGCCCGGACGTCGCGTGCAGCGAGGTCCGGGCGGTTCCCTCGGCTCCCTCGGCCGTGGTCACCTCGGCCGCGGCGACGGTTTGATCGCCGACTCTGACTTCCACGCGCCGGGACGCATCGGGATTGGTCATGGGGAGCCTCCTGGGATCGCCTTTTTACCTCCAGACCAAGGCGCACCAGGCGCATTCCCTTGCCTAGGCATGGTTTCCCTTCGGCATGCCCGGCACGCACAGCCGCTTCGCTGCCGCAGGTCCGGTAGGTCCTTGCCCTGGACGGTCCGCGATGAAACGGGCTGGCCCGGCCCTAATCCGGATAAAAAATCCGTGCGTTAATCCGCGGCCGCGTCAGCTGGCCCGCTTGTACGCGCGGACGGCCAGCGGCAGGAACACGACGAAGATCCCGGCCAGCCAGACCAGGCTCTTCCACAGGCTTGGCTCAAGCGGGCCGCCCAGCGCAAGCGCGCGCATGGTGTCGATGACGAAGGTGACCGGCTGGTTGTTGGCGAAGGCCTGCAGCCATCCCGGCATGGTCGAAATCGGCACGAACGCCGAGGACAGGAACGTGAGCGGGAACAGCCAGATCAAGCCGAACGCCTGTACCGATTCCTCATCGCCGATGGCCAGGCCCGTATAGGCGGAGATGCAGCAGATGGCCAGGCCGAACACGGTGGCCAGCACGACCATGGCGATGGCGGGGCCGACACCGTTGCTGAACCGGAAGCCGACCGCGTACCCCACCGCGACGATGATCAGGATCGTCAGGAGCATCCGCCCGGTGTCGGCCACCAGCCGCCCGGCCAGCACCGCCGAGCGGGCCATCGGCATCGACCGCAGCCGGTCGATCACGCCCTTCTTCAGCTCCTGGGCCAGCGCGATGGCCGTGCCGAAGGTGGCGAAGGCCGCGGTCTGCCCGATGATCCCCGGCATCAGGAAGTCGACGTAGTTGACGTTGCCGCCCACGTGGATCGCGCCGCCGAAGACATACCGGAACAGCAGGACGAACATCACCGGCTGGATCACGGTGAACACGAGGTACGCCGGTACCCGTACCCAGACCAGCAGGTTGCGCCGGGTGATGGTGAGCGTGTCGGTCACCGCCCAGCCGAACCGGACGCGCAGGCCAGGCTCGCCGCGGGAACCCGTCTGCTCCGCGAGCGCGGTCATGACGCCGTCCCTTGCATGTCTTTCTTGCCTCGCCGGCGACCGCGAGGCCTGCGCCGGCGTCCTCCCGGTTCGGTTTCCTCGGCGGCATGCCCGGTCAGAGCCAGGAACACGTCATCGAGCGAAGGCCGGCGCAACGCGAGATTGCGGGTTTCGATCCCCGCGCTGTCCAGCGCGCGCACCGCCTCGACCAGCGCATCCGAGCCGCGGCCGCCGACCCCGATGCTGACCACGCCGGTTTCCGGGTCGGCGTGCGGCTCCCCGCCCGCCTTCCCACCCGGCTCCCCGCCCCCCGCCACGATCTTGGCGATCACGGCGATCGCGTCCGTGATCCGGCGGCGGTCGGGCACGGTGAACTCGACCACATCCCCGCCGACCCGGCCCTTCAGCTCTTCGGCCGTCCCGGCCGCGATGACCAGGCCGTGATCGATCACCACAATCTCGTCGGCCAGCTCGTCAGCCTCGTCGAGGTACTGGGTGGTAAGCAGGATCGTGGTGCCGCCAGCCACCAGCGACCGGATGATGTCCCACATCCCCAGCCGTGACCGCGGATCCAGGCCGGTCGTCGGCTCGTCGAGGAACAGCACCTGCGGCTGGCCGACCAGGCTGGCGGCCAGATCCAGGCGCCGCTGCATGCCGCCTGAGTAGTTCTTCGCCGACCGGTCGGCGGCATCGCTCAGGTCGAACTGCTCGAGCAGTTCACTGGCGCGGCTGCGCGCCCGCGGCCAGCTCAGGTGGTAGAGCCGCCCGATGATCTCCAGGTTCTCCCGGCCCGTCAGCTCCTCCTGGATGGCGGCCGACTGCCCGGCCAGCCCGATCGACCGGCGCACCGCGGCCGCCTCGCGCACTACGTCATAACCCTCGACTACCGCCCGTCCCCCGTCGGGACGCAGCAGCGTGGTCAAAATGCGCACCGCGGTCGTCTTGCCCGCGCCGTTGGGGCCAAGCACGCCCAGGATCGTGCCGTGCGGTACCGACAAGTCGATACCCCGCAGCGCGCGTACCTCGCCGAACGATTTGGTCAAGCCCTCCACGAGGATCGCCGGCTTACCGGTGCCCCCGCTGAATTGCGACATATATCCTCCCGAACGCACCCGGTAGGCGTCCCCGTGCCACGAAGCTACCGGCAACACGGCGATCCGGGCGAACCATATATCCCCACTGCCCCCTGATACCCCGCGGCGCTCGGCATCCCCGCGCCGCTAGGGCATGATGGAGCACGTTCGTCCGCTGAGCAGGCATTGTCGCGCGCCTGCCGGGTAGCGGGCGGCGCGTACTCACGATAAGCCAGTGGAGAGGAACTGAGACCTTGCCTGACGAGACCCGGCATGAGTCCGCTGACCTTGCGGACTACTCGGTGCAAGAGCCGTCCGACTCCCTCACCGGGGACCCCGGAGACCCCGGAGCCGATCCTACCGACCGCGGGGTGGCCCCGCCGGAGCGGTGGTCGGCGGGGATGAGGTTCGGTACGACGGCTGATGAGCAGGAGGCTGGTGAATCCCTCGATCAGCTGCTCGCCGAAGAGGAGCCGGACACGGCGTTCGACGTCGACGACGAGGTGCCGGAGGACAGCGACGGGGACGACGACGAGGACGAGGCCGATGAGTACGTCGACGGGCTCTTGCTCGACGACGGCCCTGATCCGCGGGCAGGCCGGCTGGTGGCGCAGGATGAGGGCGCCCATCCGGACGAGGAGACCGATCTGGTCGCCCGCGATGCCGGCGTCGACGGCGGAGCGGCCAGCGCGGAAGAGGCCGCGGTCCACGTGGTGGCGGACGACGACACCGACATCCGGTCCGGCGACTGAGGGACACGCATGCTGCCAGTTGCTGAGCTGCACATTCACATCGAGGGCACCCTTGAGCCCGAACTGCTGGTCAGCCTCGCGGCCCGCAACGGTACCCGGCTGCCGACCCTGGACGTCGACGAACTGCGCGCTCAGTACCAGTTCGACAGCCTGCAGTCCTTTCTCGACGTGCACTACGCGAACCTGCGCGTGCTGCGGATCGAGCAGGACTTCTACGATCTGGCCCGCGCCTATGCGGGCCTCCCTTCGGTTCCGGGACAGCTTCATCGGCGTCGGGCTTGACTCGACCGAGGTCGGTCACCCGCCGGTGCTGTTCCAGCAGGTGTACGCGATGGCGGCGGCCGAAGGGCTCCGGCTGGTGGCGCACGCGGGGGAGGAGGGCGGCAGCCTCCCGCTGCCCGCCATGCTGGACGCCGGGCTGCTCGCCACCGTGAACAGCGATGACCCGGCGTACTTCGGCGGGTACCTGGATGACAATCTGGCCGCGGTGCAGCGGGAGTTCGG
>Ga0182030_10016375_pt1 | contig 14447 bp, 6 predicted proteins | sample 812S3MmetaG_FD_121299 | JGI IMG/M metagenome (GOLD analysis project Ga0182030, IMG submission 121299) | Permafrost microbial communities from Stordalen Mire, Sweden - 812S3M metaG (Illumina Assembly) | ecosystem: Environmental > Terrestrial > Soil > Wetlands > Permafrost | place: Sweden... | reverse complement strand
GGGCAAGATGGGCAAAATGGTGAATCACGGCTCCGGCCGTGTCCGCCTCGAATTTATCGTGCCTTCCCGCGGCTTGATCGGGCTGCGCAGCGAGATGCTGACCGATACGCGGGGAACCGCGATCATGAACTCCCTGTTTCACGGCTACATCGAGTGGCAGGGCGACATCCCCACGCGTTCCACCGGATCGCTGGTGGCCGACCGGGCGGGCAAAACCACGGGTCACGCGATTTTCAACCTACAGGAGCGCGGCGAAATGTTCATATCGCCGGGCACGGAAGTATACGAAGGCATCATCGTCGGCGAGAATTCCAGGGACACCGACCTGAACGTCAACATCGTCAAGGAAAAGAAGTTGACCAACATGCGCGCATCGAGCGCCGACGAAGCAATCCGCCTGGTTCCCCCGCGTCTTCTCAATCTGGAACAGGCTTTGGAATTCATTCGCGACGACGAATTAGTCGAGATCACGCCAAAGTCCATCCGGCTGCGTAAGAAGATTCTGAAGGCGAATCAGCGCTAAACCACCGAGACATTTTTATCGCAGCTAACTCGCTATCCATCAATTAGATACGGGCAAAGACACGGTTCGATTGTCTTTCCAATTGTATGTCGGGCGTGCGATACTGCGAAAAATATGACTCAGGTGGGCGAGGCGATAGCCCGTTATCACAAATTAATTGAGAATGAGCCGTACATCGATCTCGCATGGGCGCAAGCACTTCAGGAACGTCTGAGGGCTGAAAAACTTGTCAACCGTCCGATTTCGCCGGTTCTGCGGCCGCATTTCCTGACTCCCCGCGAATACGCGGCGATGTCCAAGGCTGCCGAAATCATGCTTTCGGCAATCCACCGGACCGAACAGGCGGCGCTCGCCAACCCGGCATTGTTGGCACGGATGCAGCTTCTGCCGGCCGAGCGGATGCTGGCTGCGCTTGATCCGGGATACGTTTCGGCGTCGGTCACGGGTCTGCTGGACACCAGTCTGTTCAACGGTTCCATGCGGTTCGTGGGTCATCGGGCCGAAACGCCTTCGGGCGTACTCTACGGTGACAAGCTTTCCGAGATCATGTACGACGCTGCGCCGGTCAAGGAGTTCCGCAAGAAGTATAAGCTCACCAAGCTCGGCGGTACCAAGCACCTGATCCAGGCGATGCTCAAGGCCTACAAGGAGTTTGGCGGCAAGCAGAAAAAACCGCGCATCGCCATCGTCGAATTTCGAGCGCCGTTTCAACCCGCCGACGCGAGCGAATACGCTTTGCTCGCGGAATACTTCACGTCCGAAGGATTTCCGACCGTTGTTGTTTCCCCGGATCATCTGGAATATCGCAACAACGTGCTGCGGCACGGCGAGTTCGTGATCGATATCGTGTACCGGCGCGTGCAAGTGCAGGAGTTCCTGGTCCGGTTCGATTTGAACCATCCATTGGTGCGCGCCTACAAAGATCGTGCGATCTGCATGGTCAACAGTTTCCGCGCCGAGTTGGGGACCAAGAAAGCGATTTTCGATCTGCTGACGGATGAAGCGGTCACCGCCAAGTACCCGGCTGCCGAACGCAAGGCCATTCGGGAATTTGTTCCCTGGACGCGCGTGGTGCAGGCCGCCAAGACGACGTATCGCGGCCATACGATCGATCTGCCGGAATTCGTCATGAAACATCGCACCAAGCTGGTGCTGAAGCCGAACGATGATTCTTCCGATCAGAATTCGTTCCTCGGAGCGGAGACGGATGAACTCGGCTGGGAAAAAGCTCTCCGTCAGGCGATGCGCGCCCCGTATGTGGTTCAGGAAGTCGCCGAACCGGCCCGCGCGGTGTTCCCGCTGATGCAGTACGGCAGCCTGATGATGAAGGAAATGGAAGTGGACGTCCATCCCCACGCTTTCCTCGGTAAAGTCCACGGCTGTTCCAGTTGGCTCACCGTCGCCGGGTCGAACAGCTTTTCGACACTCAGCGGACTCGCGCCGACGTTTCTGCTCGAAAGCAAGTAAGGTGGATCAGTAATCCGTCGCGGGATTGTAGTTCATGGTCGGAAATCCCGGTGGGACCGCAGGCGGATGGATCACCGGATTCGACCGTCCGGCCTGCGATGGATCGAAGACCACAAATCCTACTCCGGGCGATCCGTGCGGCAGTGAGAAGTCATCCGCGGGATACGTCGGGTTATTGAACCCCGGATTCTGCACGACGCTTTGCGCGTCCTCGCCGACGGTCTGCTGCCAGCCCGCGAACGTGTAGAACGTCCACGTCGTTTTATCTGTGGAACAGGGCGCGTTTGCCCCCGTCCCCGGGCTCACCTGGACGTGGAACGATTTAGTATCCGTGGCGAACGCCTCCACGGTGCTCCAATACAGGTTGCTGTTGAACGATTGGTACGAGGGATACGGAAAGCCGGCTGGATAGCTGCATCCGCCCTGCACCCGGAACGGCGGGGTGGACGTGGAGCTCCGATCGAAATACATGAGGTTATTGGTGACGACGAACGACTGATGCGGTGTAGTGGGAACGCCGTTCTGATACGGGTCGCCTTCCTCCACCATTGCATTCTGCGCGAAGGCGATGATGTTGTTCTTGATAATGTTCGCGGAATTGGGTGAGCTTGGTCCGTGCGGCGTGTAGATTCCGGCATCGGATACCCGGTAAACCAAATTGTTTTCCACGTCCACCAGGCCCGTAGCGTCATCCATATAAATTCCGTGGCCGCCATAGCCGTTGGCATCCTGAATGGAGGCATCGGTTACATCATGGATCTTGTTATTGAGAATCTTGTTCCCCGCAGCCGTGAACACAAAATTTCCGTCGTCGATCCGAATGGACCCGCCGTCATTCATGATCCCTTGCAGCAGATTGTAGACGTGATTGAAGGAGATGACGTTGTTTGCGTTCCCAATTCCGCTTGGCGTGGTCGTTTCGGCGATGCTTTGCGACGTGGAGATCGCGCAGTGATAGCCGTCGTAAACGTCATTATGGGTATAGAGATTGTCGTGCCCCATCCCCTGGCCGATGCCGAAAGCGGCGGGAATAGACCGGCCGTAGCCTTCGACGACGTTGTTCTGAACCGTGGTGAAAGCCGGCACATTCGCGTCCGTGTCCCCCTGCTGAAATGGGTTTCCGATCCGGATCCCCTCGACGCCGACGTCGTAAAACGCGCTGTTCTGGATGACATTGTGGGCGACCACGGCATTAACGTTGGCGGAGACGCAGTATGCCGGCGAGGTCGAATTCAGACAGGGTATGAATTCGAGACCAGTTCCGGAAGTTTGCGTGACCGTGCCCGAATCAAAGGTGATGTTCTGCGAATTCTGGAACGAAACCGCGCCGGGAATGTCGGGCTCCAGTTCCGAGGATATGTGCCCGGTCGGCGGCAAGGTGTAGTTGTCGTGTTCAAACGTGATGCCCTGAAACGTGACGTATTGAAGATTGGCCGCGACCAGGACTTGTGGCAATTGCGGGATGACGACCAGATCCGTGTTCGGATTCTCGCCACTGTTGGCGAGATACGTGAGCGTCCACGGCGAAGTGGAGCGATCCAAAAACCACTGATCCGGCTGGGTCAGCGCGTCTTGGACATTCTCCACCAGATACCGGTTTCCGGCGATGAAACCTTCTTCGGTATAGTTAGCCTGCGAAATCCCGGTGTGTCCCATCAGGTAGACGATGTGATTCGTCGTGTCGATGCATCCGATGCGTAATTTCGACGTACTGAACTGCTCAAAAACCAGAAGCTCGACGTCTCCCGCGATCGCCTGATTGCCGGCTGTCTGGCCGCAGGAATTACTTGTAACGGGGGCGAGATTCTTCCACGTTCCGGCGATCGGATCCGCGGAATTGTACTGGAACCGGTCAAAGCATTCCCAGCCGCTGCCGGCGACATAAACCGAACAGCTCGAGTTCGGCGCAGCGGCGGGCGGAGCCGCTCCAGGAAGATAAATCGTGTTCAGGATACGGTAGAAGCTGCCCAGAGTTCCGCTGCCGAGGCGCGGACGCAGGCGGCGTACTCCATTGTAAAAAAGCGTTTCGAAATACTGTGTGGATGGCGCGAGCGTTGTCTTCCACGTATTGCCTCCCGTGTTGGTCCAATTCAGGACGCGCTCACCGCCGCTGAAGATGGGCGATTCGCCGGGATAGTTCTGATAAATCACCTGCGTGGTGGCAGAGCCTGAGTCCGCCGCAGTGAACATCTCCGTGGCTGGGAGGAAATATGTTCCGGCGCGAATCTGCACATTAATCTGGCCGCTCCCGGTCCGGTTGATCGGCTGCACGACCGCGCGGGCGTGATCGAGCGTTGCGAAGGGACCGTCGGTGCTTCCGGCGTTGGGAACGGGAAGAAGGCCACTCCAGGAATCGTTGCCATTTTGCGCAACGTAAAACGTGATCGATGGGGTCGAGGAAAGCGATCCGCTTTCGGCGGAGTACGTTCCTGTGAACGTTCCGCTGACAGTGGTGAGCGTGCTTACCAGATTCAGCGACCCCGTCACGGCACCACCCGCGCCCAGCGTCACCGTGAGCGTCCCCGAAGTAATGTTGGCCAGATTCCCGGTGCCGCGCTGCATGCTGCTTGCTGAGGTCTGAAGTCCAGTGAACGTGTAGGTTTGCCCGCTTACGGTCACGCTGCTCCAGGTCGCGCTATATGTTCCGGCGGGACTCCCCAGAAGCGACCCCTGCACCGATCCCGAGCCGTAGGTGCCATTGGCGCCAGGAAATACGATGAGGAGACTGCCCAGCCCGAGCGCGGAGGAATTGATACTGATCCCGGCCGGCTGCGGCGACGCAGTGATGATAGGCGACCCCGTCTCCGGATAGACGGGAGCCGTGGTGAAAGATCCGGTTGGATTAAATCGCAGCGCCAGCGTGGAAAGGCTGCCGGTGGAGCTATACAGTTCGAGCAGGCCACTTTGTCCCGCCGTCGCCGGGAATTGCTGCGGTAGCGTGAACGCGGTGTGGCCTTGGGCAGGAAGCGATATCGGCATGGCGATGGAACCCAAGCCGCCATTCACTCGAATCCCCGCGCTGATCGATTCCGCCGAATTAGTCGGATTCGCAATCGCGATGCTGGTGACAAAGTTTTTTGTGTTATCGAAGGGGATCAGGAATTGCGTGGCGCTCGAGGTCGCGTTGGACGTCCCGTCCTGATCGGTGCGGCCCGTGACGCGCTGCGTGAAGATCGCATAGGCGGCGAGCGCAGGATTAGCCTGCAACTGCGCCCATCCGACGGTGGTCGACATGGCCGTCGCCGGAGTGTGGAGAAATAATGTGCTTGCCGCCGGCAACGACAGGCTCTGTGCGTTGACGTTCTCAAGGAACGTCAGATTCCAACTGGTGGTCGCTCCGGCCGTAGTTTCCTCGAAGAAAGTCAAATTGGCGGTGGTCGCAGCTGCCGTAGTGTTGGTGAGTACCAGCGTCGTCTGCCATCCGCCGCCATCGGCGATCTGGGGCATGATCAGGTTCTGGGCCTGGGCCAGAGAGGCCGCAAGAAAAAGTACGGGTAAGATGCGCTCGAAACGGCGTCTTGTTGAGCCTTCATGCATAGGGTTAGTAATCCGTTAACGGATTGAAAGTTTTCGTAGGGAACGTCGCCGGTATCGCGGGGGGCATGATAACCGGGTTCGACCGCCCGGCCTGGCTCGGATCGAACAACACGAATCCCACTCCTGGCGACCCTCCGGGCAGTGAATAATCGTCCGCTGGATACACAGGATTCCGGAAATGGGGATCCTGCACAATGCTTTGCGTGTCCTCGCCTGTTGCCTGCCAGCCTGCGAACGTGTACGACGTCCACTTCGTTTCGGCGGCTGCGCCAAAGCACAAGTTGGATTGGCTGACGACGGTCGGCTGGACGTGAAAGGCTTGCGGGTCGGTCGCGAAGCCGCCATCGGCGCGCCAGTAGAGATTGCTGTTCCACTGCTCCCACACGGTGAACGGGAAGCCGGCGCTGTACGTGCAGCCGCCCTGCAGATAGAACGAAGGCGACGAGGCCGCGCTGCGGTCAAGATAAAACAGGTTGTTGGTGAGGTTGAAGATCGTGATGGGACTCGTTGGGACGCCGAGCGTAAACGGATTGGCCTCCGACACCATCGCCGACCGCCCAAAAGCGAAAATGTTGTTCTTGATGGTGCTGGCTTCGTTGGGATTCTGTGGAGCGCCGGCGAACTGCATGGGGCTACCCGAAACGCGATACACCAGGTTGTTCTCCACGTCCACGAGGCCCGTCTCGGTATCGATGTAGATGCCGTCGCCGCCGTATCCGTCCTGATCGAGCGCGGAGGCGTCGCTCACGTCGTGCACTTTATTGTTGACAATCTTGTTTCCGGGCGGGGATGCGCCCGTGGAGTTGCGCGCCTGGATGTAAAGGGACCCGTCATCGTTCATGATCCCTTGCAGCAGATTGTAAGCGTGATTGAAAGAGATCACATTGTCATGCGAATCCGGTTTGAAGCCCGAACAGAAGCAGATCCCTACTGCAGCCCGATACCCGTCATAAATCTCGTTGTGCGTATAAGTGTTGTCGTGGGCCTGCCCCTGCGTGATGCCGTAAGACCCCGGAAATACCCGTCCCCACCCCTCCACGACATTGTTCTCCACAGTAGTGAACTGCGGGATATTGGCATCGCTGTCCGCGGCCGATCCCGGCAGACCGACTCGTATCGCGGTCGCAGCCACATCGTAGAACGCACTGTTCACTGCCATGTTGTTCGCAGTCACCGCGGTGGCAATCGTGGAGACGCACCAGGAAGGCGACTTCGTGCTGGTGCAGGAGACAAAGTCCAGCCCCGTTCCGGCAGTGTGTGCGACCGAGCCCGAGTCGAAAGTGATGTGCTGCGAATTTTGGAATGATACGGCGGCGCTCACGTCGAGCTTCAGGTCCGGGTCTTCACCTTCGGCGGGCACGGTGTAGTTGTCGTGCTCGAAGGTCAGCCCCTGGAAGGTCACGTATTGCAGTTGCGATCCAACGAGGACCTGCGTCAACTGCGGAATCACGACGCTATCGGTGTTAGGGTTCTCTCCGGGCTGCGCCAGGTAGGTCAGGGTCCAGGGTGTCGCGGACCGGTCCAGAAACCACTGCCCCGGCTGCGCCAGGGCGTCCTCCACGTTCTCGACCAGGTACCGGTGTTGCGGGATGAAGCCGAGCGCAGAGGAGAAGGCTGAATTGATCACCGTCGGGCCCGTCAGGTATACAACGTGACTGGTTGTGTCCACGCAATTGATGCGCAGCTTCGCGGCCTCGAACTTTTCAAAGATCAGCAATTCGACGTCTCCCGCAAGAGCGGCATTTCCCGCTGGCTGGCCGCACGGATTGCCGGACATCGGCGCGAGGTTCTTCCAAGTGCCGGCAATCGGATCCGCCGGTGCGTACTGGAAGCGGTCAAAGCACTCCCAACCGCTGCCTGTGACGTAGATCGAGCAGTTCGCATTCGGCGCAGTTGCCGGCGGAGGCGGAGCGCCTGCGCCGCTCAAATACACCGTCCCGGCGACCCGATAATACGTGCCTAAAGAGCCTCCGAGGCGTGGTCGCAGCCGGCGTGTGCCGTTGTAATACAAATTTTCGAAATATTGAGTGGATGCGGAGAGCGCGGCTTTCCACGTGTTGCCGCCGGTATTGGCCCAGCCTTGAACTCGCATGCCTCCGCTGATGACCGGGGATTCACCGGGATAGTTTTGATAAACCACCGGAGTGGTCGCCGACCCGGAGTCGGCCGCGGTAAGCATTTCGGTGGCAGGCAGATAATATGTTCCCGCACGAATCTGCACATTCACCTGGGCGGTGCCCGCTTTGCTGACCGGCTGGATCGCGGCTCGTGCATGATCGAGCGAAGCAAACGGACCGTCTGTATTTCCGGCGTTGGGCGCGGGAAGGAGGCCGCTCCAGGAATCGTTGCCGTTTTGCGCGACGTAGAAGGTAATGGAAGCGGGCGACGAAGAGGCCGCGCTTTGCGTTGAGAATGTACCGGTGAACGATCCGCTGACGGTGGCAACCGTGCTGACCAGATTCAGCGAACCAGTCACCGTCCCGCTCGATCCGGAACCCGACAAAGTGAGCGTCAGAGTGCCTGTGGTGATGTTGGCTGGGCTCCCGTTTATGGCCCGCATCGTGCTTAACGACGTTTGGAAACCATTGAAGGTGATCGTCTGGCCGCTGACCGTCACGCTGTTCCACGTCACGTTGTAAGTCCCGGCGGGATTCGTCAGGGTTCCCTCCACCGAGCCCGACGAGTACGTGCCGTTCGCCATTGGAAACGTGATCAGCAGGCTGCCGATTCCTAGAGCGGACGAACTGATAGCGATACTGCTCGGCTGAGAACTGCCCTGTATGATAGGCGATCCGGTTTCGGGATAGACCGGCGCGGTGGTGAAAGATCCGGTTGGGTTGAATCGTAATGCGAGAACCGAGATGCTCCCAGTGGCGCTATAGAATTCCAGCAGTCCGCTCTGTCCCGCGGTTGACGTGAACTGCTGCGGCACCGTAAACGCCTTGTGACCTTGCGCCGGCAGCGATATCGGCGTCGCGATGGAACTGCCGCCGGCATCCAGTTGGATTCCCACTGTGATGGATTCTGTCGCGCCGGTCGGGTTCGCCACCGCGACGCTGGTGACAAAGTTCTTGGTATTGTCGAACGGCACCAGCACGCGGGTGGCGCTGGCGGCCGCGTTCGCGGTTCCGTCCTGATCGGTGCGCCCGATAACGCGCTGTGTAAAGATCGCGTAGGCGGCAAGCGCAGGATTAGCCTGCAACTGCGCCCAACCGACGGTGGTCGTGGCGGCGGTTCCGGGCGTATGCAGGAATAGCGAATTCCCGGGTGCCAGGATAAGACTCTGGGTGGAAGCTGTTTCGAGGAATCCGAGATTCCAGGGCTGAGTGGCCCCGCTGCCACCGGTTTCCTGGAAGAAGCTGATGCTCGCGGTGGTGCCGGCCGCGGTGACGTTGGTGATCACCAGCGTGGTTTGCCATCCTCCGCCATCCGCGATTTGAGGAATGATCAGGTTCTGGGCCGATCCGGGAAGAGGAAAAAATGAAAGTAGAGAAACGAAGGAAGTTACGAGGAAACGTCTACTCATGATTTCTCAGATTCCAAGAGCGCCGGCACAGTCACCGTGCGAATCCACTTCTCTCCGCGCAGGTCGCGAATTGAGCGAGTTTATCACAGCAGGATTGGGCAGTCCCAATGAGATGAGCCGTGGATCGCGATCGATGGTTTTCTCCGAATCTTTTTCTGATCTGGTTGAAAGCTCGACAAGCCGGGCGGGGGTGCCCGGCGCGGGCCAGGGGACCCGCCCCACAAACCCTCCGCTGAAGAATATCCCACTGAGTCATGGTGGGGCGGACGCCCCCGTCCGCGGCCGGCCCCTGGCCAGGCCATTCGGATCCATGAAACGCCGGGTCCGCCGGAATTTGAGGCGTCGCCATGCGTTTTTGGCGCACCGCCATAAAATTGGCGCGTTAATTCTTGTCTCTCGGTCTCTACTGCGTTGGAATCATTGAATCCGCACGGCGGTTCGAGTGGCGGCACGATTGCCGTGGTTCATGGCGTGAACATCAGCGCTCTTTCCAACATCCTTCCGAGCCTGTTCCAGACCGGAATGAGTAGCTCGAATGCCAATCGAAGCAACGCGGCCAGCCCAGTGAGCACCAGTCTGGCGCAGGATGCGAGTTCGACGATCTCGCCTCTCGCCAATTTTCTGAGCCAGTTACAGCAACTGGATCAGCAGAATCCCACTGAGTTCAAGCAGGTGGCCGCCAACATCGGACAGCAATTGACCACGGAAGCGACGGCCGCCGAAGCGCAGGGCAATACCGCGCAGGCCAATCAGTTGAACCAGCTTGCGTCGGTCTTCAATAGCTCGGCGCAAACCGGCCAGGTCCCCAATGCGCAACAGCTCCAGCAGGGTGGATTTTCAGGACATCATCATCACCATCATCACGGCGGAGGGTTCTCAAGCCAAACGAATCCGTTCGACCCGACCTCGGCGGCGTCCGGATCGGCAGTCAACGGGTCGTCTACGGACGCGAGCCTTCAGACGTTGCTTGCCAATGCGCTGAACTCGGTAGGCGCCAGCATCACCACGCAGCCATCGTAGGGATCCCGCTCCAGGCGCGAACTTACTTCGCAGTGGCGTCTAACTGTGCAGCGGCGGCCGGTTGGTTCTCGAGAGTGACCTTGGCGCGCAGGTTTGCGACACCGGCGGTCGGACGCTCGTCGACCACCGTTACGGCGACCGCGTCATCCATCCAATCGTGCGCCGTGCCATCGGGATCATGCGAGGCGAGCGTCAGCGTGTAAGCCTGCGGACACAGGTCGCACAGGAACGCAAACGTCACGATTACGGTATCGCCAGCCGCGCGGGGCCCGATTTTTACTTGCTCGATTTCAGTGTTGGTTCCGTAGACTTCAAATCCGATTCGGGTGCGGATCAACAGGCCGAGAACGGGTTCGGCGACAGCGTCGTGGAAGCGTACGGTCGCTTTTACGCTCACCATTTCCCCACTTTTCCAAACGATGGTCGGCTCGCCCTTGGATCCCAGCGTTTCAATCGACAAGACCTCCGCACGGCCATCCCCACGCCGATCGGAGGGAGCGAGCCGTGGAGGGATGGTTTCGCCCCAGCTCCGGACCTTTTCCGCGACGGCCCGGCGATAACGGGTCAGTGTTTCCCGGGGATCACCTTTGCCGTTCAGTTCGCCATTGGCGATCCACCACACTTCGTCGCAAAGCGTTTCGAGCAGGCGATCTTCGTGCGATGAGAGCAGGATGGTGGTTCCGGCGCGGCGTAATCGATCAAGGCCCGTCAGGGTGCGGGTGCGGACCAACGCATCCTGAGTGGCGAGCGCCTGCTCAAGTGCCAACACATCGCCGGGAGCGAGATTCAAGGGATCGCCCAATGCCACGAAACGACGGCCTTCGCCCGCGATCACCTGCCCCTGCTCCGGCTGCATCGCGCCGCCGGCTAGTTTCAGCAGTTCCGTGACGCCGGAACCCTTTTCGCCAATGACGCCGATAATCGCGCCGGATGGAGCTTTGGCGCTGAAATCGCGAAGAGGCGCTGCGTAGATACTCCGAAACTCGATCGACATTTGGGAACCCTACAGATCAAGGATACTCGAAAGATCCCAAATCCTCGAAACGCCAGGATCTTTCCACCAGCAACTCGCAAAAGCTAAGGATACAGGACCCGGGGAGCGCGTCAGCGCTTCTCGATTTCACCCGAGCAGGTGTTTCCCTCGATCGTATTCGCGCGGAGCGAGACCCCCGGGGCGGCCCCAATGCATCGCGTGTCCATTTTGTATCCCGAAATCTGATTGTCGCGAATGATATTGCCGTGATCGATTTCCGCTCGCACGGTGCCGCGACTCAGATAAATTCCCGATTCGAGCATCTTTGGCTCATCTTTCTTATAGATACACGGCACCTGCGGATTCTCATTACAGTGAGCCTCATTGAGATGCCTGAATATATTGCCGATCACCCGGTGCCCACTCCCGACCAGAAACAACCCTCCGAACTTCGCGCCATCGATGGTGTTTCCCTTGATCTCGATGTTCGTCGAGCGCGCGTTCGGATCGCTATCGTTCATGACGATCCCGAAATGCCCGTAGGGATAATGATCGACCAGCGCACGGTTGATACAAGTGTTCTCGATGACGGAACCATCGTGGAAACCGTCAAGATCGATACATTGACCGTCGATCTCCTCGAACTTGTTGCGCAGGTAGACCGAATGGTCGACGTCGCCGGCGGTATCGAGCCCCACCGGCGTCGCGCCGTTTTCCACGTCGATCGCGTTCTGCGGGAGCCCGATCTTCTCGCCGGCGTTATCTTCCACGCGAACGCGGCTGGCATGGCCTACCTGGATGGCATCGCGCCCGATGGTATTGAACCGGTTGGCGATGAAGCGGCCGTCCTCCTGGCGAGGGGCTTTCAAAAGCGAATGGGTCCACAGCGCGTTCCCGAGGATATTTTGAAACGTCGAATCGCGGACCTCAAAATCCGTACACCCTTCTTCGAACAGAATTCCGCCCGACGCGTTATTCCGCCGCGCCGCATTATGGGAGCCTGAATCATCCACCTGCACGTTGTGAATCCGGATCCCGGAGGAACGGCTCGCCAGGATCGGAAAATTCACCACGTTACTGATCAGGACCCGGGAGATTTCTAAACCTCGCACCATGTCGAACAACATTCCGTTTGACGGATACCAAACCCGAAACGCGTTCTCGGGCGGGGCCATGGCCAGCGGCTTTTCGAGCGCATCGCGATTTCCGTCGATCGAAAAATCGCGCAGTTTGATCTGGCTGGCGCCTTCGAACACCAACATCGCGCGGCCCCGAAAATCGCTCGCGGCCTTAAGCAGAGTTCCCGAGCCGACGATTTCAAGATCGTGGGCACCGGGTGCGGTGCGCAGCTCCGAGGAAATCTCGATGACCCCGGAGGGTAATTGGATCACGCCCGTCGACTGCGTCGCAAACGCTTTTCGCAACCGCGCTTCCGGCGTCGCGCAACCCGCAAGCACGAGACTGACGACCAGGAGTGAGGCTGCAGCAGGGCAGGCAACGGCGTAGCGCGGCATGAAGGCGATCAATTGGCGGGCTTAGTCCATTCCTCGACCCAGTCGAGAAACGTGGAATACCACAGGACGCTGTTTTGCGGTTTCATCACCCAATGGCCTTCGTCGGGGAACAGAAGCAACTTCGAGGGAACCTTCTGTAATTGGAGCGCCGTGAATAGCTGCAGATCCTGCGTGTAGGGGACGCGGAAATCCAGCTCGCCTCCGATGACCAGAGTCGGCGTCTTGAAATCTTTCACAAAATAGCTGGGTGACCAGCGTGCGTAAAGATCCGGATTATCCCAGGGCATGCCGCGGAACTCCCACATCGGGAACCAAAGTTCTTCTGTGGCGCCCGCTTCGCTGCGCAGATCGAATACGCCGGCATGGGAGACCATCGCTTTAAATCGGGTGGTATGGCCCAACATCCAGTCGATCATGTACCCGCCGTAAGATCCCCCCGCGGCCGCGATCCGGTTTGCGTCGACGTAGGGAAGCGCGGCAACGGAATCGGCGACGGCCATCAGGTCTTCGTAGACCTTGCCTCCCCAATCGCCGTTAATATCATCGATAAATTTCTGGCCGTAGCCGGTGGATCCCCGGGGATTCGGTTCGATAACGACGAATCCCGCGGACGCGAAGACCTGCGCGTTCCAGCGATAGCTCCACGTCTCACCCCAAGCGCCCTGCGGTCCGCCGTGGATCAGAAACAGAACCGGATATTTTCGCGCAGGATCGAATCCCGGAGGTTTGACGATGAAAGAATGCACGCGCGTCTTATCCGGGGCATCGACCCAGAGTTCTTCAAGCGGCGCCAATGCAGAGTTTCCCAGGATCGTGTCGTTGAGGTGCGTCAGGGCAACACCCGTGCCGCCCCCCGACGACGCGCGATACAGTTCTGTTGGCCGCGAGCCGCTTTGTTCCGTGTAGATCATCGTTCGGCCGTCGGAGGTGAACTGCACGTCGTCAAGACTCGAAGGACCGTAAACGATGCTGCGGACCCCTCCGCCGGTGACCGAAATCATTTGCAAACCGGTTCTACCTCGATCCTCGACCGTGAAAAAAAGTCGGGTAGAATCCGGCGCCCACGTGATGCTGCCCACCCATCGGTCCAAACCCTCGCTCAAATTCGTGGTTTTGCCGCTGGAGCGCTCAAGCACCATCAGACGGAAGCGATCGCTCTCATAGCCCGCGCGCGATTGCGAGCGAAAAGCCAGATATTTCCCGTCGGGCGAGTAGAGCGGGCCGTCATCGCCACCCAGGCCGATGGTGATTTTCTTTGAATCGCCGCCTTCCATGGGAACGGTGTAGATGTCGGAATTCGTGCTGGTGGCGGGCTCCGCATCTGCGTTCATCGTATAGGCGACTTCGGTCGAATCGGGGGCGATCGCGTAACCGTCCGGGCCGCCGAGCGAAAACGGAGGAACGTCGTGCGTGCCTGGGGTCAGATCCTTGTTGCCGGTTCCGTCGGCATTGATCGACAGGAGATGCTGGCGGCGTTTGCCCTGCCATTCGGTCCAATGCCGATAGAGCAGTGAAGTGTAGACATGCGCCTTGACCTTACTTTTTGCTTCCTCGGCGATCGCGTCTTTATTGCAGGCGTCATTGATGCCACATTGAGGGTAGACGCTCGACAGAAACACAATCTTCTTGCCGTCGGGCGATACCAGCAGGCCGCTTGCTTCGGTGGAAAGGCGAGTGATCTGGCGGGCATGGGTCCCGTCGGCGTCCATCACCCAGATCTGTGAAGAACCGTCGCGATCGGACGTAAAGTAAATCTGACGGGAATCCGGCGACCAGCGGGGGCGTTCATTATCGTTGCCGTCGCGCGTGATGGCGCGCGGGCTGCCGCCGTCGACGGGCACGGTATAGATGTGCTTCGGTTTGGTGTTCTTGTCGATATCGACGGTC
>Ga0182030_10016374_pt1 | contig 14448 bp, 11 predicted proteins | sample 812S3MmetaG_FD_121299 | JGI IMG/M metagenome (GOLD analysis project Ga0182030, IMG submission 121299) | Permafrost microbial communities from Stordalen Mire, Sweden - 812S3M metaG (Illumina Assembly) | ecosystem: Environmental > Terrestrial > Soil > Wetlands > Permafrost | place: Sweden... | reverse complement strand
CCTTTGGCCGGACAATTTATGGTGATCGCGGAACCACTTCAGGAAGGCGTTCGGGGATCTCGCTGATATGTGGCACGGCAAGAAAGTCGCGGTCATCTTTCCCACCTACAACGAGAAGGATTCCATCCGTGCGGCGATTCTGAATTTCTACCGGACCGGGCTCGTCGATGACATCATCGTCGTCAACAACAACGCGGCCGCGGGCACTTCCGAAGAAGTCGCAGGCACAGGAGCTCGCGAGATTTTCGAAGCGAAGCAAGGCTACGGAAATGCGTTGCTCCGCGGCATCGACGACACCGACGCCGGCCTGATCATTTTTTCCGAACCCGACGGCACTTTCAGCGGACACGATGTGATCAAGCTGCTGGCTTATTCGGACGACGTGCCGGTGGTGTTCGGAACGCGCACCACGCGCGAATTCATCTGGCAGGGCGCGAACATGGGCAAGTTCCTGCGTTGGGGCAACTGGGCCGTCGCGAAAATGACGGAAGTATTGTTCAACACCAGCATGCAAACGGACATGGGCTGCACGCAGAGATTGCTCTCGCGCGAAGCCGTGCAGTTGATCCGTCCACATCTGACGATTGGCGGATCGCATTTCGGACCGCAAGTGCTGCTCGAAGTAATCGCGCATGGGATTCCTTTTGTCGAAATCCCGATGAACTATCGCGCGCGCGTCGGCGAATCGTCGGTCACGGGATCTTTCTGGAAAGCCTGGAAGCTCGGTTGGCGGATGATTTTCCTGGTTCTTGAATATCGCTTTGGATTAGTCGCGCGTGAACGCACGCGCTGGACGGAGGCTGCGGTCCGGCCTCCGCGTGTACGCGAGGAAGAAGCCCACGACGTCGCATCGCTTGCTGCTCTGGTCACTGCGGTGCAACAGCGTTCCCGCCCAACGGACAAGGCGCAGGAGCCCGCTCCCGACAAGGCGGCGTCGAAAACCTTTGAGGTTCGTTCGCTGCGCAACGGCCGCTAGCACGAAACGACTGCGGAAAACGCAGATCTAGTCCGCGTCGGCGTTTTCTTCCGAGGCCGTCTCCGCAGATCGCCTTTGCATAAACTTAAAAAGAACCGGTTGCACCATCGCAGAGACTCCCAGCGCCATGCCGACGTACAAGGACGGCAGGATCGGAAGCAGAAATCGACCGACGATCACGTGAGTCAGCGTGACCGCCCATACGTAGCAGGCGATCAGCGAAACCAAACACAGAATGATTCGCCTCCTGTGACGCATACGAATGTAGGCGATCAGCAGCAACAGCGCACCGATCGCGAGAAACCCTCTTCTGCCCATCGTCAAAGTGATCGCCTTTGTTGCCATTAACCGCGGCAGTTTGGAGGAATTCGTCCGCACCCATTCAAGGGCAGCGCGCTGCCCGGCTGCGCTCACCGCAATTTCCGAGGAGAGCGACGTGCACACTGTGGCATACATCACCGCAGCGAGCCGGTGATCGTTCGGATCGTAGTTCACCGTCGAGGGCCAAAGTTGATAGAAGAATTCCTGGGAAAATCCGGCGGGAATAGGGATCGGCCGGGTCGCCTCCGACGGCGGTATCCACGCGTCGCGGATTCCCTTGCCCGTCCATTGAGTGCCAATGCCGAGAGCGTACGGGCCATACTCGTCGGGTAAATTAAAACCGCCTTGCGTGCCCAACGGCAGAAATTGGCCAGACACCGCGACGTTACGAACCCACCACGGCATTTGAACCAACATCGCGATCGCGAATATGACGGCCGTGCTCTTGAGGACGCGGGCGGCCGGTTGTGGCTTCGCCGCGGCCAGCGTCAGGCAAGCGAAGGGTACCATCAGAACAAAAATCGACCGGTCGAGACACAGCAGTCCCAAAGCGAGCCCTGCATAGATGCAGTATCCTCCGGTTCGAAGCCGGTCGCCGCGGGCGATCAACCAGACCATCAGGCTCAGGAAAGCAAAGGCAAGTCCTTCCGTCCACCAGCCGGGAATCAGGGAGCGTCGCAGCGGATCTCCCATCAAGAGAATCAAAAGCGTCGCCAGCCCGATCGCTCCGCCATGCACGAACGCGACATCGCACAACAGACAGGCGGCTACCGCAAACGCGGCGCTCGAAGATTCGCCAAGCCAAAAATGAACTCTGGGGAAAGACTTTTAGGATGGCGGCCACGAGAATCGGCATCAAGGGAGGCCGAAACAACGTGGGGTACGTCCCTCGCCGCACGGTGACAAAATCAAATTCTCCCAGCGTATTTTGATCCTGCCAGAGGCTGCGCCATTGATCGTCGTTCCAGTCGAACGAATACCCGCGGCCATGCGCCAGACTGTAGGCGATATTGTGAACCTCGGCGGAGTCGCCGATCTCCGGGGGGCGATTGCCGTCTTCGAAAAGAACGATCGAGGACTCGATTCCGAAGATGATCAGGAACAAGAGGAGATGCCAGCGAAGCTTCATGCAGCCTTACAAGGTCCTATTGCGGAGGACATGGCACGATCGCGGAGAGAGTTCGAACGAAGTCCGATTCGGCACGGCAAGTCTACTGACTAGCTTACGACAGGGGCTGCGTGTCTTTAGTCCTACGGAGATCTGCGGCGATCTGCGGTTTCGATGTGCGGTTCTGAATGGCAGCCATCCGACTCAGAAAGAAACGCTGCGCCGGCGGAGGGGCGTGGGATACTGAATGTTCAGAGTCCTTTCCTGGGGAGACGCATATCGCCGACGATCCACACAAGCGCTTGATCGTAGCCATTGACGGGCCTGCGGGCGCGGGCAAGAGCACCATCGCGCGATCGCTGGCCGAGCGTTTGGGCATCGCGTATGTGGATTCGGGAGCCATGTATCGCGCCGTGGCGTTGTGGGCGCTCGAAGCCCATATCGATCTCGACGATCCCTTTCGTTTGGAGCAACTCGCCAAGCAGACGCGCATTGAATTCATCGCTCCCGGCAACAATGTTCTGTTGAACGGCGAGGATGTGACGACGAAGATTCGCGAGCCTCGCGTATCGGACGCCGCGTCGAAGGTGGCCGCCGTTCCCGGCGTCCGCCGCGCCATGCGCGACGAGCAGCGCCGCATCGGCAGCGGGCAATCGCTGGTGATGGAAGGCCGCGACATCGGCACCGTCGTGTTTCCCGACGCGCGCGTGAAGATTTATCTGGACGCGCATCCGGAAGCTCGTGCGGAGCGCCGCGCGAATGAAATCGGCGCGAGCGTGGAAGAAATCGCCCGCGAAATGATCGAACGCGATACGCGCGATCGTACCCGGGCGGAGGCGCCGCTGACGCAAGCTCCCGACGCCGAATATGTGGATTCCACGGGCTTGACGCTCGAACAGGTGGAAGACGCGATCCTCAAAATTGTGCGCGCGCGAACCAGTAATGGCAAGGCTGCGAACTAGGATTTCTCGCGGACATAGCGCGCAGCCCGCAGGATCGATAAAATAAGAAGAGTTGGTCTTGCCGGGCACCTGCGCGTTCTTCGCGCGGGACTTCATGGGAGCAGGCGCAGTCAAACGGGAAACGCCCTGCCGTTCATCCGGCCATCCGGCCGAAAGGATTCATTTTGAGCAATTCGAAAAATCTGCTGGTGATGAAGTTTGGCGGCACGAGCATGGGCTCGGCCGAGCGCATCCAAGTCGCCGCGCGCCTCACCACGGAACAACACGCGAAACGCCCGGTGGTGATCGTGGTGTCGGCGATGTCCAAAGTCACGGATCTGTTGCTGGATTCGATGAAGAAGGCGGAAGCGGGCGACGAAGCGGGGCTGGAGGCGAATCTCGCGACGCTCACCGAAAAGCATGAGGCTTGCTGCAAGCATTTGCTTCCGGCATCGGCACAACCGGCGGCCCTCGACGGCGTGCACGCGCTGATCGCGGAATTTTCGAAGATCGTCAAAGGCATGCTGCTCTTGGGGGAGCGTCCTCTTCCCGCGACGGATCGCGCCGTGGCGATCGGCGAAAGGCTGGCCGCGCTGATGATCGCCGCGTATTTGGAATCGCAGGGAACCAAGGCGGTAGCGGTGAACGCCGCGCAGGTGATCGCGACGGACAGCGTGTTCGGCAATGCAACGCCGTTGATGGAGGAAACGCGAGAGCGCGCTGCAAAAGTCGTCGGGCCTTTGTTGGACAAGAACACTTTGCCGGTGGTGACGGGCTTTAATGCGTCAACGCTCGATGGACACCCGACGACGCTGGGACGCGGCGGCTCGGATTTTTCGGCGTCGATTTTGGCGGCGGCGCTCGATGCCGCAGAGTTGTGGATCTGGACGGACGTCGACGGTATTATGACGGCGGATCCTCGACTGGTGCCAGATGCGCGCGTACTCGATGAGATCACGTACGCGGAAGCAGCGGAGCTCGCGTATGCAGGCGCGAAGGTGCTGCATCCAAGGACACTCGCGCCGCTCGTCGAAAAAGGCATCCCGGTGTGGAGCAAGAACAGTTTCGCACCGGAAAAACCGGGCACGCGCATTGTTCCGAAGATACAGGCTGAGGGCGGAGCCCACGCGGTGACTTCGATGAAAGAGGTCGCGCTGGTTTCGATTGAACCCATTGGTGCGACGATCAGTGGTGCTCGATTTATGGCCGAAGCGCTGCATGCGCTGGACGCGGCGGACGTGGAACTGCTGGCGATTACGAGCTCTAGCTACCGGCAGAATTTTTGCTTTTTGATCAAGCTGTCGGAGCTGGATCGCGCAGTGAAACAGTTGCAGGAAGAATTCGAGATTGAACTGGCGCACGGTTACGTGAAGGCGCCGGAGATCGATACGGAAGTCGGTCTGCTTGCGGTGGTGGGTGAAGGGATGCGCGGAACTCCGGGGCTCGCGGGACGCATTTTCACGGCGATTTCGCGCGAGAACATCAATATTATTGCCATCGCACAGGGCTCGAGCGAACTGACGATCGCGATCGCGGTACGGCGCAGCGGTTTGGAAAATGCCGTGCGCGCGGTGCACAAGGAGTGCGGGCTGGCGGGGAAATAGGAAGAAGGAGTCAGGAGACAGAAGTCAGGAGTCAGAATCGGGTGCTACGGGCGTATTGTAAGGCCCAAGCTGACGCATTGGGCTCCGGTGCCCGCTCATTGATATTCGCGATTCAGCAGGATTGGGGCAGCGGTGAGCGAGCCTTTCGAACCTCCAACGGCGAGCTAAAGACCGGCTGCAGCCTGAGACGCCGCTCCACATCGGGAATTCGAGGTGACAATAGCGCCGGAGATTCTGGCTCCTGTCTCCTGACTTCTGTCTCCTTGCTACAGAACCTCTTCGCTCCAGTTTTCGAGGACGTGTTTCACTTTCTGGGTGAACTGGTCGCCCAGGGCGCCGTCGATCAGGCGATGGTCGAACGTGAGCGCCATGTAGCACATGGAGCGGATAGCGATGGCGTCATCGATCACCACAGGTTCTTTTGTGACGGAGCCGACTCCCAGGATCGCCACCTGCGGCTGATTGATCACGGGCGTGGCGAACAGGCTGCCGAAGCTGCCGAAGTTGGTGACGGAGAACGTTCCGCCTTGCACTTCATCCGGACGCAGCTGGCGCGAACGGGCGCGCGAGGCGAGATCGGCAATCGAACGCTGCAGGCCGACCACGTTCTTTTCATCCGCGTTGCGAATGACGGGAACGATGAGTCCGTTTTCGAGAGCCACGGCGATGCCGACGTTGATGTCGCGGTGATAGACGATGTTGGTTCCGTCAATCGAGGAATTTAACAGTGGGAACTGCTGTAGAGCGGCGGTCGTCGCGCGCAGGACGAACGGCAGGAACGTGAGCGAGAAGCCGTAACGCGTCTGGAACTCGCCCTTGGCCTTATCGCGCAGTTTCGAAATGCGCGTCATGTCGACCTTGTGAACTGTCGTCACGTGCGCGGAGGTGCGCTTGCTGAACACCATGTGCTCGGCGATTTTCTGGCGCATCGTGCTCATGGGCTCGACGCGTCCGGCGGGAGCCTGGCCGCGGAACTGCGCTTGTGGCTCGGCCACAACCGGAAGAGGCGGGGGCGATTGCGGCGGCACATTCACTGGCTGCGGAATGGTCGCGACCGCCTGCTGGACAGGAGGAGGCGGTGGCGGTGCAGCTGGCCGCGAAGGCGCTGGAGCCGTGTAAGCTGGAGCCGGAGGAACATAGGCAGGCGCGGGCGGAGCAGGAGGAATATACGAAGGCGGAGCGGGGCGCGGGGCATCGCCACGCGCGGCCAGGTACGCATCCAGATCCTGCTTTGTGATGCGTCCCCCGGCGCCGGTGCCGCGAACTTGATTCAGATCGATGTTGTTCTCGCGCGCCATTTTACGCACTAGGGGCGAAAGAGGTCCCGCGTCTTCGGCGCTCGAGGCATCGACAACCGGAACGGCTTCTGTCCTGGCATATACGGGCTGGGCCGCGGGGGCAGCGGGCGCGGGCGCGGCGGCAACGGGCGCGGGAGTTTGGGCCGCAGGCGCGGCAGTACTTGGGGCCGCCGCCGGCTCTCCGGCTTCGGCGATGCGTCCGACGACGGTATTGATGCCGACGGTGGTGCCTTCCTGGACCAGGATCTCGCCGAGCGTTCCGGCCGACGGCGAAGGAATTTCAGTATCGACTTTGTCGGTGGAAATTTCGAACAAAGGTTCGTCGCGCTCGACGTGGTCGCCGGCCTTTTTCAACCAGCGGGTCAGGGTTCCTTCTACGATGCTCTCGCCCATTTGGGGCATAACCACATCAATCATAAAATCTCCGGTCCATCATAAGATCTCCATCTCGCGATCGAATACCCGCCCGAAGTTGCGGGCTAAAGCGGCGGTCACTTCCGCGCTGGTCGCATTCACACCAAGAGCGCGCATCGAAGTTACCGGTTTGGTCAAACCGCAGGGCACGATGTAGCGAAAATAATCCAAATCCGTTTCCACGTTGAGGGCGAAGCCGTGCGAAGTCACCCAACGGCTGATGTGAACACCAATCGCCGCGATTTTGCCGGCCGGCGTCCAAACTCCCGTAGCACCCTGGACTCGCTCCGAGGCGATTCCGAATTCACGGAGTGCGTCAATCAGAACCTGCTCCAGACCGCGCACGTAGGCCACTACGTCCCGCTTCCATTTTCTCAGATCCACGATGGGATAACCGACCACTTGGCCGGGCCCGTGATAGGTCACGTCGCCACCGCGATCGGTGTGATGGAGCTCGATGCCGGAGCGTTCCAAGATTTCTTGAGAAGCGAGGATGTTCTCGCTATGCGCGCTGCGTCCCAGTGTGATGACGTGCGGATGCTCGACGAAGAGCAACTGGTCCGGGATCTCTTCAGCCTTGCGGCGCGCGACGAAATCCTGTTGAACGGCGAAGGCGTCGGCATAGCGCAAGCGGCCGAGGTCGCGGACAGTACAGGGGCCAGAACCATAGGGGCCAGGGGCCGGGGGCCCGGGGCCAGCGGGAGGAGCGTCCGAAAAATGAATTTTTTCTGGCACTGCTTCTAGTTCGTGTTCAGCGGCAGAGAGAACGGAAGCTGGTCGCAAAATTTCTGGCGCCATATAAACGTCGGACCTGTGCTGGGCCCCGGTCTCGGGCCCCAGGCCCCTATTCCACTGGCCGCTGGCCCCCGGCGCCTGTCCGCTGTTAAGCATTGATGGCGAGACCGTAGACGGCGTTGAACGCCTCGCCCACTGCTTCGTAAATGGTGGGATGCGCGTGAATGGTGTGCATCATCGTCTCGACGGTGGCCTCGGCTTCCATGGCGAGAACGCCTTCGCCGATCAGCTCGAACGCTTCGGGTCCGATGATGTGGACGCCGAGAATTTCGCCGTATTGTTCATCGGCGACGACTTTGACGAATCCGTCGTGGCTGCCGAGGATGCTGGCCTTGCTGTTCGCGGCGAAGGGGAATTTGCCGACCTTCACCTTGCGGCCTTGGGCGCGCGCTTGCGCCTCGGTGAGTCCGACGCTGCCGATGCCGGGATCGGTGTAGGTGGCTCCCGGAATGCGGTTCCGGTTAATCGGTGTCGCGGGCTTGCCGGCGATGTGCGCGATGGCGACCATCCCTTCGGCGGTGGCGACGTGCGCCAGCTGCGGCGTTCCCGCGACAATATCGCCGATGGCGTAAACGCCGGGCTCGCCGGTGCGTTGGAAGGGGTCGACCTTGACGAAGCCGCGATCGAGCTGCACGCGCGTGCCTTCGAGTCCAATATTTTCCGTGTTGGGCTTGCGGCCCACGGCGATCAGCAGCGCGTCGGCTTCGACGGTCTCGCGTTTGCCGTCGGCCAGCACAGCGACGAAACGCACGCCTGTCTCGGTTCTCTCGATGCCTTCCACCTTGGCGCCGGTTTCGATGCGGATGCCGCTCTTCTTAAACGAACGTTCCAGCTCCTTGGAAACTTCTTCATCCTCGACAGGAACAATGCGCGGGAGCATTTCGAAAACGCCGACTTTCGATCCGAAGCGGTGAAAGCACGAGGCGAATTCGACGCCGACGGCTCCAGCTCCCAGAATCGCGAGCGATTTCGGGACCTCGCGCAAGTTCAGGATTTCGATGTTCGTAAGGATGTGCTTTGCATCGGGCTGCAGGCCGGGGAGCATGCGGGCTTCCGAGCCCGTGGCGAGGACGATGTTCTTGGCCTCGACGATTTTCTTTTCACCGTTGGCGGAGGTGACTTCGATCTTGCCGGGGCCGGCGAGGCGTCCGCGACCGGGGATCCAATCGACCTTATTTTTCTTGAGCAGGAATTCCACGCCTTTGGCGTGCTTGGAGACGATCTTATTCTTGTGATCGCCGACGCGGCCGAAATCCAGGCGAGGGTTGTCGCAGAAGATACCTTCGTCGTCGGCCTCGTGGAGCAGGTGATCCCACACGTCGGCGGCGTGCAGCAGGGCCTTGGTCGGGATGCAGCCGACGTGCAGGCAAGTGCCGCCGAGCTTGGTGTCTTTTTCGATGACTGCGGTTTTCAGGCCGTACTGGCCGGCGCGGATTGCGGCGGAGTAGCCTCCCGGTCCGCTGCCGAGGACAACGACGTCGTAGCTCATTTTCCTTCAGTTTAGCATTGCAGGCGGGGGCTCTCCGTCACGGGAATGTCAGAAGGAAATTCCGACTAGAAGTTCGGCCTGATCCTGCTTGGAAGGGCCATGAATGGTGAGGACACTGCCAACATTCGCCGCCGTGAGGGAGTCGGAACCCCAGTGGGTGTAACGCAGCTCGGGCGCGATGCGCAGTTTGAGGATTTTCAATTCCGCGCCACCGCCGACGGTGAGTCCGCGATTGGAAAGGTAGCCCAGCTCGGAACCTAAGGCGCGGAAGCTGGGTCCGGCTTCGACGAAAGGAGTCAGGATCGGCAAGGTGAAGCGGTATTTGGCGAGCACGGGGAACTCCCAGGTGGACACATTCGCCGATGACGCAGGACCTGTCAGCAAATTCGGTACGAGGTTTGTAGTAACGTTGATCGGGCGGTACAGTGCGTCGATTTCGATGGCGAGGTTCCAGGGGATGCGGACCTCAAGCATGGGTCCGAAGATGTATTCCTTGGAATCCGATAATGTGCGATAGGCTCCGCTGACGGACGTGAAGTCGGAGAGGCCGTCGGTGAGCGGGACTCCACCGGCCACGCCAACCGAAATATGTTGAGCCGATGCGGCGGACGAGGCCAGCAGGACTGCAGTGAAAAATGTCCCGACGAGTTTCATAGTCTTCCAGATGCGGCTTGATGGGCGAGGGTTTCCCGGAATCGCATGAACAGACGGTAATGATGGGTCAGCCGACGCGTTGCTCGGCGACGGTGCGCTCGGCCAGATCGCCGAGGATGGGAAGGCGGTAGTGCTCGCCGCGCTTGGTCTTGAAGAACATCACGATCCAGGCGACGAAGATCAAAAGGTGGAGCACGCCTCCGCCCATGAACGGCATCGGCTGCCAGAAGCCGTAGCCCGTCATGCGGAGCATCGGCGAGACGACCCAATCCACTAATAGCCACGCGACAAATAGGTACAGGCCCTGGAAGGCGTGAAAGCGCACTTCGTAGTCGCGCTGGAAGCGGTGGGTGGCCAGGACCAGTACACAAGCGATCCAGCCGAGCCACGGAAAGTAGCAGAGGCGCGAGGCGTTCCTGGTGGTCCAAAAACCAGCGGCGGCGCCTGGAGGAAAACCTGGAGGGTAACCGCCGGGAGGCGCGTTCGCAGCGTTGGCCGGGGTGCCGGCCGCTGCCTGAGATGCACCGCAGGTTCTACAGTAGCGATCGGAGGCGGCAACTTGGTTTCCGCATTGGCAGCAGTAGGGCATCGCTATTAGTAAGGTACGACAATGGCGATGAACATGTTCCTCGAGGACGCGGAAATCTCTTCATGCGGCGGAAGAGTCGAGACGAATCTCGACTCAGCAGACCTCGCGGTCCGCGCCACCTCGGGCGACGCGCCTTTGGATGATCACTGCCATGGGCAATAGCACGGCGGTCCGCGCCACCGTAGGACGAGGCGGTTGTTATCCTGGGAGTTGCTACTTTCGTCGTCGACGTATTTTATTTTCCTGGTCGCGATCTTCTTTCTGTACTGGCCGTTGAGCGAATTAGGCTCGCGACTGAAATCGGCAGAGAGCAGGACGCCTGCGCTCGCCATCATTCTTTTCGCCAACCTGTACTTTTACGCCCGCTGGGATCTGCTCTATCTGGCGCTGATTCCGGCAGCGGCCACCTGCGACTTTCTGTTTGGCTTGGGGCTGCAGTTTTCCACCAATCAGCGCATGCGCAAAGTTCTGGTAACGGCCAGCATCCTGATGAACCTCGGCCTGCTGGCGACGTTCAAGTACGTCCCCTTTTTCCTGCAGAATTGGGCGCACCTCACCGGCACGAAAGCTCCCGCGTGGCACTGGTCGCTGCCGCTGAGTCTTTCTTTTTACGTGTTTCAGGCGCTGACGTACACGATCGACTTGTATCGCGGAGACGCCAAGGGCACGCAGAGTTATCTGGCGCACCTGACCGCCGTTTCGTTCTTCCCGACGATCCTGGCCGGCCCGATTACGCGGGTCACGACGTTGATGGAGCAGTTCGAGAAGCGCAGGTTTCTGGATCCCGCCGAAGGTGGCCGCGCGCTGTTCCTGATCGGCATGGGGCTGACGAAGAAGCTGCTGATCGCCGATTACCTGGGCGCGAATCTGGTCAATCGCATTTTCGATTTTCCGAATCTGTACACGGGCGCGGAAACGTTGATTGCGGTGTATGCGTACGCGCTGGAGATTTATTGCGATTTCTCGGGCTATACGGATATCGCGCTGGGGTCGGCCATGCTGCTGGGAATCAAGCTTCCGCCGAACTTCAATCGCCCTTACGCGGCGGAAAGTATCGCCGACTTCTGGCGGCGCTGGCACATCTCGCTCTCGAACTGGCTGCGCGATTATTTGTATTTTTCGCTCCCGGGAAAGCGTTCGAAAGTGGCGCCGTATTTCAACTTGATCCTCACGATGGTGATCGGCGGGTTGTGGCACGGAGCAAGTTGGACGTTCGTCGTCTGGGGAGCGCTGCACGGGGTGGGGCTGGCCGCGGTGCGTTACGTGCAAACGACGTGGCCCGCGGAAAAAGGAGCGGCGATCCCTCTGTGGTGGCGTTACGGACGCATCGTGCTGACGTTCCACTTCGTGGCCTTTGCGTGGATTTTCTTCCGGGCGTCCAGTTTGGAGAACGCGATGCAGATGTTGAGCCGCATTGGGTCGCTGACGGTTTCCCTCGCGAACGTGTCGGCCCCGCTGGCGTTGATTCTCACGATCGCGATTGTGGCGCACTATGTGCCCAAGCGTTGGTATGATGCGAGTCTGTCGTTGTTCGTGCGGGCTCCGTTTTACGCCCAGGCCATCGCGCTAGTATTGTTGGTAATCGGTTTACAGAACGTGCTGCAGACGGGCGCCGCGCCCTTTATCTATACCCGATTTTGACGCCATTATTTTGATGAACAATTGGATTCCGCTGAAGACTACTTTGGTCATCCTCCTTTTTGGATCGATCATCTTATTGCCGCAGGCGATTCCGTCCATCAGCTATTACGCCTTCGATCCTCGCAATGCCAGCGCGGTGCTGGATTTTAAGCCACCGAAGCCGCTGGCCGAAATCGAAGTGAGTCCGCTCGCCTCGGAGGCCTCGCTCGACGATCTGCGCAATCGCCGGCTCACGGCGTTCGCTCCCCGCAGCCTAATGGATCCGGGGCATACGCTCGATCATTTCTATGAATCGCTCGAAAAGGGAGGCGTCACGAGGGTCCTGCACTACGGCGATTCGCCGACCACGGCCGACCTGATTACGGCGGACGTGCGTGGGCTGCTGCAACAGCAATTCGGCAACGCCGGAACAGGCTTTGTGCTGATCGCCAGGCCGTGGGCGTGGTACAACCGGCGCGGCGTGGAAATGTCGGCGTCGAACTGGCAGATCGATATTGGCGGGAACTCGCCGATGAAGGACGGCCTGAACGGATTGGGCGCGGTGAGCTTTCGCGGCGGCTCCGGTGCGGTGGCCAACTGGACGCTGGCCGACGCGCACCATCGCAGCGTGGAGGTCTATTATCTGGGTGAGCCGGAGGGCGGCGAATTCACGCTGGAGGCGGACGGCCGGGCGATCGGGTCCTCCAACGCCAGAGCGGGCGGGACCACCCCGGCGTTCGTGCAATTCGATATTCCCGAGGGCGCCTCGCATGTCACGCTGCGGGTCACGCACGGTTCGGTACGATTATTCGGCGTGGATTTCCGGCGTTCCGATCCGGGCGTGGTTTACACCAGCGCCGGCATCAACGGCGCGAACATCACGCTGCTGTCGCGAGTGTTAAACGAAGCGCACTGGACGCAGGAACTGCAGCACTATAATCCCGATCTGGTGGTGATTAACTACGGAACAAATGAAAGTGGTTTCCCAACTTTTGTCGATACGACGTGGGGGCGAGAAATGCGGCTGGCGGTGCAGCGACTACATAGCGCCGTTCCAAACGCGTCTATTTTGCTGATGAGTCCCATGGATCGGGGAGCGAAAAAAGAAAACGGGGAGATCGATACGCTGGCGACGCTGCCGCGGCTGGTGACGACCGAGGCGAAGATCGCGCTCGACATGAACGTCGCCTTCTTCAATACGTTTGAAGCGATGGGCGGACAGGGGACGATGGCGCGCTGGTATGCTTCCGAGCCGCGCCTGGTGGGCGCCGATTTCATTCATCCCATGCCGGCAGGCGCGAAGATCGTGGGCGAACTGCTGTTTTCCGCCTTGCGCGAAGGCTATCAACAGCACAAGGCGCAGGGGCAGAAGCAGAAGATCGCGGATTCGAAGGCAACGGCTGAGGTCGGACATCCATGAAGAAGGGGGCGAAGCACTCGGCGAAACATGTGTCGACGTGCGGGCAAGCCGCATTCGGAGCGCTGGCGGCTCTCGTTTTCCTTACTTCCACAGCCGCACAGACGACAACTTCTTCAGCGGCTTCGCCCGATGCTGTAGCGGCGCCGGGCACGGCCGCGAAATCGGGGACGAATAAAACGGCTCCGGTGAAACGAGCGGAGACAGCGCCCAAAGCGAGCGCCAGACCCTCTGACACAAATAAATCCCTTGTCGCGAAGACAGCGGTCGCAAAAAAGATCCCGCCCAAGAAAAAGTATCAGGCGAGCTCCAGCAAGGCGGCGACCGTAAGAGCTCCGAAGAGCCCCGCGGTGAGCGCGGCGACACGGAGCGAAGCAGCGCAAGGCGTGGGCGAGAAGCTGACGGCGGGCGCGGAAGTTCCGGTGGAAAATCCCGCGGCGTTGGTGCCGTTTTTCGAACAGTTATACAGGCACCAGAACGGCGACCTCGCGGGTCCGCTGAAGCTGCTGCAGTATGGCGATTCGCACACGGCCGCCGACGACTGGACCGGCGACATCCGCAACCACTTCCAGGAAATGTTCGGCGACGGCGGCAGTGGGTACGCGTTCGCGGGAAGTCCCTATCGCGGCTACCGGCGTTTCGATCTTCGCAGCGGCGCAACGAAAGGCTGGACCACGGGCGGCGTGATTGGGCACACGGGCGACGGCATCCACGGTCTGGGAGGGATCAGCATTTCCGCGCATGCTCCGCGCGAGTCCGTATACCTCTCGGTGGAATGCCAGACGTTCGAACTGTATTACTTAAAGCAGCCCGGCGGCGGGGCGGTGCAGGTCTTCGACAACGGGATGGCGGTGGAACAGGTATCGACCGACGGCACGATCGGGCCGGGCTACTATCGCTACACAACAGAGCCAGGACCGCATCGCTTTGAAGTAGAGACGCTGGACGTGGCTCCGGTGCGGTTGTTTGGATGGGTGGCGGAAAAGGCCACGGGCGTGACGTACGAATCGCTGGGCATCAACGGCGTGCAGGCGTCGGTCATGCTCGGCTGGAACATCGACATCCTGCAGGCGAATTTGGAGCATCGGAATCCCGCGCTGATCGTCCTGGCGTATGGCACGAATGAAGCCGGCAATACGGGTTGGACGGTGGAACGCTATCGCACGCTGTATGTGCAGCTGATCCGGCGGCTGCGGCAGGCGGCGCCGACGGCGACCATTCT
>Ga0182030_10016370_pt1 | contig 14449 bp, 17 predicted proteins | sample 812S3MmetaG_FD_121299 | JGI IMG/M metagenome (GOLD analysis project Ga0182030, IMG submission 121299) | Permafrost microbial communities from Stordalen Mire, Sweden - 812S3M metaG (Illumina Assembly) | ecosystem: Environmental > Terrestrial > Soil > Wetlands > Permafrost | place: Sweden... | reverse complement strand
GCCCGCCTCGCGCTATCGCCGGTTCTTCGGCGGGCTCACGGCGCTGACGGACACGACCCTCCACTACCTCACCGACGTCGACGGCCGGGACCACGTCGCCATCGTCGCCACCGGGGAGTCGCCCGATCTCAAGCGCGAGCTCGGCCTCGGCGTCGCCCGCTTCGTCCGCCTCCGCGACGAGCCGACCGTCGCCGAAGCCGCCGTCACCGTGGTGGACGACGCGCAGCGCATCGGCCTGGGACGCCTCCTCGCGACGACGCTCGCCCAGGCGGCGATGGAGCGGGGCGTTCACACCTTTCGCGCCGACGTCCTCGCCGACAACGAGCCGATGCGCTCGATGATGACCGAGATCGGCGCCGCCGAAAGCGCCACGGACGCCGGCGTCATCAGCTACGACATCGCGCTCGACACCGTCGGCCCCACCCGCGGCGGCCCCGTCGACCGCTTCCTCCGCGCCGCCGCCGGCTCCATGGCCATCCTTCTCCGCCGCCTCGGCCCACCCACGTCCGACGGGGTGTGAGATCACAGGGAGAAGAGGAGAAAAGGAGCTGTCGGATCCGTTCCGTGACCCACCCTCGTTCTCCTCATCTCCTCCTCTCCCTGTTCAATCCTCTCCTCTCACGGCGTATACGAGTCGCGCTCCTCGGTGTTGGCCGCGACGTCGTCGTGGGTCACCCACAGCGGGTGGTTCTCGTTGCGCCGCCACAGTTCGGCTTCGTCCGCGAAGTGAGGGCTCGCGTTGTCCCAGATTTCGCCTCCCGGGAGCACGTTGCGCGGCGTCGGCCCGCTCGGGTCCATGTCGATGACGAACCGCTGCGTCGGCCCCTCGCTGTACGTGAACGTCGCCGTCGCGAGGCTGCTCGCCAGGCCCGGGTCCCCGACGTCGATGTTGTACCCGTCGCCGTGCCGCGGGAAGCCGTTCGGGAACGTCGAGTCCCCGATGGGCGGGATGGACAGCGAGTCCCACAGCGACACGAGCGACGCGAAGCGCAGCGTGTGCAGGGCGCCCCACCGCCACTTCGTGCGGTCCGTCCCGAGCGTCGTGTTCAGGTAGTCGAGCGCGTCGAGGAGCGACGTCACGGCCCGCTCGTCGCGCGTCTCCACCACCCCCGGCGTCGTCATGTCGTCGAACAGCACGCTGTCGCCGAGGGTCGCGTCGTACGTCGCCAGCGACTGCGGGCTCGCCGTCATCAGGTACGTGAGCGCCACCTTGCCTCGTACGGAGCGCCCACGCCCACGGCGTTCCACTCGTCGCCCGGCACCGCCAGCGCGAAGGCGAGGCGTTCTCTGATCGCTTGCATCACGTGCCTCCTTGTTGCAGAAGAATATGCGAGCGATAGCTCACATCGACAACTCGCATTCAGGAGAGCGGCCATGCCCCGACGCCCGCGCACGACACCCCGGAAAAAGCCGCGTCAGCAGCGCTCCCAGGACACCGTGGAGTGCATCCTCGACGCGACCGCTCGTGTTCTCTGCTCGACGGGGTACGACCGGGCGAGCACGAACCGCGTGGCGCTGGCGGCGGGGGTGAGTGTGGGCTCCCTCTACCAGTACTTCCCCAGCAAGGAGGCGCTCGTCGCCGCGTTGGTCGAGCGCCACGTCGAGCAGATGACGTCCCTCGTGAAGGGCAAGCTCGCCGAGGTGTCGGCGGCGCCGCTCGACGTGGCGGTGCGCACGATGATCGAGTCGATGTTCGCCGCGCACGCGGTCGACCCGCGCCTGCACAAGGTGCTCATCGAGCAGGTGCCCCGCATCGGCAAGCTGGAACGGGTCGTCGGCGTCGAGCGGGAGGTCGAGGTGCTCGTCGCGATCTTCCTCGCCGCCCGGAAGGACGAGATCCGGCGGAGCCAGCTCGAGGCGGCGGCCTTCGTCGTGTGCAACGTGGTCGAGGCGGTGACGCACGCCGCCGTCCTGGCCGAGCTCAAAGAGCCGCGCCGGAGCGAGGTCGCGGTCGAGGTGACCGACATGGTCCTGCGGTTCTTGCGGGCGGACTAGGGCGACTTTCGGAGTCCGTGCCGTGTGTTTCACACGGCCTGGCGGCCGGGGCTATACTGGCGGGAGCGTGCCGGACTTCAAGCAACCCACGACGGCGCCGCCGCCCTTCGATCCGGAGGAGTTCGCGAAGAGCTCCGAGTCGGCTCTGCGTGTCGCGTCGGACTACCGGATGACGACGGAGGTCTGCACGCCGCCGCCCCTGAACAAGCGCGTGCGCCTCGCGGTACCGGAGGCGGACCTCGCGTGGTTCGAGATGAGCCCCGAGGCGAAGGCGCTGATCGGTCGCATCGACGGGACGCAGACGCTGATGGAGATGATGGAGGCCGTGCCGTCGCCCGAGTTCCTGCGGGCGGTGGCCGAGCTCCACGACGCGAAGCTCCTGGCATACGAGGAGAAGTAGCGGCGGGGGCGGGAGGGCATCCCCCGTCGGCCGGGAGGCCACGAGGGGGTCACGGAGGGGCGGTCCCCGCAGCAGGGAGGTCGCCAGCGGCTGTCGGGAGGTCGGTCCCGGTAGCGGGGAGGTCGCCAGCGGCTGTCGGGAGGTCGTCCCCGGCGACGTGGGCCTGGCCAGGCGCTGCCGGGAGGCAGCCGACGGCTGCCGGAGAGAGGCCACCGGGCGAACAATCGTCCGGAGCGACGTCGATTCTCTGTAACGAAACGAGGGGTCGTGCGGCCTCTCCAATAGGAGGGCGAAAAGGCCCTCGGGGAAATCGACATCACTGCCACGGATTGAGAGGGAGATGCCATGACCATGACCAAGACCGATTTCATTCTGCAGCTTCAGGGACTCATCGCCGGCATCCAGAAGCACTACGCCGGCCAGACGCTTCACTTCGCGGGCCAGAACGTCACGAGCGCGGCTCTCGTGACGCTGTTCCAGGCCGCCATCGACGCGTCGAACGCCGCCAAGGCGGCGGCGACGCAGCGAGCCACCGCGGTCGCGACGGCGACGACGGCCATGCAGCAGGCGAGACCCATGGCCAAGGGGTTCATGGCCATGGTCCTCGCCGCGTCGGGGAGCGACACGGCGACCCTGTCGGACTTCGAGCTGAAGCCGCACAAGGTCACCGAGCCGTCCCCGGAGGTGAAGGCGGCGGCGGCGGTGAAGGCCGTCGCGACGCGCAAGGCGCTGGGAACCAAGGGGTCCCAGCAGAAGAGGGCGGCGAAGAAGGCGCTCGCCGCGCAGCCGGCGGAGGCGACGGTGCCCGCGAGTCCCGCGGTCACCGCGCCGAAGGCCTAGCGGGAGGGAGCGGCGCGGGTGTGGCGTGTCTGGCCACGCCCGCGCCGTGTTTCACGGGCCCATCACGGGAACATGCAGGTGACCGTGAAGCCGCCGTTGCCGTCCGCGCACTGGCAGCCGGGCTGAGACTGCGTGATGCAGGAGCACGAAGGCGTACCCGTGCACGTCGCCGGGTACTTGTTGCACTTGTAGGTCGGGCCGTTGCTCGCATCGAAGATGACGACGCCGCCCTCCGTGACGAGGCAGTAGTCGCCCTGGGCGCATACGAGCCCGGGGCCGCACGTGAGGATGCCTCCGCCGTCGTTCCCGCCGGCGTCCGAGTCGCCGCCGCTTCCGCTTCCGCTTCCGCTTCCGCTGCCGGCGTCCTTCCCGCCGCTGCCCGAACCGCTGCCGCTCCCGGCATCCTTCCCGCCGCTGCCCGAACCGCCGCCGGAGCCGCTGCCGCTCCCGCTGGAGCTTCCGCTGCCGCTGCCGCTCCCGCTGGAGCCTCCGCTGCTCGATCCGCTGGAGCCTCCGCTACCCGATCCGCTGCTGCTCCCGCTGGACCCTCCGCTGTTCGAGCCACTTCCGCTCCCGCTCCCGCTGGAGCCACCGCTCGTCGACCCGCTGCTGCTGCTGCCGGAGCCGCTGCTCGTGCTGCCCGAGCTACTGCCGCTCCCGCTGCTCGATCCCGTCGCGCCTCGGTCCGCCGACGCGTCGGCTCCGCCGGCACCATCGAGCGTGTCCTGCGCGCCGCCGCACTGGGAGGCGACCACGGTCAGAGCCAGGAGACCCACCGGCAAAGCAAGGAACCTGCGCATGCGGCACCTCACGACCATGGTGGGCCAAAGCCTCGCCGATGTCGAACACGGGCCGACATCCCACCTTGCTCTACTCCGCCTACCCTCCGATGGCTCGCATCGACACGTCGGCCGCCGTGTCCTCGGTGCAGCCCTTCCACGTGCGTCCGTCGGGCTTGAGGGCCCACGCCTCGCCGATGGCCTGCACGAGGCCCGGCACGTCGCCCTTCGTCGCCAGGTCCATCGCCTCGACGCCGTCGTTCGTCGCGAGGCACGGGCGGAGCGTGCCGTCGGACGCGACGCGGAGGCGGTCACATGTCTCGCAGTACGTGTCCGTCGTCCCCGTGATGAACCCGACGCGCAGGCTCGTGTCGTGGCGCGCGCTCACGTACTTCGCCGGGCCGCGGTCCGCCTGAAGCTCGCCCGCGCCGTCGGCGAGCAGGTGCGCGAGGCGGGCGCGCATCTCGCCGTACCCGACGAGCTTCTCCAGCGGGAGGTTGGCGCCCTCGCCGATGTGCATCAGCTCGATGAAGCGAGGGACGATGCCGCGCGCCCAGGCCCACTCGACGATGGAGCCGAGCTCGCCGTCGTTGTCGCCGCGGAGGACGACCGTGTTGATCTTCATCTCGTCGAAGCCGACGGCGCGCGCCGCCTCGATGCCGGCGAGCACTGTGTCGAGCCGACCGCCGCGCGTGATGCGCCAGAAGCGCTCCGCCACGAGCGAGTCGAGCGACACCGTCAGGCGCCGGAGGCCCGCGTCGCGGAGAGGCCGCGCGAGCTTCGCGAGGAGGGTCGCGTTCGTCGTCAGCGCGAGGTCCTCCACGCCGAGCGACGCGACGTATCGCACGAGCTCCGTCACGCGCGGGTGAAGGAGCGGCTCGCCCCCCGTGATGCGCACGCGACGCACGCCGGCCTGGACGAGCGCCCGCACCATCGCCCGCCAGGCGTCGTCGTCGAGACGCTTCTCCAGGTAGCCGTCGCTCCGCGAAGGGCGGCAATAGACGCACGCCAGATCGCACCGGTCGGTCAGCGAGACGCGCACCGTCCGCGGCTCGATCCGCGGCGCATCGCCCATCAGGGGAAGCGAGCGGCGGCGCTGCGGGGAGGCATCCATGAGGCGAAGTACCGTAGCAAATACGCCGCAGGACGACGGCGGTTTCGCTCCGTGCCATGCTACGCCCCGCTTCATGCCGAGCCCGGGCGTCTACGTCTTCGAGGGGATCGAAGAGGACCTGCCTTTCCTGCCGCTGGCGGCGCGCCGCGTCCTCGATCTCCTGGGTCGAAAGATGTCCCTGGAGGCATGGTTGTCGCTTCCGGCGGGGCACCGCCACCTTCTCGTGCGCGCGGGGACGGAGGCCCGCGTCGATGAGTCGGTACGGGCGGTCGTCGACGCCGCGAAGCCGGCGCCGGTCGACGCCCCGGCCGTGCCCGAGCCCGACGGAAGTGCGCCCCCGCCTTCGCTCGTCGCCGCGTTGCTCGCGTCCGCCCCATCGCGCACGCTCGATGGGGTGCGCTGGCGCTCGCTCCGCGCCCTCGACCGGTACGCGCTCTGCAAGTACGTCGGCAGGCCCGACAAGCTCGCGTCGGCGTACGACGAGATCGTCGGCCCCGGCGCGCGCCCCGCCCTGACGCATCTCACGCCCTCGGGAGAGGTGCACATGGTCGCCGTCGGCGAGAAGGCCGAGACCGTACGGCGCGCCGTCGCCAGCGCGCGCGTGCGCACGACGCGCGAGACCGTGGAGGCCATCGCCGCGGGGACGCTGGCCAAGGGGGACGTGCTGGCGGTGGCGCGCGTGGCGGGGATCCTCGCCGCGAAGCGGACGCCGGAGCTGGTGCCGCTGTGCCATCCGGTGCGGACGACGAGCGCCGCGGTGGAGCTCGAGCTCGACGCGGCGAGGGGCGAGGTGCGGGTGCGCGCGACGGTCGAGGCGGTGGATCGCACGGGTGTGGAGATGGAGGCGATGGTGGCGGCGAGCGTCGCGTCGCTGACGGTCTACGACATGATCAAGAGCGCGGACCGCTGGGCGACCATCGACGGCGTGCGCCTGGAAGCGAAGAGCGGCGGCAAGAGCGGCGACGTGACACGGCCCGGGGAGAGGTCGTGAGCGCCGCGCTCGTCGCGCTGCGCACCGAGGCGCTGTCGCTCGACGAGGCGGTGGCGCACGTGAAGCACGCGGGGGCGGGCGCGGTGTGCGTGTTCCTCGGGATGGTGCGCGACTACAGCGAGGGGCGAGCGGTGGTGAAGCTCGAGTACGAGGCGTACCCGGCGATGGCGCTGGCCGAGATGAAGCGCATCGCCGACGAGCTGACTGCGGAGACGGCGGGCCTGCGCCTCGCGGTGCTGCACCGCACGGGGCCGCTGGTCGTGGGCGACGTGGCGGTGGTGTGCGCGGCAAGCGCGCCGCACAGGGGCGAGGCGTACGCGGCGTGTCGCGCGCTCATCGACCGGGTGAAGGCCCGCGTCCCGATCTGGAAGCGGGAGCACGGGCCGGAGGGTGCCTACTGGGTGGGCTGGGAGGACGCTCGATGCATGGATGGAGAGCACGAGGCGGAGCACGCTCACCGGGGGCACTCGTGACGCGGGGACACACGCTGCTCGCGCTGGGTCTCGCCGTGGCCGCGACGGCGCCCGCCTGCGCGCCCACACCCTCGCCCGCGACCACGCTCGTTTCCTCGCCCGCGCCCGCCCCCGCGCCGACGGTGAGCGATCCCGAGGAGTACCAGGACCACGGCATCTCCGCGAGGGCAGGCGAGGCGTACTTCGCGCGGCTCGGAGGGGGCGACCCGTACGCGACGGGCCTCGCGTACCCGGTGTGGCTCGGGCTCATCGAGGGGTTCCCGGCCGAGATGGGCGGCGACCTCGGGCGGTTCGCGGAGAGGTTCGGTCTCCTCGTCGACGGCGCTCCGGGGGCGCTCCCCGTCGGATTTCACGTGACGACCGACCCGAACACGCGCGTGCCGTTCGTCGTGATGAACTGCCAGCTGTGCCACGCCGAGCGGCTACACCTGCCGGCGGGCGACCGCATCGTATCGGGGCTCGGCAGCACGCACGTGCGCGCGCACGCGTACGACGCGGCGTTCGTGCACCTCGCGCGGGACCCGGCGTTCACGACGGAGAGCGTGCTTCTGCTGGCGAACAAGGCGGCCCGCGAGCACGAGCTGACCTGGCCCGAGGCGACCCGCGTGGCCATCGTGCGCGCGACGGTGTCGGCGCTGCGCGAGCGGGCGGAGGCGCGCGGCGCGGACGTCGAGCGGTTCGCCGCAGGGCTCCCGGGGCGTGTGGCCACCATCGAGAGCTTCGCGCTGGCCCTCGGCGCCCACGGGACACACGTGCCGCTCGGGCCCACCGTGGGCTGGGCGAAGGTCCCCGACGTCCGCGGCTTCCCGTGGCGCGACACGCTGAGCTTCGACGGCGTGGGCACGGGCAACCCGGTGGCGCTCGCGGCGGAGGCGGACTTCGCGTTCGGCGCGCGCCCGCAGTGGTTCGAGACGCATCGCCACATCGCGACGAGCCTGTACCTCTTTCTCAAGCACTTCGACCGGGACCTCGCCTATCCGGGGCCGATCGACGCGGCGCTGGCGGAGCGCGGCCACTCGGCCTTCGACGCGGCATGCGCGCGTTGCCACGGCTTCTATTCGCCGCCGGGGCCGCAGCCGCGCCTGCGATACCGCGAGCGGGTCATCCCGGTGGCGATGGTGGGGACGGATCCGGCGCGCATGGAGGCGGTGACGCCGGCGTTCGTCGCGGCGGCGAACAGCGTCCCCCTCGCACGCGGCGTGTCGACGGTCGCGGCGACGGGAGGCTACGTGCCGCCGGTGCTGCTCGACGTGTGGGCGCGCGGGACGTACGGCCACATCGGGCAGTGGCCGAGCATCGACGTGCTGGCGATGAAGCCGGGCGAGAGGCCGCGGCGGTTCGCGGTCGAGCCCGACGCGCCGTACGACCTCGCGAAGCTGGGCTCGAAGTGGGCGCCGCTCCGCGAAGGGGAGAAGCCGGCGAAGGGCTACACGTACGACGGGACGCTCCCGGGGTATGGCGTGGAGGGGCACCGGTTCCTGAGTGATCTGCCGGCGGACGAGCGCCGTGCGGTGATGGAGTACCTCAAGACGTTGTGACATCCGTGGGTGAGTCCCAGTCGCGGAGCTCGGCGTCCTCGTGCGGGAGGAGGGGCAGCGCGGCGGCGCGGGCCTCGTCGAGGAGAGACTGCAGCGAGTGGTGAGATGACGTGGCGCGAGCCAGCGCCAGCGGAAGGACGCGCACGGGATCGTAGCGAGCGCAGAGGGGCTCCCACCTCGCGTCGCGTCGCGGGGCGACGATGGGGGCATCCGGGGGCGCGGCGAGCAGACGCTCGACGAGCGCGCGCGAAACGAACGGCATGTCGCACGCGAACGCCAGCGCCGGGACGCTGCCTGCGTGACGGAGGAGCGCGACGAGGCCCCCCAGCGGGCCGATCCCCGGGGGCTCGTCCTTCAGCACCGGCAGCCCGAGGCGCGCGTACGCGTCGGCCTCGCCCACCAGCACCACCGGGACGCCGAGCTCCGCCAGCATCGCGTGCCACCGCTCGACGAGGGTCGACCCGCCCGGCCCGCGCAGGAGCCCCTTGGGCAGGCCCCCCATCCGTACCCCGCGCCCGCCGACGAAGACGCCGGCGACCGCCGTCACGCGTCGCTCCACCGCAGGAAGTCGACGAAGGCCCCGGCCTCGAGCGACCCCTCGCCGGCGGGGATGAAGGCGAGCCCGTCGGAGGACGCGAGGCTGGTGGCGGAGCCGGATGCCTGGTTGTCGTGAACGCGCGCGGCGAGCGTCCCGTTGTCGAGCTGGAGCATCGCGCGGACGAGCTCGAGGCGGTCGGGCGAGCGCTTGCGGGCGGCGGCGAGGCGCGCGCGGAGAGGCATGGGGATGGGCCGCGCGTCGCCCTGCATCGCGCGCAACAGCGGCATCCCGAAGAGCGTGAAGGTGACGATGGCGCTGGCCGGGTTGCCGGGGAGACCGAGGACCGACGCGTGCGCGCTGCGGCCGAACGCGATGGGCTTGCCCGGCTTGATGGCGACGCGCCAGAAGTCGAGCGTCACCCCCGCCTGCTCGAGGGCGGCCCGGACGACGTCGTGATCACCCACGCTGACGCCGCCGACGGTGAGGAGGACGTCGGTCCCGTCGAGGGCCTGCTCGATGGCGCGGAGGGTGGCCCGAGGATCGTCTCGCGTGATGGGGGCGATGCGGACCGTGGCGCCGGCCTGGCGGGCGAGCGCGGCGAGCGGCGCGCTGTTCGACTCGGGGATCGATGCGGGGCGCGCCTCGTCCCCGGGGGAGCGCAGCTCGTCGCCGGTGCACACGATGGTCACGACGGGGCGCCGCGCGACGGTGAGCTCCGAGCGCCCGAGCATCGCCGCGAGGGCCAGGCCGCCGGCGGTCAACCGCGTCCGCGCCGCGATGGCTACCGCGTCGCGCGCGAGGTCCTCCCCGGCGCGCCGCACGTTCTGCCCGGGTCGGGGGCGAGCCGGGAAGCGGACGACGTCGTCGTCGCGCGTGACGTGCTCCTGCATGATCACGGCGTCGGCGCGCTCGGGGACGGGGGCGCCGGTGAAGATCCTGCACGCGGCTCCCCGCGCGAGCCACGGGGGCTCCTTGCCGGCGCTGCTCTCTCCTGCGACGTCGAGCGAGAAGGGACCGCTCCCCTCGAGGTCGGAGGTGGCGATCGCGTAGCCGTCCATGGCGCTGTTGTCGAAGCGCGGGAGAGGCTCGTGAGCGACGAGGTCCTCGGAGAGGACGCGCCCCGCGGCTGCGCCGACGGCGATGCGCTCGGGCCCCATGCGGCGCACGTCGACGAGGAGCCGCGAGCGCGCCGCGTCGAACGCCAGCAGCTCCTCAGTGTCCATGCTTCCCCCCGCGCGCCAGGGCCACGGCGTGCGCCAGGATGGGCGCGAGGACGCGGTCGACCGCCAGCACCACGGCCTTCGGGCTCCCCGGTAGCGCCGCCACCACGCGCCCCCGGTGCACGCCGGCCACGGCGCGCGAAAGGACGGCGCGGGGCCCGACCTCGTCCCAGGACAGGCGCCGGAACGCTTCGCCGAACCCGTCGAGCTTCTTCTCCAGCAGCGCCTCGATCGCCTCGTAGGTGCGATCCCGCGGCGCGATCCCCGTGCCCCCCGTGGTCACGATGGCGTCGGCGAGGTCCTCGTCGCACACGCGGGCGATCTGCGCGCGGAGCTCGGCCGGCTCGTCCCGGACCAGCCCCCGCATCGTCACCACGAACCCCGCCGCTTCGAGCCGCTCGCGCAGGCGCGCGCCCCCCTCGTCGTCGTCCGCCGTGCGCGTGTCGCTCACAGTGATGGCGGCGACGCGGACCTTGCCCTCGGTCAAGCCAGCCTCCCTACGGGAGCCTGGCTCAGACAATCCGCTCGCAAGCTCGCGGGTATGTTCATCGCTCAGCCCCCCGCGACCGGCGGGATCAACGCCACCACATCGCCGTCCGCCACGGGCTCGTCGTCGCCGACGAAGGCCTCGTTGCGCGCGATGCGGACATGCCCCCGCCGGGCACCGTACGCGGGATGCCGCCGGGCCAGGTGGTCGGCCAGCGCGCCGACCGTGCGCACCCCTTCCGGGAGCTCGACCGTCTCCTCGGCGAGGCCCACGGCGTCGCGCAGGCCGGCGAAATAGAGAACGCGCAGCGTCATCGGAGAGCCCGGGCGGCAGCATAGCTCAGTCGCACGGAGAGCTTGCGGGGAGGACCGTTCCGATAGAGATTCCGGGGCTTCCGTGGCTACCAACATCGGCACCTCCGTCCCGCGCAGAGAGGCGCGCGCCAAGGTCACCGGGCGGGCACGCTACGTCGACGACGTGGTCTTCCCCGGGATGATCCACGGCATCACCTTGCGCAGCACGTGCGCGCGCGGCCGCATCCAGGCCATCCACTTCGGCGAGGGCATCCCCTGGGACGAGATCACCGTCGTCACCGCGAAGGACATCGCCCACAACGTCGTCGCCCTCATCAACGACGACCAGCCCGCGCTCGCCGCCGGCTTCATCAACCACCCCGAAGAGCCGGTGGTCCTGCTCGCCCACGCGGACCGCGCGCTCCTCGAAAAGGCGCGGGCCGCGGTGCGCATCGAGGTCGAGCCGCTCCCCGCCGTGCTCACGATCGAGGACGCGCTGGCGAAGCGCACGGTCGTGTGGGGTGAGGACAACGTCTTCAAGGAGTACTGGATCCGCAAGGGCGACGTGGACGCGGCGCTGGCGCAGAAGGACGTCCTCGTCTTCGAGGGCGAGTACGCGACCGGAGCGCAGGAGCAGCTCTACATCGAGCCGAACGGGATGATCGCGGAGGTGAAGGCCAACGGGGGCATCACCGTCTGGGGCTCGATGCAGTGCCCGTATTACATCCAGAAGGCGCTGATGAAGCTCTTCGACGTGCCGGCCGAGAAGGCGCGCGTCGTGCAGATGGAGACCGGCGGCGGCTTCGGCGGCAAGGAGGAGTACCCGTCGATCCTGGCCGTGCACGCGGCGCTGCTCGCGAGGAAGAGCGGGCGGCCGGTGAAGATCATCTACGACCGCGCCGAGGACATGGCGGCGACGACGAAGCGCCACCCTTCACGGACGCTCCACCGGACGGCGGTGACGCGCGAGGGGAGGCTCGTCGCGCTGGACATCGACTTCGTCGTGGACGGCGGGGCGTACTCGACGCTGTCGCAGGTGGTGCTGTCCCGCGGGTGCATCCACGCGGCCGGCCCCTACGACGTCGACCACATCCGCATCCGCGCGCGCGCCGTCGCCACCAACGCGCCGCCGCATGGCGCCTTCCGCGGCTTCGGCGCGCCGCAGTCGCTGTTCGCGCTGGAGCGGCACCTGGACGTCATCGCGCGCCAGCTCGGCGTGGCCCCGGAGGAGATGCGCCGTCGCAACTTCATCCGCCAGGGGCAGACGCTGGCGACGGGGCAGGTCGTGCGCGACGACGTGGAGATGAGCGCGATGCTCGATCGCGCCCTCCTGGCGAGCGACTGGAAGGCCCGGCGCGCGCGCTTCGCCGAGGAGAACGCCCGCGGCGGCCCGGTGCGGCGAGGCATGGGGCTCGCGACGTTCCTCCACGGCACGGGCTTCACGGGCTCGGGCGAGAAGCACCTCGCGTCCATCGTCGGCGCCGAGGGGATGGCCGACGGGCGCGTGCGTGTCCTCGCGGCGAGCACCGAGATAGGGCAGGGGACGAGCACCATCTTCGCGCAGATCGCCGCCGACGCGCTGGGCGTGGGGTACGACGACGTGGAGGTGGCGACGCCCGACACGCGCGACGTCCCGAACAGCGGCCCCACGGTGGCGTCGCGCACGTGCACCATCGTCGGCAAGCTGGTGGAGCAGGCGGCGGCGTCCATCAAGGCGCAGCTCCTCGCCGACGGCGCGCTCACCGAGCCGTACGACGCGCCCCAGCTCCGCGCCGCGTGCGCGCGCTTCGTCCGTGAGCTCGGGCCCCTGCGGGCGACGGCGGAGTACAGGCAGCCGAGCGGCATGTCGTGGGACGACGCGACGTTCCGCGGCGACGCGTACGGCGCGTACTCGTGGGCCGTCTACGTGGCGCAGGTCGCCGTCGACGCGACGACGTACGAGGCCCGGTGCGAGGAGTTCTGGGCGCTGCAAGAGGTGGGGAAGGTCATCCACCCGCTGCTCGCCGCGGGGCAGATCGAGGGCGGCGTCGCGCAGGGGATCGGCTGGACGCTGTTCGAGAACGTGGTGTGGAAGGACGGCCGGATGTCGAACGACCGGATGACCGACTACATCGTGCCGACGAGCGCGGACATCCCTCCGATGCACGTCCTCTTCGAGGAGCAGCCTTACTCGGGCGGCCCCGCCGGCGCGAAGGGCATCGGCGAGCTGCCGATGGACGGCCCCGGGCCCGCCATCCTCAACGCGATCCACGACGCCACGGGGATCAGCCTCGCGCGGCTCCCGGCGACGCCGGAGGTCATCTTCGCGGCGATGGAGCGGGCGCGTGGCTGAGCCTGGAGGACGAGAGACCGCACGTGTGCCCGTGCTACCTGCACGGGAACCCATCGAGCTCCGCGTCAACGGCGTGGCGTGCGCCCCGTGCGTGCACCCCATGCGCCGGCTGCTCGACGTGCTCCGCGAGGACCTCGCCCTGACGGGGACGAAGGAGGGGTGCGGCGAGGGCGAGTGCGGCGCGTGCGCGGTGCTCATCGACGGCCAGCTCGTCGACTCCTGCCTCGTTCCGGTGGCGCAGGTTCGCGGCTGCGAGGTGACGACCATCGAAGGGATGGCGGACGGCGACTCGCTCGCGGTCATCCAGCAGGCGTTCATCGATCACGGCGGCGCGCAGTGCGGCATCTGCACCCCCGGGATGATCCTCGCCGCCCGCGAGCTCCTCGACCGAGTCTCGCAGCCGGGCGAGGCCGACATCCGCGAGGCGCTGGCCGGCAACATCTGCCGCTGCACCGGGTACACGAGGATCTTCGAGAGCGTCCTGAAGGCCATCGAGCTCGAGCGACGGCAGGTCTCCGGCTCCGCCGGAGCCTGGTCGAAACCGGGGGCCAGCCGTGCGCGGTGATCTCGGTGACTTCGAGCTCGTGACGGCCCGCACGCTCGCCGAGGCATGCGATCGAGTCGCGGAGGGGTACAAGCCGCTCGCGGGGGGCACGGACGTGATGGTCCTCCTTTCGTCGGGGAAGCTCGCGCACCCGAAGTGGGTCGACATCTCGGGGGTGGGCGAGCTGCGCCAGGTTCGCGCGGACGAGGGCACCTTCGAGATGGGCGCGCTGACGACGTACACCGGCGTGCGGCGTCATCCGCTCCTGTCGCGCGAGCTGCCCATGCTCGCGCAGGCGGCGTCCGAGACTGGCGGCATCGCCATCCAGAACCGCGGGACGCTGGGGGGGAACATCGGCAACGCGTCGCCGGCGGCCGACTCGCCCCCGGCGCTGCTCGCGTACGGCGCAGAGGTGGTGCTCGTGTCGCGACGCGGCGAGCGCACGGTCCCGTATGCGACGTTCCACACCGCGTACAAGTGCACGGTCGCGGCCCCGGACGAGCTGGTCGCGAGGATCCTCGTCCCGCGGGGCGATCCGGGTCGCGTGCACTACTACCGCAAGGTCGGGCCGCGGCGCGCGCAGGCCATCTCCAAGGTGTGCTTCGCGGCGTGCGCCGATCGGGACGGAGCCCGTGTACGCGACGTGAAGATCGCGCTTGGCGGTGTCGCGCCGGTGCCGGTGCGTGCGCTGGAAGCGGAGAGGGCCATTGTCGCGGGCGAACCGGTCGAGCGGGTGAGCGAGGCGCTGGGGAGGGCGATTGCGCCCATCGACGACGTGCGCTCCAACGCGGCCTACCGGCGGCGCGTGGCGGACAACCTGCTACGGGACTTCCTGCGGCATGTCGCTCATCCTTCGTAAGCTGACGGAGCTCGAGGAGAGCGGGACGCCGGCGGCGCTGGTCACG
>Ga0182030_10016369_pt1 | contig 14449 bp, 11 predicted proteins | sample 812S3MmetaG_FD_121299 | JGI IMG/M metagenome (GOLD analysis project Ga0182030, IMG submission 121299) | Permafrost microbial communities from Stordalen Mire, Sweden - 812S3M metaG (Illumina Assembly) | ecosystem: Environmental > Terrestrial > Soil > Wetlands > Permafrost | place: Sweden... | reverse complement strand
GTCGGCGTACACCAGCGTGTTCATGCTCGTATATTGCAGCGAGGTGAATGCGCCGTAAAGGAACGCCTGCAGCACGATGGCCCAAACAGGTGTGTTGAGCCCGATGGTCGCAAACACGATCAGAAGCACGCCGAGAACCACGGTATTCGAGATCAGCACACCGCGATAGCCGACTCGTCTCAGAAGCCATGGCATGAGCGTTTTCATGCTCATGGCGGCGACTGCCTGGGGCATGACGAGCAGACCGGATTCGATCGCAGTGAAGCCCAAACCCACCTGGTAGAGAAGCGGCAACAGAAACGGGATCCCGCCGATGCCGAGACGGGTGAAGAAGCTGCCGCTCACGGCGGCGCGAAACGTGCGGATGCCGAATAGCTTGAGCTGCAGCAAAGGGAATGATTGAGTGCTGGCGTGGACCGCGTACCCCGCGAGCAGGGCAAATGAAAGCCCCAAGAGACCTGACATCTCCAACCCGCTGAGCGCATGCTCGCCGAATATCTCCAGCACATAGGACAATAATGCGACCCCGGAACCGAAGAGGATGAACCCGACAACGTCGAGCGGGGCGGGTTTCGTTTCGCGGTAGTCGGGCAAGTGCAGATAGACCAGGATCAAGCCTGCCAGTCCAATCGGGATATTGAGGAAAAAAATGAGGCGCCAATGAAGATACCCGACGATGAGGCCCCCCGCGATGGGTCCGAGCATGGGCGCTACCAAAGCCGGTATGGAAACAAAGCTCATCGCGCGCAGGAGCTCCGACTTCGCAAACGTCCGCACCAGCGTGAGCCGGCCGACGGGGACCATCATCGCGCCGCCGCAACCTTGCAGTACGCGACACGCGATGAGCAGATGGATATTCCCCGAGAGTCCGCACAGCAGGGAGCCCAGCGTGAATAGGCCGATGGCCGCCGCAAATACCCGGCGGGTTCCAAATCGGTCCGCCATCCAGCCACTCACGGGAATGAAAACCGCGAGGCTCAGCGTGTAGCTCGCCAGCACCGCTTTCATGCTGAGGGGCGCGACGTGAAGGGCTGAGGAGATGGCGGGCACGGCGGTATTGAGAATCGTCGTGTCCAGCGACTCCATGAAAAACGCCACCGCTACCAGCCATGGTAACAGTCGCTTGGAGGCCGTTGGGGGCGGCGCGAACGATGGCAAGCTCTATGTAGTCCCGGCGTTAATCCATGGCCTCCGTTCTACGTCGATCTCCCGGCTCCGTCAATTTAGGCGTGTGCTACGTGCGGTAGCGCCCCGACAGGGCGGGGCCGCCCATGTGTTAATAGGCACTGAGACCTACCATCGGAGATTTCCATGTACATCGGCGGCATCCTCGGAACCATTCTCGTCATCGCTCTCGTCGTCTTCCTGCTGCGCAGGGTATAAAGAGCGTCTCGTAAGCACTCCACGGACCTCACTAGGGGCTCTTGCTTGTCCCACCATCTTCCGTGGTTGATGGTGGGGCTCCTCCAAGCGCGGGCGGGGGCGATGAGGCAACGTCGACCGGCGCCTTTTCAAACATACCCGCGGCTAGCCACTGGCTGACAACCATGACGCCGATGTAGATTGCGACAACCATCAAGCTGATGCGGGGCAGCGGCCCAGGCATCGGAGGTGCGGTTTGCAGGGCATCGGGCTTGCTGTCGGCGGAGGCGATGCAAGCCGGCAAGAGAGCGATCAAACGATCCGCAACCGCCGTTTGGCTGGCAGTCGACGAGTGACCTGGTGATGCGGTGGCGGTGATCATCGAGCTCAATCTTCGCGCGGCAGTGTCGCGAGGCAATCGACTCAACTCGGCCGCTTCCTCCCACGGATCGACGTCCCGCCGCGCGATCATGGACAGAACCGTGAGCAACGCTCCGTTAGGATCCTCTCCGACATTCGCGTACAAGAAATCATCGTAAGTCGACGGTAGCTTCGAGGGCGAAGCAGCACGCACCATTTTAGACTCCAATTATCATTCTCCCGGCCGCAAACGACATGGCCGAGATGCTAGCAAACCAACCGGGCGGCAGTCGGTGCGTTGCCGCGCTTACGCTCACGGTGCAGGATCGAAATCGGTTAGTATCTGTGTGCCGCAGGTACAGACGGATCGCAGACATCGTCATATCGTGAAACATGAGTTCCGGACCGACCGAACGACCCTTTACCCCCACGACGAACGGGAAGACCAGCGTCGAGACTCGCGATGAATGACCATGCAGGTGTCTGGATCGATCATCGCAAGGCCGTCATCGTCGGCCTCACCCCGGACGGGGAGGTTACTACGGTGATTCTGTCCCGGGTCGAGAAACATCCGGAACGCGCCGGCGACTCTCCGATGAAGGGCGCCTATGAGGCGCGTCAAGTGCCGGCAGATGACAGCCGCCAACGGGCTCTCACGGGTGAACTCAACATTTACTACGACGCTGTCATTGCGGGTCTTCGCAATTACGGGAGTCTGCTTCTCCTCGGGCCGGGCGAGGCCAAGACAGAACTTCAGTCTCGGCTGATCAAATCAAAGCTGGGCGCGCGCGTGGTGGCCGTCGAGACGGCGGACAAAATGACCGACAGGCAGATCGTCGCAAAAGTCCGCGCGCATTTCGGGGGCGCGCCGCCCCGCGTACAGCCGCCGCGCTAGCGTGGCTTGGAGTATAAAAGTCAAGCTAAGGAATTTTCTGAATAAGCCACAATCCGGGCTTACCCTTTTGATTGAGCCCAATGCTCAGCAATGCCGAATGGGAGTTCCATAGCCGAACGATCGGCACTCCCTCCCGGTGCACCCGATGCAGCAGTGTTTCCGTTGGGTTCATGGCTGGAAAGCGCGTCTCGCGCGTGCCTAAGCCTGGGCGCGCAATGGGGTCATCCATTTCGATACCCGAATGAGACGCGAGTTCGACAGGGTCGGCAGCGGGCCCGCGCAGGGAATCCATCGGCGGCCGAAGGTCCAGTTTCGGGCCGGATTCTTGGCGCGCGCCGGGGCGGCTACCAGCTGTAGTTGCGGACCGCACAGAGTCAATCGCGAAAGGCAAAGATTTTCGCACGCCAAGAGGTGGGTCAGCGACCGCCGAAGCTGACAAGCTCATGCCGCATAACCCGCCGGCGGCAAAACATACCAACATTTGTTTACGGCTGCCCCCTGCGACGGCGTGCGTGCTGCTAAAGAGCGCCACTTACCGCGTCCGCGTCATCGCCCATCGATGTGCCGATATACACAGCATCTCCTCCGGTAATTGAGAATGATCATGAAAGCATGCGCCGGCCTGTGCGTCTGCGCGCCACCGCACCGACCAATCCATGGGTATAGGTTACCGTTGGCGGATGTAGTCCTATCAAGCTTGCCGCTGCTCCGCGGCTCGCAGGGCTCCGAGTTCTCCATGAGCACATCGCTGGAATCGTGGTCTCCCAATCGATCAATAGCCGTCGTCGCCTATGTGTTGTTCATCTTCGGCAGCGCGTCGGCTATCGGTGGAAGTGGAATGTCGATTACCGTTGAAAACGACACCACGAAGGATTTGTTGGTGACGGCTTATGACCTAAACGCCGGTCCGGTGCAAAAGGTTCTCTCGAGCGAGAAGATAAATAGCTTTGCCTCGATCTCGGTCACGATCAATCCAGATGAATCCGGACACGGAAAACTGTCGTGGCGCGCAACCAGCGCCGACGGGGACCCGCGCACCTGCGGGCAGGCCGATAACGCCGGGCTCAGTGATAGCGCCACCGTGCATGTATATGCCAATGCGGTCTGTAAGTCGCCTTGATTGCCGGCGCGGACGATCACTTTCACGCAGCGCGCGCGGATTGCAAGGTCGCCTGCAGCATTCACCGCGAGCTGTATTTCTTTTGACCCGATCCGGCAGCCGCTACCCATAGCACCTATACTGCCGCGCCTCAGCCGCACGCGAGCAGAGTTGGCCGGCAAATTCTTGCCGGCCATACGTGAAGGTCGTCATCTATGGAACAGTCAAAGAATTCTCCCGCCAATCAACAGGGCGGCGGTTCCTATACACCTCCTTCGAAGGATATCGTCGAAACGGCGATCGCCGCAGGGAATCTCTCAACGTTGATATCGGCGGTCAAGACCGCCGGTTTGACCGACACGCTGACGGGCAAGGGTCCGTTCACAGTGTTTGCGCCGACAGACGAAGCCTTCAAGAAGCTCCCTGTTGGCGCGTTGGACGCACTGATCAGGGACCGTGGGAAGCTCAAAGCAGTGATGAGCTACCATGTGATCAAGGGGTACGTTCTCGCGAAGGACCTCAAGTCAGGCGAAGTGATGACTTTGCAGGGAAGCCCGCTCACCGCTTCCCTTTCGTCTTCGGCCGTGGAGGTCAACGGCACTCCGGTCAAACAGGCGGATATTGCCGCCACCAACGGCGTCATCCACGTGATCGACTCGGTGATCGTTCCGAAGCACTGGCAATTGCTCTCGGCCGCAGCCTGACGACCGGCAGGGCTCTGCACGTCGGCGCATTCAAGGGCCCTGTCCGCAGGGGCCTTGGTTTTTCCTTGTACGATCTAACCAAGCAGAGTCTTGATTCGACTCGCCAGTGCCTCCATGGCAAATGGCTTCGTCAGCACGTGCATTCCGGCGCCTACATGCCCGTGGCTCAGCACCGCGTTCTCGGCGTATCCCGTTATGAACAGTACTTTCAAGTCGGGACGAAGCCGGCGCGCCGCCTCGGCCACCTGGCCGCCATTCAGCCCGCCCGGCAACCCGACATCGGTGATCAGCAGATCGATACGTACTGCGGACCGCAACACTTCAAGACCCGATAACCCGTCCGGCGCTTCGATTGCGATGTAGCCGAGCTCCCGCAGCACGTCAGTGACGAGCATTCGCACAATAGGCTCGTCATCGATCACGAGGACGGTCTCGCCCTCGGTTGCGTGCGCCATGCGCGCCAATTCGGGCTGCACTACGGTGCTCTCGGCCTCCCCGATCTGGCGCGGCAGGTAGAGACACACCGTCGCGCCGCGACCGAGTTCCGAATAGATGCGCACCTGCCCCCCGGATTGCCGAACGAAGCCGTAGGTCGTCGAAAGCCCGAGCCCAGTCCCCGCACCCAAAGGTTTGGTGGTAAAAAACGGATCAAAGGCGCGCGCGATCACGTCCGGCGCCATGCCCGTGCCGGTGTCGGTTACGGATAGCGTTACGTATTGTCCTGACGGTATATCCCGCTCGCTCGCGCTGCGTTCATCGACCCGCTTATTATTGGTCTCGATCATCAACGACCCGCCGCTAGGCATGGCGTCGCGAGCGTTGATACACAGATTGAGCAGTGCGTTCTCCAGTTGATTCTGATCGATCCGGGTAGTCCACAAGTCCGCGGCGAGGACCACTTCGACTTTGACCGACGGACCCACCGTGCCCCGGATCAAATCCCCCATGTCGGCAACCAATCGATTGATGTTCGTGGCCTTCTCGTCCAAGGTCTGACGTCGGGCAAAGGCGAGCAGCCGATGCGTGAGTGCTGCGGCTCGCTTGCTCGCGCTTTGTGCGGCTGCAATGTAGCGTGCCGCGTCCGTCAGGCGACCTTGGTTCAGCCGGTTGCTGAGTAATTCGAGACTTCCCCCTATGGCGGTCAATAGGTTGTTGAAGTCATGAGCTATGCCGCCGGTCAGCTGGCCGACGGCTTCCATCTTCTGCGACTGGCGCAACGCGTCGAGCGCCGCGGCCAACTCGGTGTGGGCCTCGCGCTCCTGGGTGACGTCGCGTGCACTGCAATAGAACTTGCCAACTTGCTGCACCGCGACCCAAGAAAGCCGCCGATAGTGGCCGTCGGACCGGCGGTAACGGTTTTCAAAGTGCAAGACGGGCTCACGGTCCGCTGCATTTTCGAGTGTGCTGCGCGTTCTTTCCACATCATCCGGGTGGATCAACTCGTAGATCGAGGTGTTGCGAATCGTCTCCGAGGGCCAGCCGAGGACTGCCGCCCAGGCTGGGTTCGTGGTCTCGAAATAGCCTTGTGCATTGAGGACACCGAGTAGATCCGTGCTCACTTCCCAGAGCCGCCCGCGCTCCAGAGTTTGGCCGTTCGCTCGCCCTTCAACCTCGATGTCGAATTCGCGCGGCGCGATGCCTTTTCGTAAAGCAACGGGGCGCCCGTCACTGTCGGCCATATCGAAGCCACTCAAACCCACGGTAGATGCTCCTAAAGAACTGTTTTCGGCGTTTCGTGATCCCCCGCGAGTTTTCGGCTCACGGCGCACGCTAGCGTCCCCACCAACGGACGTCTGTGCTGTACCGTACGGACAAGCCCCCGGCGCTCAGGCTACACATCGGAGTTGGACGCGAGACCGGCAATCTGATCCGCCGGCGAAGCGGCAAGGCGCCGGCCTAGGGTGTTGCCCATCCTAGTTGGAATCGTGTGAGGGCCCCGTCTCATGATACCCAGCGTGAATGACCTGGCGGGGCGCCGCGGCTCGCGCATGAATGGCGCCGATTCAGGTGATCCCTCCGCGGATGGTCCGCGCTGGAAAGCCGTCGTTTCGCGATTTCAGCGGCCATCGCGCGGGAAAGCGACGTGGCAATTGCTCAACACATTGGGGCCGTATGCCGCGCTCTGGTATGCAATCCACCGAAGTATCGCCATATCATACTGGATTACGCTGCCTCTGGCCCTGCTAGCGGCCGCGTTCCTCGTCCGCATCTTCATCATCTTTCACGACTGCGGCCATGGATCGTTCTACGCATCCCGATCCGCCAATCGGATAATCGGATTCATCACCGGCCTGCTGACGTTGACTCCGTACTACCACTGGCGCTGGCAGCACGCGTTGCATCATGGAACCTCCGGAGATCTGGACCAACGGGGGGCGGGCGATATCTGGACGCTGACGGTTCAAGAATACCTGGATTCGTCCCGCTGGCGTCGGTTCGCCTACCGGCTGGCACGCAACCCGATCGTGCTCTTTGTCATCGCGCCGTTTTATGTGTTCGTGATTCATCATCGCTTTCCGTCGTCATCGGCGCCCCGGCGAGAGCGACGCTCGGTCCGTTGGATGAACCTCGCAATTCTCTTGATGGCATGCGCCATGAGTTTTCTGTTCGGCCTCAAAGCGTATTTTGTCATTCAACTCGCGGTCTCTACGGTCGCCGGGGCAGCGGGAATTTGGCTCTTCTACGTGCAACATCAATTTGAAGGGGCTTACTGGGAGCGTCGCGAGCAGTGGAATTACACGGAAGCGGCGCTGCAGGGGTGCTCTTTCTACAAACTGCCGAGGATCTTGCAATGGTTTTCGGGCAATATCGGATTTCATCATATCCATCACTTGAGCCCGTTCATTGCCAACTACCACCTGCAGCAGTGTCACGATGCCGATGACCTCTTCAGGCAAGTCAGGACGCTTACGCTGATCGCGAGCTTACAGTCCCTGGCGTTTCGCCTGTGGGATGAGCAGCATAGGAAGTTGGTGGGGTTCCGCGCGCTGGCTGCGCGACACCGAATTCGCCACGGCGGCGCGTAGTCCACTTCGCGCTCGAGATGCGCTATCCCCGGATTTTGCGACCGCCCGGTGGAAAGCACGGGATCTGACGAATCGTGGTAGTATGTGCGCCATCGTACATAGTGTCTGCCGCATTCAGTGGGTCTGCGGCTCGAACTCCGAGATGGGCGCACTCGGCCACACTCATCGCCCCTCCTGGCCTAAACACCGTGCAACAATACGAAGACCTGCAGAAGAATCAGCTCTTGGGCGCATTACCGCCCGAGGAATGGAGCCGCTGGGCACCCTGGCTCGAGCGCGTCGATATGCCGCTCGGTCAAGTGCTATACGAGTCGGGCGTCACGCTCAACTACGTCTATTTTCCCCTCACCGCGATCGTATCCCTGCTCTACGTCATGGAAAATGGCGCCTCCGCGGAGATTGCTGTCGTCGGGAACGAAGGCATCGTCGGTGTATCGCTTTTCATGGGCGGCGAATCGACGCCAAGCCGAGCGGTCGTGCAAAGTGCGGGGCTGGGTTGCCGGCTAAAGGCGCCGCTCATGAAGGCGGAATTCGACAAGGCGGGGGCGGCACTTCACCTGCTCCTGCGGTATACGCAGGCGCTCATCACCCAGATGGCCCAAACCGCGGTATGTAACCGGCACCATTCCCTTGACCAGCAACTGTGCCGTTGGCTTCTCTTGAGCCTTGACCGATTGGAGGGTCCCGAGCTGGTGATGACGCAAGAACTTATTGCCAACATGCTCGGCGTTCGTCGAGAAGGCGTGACCGAGGGCGCTCTCAAACTGCAAAAAGCGGGTCTCATTCAATATGCCCGGGGGCGTATCACGGTCCTCGATCGCAAAGGCCTCGAATCTCGCACGTGCGAGTGCTATGCGGTGGTCAAGCGTGAATACGACCGGCTGCTACCCGCGACGCTGGTAAAATAGCCGTATTCTCCGGAAATTCCTGCGCGTCACGGCAGCGAGGTTTTCGCGTCCGTCAGTGACCCGATCACCGGGTGCTTAAGTGCGGTAACGCACCGACGATCTCTTTTCCTGCCGATATCCTGTCGATCCTCGGCGCACGCTCGCCGATATCACAAGGACCAGGTACCGTCATGAAAATGAAATCATTGTCACCGATCAAACGTGTCGCTGCATGCGCGGCGGCGCTGTTGGCGCTGGCGGCCTGTGCCGCCAATCCTGTCGCCGACGAGAAGATCGCCGTGGCCAAAGCGTCGGTGGCGCGTGCGGAAGGGTCCGGCGCTCCGGAACTCGCACCGGTGGAACTCGCGGCTGCGCGCGGCAAGCTCGCTCGAGCCGAACAGGCCAACACCGCCCACGATGCTCTGCCGGCCACGCAGTTGGCCGAGCAGGCGAACGTGGATGCGGAACTCGCGGAAGCCACTGCACAACAGCAGCGCTCGCACAAGGCGGCCATGGAATTCGACACGAGCATGGAGACGCTTCGCCAAGAATCGATGCGCAGCTCCCCCCCGGCTCAATAAGGAAACGACATGAACGCGAAAATAGTGATTGGAACGACACTTTTGCTGGGTATCGCCGGTTGTGCCTCGGCTCCCGAACCGAACGCCGCATTGGTGAATGCACGGAACGTCGTGCACGCGGCGCAGGCCGATCCGGGCGTGAACAAATACGCCGCCCTGGATCTGGAATCGGCGAAGAAACAGCTCGATATCGCGGAGGCCGCCTCGGCGAATCACAACGATGCGGCTATCGCGCAGCCGGCATACATGGCCGTGCAGACGGCGCGCCTTGCTGAGGCGCATGCGGCGGCAAAAACCGATGACGCCCGTGTCGCGGCGGGCCAAGGCGACCGCGACAGGATTCAGCTGGCCGCACGAACCCGAGACGTCGATACCGCCAATGTGGCGACCAGCACCGCCCTCGGGCAGCGCGATCAGGCCGCGGAAAAAGCGGCGCTCCTGCAGGCGGAAGTTGATCAACTCAAAGCGAAGCCCACGCCGCGCGGCCTGGTGTTGACCCTCGGGGACGTGCTGTTCGACACGGGACGAGCGCAATTGAATCCGGGGTCTGCCCGCAAGCTGGACCAGTTGGCGCAATTTCTCGCCGACCATCCGGAGCGGCGGGTGCAGATCGACGGATTTACCGACAGCGTAGGCAGCGAGTCGTACAACCAGGACCTCTCGCAACGGCGAGCCGACGCGGTTAGGACCTCGCTGATAACCCGGGGTATTGACGCGTCACGGATCGGGAGTCAGGGCTATGGAAAGGGCTTCCCCGTCGCGGACAACAGCGATTCCGGCGGAAGGCAATTGAATCGCCGCGTCGAGGTGGTGATCGGCGAAGACAGTGGCGCAGCGATCGCCGCGCGTAGCTAAGAGGCACGGCCGCTCGTTGACACGACATCCAACTGCATGGGCCGGTGATCGTTCACCGGCCCTTGTCTTATTGCGTAGCGGCTCTTATTGCGCAGCGGCCGGGCGAGCAAGTCGACGTGATCGACACGTATCCGCCGCTTGCGCCGACTTAACCAAGACGTGAGGGCAACAGTGCCCCTTCGCGGCTTGTCGATCTCGCCTTGGGACAACGATGAGATTCTCCGTGCCGAGCTCTTCAGCAGCGAGCGCCTCGAGCAGCATGCCGCAAGTCTCGCGGTCGCTCAGCAAGTAACGCAACGGCGCTTTACCAGGCGCTCGCTCAATGCTCGACTGAAGGACAACGAGTCCGTTCTGCTCGCCGCCTACCGCGCGATCGGGGTGGCGGTCGGCGAGGGCCGGTCGATAACGCCCTCTGCCGAGTGGCTCCTGGATAATTATCATCTCGTTGAAGAGCAAATTCGCGAGATTCGGGCCGATCTGCCGCCTGGTTTCTATCGCCAATTGCCGAGACTCGCGGAAGGCCCGTTCGTCGGCTACCCGCGTGTGTTCGGGCTGGCCTGGGCCTACATCGCGCACAGCGACAGCCGATTCGACCCCGACTCGCTGCGCTTGTTCGTGCGTGCCTATCAGCGTGTTCAACCACTGACCATCGGGGAGCTTTGGGCGGTCGCCATCACGCTTCGCATCGTCCTGGTCGAGAACCTGCGCCGTGCGGCCGCGCGCATCGTCAGCGGCCGTGCGGCGCGCCAGGACGCAGACAGTACGGCCGACCGGTTGTTGGGGATGAACGGATATGCGGCGGAGCCCGACGCGCTGGCGCGTCGAGGCTCAACCGCCGCCTCCTTTCCACCCGCCTTTGTCGTCCAGCTGGTCCTGCGGCTGCGCGATCAGGATCCCAACACGACGCCGGCGCGGGAGTGGTTGGAGGCGCGCCTGAACTCGCAGGGAACCACGGCCGACGAGATCGTCCATGTCGAGCATCAACGGCAGGGCACCTCGAACGTAACGGTGCGCAACATCATCACGAGCATGAGATTGCTTTCGGATGTGGACTGGCCCGAGTTCTTCGAAAGCGTCAGTCTCGTCGACGAACTATTGCGCTCGAAGAGTGGATTCGCGGCAATGGATTTCGCAAGCCGCGATCTTTACCGGCGAGCCATAGAGCAACTGGCGCGCGGCTCGAAGCAGACCGAACTCGCCACCGCGTCGGCGGCCTTGTCGGCCGGCGACACGAGCACGGCGATCGATAGCGGCGATGCCGAGCGCAGGCGTGATCCGGGTTACCACCTGATCGGCGCCGGCCGGCGCATGTTCGAAAGAACGGTCGGCTATCGAACAAGCTGGATGTCGGCGGCCCGTTTCGCCACCCTGGGGGCGGGCGAGTACATTGCCGCCGTCGCCTCGATCGCCGTCGGGATTCTCCTTCTCCCTCTCGTTGAGATGCACGCATGGGGTGTCGGCAACGCCTGGCTCACGCTGCTTGCGGTTCTTGCGTTGGTACCGTCGACCGACGCAGCAACAGCTCTCGTTAACCGAGCTGTGACGAGAGGTCGGGGCGCGACAATCCTTCCAGGGCTCGCGCTGCGCGCGGGAATCCCCTCGCATCTTCGGACACTGGTCGTGGTGCCGGCGCTTCTGACCACACCCGCAGCGATCGAAGAATACATCGAGCGCCTCGAGATCCACTATCTCGCCACCCCGGACGGCGAGGTGCACTTCGCGTTGCTCTCCGACTGGACCGATGCACCGACGGAGCGGACCACCGGAGACAACGCGCAGCTGAACATCGCGATTGAAGGTATCGCGCGCCTGAATCGTCTGTATGGCGCTGCCCCTGCAGGCGAGCGCTTCGCCCTGCTTCATCGACGACGGGTCTGGAGCGACGGGCAAAAGCAGTGGATGGGCTGGGAGCGCAAGCGCGGCAAGCTGCACGAATTGAACCGGCTGCTGCGCGGCGCGCTCGACACGACTTTCATCGAGGTCGGCGGGCGCCCGCCGAGCATCCCACCTGATGTGCGGTACGTGGTCACGCTGGATGCCGATACCCGGCTGCCGCGAGACACGGTACGGCGCCTCGTCGGCAAAATGGCCCACCCGTTGAATCGGCCCCGGTTCGACGCGGCGACCGGCCGGGTCGCCGAAGGCTATGCAGTGCTACAGCCACGGGTCGCGCCGTCACTGCCGACGGGGCGGGAGGGCTCTCTCTTTCAGCGCGTGTTCTCGAGCGCCGGCGGAATCGATCCCTACGCAGCCGCGTCCTCCGATGTGTACCAGGATCTCTTCGGCTTGGGTTCCTACGCCGGCAAGGGCATCTACGACGTCGATGCCTTCGAGGCTGCGCTCGCCGATCGCGTGCCCGAGGGGACACTGCTCAGCCATGATCTCTTCGAGGGGACTTTCGCCAGAGCCGGACTGGTATCCGACATCGAAGTAGTCGAGGAATTTCCATCGCGCTACGACGTGGCTGCCGCGCGGCAACACCGGTGGTCTCGCGGAGATTGGCAACTGCTGCCGTGGATACTCGGGCGCGGCGATGCGGCGGGCGATAGTCGCGGCAGCGGGACACTGCCGCTCATCGGCCTCTGGAAAATGCTGGACAACCTGCGGCGCACGCTGTCGGCGCCCGCCGGTGTCGCCGCGTTACTCGCGGGATGGCTGCTTCCGACCGGGTCCGCCGCTCTGTGGAGCGCCTTCATCTGCGCGACGATCGCGTTGCCAGCGTTGCTGCCGGTCTTCGCCGGGATCGTTCCGAGCCGCGCCGGCGTGACCCTTCGGAGCCATCTGCGGGCGTTGCGCAGAGATGTCTGGCTGGCCGCCGCACAGACGGCCTTCATCGTGACGTTTCTGGCGCACCAGGCAACGCTCATGATCGACGCGATCGGCCGGACGCTGTTTCGCTTGTTCGTGAGCCAGCGGAATCTACTTCAGTGGGTGACTGCGGCGCAGGCGCGACTCAGTTCCAGACTCACGCTGTTGAGCGCTTACCGCCGCATGTTCGGCGCGGTCGCGATCGTCGCCATCGCCCTCATCGTCGCGCACTTCCGACCGGGTAACGGCTGGGTTGCGGCACCCTTCTTGATTCTCTGGGCGGCGTCCCCGGCCGTGGCAGTCTGGATCAGCATATCGCCGCTCGTCGCGGGCCGTCTCGCTGTAACGGCAGCGGATGCACGCGCATTGCGGTTGGTTGCGCGCCGCACCTGGAGATATTTCGAGACCTTCGTGACGCCGGACGATCAGTGGTTGCCGCCGGACAATTTCCAGGAGGATCCCCGCCCCGTGGTGGCCCACCGCACCTCGCCTACCAACATCGGCCTGTACCTGTTATCCGCGGTAAGTGCCCGAGATTTTGGCTGGTGGGGAAGCCTCGACTTCGTTGAACGTGTGGAGGCGACCTTCGCCACCTTGAGTCGCCTCGAGCGGTTTCGCGGTCATTTCTACAACTGGTATGACACGCGGGATCTGCGCCCTCTGGATCCGCGGTACGTTTCTACCGTCGATAGCGGCAATCTTGCGGGACATCTGCTTGCTTTCGCGAATGCTTGCCGCGGTCGGATCGATCCTCAGGCCTCACCCCATGAGTCCTTCATCGGTATCCGCGACTCCTTGGAGCTCGCGTGCGCGGCCAGGCTGGAGTTGCCCGACGACCGCAGGATGCACGCCACTTCCCGGGATCAGATCGATGCCGCCATCGCCACTCTTACCGACGCGCTCCAGGCGGCCGAAGTTGCGACTACGCAGATTGCGACACAATTGGCGGCCCTCACGCCTCTCGCCTCGACGCTGGTCGATATCGTCCAGACGCTGGCCCGGGAGTGGAGCGACGATGCGGCTGGGGAGTGGAGCGACGATGCGGCTGGGGAGCTGCTCTTCTGGAGCGAAGCGACGCAAAGGTCGCTGCAAAGCTGGCACCGGGATGTCACGCAGACGCAAGGTTCGCGTGACGCTCTGAAGAAACGCCTGACGGTTATCGAAGCAACCGCACGCGCGATGGCCGAGGAAATGCAGTTCGGCTTTCTGTTCGATCCGCAGCGCAGGCTCCTCTCGATCGGCTGCGCTGCGGACGGAACGCTCGACACCAATTGTTACGACTTACTCGCCTCCGAGGCTCGCCTGGCGAACTTCATTGCCATCGCCAAGCACGACATCCCGGCCCGGCAGTGGTTTCGCCTCGGGCGGTCGGTCACACCAGTCGGCAAAGGCGCCGCGCTCCTCTCCTGGTCCGGCTCCATGTTCGAATACCTCATGCCGTCGCTCGTCATGCGCGCGCCGGCCGGAAGCCTGCTGGAACAGACGAGTCGCCTGATCGTGCAGCGGCAGATCCGGTATGGCGTCGAGCTGGGTATTCCGTGGGGTATTTCCGAATCCGCCTACAATGCGCGCGACCTCGAGCTCACCTACCAGTATTCGAATTTCGGCGTCCCCGGCCTTGGGCTCAAACGCGGCCTCAGCGAAAACGCCGTCGTGGCGCCCTATGCTACGGCGCTTGCCGCGATGGTCGATCCGGAAAGCGCCGTGCGAAATTTCGCGAGACTCAGTGCCCTCGGCGCGCGCGGGCGATACGGGTTTCATGAAGCGCTCGACTACACGCGCTCGCGCGTCCCGGACGGCGCGGACCTCGCCATCGTTCGGGCGTATATGGCACATCATCAGGGGATGACCATCGTGGCGATCGAGAATGTC
>Ga0182030_10016367_pt1 | contig 14450 bp, 8 predicted proteins | sample 812S3MmetaG_FD_121299 | JGI IMG/M metagenome (GOLD analysis project Ga0182030, IMG submission 121299) | Permafrost microbial communities from Stordalen Mire, Sweden - 812S3M metaG (Illumina Assembly) | ecosystem: Environmental > Terrestrial > Soil > Wetlands > Permafrost | place: Sweden... | reverse complement strand
GTACCCCGAGCCGCCGATGGAAAGGGACTTCTGGGTGGAGCGCACGGAAGACGGCCGCGGCTACGAGCTCTTCTATTACGACGACTTTGAGTGAAGGGGAAACCGGCCGATCTATCGGACTAGCTACCTCTATGGAGCATATGAGTGTGGCCGAGCTGGCCACAGAGCTGGACCATCGCAGCGCCGAGGAGCTGGACCAGCTCGCCTCCGCTCTCCACACCCGGGCGGTGGAGCGGCGGGTGCTGTTGACCGAGGCCGAGGCGCTGCAGGCGATCGGCGAGGCTCCGGACTGGGATCGGCCGTCGACCCGATTCCCGGAGGTGGGCCGAGTTCGGAGTGCCGCTCGTGGCCTGGTCATCCGGCGATGGCATCCGGAGCAGATCATGCCGGCCCTAACCAAAGTGGCCATCGAGGTCATCGGGGATCGCTCCGTCACCGTCGAGGCCGTGTCCGCGGGCCTCGCTGATGGCACGGCATCCCGAGAAGGAGACACCGGTGACCGATGAAGCCCCTGCCGTGAGGCTCCGTACAGCCGAGATCCTCGCTGAGCGTGAAGACGGGCGCCGGCGAGATGGAGCCTGGCTGCTTGATGATGTGCGTGAGTTCGTGGCCCAGTTCGTTGCATTCCCTACACAGGCGGCCCTGGATGCGGTGACGCTCTGGGCAGCGCATTCGCACCTGGTTTCCGTCGGCGAGAACACACCCAGGCTCGCTCTGCTGTCGCCCGAGCCAGGGAGCGGCAAGACACGGACCATGGAAGTCCTGGAGTTGCTCACGCCCAGCCCAATGTTCGCGCTATCGGCGTCGACGCCGGCCACGTTCAGAAGTCTGGCCAAGGGCCAACGCACGCTGTTGTTCGATGAGGTTGATGCCATCTTCGGTAGAAACGGGAAGGACGACCCGGCAGAGGACCTCCGGGCCATGCTCAACGCCGGCCACCGCCGGGGAGCGACGATCCCTCGGTGCGTGGGTCCTGCACACGACGTCCACGAGTTTCCTGTGTTCGCGGCCGTGGCCATGGCAGGCCTCGGTGACCTCCCCGACACGCTGATGAGCCGATCGGTCATCATCCGGATGAGGAAGCGGTTGCCAACTGAAATGGTCGAGCCCTTTCGCCGACGCCTGCACCTTGAGGCAGGTACCGAACTGCGGGACCGGCTGGTCGAGTGGTCCGGCAGGGTGGCTCAACAGGTGGCAGATGCATGGCCTGACATGCCCGCCGGAGTAACCGATCGTCCGGCGGATGTCTGGGAGCCGCTCCTAGCAGTCGCCGACGCTGCTGGCGGCCATTGGCCCGAGACGGCGCGGGTGGCATGCCGGGAACTGGTGAAGGTCGGCGAAAGCCGAGAGGCGAGCCTCGGCGTCAAGTTGCTCGGTGACCTCCGGTCGATCTTCGTTGATACCGAGACACTCTCGACCGAGGTGATCCTCGGCAAGTTGAACAGCATCGAGGAGTCACCGTGGGGCGACCTCCGAGGGAAGCCACTCGACCCCCGCGGCTTGGCACGGCGGCTGCGCCAGTACGAGGTCCGATCGGTGAAGGTCAAGGTGGATGGGACGTCGCTCCAGGGCTACCGCCGGGTGGATCTCTGGGACGCATTCTGCCGATACCTCCCGTCTGTAGCCCCTAATCCGGAACCTCCGGAACCTGCCAGGTCAGCCGGCGTGGTTGAGGTTCCTGTTGTGGATGCGGTTCCGGAACCTTGGGATGCGGTTCCGGAACCGGAGACGGAAGTGGAACCGGTAACAACCATTCCTGCCAGGGACGTTCCGAAGGTTCCGGAAGTTCCGCTTCCTGGGAAGGACCCACGAACCTCCGATACCAGTTGTCCGGCCTGTGGCCACCCACCACCGAGCATCGGATCGTTTGGATCAATCGCATGCCAACACCAGATCGCTGCCAGCCTGGCCGAAGGAGGTACGCCGTGATTCGTCGATGGCTGGGGCTGGGCGTCACCGCCCACGAGAACCCGGCCCTTGCCGGCACCCACCATCGATGTAGTCGTCGGTTGTTGCATCCCTCTCTGGCGCGTGGTGCGAGGCGGGCGATCGCCGGCGAGAGGATCGATCTAGATGGTGACTCGCCGATCGGAGGTCGTTTTCGGTTGACTGGGACCGGGGGTGGGGGTCGCGATGGGCTGGGCGCATCTCATCTGACCAGCCCGGCGTCAAGTTTTATATAGCAACGGACCTTTTGGAATCCAAAAACGAAGAAGGGGGGGCGTATGCCTGCTGAACAGGGAGTTCTTGGGACCCGATGCGAAATCTGCAATGGCCCATTGAAGGCGTCTCGCGTAACGAACCGCTTCTGCTGTAACGCCTGCCGCCAGATCGCCTACCGACGACGACGTGCCGCTTCAGCCGGTGGGTCGCTGGACGAATCACAGCTCGCAATCCTCGCCGCTCTCGGTGTTGAGCCGCCGGTCGAACCGAGGGTTGTACCTGCTCCGAGCCGGGAATGGTGAGCGGCATGGAACCCGAGCGGTGGTGCCGAGAGCAGTAGATGGCCGACTTCGCCAGGAAGAACATGGCCAAGGGGCGCCTCGCCTACATCGAGGGTCGACGGCAGAGTCGCACCTGGGAGGCCGCCGACGGCTCCAAGCTTCGGACGGTGGAGGTCGTGGCCGACACCTTCAAGGCTCTGTCGCAAAAGCGAGACGCCGGAGCAGCGGCGTAGTGCAGGGTAGCCCCGGGAGCTGCGACTCCCGGGGCTACTTACGCGACCTCGTCACGAACGAACAGATCCGCAAGGATCCCACCGGTCGATGCCATGCGCTCGATGACGCCGGCTGTTAGCTCGTCGGATTCCACCATCGAACTCACTTCATCCGGGCGGTACGCAATCGAGGCACCCGTGTTGATTGCCAGACGCCATCCGGCGTCGTCAGACGACACCGCGACTCCGTCACAGCGCCGGTAACGCCTGGCCGTCACGATGAGTTGAGGGATGCGCGAGTCTTGGAGCGGATTGACTGGTCCCTTCACGATGAGGCGCACGGACACGTCTTGACCTCCAGACACGGCCTGCAGCTGTAGCCCATCAAGACCAAGCTCGTCGCACGTCCGTTCACACCAGAGGTCATCGTCAATGAACTCGATGCAACGCAGAAGTTCTTCTTCCACTTCGCTGCATGTCGTTGAAGAATGAGTCACCGCACTGACAAAGCGAGCGGTCTCGTCGCTTGGTTCGAGGAGTCGGTGACCAAGTGCTGCACTGAGCACCGGCTGCCAAGCGATTGTCACGTCGCGACCCTTCTGCCGAAGTGCTAGCCAACACAACGCCGAAACCGTCTCCGGCAACTCGTATGGAATACGGCCTCTCACCGCAGAGTCTTCCAGGTCCACCTGATCCAGCCATCCATCTCCACGGCCAGAACCGACGAACGGGCGCATCCAGTCGAACCACAAGTCGTCGAGGTCATCAGCTTTCAGTTCGCACCGTGCTGGATCATCACCTATCACGAGCCACAGTTCGGCGAACATCGTGGCGATCATTGAAAAGTTGCCGGCAGGCGCAAGATGGTCGATCCAGACGAGGCGAGGATCAGTTTGCGCCGCCGCCCAGCGACGCAGAACGTTGCGGGCCCGAACTCTGACTCGAGTCTCGGTCTTCCACAGCTTCCGTGGCGTTTCGCCATCCTCCTCCTCCTCAGCGTCCTTGCGAAGCACTCCAAGGATGGATGTCGGCTGGCTCGTCGTGCCTGTCCGATCGGCTGGTGGAACGCGATCGCGCATGGCCTCCAGCAGTTCCAGGATCAGTTCGCTCGCGCCGAGTCCCGCCGGCCGCCCGAGGATCCGACGGTATGTGTTGATTCGCGGATCCCGACCCAGCTTCTCTCGCTCAAGCCGCTCCCAAAGGTCATCATCGGAGGTGGCGTCTTCCTCCCCGGATCCGACGCCTCCGGTGCCGGCTCCAGCAGGCACGGCTTCGGTCACATCCATGACGAAGTTCTGATGCACCCAAAGAAGGGCTTTCCCGAGCGGGCCGTCCAAGTCCCCAGGGAGAAGCTCTGGTGGGTGGTCGGCCGTTGAGTGTGAGTGGACGTGCAGCGCCGCGTCCAGTCCACCGGGATCGTCCACAACGGCCCGGTTCGAAAGCACCGTGCCACTGCTGTCGACGATCCGGACGAGTCGCCCCTGTATCGGGGCAGCCGTCAGAGTCCTTGTGCCCTCGATGACCAGCGCACTGCACTGTTGGAGATCATCAAGCTGCCAACCAGGTTGCAGATCCGGAGTGCATCGCACTTCGACGAAGCCGTTCGCGAGTGCTGTCGCGTGCTGCAGACGGACGGGAAGCGTGGTCGTATCGGCGTCGCTGGAATACGACAGGCTCGCGAGATCGGCGACAGATAGCGACGTGGCTGTCGTGTCCGGTGGCATGAACAGCGCTCGGACTTCCTCTGGAGACGCCGGTGTCAAGACCGACAATTCGACATTGCCGGCGGATGCGGCCATCGTCAGCGCAGCTCGGCTCACGTTTGCAGATCCAGAGAACATCCAGCCTTGCGAGCCGGAGATCAGGCCGATCAGCTTGGCATGGGTGAATTCGTCGGGCTCGTAGCCGAAGAGGTTCACGTTGGCACCACTGGCTTCGAGAGCATGGGCTAACTGAGATCCATCAACGCTGGTCGTGCTTGTTGTGAACAGCGATATGCTGTTTGGACTCAGGCGTGTCATCAAGCCCTGGAGTGCGAGCGCATCCTTGTCGAAGAACGGGGCAGTCACCCACAGCTCGTCAACCGGGACAGCATCGTTTCTGACGATGACGTCCACGAGTTGCTCAAGCAGAGGCACGTCAAGGTTGTGCAGCAACGACCGGTCGCCCGCGAATCTCGGACCGGCAGTGACGGGCAGCTTGGCTTCCAGGTCAGCGAACCGCTCCGCGAGGCGCGTGTCGTCGATGAGCTCCACGAGGCGTCGCATCCATGAGAACCAAGTGTCAATCGCCGCATCGCCGACTGGCGTTCCGCTGACGAACTCCGTGAAGACTTCTCGACCCTCATCGAGTCCGGACGTCGAAAGGTTCCCAGAACCGACAAGAAGTGTTGCTGTCGTTGGTGTCACCGCCAAGTAGGACTTGGGATGAAAGCGCCCGCCGCCGATCCGGGCCTCGCGCAGCAGCCAGCGGCAGTTGACGGCGGCGACTTGATCGACCTTCTCGGCCGGTATGCGCTCAAGGGTCGTGGCGATCCGCTCGGCGTCGGCGAGAATTGCCACGTTGAGCGGTGGATTGCCCAGACGTCCCAGCAGGAATTCGTTGAAAAGCGATAAGTCGATGTTGTAGGTGGTGGACCAGAGCGCAACGACATTTGATCGGAACAGCTCCAGCGCCGGCCTGATCGAGGGGACCGTGGACTCGGCGTCGGTCATCCAAAGACCTCGGCGACAAACTCTCGACCGAGAGGGGAGAGCGCTGCGGTTCCCTCACTGTCGTGGTCCCACAGTCCAAGGTCGTTGCTGAGTGACGCAAAGGCTCGCATCCGGATCGACGCGAGAGGGAACCGACCAATCCCGTGATCAAAGAAGCGCAGCAAACCCTCTTCCCAACGAAAGCGGAACGTGAACTCGGGCAGCTTCGAGTACGCGATGCGCTCGTGCACCTGCAGAACAAAGCGTTCGACAAGCCACCACATCGTGTCGGTGTTCGTGGCACTGGAAGTGAGGTGCGCCTGCAGTGCCTCGCGAACCGACGCCACGGATGGTTGCCAGGCAGAACGGACGCTCGTTCCAAGTTTCCATCCATGACCTTCGTGAGCGGCTGCTCGGCGATCAAGCTCAAGGAGCACAATGAGCCCTGAGCTAGCTGTGTCCGTCGACACTGTCCAGCGTCGAAGGGCTTCGAGTGTCATGGACGCTGGCCGAACGTCTCCGTCGAGGCCTAAGCGATTCTCTGCGAGGTCCCTGGCCAGATCCGCCGTCGAACCGTCCGGATCTAACGCGGGAGAACCCGTAACCAGGCGTCGCGCCACTTCCTCTGTCTCAGCCCACGTGAGGCCGCGGCTGAGGTCTCGTGTACGTGCGAGACCAGCGCGACAGAAGTTCGACCACACACTGCAGAGCGCGTCCTGCCACACATCTTTGGCGATGAGTGCTGACCACTGGCCGGCCACAAGGCCCTGTCCTTCATCGCGGATGGTTGGCGGCGACCACAACGTTTCTCGGTACGCGGACTCGTTATCGACCACCGCAGGCTCGGCATCAATCAGTGACAAGTAGTGCGCGAAACTTCGCCGCCGCTGACGTATCGCACCACCGTACGCTTCCAACAGGAGTTCGGCATCGGCGTCTGCGTCGTTTCCGTCCGCGGCGGGCTCTGCAACTGCCAAGGGATAGGTCGGCGTCGTATCGGGAACGGCCAGATCGCTCCCGAACAACGCATCGTGCACCGCCGCGCGTTCGTCCGGCAGATGTGGGAGTTGGCAGAGACATGCCACTTCCGCGTAGTCACGCAGCACGTCAAGTGGTAGCGGGTCGTTCGTCAACATCCAACGTGCGAAGTATTGCGTCGTCTCAATCGCCGATCGGAAAGTTGAGGCGACCCGCGTCGCCCGTTCGCTCTCTGTAAGGACGTCGACAGGGATCGGTCGGTCGCCGAGCAGAGTGCCTGCCCGAGCAACGATGCCGATGTCCGCAAGGGGGCTGCGGTAGTAGAGCCCGTAGCCACCGAACGCACTCTTGACTGACTCACCTCGATCGTAGGGCGGTGGCGAGTGGCGCATTAGCGGTCGCAGTCGGTCCGCTCCTACAGGGACGGAGCCGCATTCGTGCGGGCAAGCGAGGACAGCGAGGCCAAACTCCCACTCCCGCCGCTTGATGAAGGTGGACAGCGATGTGCTGTCTGCAGCCAGCCGCCTTCTCCGGTACTCATCCAGGAGAAACGCGTGAAACGACAGATACCGTGCACGAAGTGACAGTTCGAGTACGCCGGGAAGAAGGAGCGGCATCAAGCGGTCCTGCGTGGTTGTCTGCAGTCCCAGCGGGTCCCGGCCCTCTTTGATCTCCAGCGACGCCGATATCCAGCGGGGAAGTGTGGCGAAGTCAGTGGCCATGACGCCGCCAGCGCCGGCGTTCAAGCAGTGCACTAAGCAGCGAGCGACTCATGACTCGCTCCCCGCTGCCAGACGTACTCGTACACTCGGCTCGCAACGGCTTCGGCCTCGTCGTCGGTGAAGGGTGGCCGCGGTAGCGCCTGCCAGAGAGTGTCGAGGATGAAGATCTGAACGTCGGCTTGCGTCGCGGTGTTCTGCGTCCAGTCGGGCATCGTGGCAAGTCGCTCTTGCAGCGATGCGAGCAGCGACCTACTTGCCTGCTTCAAGCGTTCGCGGTCTGCCTTGCTGATGTCCTCCCTACCCAGTAGGTCGAACAGCGCCAGCTCGCCGTCCGTGAGACCCTCCTCGGCAGCACGTCGTTCCTCGATGTCAAGACTGCGCGCAAGTTCCAAGAGCTTGGCAAACGTCTCTTCGACCGTCACCCGGTCCTTCTCTCGGTTGTAGTCCGCGATGATGTCCTGGTACTTCTTGTAGAAGTCCATGCGCATAGGGTTGCGAGCGAGCATCTGGGCCAACTTCGCCTCGACAACAACTCGGATGTCCTGCAGCGCTACGTGCTTTCGCTTCAATCTGGTAGAGAATTCGTCGCGTAGCTTCTCGAAGTCGATTTGACTCAGATCAACCGTCAACCCTGCAGCGTGATCCTCTCCGGGTGCCTGGGTTCGGATCGCTTCGTTGACGATCTTGTGCAGTTCCTTGAGAAGACTGGTGACATCAGCGGTGTCTCGCCTCTCCTGGAGCTTCTTGTAGATCGCTTCGATGTTGTCGTGGCGCTCTGCGTATGCAAACGCGCTTGGCTCCATCAGCAATGTCTTGAAACGCGCGAATATGTGACGCGCCATGATCTCGAACCGACGTTTTGCCTCGTCCGACGTCAGCAATGCATCCACAGCATCTCGCAGCAGGCCGATGCGAGTGAAGCCCGTCGCACCACGCAGCTGCGATGCGTCGAAGCCAAGACCGAGCAGGTGCCCCTCGGCAGTCTCGATTGCATCTACGAGAGAACCCATCAGCTCTTCGAGCGGGGCGACGACCTCATTCTCATCGCCGTTCTCGTCATCTCCGATGGCGTATTGCGCCAGAGCTTCACGCAGGCTCTTGAGCATGCCGTTGTAGTCGACAATCACGCCGCAGTCCTTGCCCGGGTAAACGCGGTTCGTGCGAGCGATGGCCTGCATCAGGTTGTGGGCCTTCATAGGCTTGTCGATGTACAGCGTGCTCAGACACTCCACGTCGAATCCTGTCAACCACATTGCACAAACGATCGCGACACGGAAGGGGTGGTTGGGATCTCTGAACGCGTCCTCGACACCAACTCGCTTTCCGTCGGGCGTTTGAAACCCAGTCTTCATGACGACTCGATGGGGAATGATGTCAAAGCCCCATTTTTTGAAGTCTCGAACCTCGTTCTGTGCCTCGCTAATGATGAGTTCAATGATGGTGGTCTCCATCCACCGCGCCTGGCTGCGGAGCTGCGTCAGCGCGTCAGCGAGCCGCCCACGATTATCTTCGCTAGAAGCAGCCGACATCTCAGCTTCCGTCTTTGGTATCAAAGATCGGATCTCGCTCAGCTTGAACTGCCAGCGGGCCTGAACTCGCTCAAGCATCCGGGCGCAAGTGATCTTGTCGATGCAGACGAACATCGACTTCCCTGCCTCCCACCGCGTCGAACAGTGCTCGACGAAATCGTCCGCCAGCTTGTCTAGGCGATCGTCCGCCGTGATGACCTCGTAGTCTTGGCCAAGTAGCTTCTCCAAGAGCGCAGTTTGGTCGGGGTCGAGTTCGGCTTCCTCGATCTTCTCGGCGATCCGGTCGTTGAGATCCAATCGCGCGATCCCGAGCTTCTCGCCTCGGTTTTCGTACACGAGCTTGACGGTCGACTCGTCCTCCTCGGATCGTTTGAAGTCGTACCGGGAAACGTAGTTGCCAAAGATGCGCCTCGTCAGCTCGTCGTGCTTGAAAAGGGGAGTGCCGGTGAACCCTATGAAGGAGGCATTGGGCAGTGCCAGTCGCATGTTGCGGGCGAACCGTCCCGACTGCGTTCGGTGCGCCTCGTCGGAGATGACGATGATGTCGTCCCGCTCGCTGTACGGCTCGTAGACGGTCTGGTTGAACTTGTGGATCAGGCTGAAGACGTAGCGGTGGTTCCCGTGCAGGAGTTCCTTTAGTCCCTTGCCTGAGCCCGCACGGGGTGTGCTCTCGTCGGTTACCGAGCAACCGATGAATGTTCGCCAGATCTGATCGTCGAGGTCCTCGCGGTCCGTCATCACAACGAAGGTGAAGTTCCCAGGTACCACCCGACGAACCTTCTCGGCGAAGAACGCCATCGAGTAGGACTTGCCGCTGCCCTGCGTATGCCAGAACACGCCCAGGCGACCGAGGTCCGGATGGGCGCGTCGCAGCAGTGGCAGGTCGCGTTCTGCCTCGATCCCGTGGCCCGTTGTCTGACCGTCGGCCGTCAGCGGCGGCGCATCGGCGACTTCGAGTAGGTCCGCTCGGGATGCGGTGTACTGGATCAGTCTCTCCGCAGGAGGAAACTCTCGCTTCAGTTCCTCCTGTCGCTGAACTGATGCCACCGCGTTGTTGACTCCGAGAACCTGGTGATTGCGCGCGACGATCTTCCGGGTGCCACCCGCTCTGCTGTCATCGAAGAGAATGAAGTGCTCGACGAGATCAAGGAGTCGCTCCTTAGCGAGCATTCCGTCCAACAGACTCTCGGCGTCAACCCTGGCCGTACTCTTCTCTGTGTCTCGCTTCCATTCGACGAAGTGCTCCCACTTACTCGTAATCGAGCCATAGCGGGCGCGGTCGCCGTTGCTGACTACCAAGAACGCGTTGTGATGGAACGCATGCCCGATGCTGCTCTCGTGTAGGTAGTCGGTGAGGTTCTCGTCGAACCCGGTCCGAATGTTCTTGTAGACAGCCTTAAGCTCGATGAACACGAGCGGGAGTCCGTTGACGAAACAGACCAGGTCGGCCCGACGGTTGTAGTGGGGGACCCGAACGCCCTGAATCTTTAGCTCCCTGACGACGAGGAATCGATTATCGGTTGGGTTCCGGAAGTTGATCACTTGCGCCCGTGCGTACCGGATCTCGCCCATCGAATCCCGCCAGTCAACTGGAACGCCATCGCGGATGAGTCGGTAGAAATCACGGTTGTGCTGCACTAAAGACCGGGAAAAGTCAACTTGCGTTAGCTTCTCGACTGCCTGATCCCGCGCCGAATCTGGGAGGTCAGCGTTCAGGCGCGATAGCGCCGCACGGAGGTCCCGGACGAGAACAACGTCTCGCTCGTTTGTGCGTCCCAGCGTGCCCGAGGCTCCGAAGGTCTCGCTGTTGAACGCGTAGACGCTGTCCCAGCCAAGCGAATCGTGGAGGTGATTCGCGAACGTCTGCTGGACGAGACGGTCCTCGCTATTGATGTCGGTAATCACGCAGCTCCGGCCATAAGGTCATCAACATGGGACACGTCGCGCATGAGGCGCGGCAGTAGCAGATCGCGGGCGGCGCGCAGCTTCTCGTTCATTTGCGCCAGCATGAAGATCTGTCGCACCTCCGGCTCAACAGCCTCGTCGAATTGCCTCGTGAGAGCGTCGGTTGGCCGAAGGAACTCAAGAGACTTCAACTTCTCCTGGCTGATGCCTGGCTGAGCTGTATTTGCGTTCAGATTGGCGATCGCTTGTCTGTTCTCATTTCGCGTGAGCCAGAAATATAGGAAGCTCTGCCCGATCCTCGACGTGCCTCGCAGTATGAAGACGTGTTCATTGACAGCGCACTTCTCATGCGGAAATCCTTCGCCGAAGTATGAAGCGCGACCGACGTTCGCTCCGTCCTTATAGAGCACAACATCGCGGTTCGCAATGATCCCGCGGGTCATCGTCTCGAAGTACTCTTCGGGAACGTACTTCTCCTTGGCAAAGTTATAGCGCCCAATCCCAAGAACGTTCTCGGCACCGATCGAGGGAATCCCGCCGTCCCCGCTCGCACCTCCACGAGGCCTTCCACCCGATTCGAGAGTCTTTAGTACGTCGCCCAAGATTCCGCGACTCCATCCTTCTGGTACACCGTCCACGATGGATGCATGCTCGTGACCGGGGAACCGCAGTCGGACGAACCACTCATAATAGAGCTGTCGTGCTGACTCTTCTAGCAGTGTCAACCGACGTAGATTGTTGTCTATGGACTCGTCGTAGGCGGAAATGACATCAGCAATGCGACGCTGCTCATCAACTAACGGAACGCCGAATACGAGCGAGAGCAGCTTCTCCTGACTCAGGTTGTCCTGTGTGGCGCCCTGAGTGAACTGCTGGAAACGCTTCTGGACCGTCGCGTCAAAAAGATACTTCACGAACCTGGTGTCCGCCCGTTCTGGATCGGCGATGAATCCGATCACGCTGTCTGGAAAGCAGGCATCGAATGTAAGTATCGATGTGTCTGCGATGTTGGCTGCGATCGTGATACAGAGCGTCCCTGCTGGCCACAATTTGCTCTGTTCTAGTCCGGCTTCGCTATAGGTCTGCTGGTAATCGCTGATATATAGACCGGCGTGCTTGACGTCGCCCGTCTGGATAAAGGGATACGGTCCTCCGTATAGGTGAGGAGCATCTCGTGGACGGTGTCGAGAGCGGCCACGCGAGAACTGTCCGAGGTCGTTAAGCCGGCAAGGCAGCCAACTCATGCGCCCAGCTCCTCGAAGTTCTTTTGGATGGTCGCCGCCAGTTCTCCAGCTTCCTTGTTAAGGTCAGCCAACTCCGTATGTATGTCGCGAAGGGACTGTTCAAAGTCGAAGTCAGCGTCCTCTTCGGGCGGCGCAACCCCTACGTAACGGCCGGGGGTGAGAGTCCAATCGGCGGCTTCAATGTCGTCACGATCGACGAGTGTAACGAGCCCGGGTACAGGTCTTAGCGCCGCGTCAGGGAACCGATCTTGCAACCACGCCACTTGCCGGTGAAAGTAGACTGTATTCTTCAACTGATCGACTGCGGCCTTGCGCTCCTCGTCAAGCTGCCTTACCAGCTTTGCGGCCGTACGGCGGTCGTAGATCGCGGCTTCGGATTGGTCGTTCGCCAGATCACCGGCACTTTCGGCCACACGAGCGATCAACCTGTACAGAAGGTCGACTTGTTTGATCAGGCCTCGCATCGCCTCGGAGATCGGATCGAAGGTCTTGCGCACCTTGTGTTGCAGGTCGTTCGTGGTTGGAAGCGCCGAACTGTAATTGTCGCTGAAGGCAGTCACGCGCTTTAGCAGCGTCGCGACGTCGGCTTGATACGCAAGGGTGGTCTCGTTGAGTTCCTCTACGCCATCGAGAAACGCCTGTCGTTTCGTGTCGTCGAGGTGCTGGTCGTCGGGAACAGTCGCGGCGTATGTGCGGAAGCGTTCCAACAATTCTCCGAGAGTTCCTTCGAATGATGAAAGGCGGCCTGGAATCGCCGTGCTCTCGGCACAGATCTGCCGGATGTAGTCCGAGACAAGCGCAAGAAACCGTTGCGGCTGTTCGCGATAAAGCCAAATGATCGCCGCGATGTTCTTGGTCTGTTCCGGCGAGAAGTCGTAAATCTTTCGCGTAACCTTGCGATAGATGCTACGGGCGTCGAGCATCAGGATCTTGTCGCGACTCTGAGGCGGCTTCGCTCGATCGAAGAACCAGAGATCGCATGGGACGGACCGCGTGTAGAAGAAGTTCGGACGGATCGAGATCATGACGTCGACGTCGCCGGTTTCGACAATCTTCTGGCGTACATCCCTCTCGCCATGCCCGGCGCTAGAGGCCTGTGAGGACATGACGAATCCGCCACGCCCCGTTGGGCTCAAGTAGCTCCAGAAGTATGAGATCCAGAGATAGTTCGCGTTGCTGACCTTCTTCTGTTTGTTCACGCCAGGTAAGCCGAAGGGCAGACGCGGATCCGACTTGATCCGTTCAGCATCCACGAGATCCACGTTGAAAGGCGGATTTGCCATTACGAAATCGCAAGCGCCTGTAAGGGTGTGTTCGTCCTGGTAGTACGTAATGGCTTCTGCGATCTTCCCTTCTAGCCCGTGTACCGCGAGATTCATCTTTGCGATCGCGATGGTGTCACGGTTCTTTTCTTGGCCAAAGAAGACGACCTTCTTCGACGTATCTTCTCCTTCGTCCTCGATGAAATGACTTGACTGAACGAACATTCCCCCAGAACCGCAAGCCGGGTCGAGGACCGTGCCGTGATCAGGTTCGATTACATTGACAATGGTCTGGACGATCGAAGAAGGCGTGAAGAACTCGCCGTTGTCGTGTGCCTTTTGGATTGAGAACTTGGCGAGGAAGTACTCGTAGATACGCCCGAATACGTCGCCTGTTGCTTGCCTAATTTGTTCGCTATTGAACAGACGCATGAGGTCTTCCAGGACGGTCGTCTCAAAGATGCCGAAGTCCTTCGGAAGAACGCCCTGGAGCGGCTCGAAATCCGCCTCGATCGCGGTCATGGCACCGGTGACGAGTTGCGCGAGGTCTGTCCCGCTTGTGGCCGCCTCTGTCATGATCCAGTCGTAACGGGCGTTCTCTGGAAGCCACAGAGCCCGGCGTCGCAAGTAGTCGGCGGGAAGGACCTTTCGCGCGGGCATGCGACCGGCTGCTTGATCCTCCTCAATCTGGCGGTGGGCAGCCGCGAAGCGATTCGCCGCGTGGCGCAGGAAGATCACCCCTAGCACTGGCATGAAGTAATCGCTCGACGTCAACTTCGAGTTAGCCCGGAGGTTGTCTGCTGCCTCCCAGAGATCCGCTTCGAGCTTCGCGATGTCCTTGAAGGTGTCGTTCATGCGCTCGTGACCGCGGGATCGAATGGAACGTGTCCAAGGAGCGGACCGGTGTTAGTCAGGGCGCGCTTGCGAGATCGAGCTGGGTACATCTCGCCTAGCGTAAGCCCTGGTCACGGTGGCTGCAGGTGGAGTTGCCGTCACGATCGTCCGTGCACCCCGTCGACGATGACGTGGACAAGGCCGACGACAACCAGGTGAACCCAGAAGGGCGCACCGATTGCCCTGAGCACGACCTCGGTGACCAGGAAGAATGCAACCTGGCGACGAGCTGGACGGAGGCGGCGGACGAACTGGCCCACGTGGCCGGGGCGGGGGTTGTGGCGTGGAGGCCATTCCTTTGCCCTCTGAGGAGCGGATACGACGCTCCCTTTCGGGCCAAGCCGGGCCGGCACCGGAATAGGAAGGCGCTCATGCGCCTCTCGCAGTGGCCTTGCACCAAAAGGCAATGGCCCGACAGGAGGGAGAAAGCCTCGGCGTAGTGGTTGTGAACGCTGATCGAATCCAGCAGCGCGCGCCGATCGAAAACGGCAGCACTGGTGGTCGAAAAGTTAGCGGGACCCCGTGGCGTCGTCCACAGGTTGATTGGTCTGCTTGACGGTCGGGCGG
>Ga0182030_10016365_pt1 | contig 14450 bp, 12 predicted proteins | sample 812S3MmetaG_FD_121299 | JGI IMG/M metagenome (GOLD analysis project Ga0182030, IMG submission 121299) | Permafrost microbial communities from Stordalen Mire, Sweden - 812S3M metaG (Illumina Assembly) | ecosystem: Environmental > Terrestrial > Soil > Wetlands > Permafrost | place: Sweden... | reverse complement strand
TTCGGCGGGTGAAAAAACGCAAATGCGTGCGGTCCAAAATGCCTGAACTTTGGTAGCGCCACTCACCCTTGACGAGTAATGGCCCCAGTACTTTTAGGTTGCGAACGTTCGGAATGCTCGCGATAACCACGCCTGATGGCGCGAGCAGGGATTTGAATTCCATCAGTCGAGCCCACGGATCATGCAGATGTTCGAGAACATCCAGTAACAGCAGCAAATCTACCCGGCCTTCGTAACTGGCTAGCGCCTCGATACCTTTGTCGATGTCGACTACTAAAACTGTATCGACAAACGAGGCGGCAATTGCCGCGACTGACTTGTCAATTTCCACTCCTACGGTCGCGATATTCGGGCGGATCTGCTTCAACCAATGCGAAGTCACTCCCTTTCCGCAACCAATGTCCATCACCACTGCGGGGCTTGCAGGAACGAGAGGCTCAATTTCATCGCGCAACGTATCAAAATAGCCGGGCATTACTTAATCCTTCGGTATTTGCATTTGGCAACGGGGCGAGCGGCAGTGGAACTCATATATCGGTGCGAGTAGTTCACGTGCAGACCGTCGATGGCAACTGAGGGATTTTCGCGCGTATCGACAAGGCGATGATGCCGAGTAGGACCGCGAACCACAGTGTGGCCACTTGGATAACCAAGGTCGCTGAGACCGCGATTGGCAATGGAGTTGCGAACAATTTCATCGACACGATCATGGTGACCTCGGTGCCGCCAAGGCCGCCCGGCATGAAGCTCAATGCACCCGCATTGGCGCTGCAGTTACCTCGGTGCGACCGACCCACATAATCGTGCCCAAGTAAACCGCGGCGGCAACCGCCGTCGAGATGGCGATTGCTTTGACCCATCTGGTTGCTATCGGCACAACAGTCACAAAGCGCTTCCCGCGAATCCCGATCCGCATAAAATGAGCTGATAGTCGGTAAACAGATCCATGCTGGGGTTCTCTCCCTCGCGCGACAGGTTGCGAAACATATGTTACGAGGTGATTAAATCCACCCAAATCGCGCTAATTTTCTGCAATCAATCACATATTCGTCATACTCTATTGCGACATTGACCGGCCATGCATGGAATCTTCGGAATTTCAATCCCCGTCGCGTTCAAACAGCTTCGCGTTGTTAAGTCGAGAACGGCATGAGCGGTGTGTCCATCCTGATCTTGACGTTAAACGAGGAGGCCAATCTGGCCGAATGCATCGATTCCTGCGGCTGGTCGGATGACGTCGTGGTATGCGACTCCATGAGTGAAGACCGCACGCTCGAGATTGCGAAGGCCAAGGGCGCGCGCGTGTTCCAACGACTCTTTGATAACTATGCCGCGCAGAGAAATGCGGCGCTCACGACGGTGCAATACAAGAATCCCTGGGTTCTCATGGTGGATGCGGACGAACGGGTTCCTCCCGAGCTGGCCCGCGAAATTGAAATGACTATCGACGGCGCGGGCGCCGACGTCGCCCTGTTCCGCATGCGCCGCAAAGATTTCTTCCTAGGCAAATGGCTCCGCCGCAGCAGCGGCTACCCGAGCTGGTTCGGCCGGCTGGTACGCCTCGGGCGTGTTCGCGTGGAACGCGAAGTCAACGAGGAATATATCGCAGACGGCCGGGTTGGACACCTCGAGGCGCACTTGCACCACTATCCCTTCAACAAGGGAATCGCGTATTGGTTCGAACGGCACAATCGGTACTCGACCATGGAAGCGATCGCCAAGATGGGCATGCATAACCATCGCATCGTGGTGCGAGAGCTATTTGCCAGAGACCCGATCAATCGACGGCGTATGTTGAAGCAAGTCCTTTACCGTCTGCCGCTTCGGCCGCTGATCGTCTTTCTCTATCTGTATATCGTGCGCCTCGGATTCCTCGACGGCCGGCCCGGGTTCTATTTCAGCCGGATGCGTGCCGTCTACGAAATGTTGATCGACCTCAAGGTCATCGAGGCCCGGCGACTGCAGCGCAATTCGGCGATTTAGGCCAGTCGTTTATTTGAGCCCACCGGGTTAATTCGGCTCACCCGGTATTACAGGCCCAAGAAAGGTGGGTGCTGCCGATTGTTTGGCCGTCGCTTACGGGCGGCCGAGAATCCGGTGGTACTCGGCTTCCATTTGTGCGGCGACTCCGGCCCAGGACAAGCGTTCGATCGCTGCTTGGCGCCCCAACGCCCCCAATCTCTTGCGTTGGAGCTCATTTTGCTGCAGCTGAGTTATGGCCTGCGCAAGAACACGCGGCTCTCCCGGTGTGATGATGCCGCAGCCGACTTCGCTGACCAGCTTTGCAAGTCCCACGTCCGGGGTGATGATCACCGGGCAGGCCATCGCCATGGCTTCCGCCACCACGTTGCCGAAATTTTCTGAATAAGACGGCAAAATGAACATCTCCGCATTCTCGTACAGCGCCCACTTGTGTTCATCGCTCACGGGCCCGAGGAACGTCAGGCGGTCGGCGACCCCCTCGCTCCGCGCCAGCGCCTTGAGTTCGGGCAAAATCCCTTCATCGTCATTGCCGGCGATGATTAATGCGAGTTGCGGCACCCATTTCCAGGCGCATATCAGGCGGTCTAGCCCCTTCTTTCTATTGACGCGGCTCAAAAACAGCGCGTACGGCCGCGCGATATGGGCAAAGGGACCGGCGCTGAGCGGGGGATGACGGCTCGGCCAGCTCACGCCGTTGGGCACGCAAAAGGTCTCAGGCAATCTGAGGCCCAGCGCTTTTGCCTCAGCTTCCTCGATCTCAGCGGTGACGTGCACTCGCGCGGCCTGGGACAACGATCGCCGCTCGACCAGTTCGATCCATGCTGATTTCGCGAACCGGCTCTTGGCGCGAATCACATCGCGCACCAACATGCCTCGCGGCGACATTAGGTAGGGTACTCCCGCACGGCGGGCAGCACGCGCGGCACTGTATGTTGGCCATAAAAAAACAGAATGCAAATGCACCAAGTCGAAGTCCGCCACGGCTCTCCGCAGTTGCAGGGCGAGCGCCGGCGACCAACACAGACGCCGAAACGCGCCGACCGGAAAGTAGTGGACCAAGACACCATCCATGTCAACCGGCGTGCCAAGCGGCACGTCCAAGTTCCCGTCGCCATCGATATTGGTGGTGTAGACGCTGACTTGATGGCCGCGACGAACGAGTGCCGCACACAAGGCGTGCACCGTGCGAATCGGTCCTCCATAGCGTACCGCCGGATAGTACGAGGGTACGACTTGCAATAGTCGCAGCTTAGCAATTGCCTCGCCCCTGGCGGCCATTTGGCCGGATGGCGGCTTCACCACATGCTGATTCAGGTCGATCAATAGGCCCATTCCCGGCATTTCAGCATCTTTATGTGGGGTTTGCGTGACAGGTTACAGGCCCGGTCGTACCCACATCGAGCAACGGAGCCTGCTCGAGGCAATCGATCACACAACCGTCACACAGGCTCGCCATGATTGTAGGTTATGTGTGGAATTCTCGGTCTATTGACCACCACGGGGGCCCAACCGCCCTTCGAAACCTTCCTTGCCGCGTTGGACCGCTTGAAGTTGCGGGGTCCGGACGATTCGGGAACCTGGCGCGAAGATGGGCTGTTATTGGGGCACCGGCGCCTCTCGATCGTCGACCTGTCGCCGACGGGCCACCAGCCGATGGAATCCTCCGATCGCCGCTTTGTCATCGTGTTCAACGGCGAGATCTACAACCATGCCGAACTTCGGCCGTGCCTGAGCCCGCAAAACGGCTGGCGCAGCACTTCGGACACGGAAACCTTGATCGAGGCTTATCGCGCATGGGGCGTCGGGTGCCTCGAGCGGATCAACGGAATGTTCGCCTTCGCCATTTGGGATCGGATGGAGCGGACGCTTTTCGTCGCTCGTGACCGCATCGGCGTGAAGCCCCTCTACTATTCGAATGGGAATGGGCAATTTGGGTTCGCATCGCGGCCCGGTGCCCTGAATATGTTGCTCGGCGGCGGCTTGATCATCGATCCGGAAGCGCTGCGCGTTTATCTGGAAATCGGCTATATCCCCGCGCCGCTGTCATTTCACCGCGATATGCGCAAATTACCGGCCGGGCATTACCTGATCGTCAGTGCACGAGGCGTGCGCCGGGTTCGATATTGGGATTTCCGCGCGATCAAGCCGGATCCGTCAATGAATTCCCGTCCCGAGGGCGAACTCGTCGAAGAACTCGACGCGTTGATCTATAGCGCCGTCAAGGCGCGCTTGATGTCGGATGTGCCGCTAGGCGCCTTCTTGTCAGGCGGCGTCGACAGCGCGCTCGTGGTCGCCGCCATGAAAAGTGCCGGCGTCGAGCATCCAAAGACATTTACGATCGCCTTCAAGGAGAAGGGGTTCGACGAGGGGCCGGCCGCCGCACGGGCCGCCGAGCACCTGGGCGTGGATCATGTGCATGAGACATTGGACGTCAATAGTCTGCTCGACCTGCTCCCGACTTACATTCAAGAATACGACGAGCCGTTTGCCGACAGTTCTGCATTTCCGACGATGGCGGTGACGCGGCTGGCCCGGCGACATGTTAAGGTTGCTCTGAGCGGCGACGGAGCGGACGAGTTCTTCGGTGGCTATCATTATTATCCGCTGATGGATCGACTGGCCCCGCTGCTGGCATGGCGTACGGGATCCAAGGGCGCCGCTCGGCAGCTTTTGAAGTCCCTTCCCTGGCATCGCACGAAGCTGTTGGCCGGGGCGCTTCAATCGCAGAATACGGTTGCACTGTTTCATTTTCTGCGCAGTGTGGGCAAGGACTATCCAACGCTGCTGAACCGCGACATCCTGCAGTCGACGGCCAACTCGGAAACGTGGTTCGACCAATTCGCCACCTCATTTCCGATGGACCTGTCGGCGGCTGAAACCGCGATGCGGCTCGATGCCGGCCTGACTTTGCCGGATTTATTTCTGCAAAAAGTCGACGTCTCAACCATGGCGTTTTCCCTCGAGGCGCGCTGCCCCATGACCGATTATCGTCTCGTCGAGTGGGCAATGCGCTTGCCGATGCAGTTCAAGGTACGCAACGGCGAGACAAAGTATTTGCTTAAGAAGGTTTTAAGCAGGTATCTGCCCGCCGACTGTGTTTATCGACCCAAAATGGGATTTGCAGTCCCGCTCGCAAAATGGTTGCGCGGTCCGTTGCGCCATTGGGCGGAGGAACTGATTCACGACGACACGCTGATGTCTCGGCTTCCCCTGGACAAGGCACGAGTTCGTGAAGTACTGCGGCAACATTCGGATGGCGACCGCGAATCGCATCCCTTGCTGTGGAGCGTGCTAATGCTGCTATGCTTCGTGCAAACCCACGGCGCCCGTCGTGCTCTGCCGGTCATGGCCTATCGCGAAGTGGCATGATGGCAGCTCCACGTGTTGCTCCCCGCTTGCTGTTCCTATTCACGGAAGTATGTGCCAACGGCGGCATTCAGCGGTTCAACCAAACGATTCTTGATTCTTGCGGCCGGCTTGGCATTCAGTGTCAGGTGTTGTCCTTGAACGATTCACCGGCATCGATTGCGAAGACCCTCACGCCTGACAATTCCTCGATCGTCGGATTCTCCGGCGATCGGCGGCGATTTGCGATCGCCGTGGCCGGCGCGCTACTGCGAGGTCGTTACGATCGCGTGTTCATCGGTCACATCAATTTTTTGCTGCTGACGATCGGCATTCTCGCGTTGCAGCCGTTCAATCGAGCGCCGACTATGCTGGTCGCCCACGGCATCGAAGTGTGGAGCGGCATCGGCAGAGCGCGCAGTTACGCGTTGTCGCGGGTCACCGGTATCTTGTGCGTCAGTAACTACACGCGGCGGCGGATCCTGGAGCAGGCGCCTGCGCTGATCGCCGACCGTCTAATTCGCTTCCCGAATGCGCTCGCGGATACCTGGGGTCATGTCGTGGCCGCCCCATCGACCCCTTCGCTGGCTGCGCACTTCATTTTGTCGGTGACGCGGCTGGACCGCGGTGATCGGTACAAAGGCATCGCCACGGTGATCGAGGCATTCAGCATGCTGGCGGACGACTCCATGCACTATCTCGTCGTCGGTCACGGTAACGATCTCTCGTTCCTGCAGTTGGTCGCCGAACGCTACGGCGTCAAGGATCGGGTCCATTTCATGTCCGGGGTCAGCGATTCCGAATTGATTGCCCTGTATCAACAATGCCAAGCGTTCGTATTGCCGAGCGGCAAAGAAGGATTTGGCATCGTGTTCCTCGAGGCGATGTTCTTCGGCGCGCCCGTCATCGCGGCGCGAGAAAAAGGCGCGGTTGATGTGGTCCGAGACGGCGATACCGGTTTATCGGTTCGCTTCGGCGATACGATCGCAATCAAGGAGGCGATCGAGCGCATCGTGTCGGACACCCGGTTGCGTGAGCATGTGTGCGCCAACGGTCGTGCGTTGGTCACCGAGGGCGGGCCATTCACGTTTGCGGGCTTTACCCGGCGCTGTGCCCAGACATTTGAGGTCGGCGAAACGATCGTCGCATGACCCGATTATTAAATGCTCGTACCGGAACTCGGCGATTCGAGCGGAACAACCGACGCGGGGGGGCCGAGAATATCGATCCATCGAGCAAGGGCTCGCTGCGGCGTGAATTTGTCGAGATACAGCCGATAGCCGCTCTGGCCCATCGATTCGCGCCGTCCGGGATCGGACTTAAGTTCCGCAATCTGCCGAACCAGCCCTTGCGCATCTCCGGCCGCAACGGTGACGCCGGCTTTCGCGGGACCAATCAGACGCGCCACCTCACCATCCGGATCACCGATAAAGATGACCGGGCGCCCAGCAGCTAGAATGCCGAACAGCTTGCTGGGCACGATCAAGCCCTCGAGGGCCGGCAGCAAACTTACCCAGTGGACATCTGCGGCTGCCAGGCTGTCCGATAGCGTGGTGCGCGGCTGGTAGGGCAGAAATTGGAAATTACACATGCCCCGCTGCTCTACCGATTGTTTCAAAGCGGTCATGCCCACGCCGCCGCCGATCATCAGAAATGTAATGTCCTTGTCCGCGCCTAGCAGGGCGGCGGCGTCAAGCAGAGTGCGGAATTCGTGCGCCCGGCCGAGATTTCCCGAGTAGCCGACGACGAATTTCCCCGCCAGCCCGAGCTGCGCGCGTAGCGCAGCTCCCGCCGCTCCTCCGGGTATTCCACCGTCGTTATCCGCCCAGTTCTCGACGACGCGAATTTTTGCGGCGGGAATTCTCAGCCACTCGAGAAACTCGCGCATTCGCCCGCCCAATACGATATTCATATCTGCGCCACGCAGCGTCGAATCGCGCAATCGACGAACAACGGCATCAACACTTCGCGGCAGCGGGTTATTCCCAAGGTGCGTGGCCACTTCGGGGAAAATATCCTGCAGCCAATTGATGAGACGAGCCCCCTTGGCTTTCGCCGCCACCATCGCAACGATGGAAATGAGGGGAGGATCGGTCTTCGCCACCACCGTATCGCCGCGATTCAGCATTTTCAACAGAAACCACGCGCTCGATACATAAAAGGATAAATAATCAAGAGCGCGGCCTACCAAGCGGTCTCGGCCGAAACGCGTGGTCCAAACACGGTGCACCGTCACAGCGTTGATGATCTCAAAAGCCGTCAAATTTGCCAGTGGCTGGTCGTAACGCTGGCGCGAACACAGAACGTGAATCGAAAAGCCGCGCTTCGCCAGACCGAAGGCGAGGTCCGACAACATTTGACTGGTCGCCGACTGGTCGGGGGAAAAATACCGATTGACGAAGATCACCTTGGAGCGTGGGGCGGGTGGAGCGGAAGTCATTTTTCGTAGGAGGTAATTGAGCTATGGGCCAGTGGATTATTGACGATCTGCGTAGGGCCGGGCCAAGGGCTCGCCGACAAAGAGTCCCTGACCCGGCATCGCGACGCTCTTCCAATAGGCTTCCATGATTGTTTCGCCGCGCAGATAGCGGCTCATCAGGACGCTGATATTCGGAAATTTTTCCACATGGTTGCAAGGCTCCGAGATCGAGCCATAGGACGCGGTAGCGCCCTGCTCGAGCCAGGCTATCGCGGACATTTGATTGCCGCCGATGAGTACGCCTCCCGTCGACGTCAAATGATCGGCGACGGCTCCGGGAACGAAATGAATGCGCGCCAATTCGTCGACATGCGCGGCACCGGTGAAGTACGCGATGGCGTCCGGCACCTCGCGCGCGACCGGGGTTACCAATTCGACGATGTGAAGGCGATTTGCGAGCGTCGATTCGGCTTCGGCGTAGGTCGCCGCGCGAACATTGCGGGCCGTATCCTGCGTCCGAACGAGATACATCGTGCCGCGCGAAGTGGTCCCGTCCGCTGCGATCCCACGCTCTATCAGGGCGCGGGCGAGCTGCGGATCGCCGGTGGGAATCAACATGGCAGGCCACCACCCCACCGTGTCCGCCGGCAGCCAACCGTCTGTGTCGAATAGAGGACTCGGCGCTGTGAGACCGCATCCGGGTACGCAGAATGCAGGCCGGTATCCGGCTGCAAATGCCGTTGTTATCGACATACACCCCACTGCATAGGGTTGGGACCACAGAAGCGCCAGGGATTGCACTTCCGTGGGCAGGTGATCGATGGCCTGTTTGCGCACCGGCACAAATGCCTCGGGTGTCAGGATATTCGCGTTCCCGAGGTGTAATCCGAGAACATTGGCCGCCGGAATTGACCGCCTCCCGGCATAGAACAGCGCAATCTCCTGACTCGATGGGTCATCCAGATTGTAGAGAACACCGAGCCTTGCAGCGTTCAAACCCTCGGCATTCGCACAGCTTAAAACCGCAGTTGCCGCCACAATCGCCAGTAATCGCCGCAATTCGAATCTCAGCCGCGCTCTGAGCTGAGACTCGCCGCTGCCGACACTTTCGACTGTGTGGCCGAGCGGCCTCCGAATAGCTGAATGGCGCCGCTCTCCTTGCGATCCTGAAGAACGTGCCGTAACAGCTGCACATCGATCATCCGACGCTGCTCCGCAAACGCATATACCAGCGCAAGATCGCACAGTTGATTGATCAGACGAGGAACGCCTCCCGCGCGCTTATGAACGAATGCGATCGCCTCCGCGTCAAAAAGCGATGGATCGCCGCCGGCCACCGTCAGCCGATGCCGAACGTAAGCGCTCGCATCCTGCCGAGTCAGGGGCCCCAGGTGAAAATCGACCGAGACCCGCTGCGCGAATTGCTTGAGTTCCGGTTGTTCCAGCTTGGTCCGTAGCTCGGGCTGACCAATGAGCAGCACTTGCAGCGAAAGGTCTCTTTCGGAATTGACGTTCGACAGCAGTCGCAGTTCTTCCAGAATGGACGGCGTAAGATTATGGGCCTCATCGACAACCAGCAGTGTGCGTCGTTTCTTGGCGTACTCGTGCACGAAGAAGTCGATCAGCGCTTCGTACTGCGCGATCTCCGAATCGCCTTCGGGAGCGATTCCCAAGGCCGAAAGTGCCCAGGGGTGTACCGAGCGAAATTGACTGTGGGTATTGCTGATCAATCCCACGGTAATACTGTCACCGAGTTTACGCAAAAAATGACGCAGCAGGGTCGTTTTACCCGATCCAATTTCGCCCGTCAGCAGACAAAACGGTGCTTGGGACTCGATTGCATATTCCAGCATCGTCAGCGCCTTCGCGTGCTGACTCGACGGGTACAGAAATTCCGGATCCGGGTTCATAGCGAACGGCTTCGAAGTGAAATGAAAGTACTTCTCGTACATGACTTCGACTATCCGTATCCGGAATTGACATCGGTTGCCTTATTGAGCACGGTGCCCAGTATCGGCGTCTTGCGTAGCAATTCCATACAACGCAGCAAGTCGTCACGCCGCGTCGCACGCTCGGCAATCACCACCAGACCGCACTCGACCAGGGGCAAAAACGCCAGGGCGTCGTCGGTGCCCAGAACCGGCGGCAAATCGAATACGATGATGCGTTCCGGGTATCGGCCCCGCAACTCCGCCACCAGCCTGCGACCCCGCGGGCCGGCCAAGGCGTCGGAGGAATTCGCCAGCGCCGCCCGGGCCGGTAGTACCACGAGTCGGTCGTAACCCTCGGGGTGATATAGACACTGTTCGACGTGAGCGTCACCATTCAATAAATCATCCATGCCAAACTCGGGGTTGATACCCAAGCGGGCGCCAATCGTCGGACGCCTCAAATCGCAGTCGACGAGCAGTACCGTATGCTGGTGATCGTTCGCCAAGCTCACCGCCAGATTGATCGCGGTGGTGGTCTTTCCGTCTTGCGCCCCCGGGCTCAGAACGGCGACCGATCGCCATCCGTTCTCGTCCATTCGCTGTATCACTTGTGTGCGCAGCATCCGAAACGCTGCGGCGGCGGCGTCGTTACCGGCGGGGTTGACGACGCGTTTCGACTCGAGCGCGCCCGCATCGGGCGTGAATATGCGGGTATTCGTATACACGATCCGCGTCGGCAGACTCGGTGCCGCCCGAGACTCGGACGTCGGATGACCCTTCGCTTCCAGATCAATCGCATGCACGGTTGCTTCCGGATCGAAACTACGGTCACGCTCCTGCCGCGCCAAGTCCAGAGCTTTACGGATTCGATCCATGTGTCACATCCCAAAGCGATGCGTCAGTGTGATCCACAACACATCAAGGGGCCGTACGAAGAAGTGGACGAGACACATACCCGCAATCACCGCGCCCAAGGTGCCGGCCCATGAGTAGCGAACCCGTAGTTTGCCGGAGCGCCGCTCCGCGACGGTGACGATGGGCGGTATAGCGGCCAGCGGGGGTACGCTCAGCAGCAGCCTGACATCACCGAACCCACGCACCGAGGGGTCAAGCATGTCCTTCAGGGCTGCGGCGCCGAAGCCAACGCCGAGGCTCATCACGAATCCGATGATAATAATGAGGATACGATTGGGAGAGACCGGCTTTTCGGGCGGCAGCGGCGGCTCTATCATCGTGAAGCGTTCGCCTTTGCGTTCCGTTTCCAGGTTTTCAGACACTTGCACATCGCCCTGCTTGGCGCGGATCTGCTGATACTTCAGTTGCGCGCTTTCCAACTCTCTGGCCAGTTCCCGGTAGTCGCGCTCAACCGCCGGTGCCCGGGCCATGCGCCGTTCGTAGTCATCCAGCTTCGCCCGCAGCTCATCCCGTTTCGCCTCCGCACTCTGATGTTCGACGGTCAACGCATCGAGCTGTCCTTTCACTTGAATGTACACCGGATTGTCCGCATGGGCCGCAGCTTTCTGCGCTGCATCTACGGGCGGTTGCGCGCTCAATTCCGTCTCCAGCTCGCTAACCAGATGCGTCAAGCGAACCACGTCAGGATGATCGGGCGCATATTTTTCCTGCGCCCGCGCGAGCTGCGCCTTGGCCTCGTTGAGTCGGCGTGCGATATCGCTTGCGTCGTCCTGCGCCCTGGCCTCCTTTTGGAGCCCGGCAATCTCGCGCTCGGTATTGACTATGTCCGGATGGCCCGGCGCATACCGCGCTTTGTAGTCGGCCAGTTGGGATTTCAGCGATTTGAGCCGATCCTCGACCCCCATGACTCGCAGCCCGGTGTCCGAATACACTTGGGCAGTGGGATTCAATTGCGCCAGCTGTGCGCGCAACAGCACCTCTTGAGAGTCGATTGCCGCGATGCGGTTTTCCGCGTCATGCAGCTCCAGTCCGGTCCGGTCGCTGACCGTCTCATTCAATTGCGCAAGTTCGGGGAGACTATCCTGGTGCTTATTCTTGTAGTCAGCGAGTTTCTTATCGATTTCGACGATGAGCGCCTGTTGCTTCGACGCTTCCTCGGAAAAGAACGCCGTGGTTTGCTCCGCCATCTGCGTGCGGGAGGTGAGATTTTCGTTCAAGTAGAGTGTCGTCAGCTCGTTCGCCACCTTCAAAGTCAAGTCCGGAGAATGATTTTGATAGGATATGGTGAAGGCAATTGTGGCTTGGGTCGGGCGCCCACTGCGCGGATCGATCACATCGGCACTGATCATCTTCAGCGAGATGTCGTTGCGCATTTTTTGCAACAGCACTTCGCGCGGCTTCGATTCGCGGATATCGGGGTACAAATTGTACCGCTCGATCAGTGACATAAGATTCTGAGTAGTCATAACGCGCTGACTGATCACTTGCACGCGCTGATCGGCGAAGGAAGTGATGGCCGACCGGACCAACTCCTGCGGGATTTCCTGCTGCTCGATCAGGATAGTCGCGCCAGTCTGATAGGTTGGCGGCCAAACCACGGCCACGATGACCGTCAATAACGAAAAGAGTCCAGACACGGCGACAAACAAGTAACGAAGACGCCAGTAGCCGCGAATCTTCTCCCTCAAGTTGCCTGCGGGTGTGGACCCGAAGGATTCAACAGTCGCGCTCATCAATTGTTAGTCCGGTAGAACTGCCGGGAGATCTCAAGACTCAGTCCGTCCGATTCGGCACTGACGACTGGCTGGTTGTATCGCTGCCCGAGCACTCTGGACCCCAAGGTAACGCTCCATTGCTCCGTCCAATGCCACTGGGCCGAGAGTTCAATATCGTAGAAGCGGCGGTCTGCGGAGCCGCCGCCGACCACAGGATTGGAGAGATTCTGCCAGGCTGCGCTTGCATTGAACGTCCAGCGCTCCGAGAAGCCATAGTTGGCCGATACATTAACGCCGTCCTGACGCGTCAAGAACGCGAGACCGGTGGGCGTCAGCGCTCGGGACACGCCGGCACTGAAAGACAGAGTCTCAGTCTGGCGCGTCACACTCGCCGAATAAACCCCTCCCGTCTGCCTGCTTTTCAAGATCTCGAAAAGTGGATGGAAGTAGCCGTCGTAGTACTCGTAGAAGCTGTAATCGTATTTATTGATCGACTTCGAATAGCCGGCGCTGGTCGACAGTTTCCACAACTCGCTTAACTGATGATCGAATCCCAGCTGTAAATTGGCGCTGTCGCTCGACGTTGATCCGTTGAGTGAATAATATCGACCAGCGCTACCGAGAACGCGAAGCGTGTCGCGCTCGCTGACTGAGTATGCGAGGGACGGTGAGAGACTGGAATATCGATAATCGATGAGCTCCGCGGTTGCGGTGTTTTGTCCAAACAATGTGCGTGCCGTATTCGCATCGAGCTGAATCTGCACACGCTCAGTTAGCACGCGCTGCCAATTGATGTCGGCGGTCGACATATCGCGGCGCTCACCGACACCATTAGAGAGCCCGCCGGCATACAGCAGGGAGGAATCCCGGTAAAAGCTGCCGCTGAAAGTGAGCGAGCTGAGGTCGCTGACGTACCGCGCGCTGGCATCCAAGTGGTAGTAATTGGAGGTAATCGAGGAATAGCCCGTGGTGTTGCTGTATCGCGCGCGCGGCGTTACCGCGAAATGTACGCTGTCGAGGTCATAATTCAGGGGTAAGTCGACAAGCAGCGCCGCGTGAGTCTCAGATTGAGGAGAAGACGCGACCAACTCCGGATTCGACGCATATTCAGCCGCCACGCCGATGAGGGGCTGCGTGCTCCAAGGGTTGGCAGAGACCCTTCCGCTGGCGCTGAATAAGCTCACAGTGCTCAAACACACGAGTAACGGTGCCCTCACGGCACGATTACCGTATCTCCGCTCTGTAATAGGATGTTCTGATCGAGGTTGCGGCCCCGTGCAACATCGCCGTAGCGGAAGCGGATCGATGTTTGATGCGATCCGTCCCGGTGCAGCACGCGAATTTTGTTAGTGCTCGCGAATGGCGTTGCGCCACCCGCCAAACTCAAGGCCTGCATCACATCGGTGGGCCGCAGCAATGGAAAGTCGCCCGGCTTATTGACTTTGCCGATCACGAAGATCTGGTTGCCGTTGGGCGCTTTGACGGAAACCGTGACCACCGCGTCGGGAATCAGCTTGCGCACCCGCATCTCGAGTTCGGTCCGAAGTTCGGCGGTGGTGCGGCCCGCCGCCTGCATGTCGCCCGCCAACGCGAATGAAATGCCGCCGTCCGGCCGGATCAGGACTTCGCTCTGAAGATCCGTTTCTTTCCAAACCACGACTTGAAGTACGTCGCCGGGTTGCAGCCGGTAGCCGTTGGCGACAGGTTCTTCCGCATTGACCAGGGAGCAAAAAGCGAAAACCATGACTAAAGCATGTGGAACATGCCTCGCTGCCCACCACAACCCATATCCATTCCGACTTATATTGCGAAGCATTGGGACCCGTCGTTTCGTCCGAGAGGGTCAGGGAGTCTAGAGAGACTATGTGAGAGTTTCATTGCAGTCGCCGACATTTGCATACAAATGTCATACGAACGTCGGCGGCCGAGGTGGGTCGTTCCCACTCGTCCCGGCCGCCGGCTCGATCAGGCGGCTGCTTCGCTCGGCAGGCGAAATTCCTTGCGATGGCGGCGCTGCCATATCAGCAAGACCAATCCAGAGGCCAATAACGCGATCGAGGTCGGCAGCGGTACCGGCAGGACGCCGCTGGGCTGAAATTCGATCTTTAGCCCATAGACGCCCACATCGAGCGGGCCCTGCGC
>Ga0182030_10016364_pt1 | contig 14451 bp, 11 predicted proteins | sample 812S3MmetaG_FD_121299 | JGI IMG/M metagenome (GOLD analysis project Ga0182030, IMG submission 121299) | Permafrost microbial communities from Stordalen Mire, Sweden - 812S3M metaG (Illumina Assembly) | ecosystem: Environmental > Terrestrial > Soil > Wetlands > Permafrost | place: Sweden... | reverse complement strand
CCTGCGACGTGGCCACCTATTGCATCGGCATGGCCGCCAGCATGGGCGCGGTGCTGCTCGCGGCGGGCACGAAGGGCAAGCGCTTTTCGCTGCCGAACTCGCGCATCATGATCCACCAGCCCAGCGGCGGCGCGCGCGGCCAGGCCAGCGACATCAGCATCCAGGCCAAGGAAATTCTCGGCCTGAAAAAGCGGCTCAACGCCATCATGGCCTATCACACGGGCCAGCCGGTGGACCGGATCGACCGGGACATGGAGCGCGACAATTACATGAGCGCCGACGACGCCAAGGAATATGGCATCGTCGATGAAGTGGTGAAATCCCGCCGCGACGTTCCCGTCCTTGCCGCCGAGGCGGTCAAATAGAGAATTACCATGTTTTTCCGCGCAAAACCTGCCGCTCCTATAACACCTGCCGCTTATGTATGTTCCTTCAGCGGAAAGAGCCATGCCGAGGTGAGGAAACTCATCGCCGGGCGGGGCGTTTACATCTGCGACAGTTGCATCACGGTCTGCAAAAACATCCTCGACAAGGAAACAGAGCGTGAGGCAGTTGCCGCCGGGGCTCAAGGTCAAAAGACGGATCGCCGCTTTGTTTACCTTGCCAGCCTCGCAGCCTTCGTGGGCGCGCTTATCCTGCTGGAAATCCCGTGGGTGAAGGAACTGGAGAATGGTGAAACGCTCAAATAGGATAACGCCATGGCCCGCCCCGCTAACTTAACGATGTGCTCCTTTTGCGGGAAAAGCCACGCCGAGGTGCGCAAGCTCATCGCCGGGCCGGGCGTTTACATCTGCGACAGTTGCATCACGGTCTGCAAAAACATCCTCGACAAGGAAACGAAGGAGGAATCCCGTCGCTCCAACACCGAGGTGACCCTGGTCAAGCCGGTCGACATCAAGCGCGAGCTGGACCGCTACGTCATCGGGCAGGAGTTCGCCAAGAAAACCCTGGCCGTGGCGGTGCACAACCATTACAAGCGCATCGTGGCGGCACAGGCCCATCGCCAGAAAACGGAAATCGCGCTCAATTCCGCCAACGAGGTGGAGATTGAAAAGAGCAACATCCTGCTCATCGGCCCGACCGGTTCCGGCAAGACGCTGCTGGCCCGCACGCTGGCGCGAATCCTCGACGTGCCGTTCTGCATTGCCGACGCGACCACCATCACCGAGGCCGGTTACGTCGGCGAGGACGTGGAGACGATCGTGCTGCGGTTGCTGCAAAACGCCGACTACGACGTCAAACGCGCCGAGATCGGGATCGTCTACATCGACGAGATCGACAAGATCGGGCGCAAGACCGACAACGTCTCCATCACGCGCGACGTCTCGGGCGAAGGCGTCCAGCAGGGCTTGCTGAAAATTTTGGAGGGCACCGTCTGCAACGTCCCGCCCCAGGGCGGACGCAAGCACCCGCACCAGGAATACATCCAGGTCAACACCGAGCGGATTCTCTTCATCTGCGGCGGCGCGTTCGTCGGCCTCGACAAGATCATCCGCCGCCGCGTGGGCAGCAACACCCTCGGCTTTGGCCGTCCGCATGTCCCCCAGACGACCGAGGCCGCGTTGCCGCCGAGCGCCATCATGCGCCAGGTGGAACCGGAGGATTTGCTGACCTACGGGCTCATTCCGGAATTCATCGGACGCCTGCCCATGATCAGCGTGCTCGACGAACTGAGCGAAGAGGAACTCGTGAGCGTGCTGACCGAAACCAGGAACGCGCTGACCAAGCAGTATACGAAACTCTTCGCCATGGACAACGTCGGGCTGACCTTTACCAAGGACGCCCTCAAGGCCCTGGCCCAGGAAGCGGCGCGCAAGGGCACCGGCGCCCGCGCCCTTCGCGCCATCCTCGAAAAGCTGATGCTCGATCTCATGTACGACCTGCCGTCGCGCGAGGACATTCTCGAAGTGACGATCAATCGCGCGGTGATCGACGGGAAAAAGTCGCCGCTGATCCGCCGCAAGCAGGACAAGGAAGCGGCGTAAATTCAGTCAAACAGCCTCTCGTATGCTGTATCCCTCGTCCCCAAGTACAACTTGGGAACGAGGAAAAAAATCGCTATCGTGGCAGGAGGGAGATGAAGATTTTCAGGCGCACGTTATTCTTTGCATTCGTTTCGGTTCTATTGGGAATGCTTCTGACAATGTTCTTGCCAACTGCATACGCATACACGAATCCCTCGTTTCCTTCGTTTTTTTGGTTTGTAGAAGGGAGTTGTCTAGTCGGTCTATTAGTTTGGTCGATGGTTTTCCTTGAGGCTGAGCCATGGCTGACACGAACGGCCCTCTTGCTTATTCTTCTTTGCCTTTTATTTATCTTTTACATGGCGCTGCCGGGAACAGGCTAAATTCAAATTAGGACACTACCCGCGAATCAGCAGCCCCGAAGGGGCGACTCAACCCTAGCCCAGGGCAACGCCCTGGGAAACATGATCCACAGAGCGAATAGCCCTGAAGGGGCGCTCTAAAATTAGGCCGCCCTTTCAGGGCTGGGCTTAACCTGAAACGTTTTCCCAGGGCGTTGCCCTGGGCTGTGGTTAGGACGCCCCCTTGGGGCTTCAAACTGATACACTGCTGATTTTGGGCGCGGCTTGATTTCAATTTGATTTTGGCTCACGCTCCAAATCCATGGAGCATCCCTGGGGCATTGATCTGGGCGGCACGAAGATCGAGGGAGTCATTCTCGATCCCGCCGCGCTGGATCGTCCGGTCTGCCGCCTGCGCGTCCCCACCGAGTCGGGAAAGGGTTATGACCACGTCCGCGCGCAGATCGCCAAGCTCGCCAAAATGATTTCCTCGGAGAGCGGCCTGCCGCTGCCGAAACGGATCGGCATGGGGACGCCGGGTGTCATCGATCCGCATACGGGCAAGCTCAAGAATTCCAACACCCAGTGCCTGAACGGCCAGCGGCTTCAGGACGATCTCGAAGCGGATTTGGGAGTGAAATTGGCCATGGCCAACGACGCCAATTGCTTCGCGCTGGCCGAGGCGACCCTCGGCGCGGCCCGCGGATTCCCGACGGTCTTCGGCGTCATTCTCGGCACCGGCGTCGGGGGCGGGATCGTGGTCGACGGCCGGGTGCTCAACGGCTGCCATGGCATCGCGGGCGAGTGGGGACAAATTGTCCTCGATCCCCACGGCCCGCTTTCCAACTACGGCACGCGCGGCACGGTCGAGGCGCTGATTGCCGGCCCTGGGCTCGAACGCTTCTATGCGGAACAGTCGGGGCACGCCCGCAAACTGAAGGAGATCGTCGAGCGTGCCCATGCCCATCATGACCTCCATGCGCAGGCCACCATCAACCGGCTGACCGATACTTTCGCCAAGGCCATCGGACTGATCATTGATGTCCTCGATCCCCACGCGATCGTTTTGGGTGGCGGGGTCGGCAATATCGAGGCCCTCTATACCGAGGAAACGCGGAGGAAAATTACCGCCGCCATTTTCAATCCCACCTTCGAGGCGGCCCTTCTGAAGCCGACCCTCGGCGATAGCGCCGGCGTGTTTGGCGCGGCGATGTTGGTTGCGGATTAGATGATGTAGCGGTGGCCTATGACCGTTGCATTTTTTTTTATCAACCCCAACGGGGTTGGAATCATCCAGCCCAGGGTTGGCGCACCAGCGCCTACCCTGGGTAAGTTTCGCAGCGGCCAACCCTGAAAGGGTTGAATCCAACTCGAACCAAAAACCTGAGGACATTGCTTCAACCCCTTCAGGGTTGGAGACGCTTGCTCCTTACCCAGGGTAGCGGCGGCGCCGCAACCCTGGGCTATATGCTTGCAACCCTTTCAGGGTTGCAAAACCTGTCGAGCATGCCGTGGAGAAGCTGCCGGTTCCGGTCGCAGTACGAATCGGCTTCGCTCAAAATCGCTTCGGGGGTTTGCGCGTGGGGCTCCGCGGGCCACTGGCCCTGGCCGTCCACGAATTGCTTCACCAGAGGGGGATCGACTTCCAGGTGAAACTGCAAAGCCAGGCATTTGTCCCTGATGAGGAAACCCTGATCGGGACAGCCCTCGCTTGCCGCCATGCGCATCGCGCCCGGAGGCAGTTCGAACGTGTCGCCGTGCCAGTGCAGGACGGTCGAGGCGTCGGGGAGGCCGGGGAAGGCGGCGCGGGCCTCGTCCGTCCATGTGATCGGGAACCAGCCGATTTCGTGTTCGGCATTTTGAAAAACACGGGCGCCCAGCGCGTCGGCCATCAACTGCGCGCCCAGGCAAATGCCGGCCACCCGTTTGCCTTGGGCGAGGGCGGACTGGATGAACTCTCTCTCCGGCTTCAACCAGGGCCAATCCCGGTATTGATAAATATTCATCTCGCCGCCCATGACCACGAGAAGGTCGAAGGCGTCGAGCCGGGGCAGGGGATCTCCGCGATAGAGATGATGAACGCGGACGGGATGGCCATGACGCCCGGCCCAGGCCGCAATTTCCCCCGGCCCTTCAAACGCGGCATGTTGGAGGACGCAGAGGTTCACTTCGCGGGCGGCGACGGATGAGTCGTGTTCGTCGTGGAGACCGAGTTCATCGCTTCCTGGAGGGTCTGCCGGGTTTTCGGCGACAACGCGCCGTCGAGTATTTGATGCTGCTTTGTATTGGCGGGAGCGGGGCCGATGCCGGGGGCGGCGGGATTGGCATTCTGCGCCAGGGCTGATAGCGCGAAGAGGCAGGAAAAAGCGGCGGTCAACAAGATTTGGCCGCAGGCGGGTCTTATTAAAAATGTTTTCATCATGAGGTTGAGAAATATGAAAATCCCCGGTCGAAAAAAGAGCGGGCTATTGGCTGGCGGCCTTGACGGCGACCTTGCCCTCTTTGACGCCGACGTAGGTTTTGCCGTGATAAACGAGAACGGCATAGAACGTGCCGCGCGCCGCGGCGGCGCCCTCGGGCGTCTGCACCTGAAAATCGGTGATCTTCGGTGTGGAGGGATCGATCAGCGCGCTCACGACTCCGGAGGTGAGTTGCAGCACCGCGGTGCGCTGGGTGACGGCGCCGCCCGATTTGGCAAAGGCCAATTGGTTGATTTTGAGAATGGAGCCGTTGCCCAGTTGAATGGCGGAACCCGGCGTGGTCACCAGCACGGCGACGCCGTCGTCTCCGGTGCGGATCGTGCTGCCGATGGCGAGAGTCTGCCCTTTCTTGAGCGGCGCATAGCTGGAGGAACCCGGACCGGCGAACTCAACCGTGCCGGCGACGGAGAAGACCTTCGCGGTCACCGTCGCAGCCTGCAGCGTCGCCGCCGGGAGCAGCAGCATTGCGATCAGGCACAAGGTCTGGCGCAGCCTCAGCAGAAGGAAACTATGCCTGTGCTTTCGAGCCACAAGCCCAATCCGGAAGTTCAGTTGTCGCGTGGGATGGTTCATAAATTAATAGCTTACGAGGACGCCGAGGTGGGCGCGGGAGTGATTGCGGGCGTCGAAGCCGGTATTGACGACGCCGGTATCGATCAGCTGGAAGCCGTAATCGAAGCGGATGGAAAGGTAGGGATTGATGACGTAACGCACCCCGGGGCCGACGCCGAGCAGGTTGTTATGGGAATTGACGTCCGCCGGGGTGACCTGATGCAAACTGGTTCCCCCGTAATCGACGAATCCCAGAAACTGGAGTTGGTCCTTGATGGTTTGGTTGCCGAAGAGCTTAAAGAGGCTGACCGGCGGCGTGGCCACTTCGGTGGAGACCAGGAAGCCGTTGTCGCCGTTGACCTCGCGCTCGTCGTAGCCGCGCACGGTCGCGTAACCGCCCAGGCCCAATTGCTCGCTGGGCAGAAGATTGGCGTCGGATTCCTGCACCTCGCCGCGCACGGTCCAGGTAAAGTCAAAGGGCAGGCGCGTGACGCGGTTGAGGGTGAACTGCCCGTAGGCGTAGTCCGCCGTGGCCCCGCCCCGCGTGGCCATGTAGTCGGCGTCATCGTCGTTGTTGCTCATCCCGCCGGGACTCCAAAAGCCGGTGGCGCCGGCGGAGGCGCTGCCGTAGTCGTCCCGGCAGTTGGCCTGATAACCGAGCACGAATTGATCGACATCGGTGAAGACATTCGAGACCGTGGCGACGCCAAAGATGAGGTCGTTGTTGCTCCGCTTGAAATCAAATCCGCCGGTCACCGACTCGGTGAAGTGGTCCGTGCCCGGCAGCGGAATCTCGTAGCGTCCGCTGACCTGCCAGTTCACCCCGCCCGTCGAGAGGGCGGACCCCAGGCTGGCGGACGAATTGGAGTAGCTGCCGAAGAAGGTCAACTGGTGCCGCCAGGGCAACGGGATGACGTAGGCGCCCGAGTGGGCCGTGAATTTGTTGACATCGGTGCCGCTGGTGAACTGATAGGAGAGTTGCTGGCCGATTCCGAACAGGTTCCCGTAGTTGAATCCGGTCAAAATCCGGTCGTTGCCGGTATATTGGTTTCCGCTGTCCTCAAACCCGGCGTAGACCCGCAGAGGGAAGCGGTCCTGCGTGCGCAGGAGGAGATCGGTCGTGCCCGGAGCATTGCCCGGCGCCATGAGAACGTCCGATTGGAGGAAGGGGTTGCGGTTGATCCAGCTCAAGTCGCTGGTCAACTGCCTGCCGCTGATCTCGTCGTTGCGCCGCACCCGTATTTCCGCCTGCAGATCTTGATTGGAAAACCAGCGCGCGCCGGTGGCGTCGACTTTCTCCACGCGGCTGATCAGCACGACGATCTGCACGAAGCCCGAGGTGATGCTCTGTTCCGGCACCAAGACGTTGACGACGGGCCGGTCATGCTCGCGGAAGAAGGCGACGATCGAGCGGGTCAATTCCGCCAGCGATTTCATGGTGACGGGCTGGCCGATATAGGGCCGGACGGCGGCGACAAAATCGGGGCCTTTGGCGAGGGCGATGGTTCCCGACTCAATGCTGCGGTGACTCGACACTCCCTCACGATGAACCTTCTTCGGATCGGAGAGCAGGATGATTCCCTTCAGACGGTCCACCAGTACCTCGTTATCGGCGTGGCCGGTCAGCGGCTTCGCCGCCGCTTCGTTCACCACTTTGCCCGCCCCCGTTTTCTCCGGTTGCTTGGGCGCGACTTGCTGGAAGCTTTGCGACTGCCCCCCCTGACCCTGGGCCAGGGTGGCCAGGGCGGCTAGGGCCATCAGGCTCGCGCCCGCGCCCTTGAGCAGCCTGCGCCGGAAATGGAGAGTCATCTTGATGGAATCGTGGCGAGAGGGTTAATGGCCCGCTCCCGAAGGCGTCCCATTGAGAACGCCACCGTTCATCGCGATCTGAAGCTGCGGGGGAGCCTGGTCCGGCGCAATTTTTTTGACGCCCTCCTTGTTGCCAATCTCAGCCACGTCGCCTCCAGTTAAAATCGTTTCCTGAGCGCCGCCGCCGGCAGCAGTGTCGCGACCCGCTCCGGGGGCATCCACAGCAGTCAAATTGGCCCAGTTAAGCGCATTCGCCAGGTTTTGTTGCACGCCGGGACTAAGAGCCTGGTTCAGCGCGCCGGCGGCCTGGGGATTGGTGACGTTGTTGACTCCGCCATTATTAATCTGCACCGCATCACCCGAACCAACCTGGCCGCTGTTACCGGAAGAGTTGGCCAAGCCGCCGTCCTGCTGGCCTGTGGCATCGGACGTGCCGTTGCCCGTGAAATTGAAGGGCGGCGGAGGGAGAGTGCTCCCTAAAGTCCAGTTCCATGAAAGAAACAACTCGGGGAGAGTCTGTTGGGTAGTGAGGACGGGAGGCACGATGTTCGAGCCGAAGTCGCCGCCGCCGGTCGAAGGCGGAGTGGAGCCGCCAGAACCACCGGAGCCTGACGGCAGGCCGGTTGTCGCAAGTCCGATCAACTGCGGCGTGAGGGTCCCTCCGTAGGTGCTCCAAACGTTGGTGAAATCCCAAGTGGGCGCGATCCCGAGGATGAAACTTTGCGACTCCAATTGGGTCGTGGTCGCTCCAGTCCCGCCTGCGGAAATGGCCGTTCCCGATGTGAGGGTGTCCCAAAAGCTGCCGTTGATCGTGCCGCCTGCCCCCACCAGCCCGCCCACCTCGGAATTTCCGCTCACCGCCCCCGTGCTGTAGGAGTCGTTGATTGTGCCGCCTCCGTTGGCCCCCACCAGCCCGCCCACCTCGGAATTTCCGCTCACCGCCGCCATACTATAGGAGTTGTTGATCGTGCCGGAGCTGCCGCCCACCAGCCCGCCCACAACGGAACCTCCGCTTCCAGCGGTAACCGTCCCCGTCGTGTAGGAGTTGCGGACCGTGCCGAAGATGCCGCCCACCAGCCCGCCCACCTCGAAATTTCCGCTGATCCGCACGTTCGTCATGCCCACATTTTCAACCAGCGCGCCCCCACCGATTTCGCCGAACAGGCCGACATAAGAGGCGCTGGGAGTATTTACATATAGACCGTTGACCGTGTGCCCCTGCCCGTTGAACGTGCCGAGGAAGTTCGACGCACCATTCCCAATCGGGACGAAGCCGGCGCCGTTGTTCCAGGGGGTCGTGGCCGTGGCGTCGATGTCGTTGGCCAACTCGGCGCTGGCGTTCAGCAGGGTTCCGCTGGGCGAGGCCAGCCCCTGCAGGCCGTAGACGTCGGCAATCTCGTAAGCATTGCCATTCGCCGGGTCAGTGCCCGCAAAGCGTTCGAAGGTGCTGTCGCCTTCCAGTTCGAAATCCTGGCTCGCGGTGAAGGCGGGCAGCGCGGTGAGTCCGTTCCGCCCGACGATTTGGCTCCAGGTTCCGTTCTGCAAAATGAAGCTGCCAACCCGGACCGAACCGCCGGCCCCGGTGGTGATCTGATCGGTTGATCCCGTCGTATTGATGACCAGGCTGCCATTTACGCCGGAAATCGGAGCGTTGATTAGGATCGTGCCGCCCGTCGTGCCGGTGCTCAAGGTCAGCGAATTGGTAGTGGTCCAGGTGATGGCGTCGTTGATGGTCAGGGTATTGCCGGCGGTCAGGATCACGTTGTTGGCGCCCAGGGAAGCGGCCACGGCCGCACCGGTTTCATCGCCACCCGTAGGCGCGACGGTGAAGGTCGCAAGGTCAATGCGCAATGTGCCGGTCTGGCCGCCCGGCGCGGTGGCATCGACCGACCCGGTGAATTGCACCGAGATCCCGGACACATCCACGTTGCCGCCCGCGCCGTCCTGCCCACCCTGGGCGAGGATCTTGCCGCTGTGAATCATCGTGCCGCCCGTGTTCTTGAGCGTGACCGATCCGCCATGGCCCCCCGCCACCGTCGCGGAGGCGTCGAGCGTGCCGGAATTGACAACGGTGGCGACCGGCGAGGAAGGTCCGCCCCCGTCCACGACAATCGTGCTGCCGTTGCCGCTGGCCGTTCGCGCCGAAATTTGTCCGCTGTTGGTGATGTTCCCGCCGTCCGCAAGCAGAAAAACATGGCCGTCCACCTTCTTGTAACCGGTGGCCGCGATCACGCCCGAGTTATTGATCGCCAGCGCGTAGGCATTGCCCCCGGCCGCCTTGAGCTCGGCGGCGGCGGCCTGCACCGTGCCGCTGTTGGTGATGCCGACGGCCTGGGTCGTGCCGAACGGGTTGGACTGGATGAAGAGGTGCAGAGCTCCGACCGGCTGGTAAAGGACGTTCGATCCCGCGGCGAGGCCGACACGGCCCTGCGGCGCGCTGAGCGTCCCGTTGTTGTTCACCTGGTTCGCGATGAGATAGACATCCCCGCTCGACGCATGGATGGTCCCCTCATTATCAATGGAGGCATTCGACCTGCCCGCGAAATTCAAGTCGCCACCCGCGAGAAATTGCTCGTTGGAAATATCGAGCGTCGAGGCGAGAAAACCGGCCGTGTCGATGCGTCCACTGGGCCCCACCACGATTCCGCTCGGATTGACCAGGTAGAGTATCCCGTTGGACTGAAGCGTTCCGTAGATGGCGGAAGGATTTCCGCCCAGCACCCGATTGAGGGTGGCCGATGAACTGTTCGGGACGAGAAACTTGGTCAGCTCTCCGCTGGCGATGGAAAACTGTCGCCAATTGATGATGGCGTTCTGGGTCGACTGGTTGATGGTCAGCGTTGAGCCCGCGCTGCCGATGGTCGCGCTACCCGCGACGACCGCGCCTCCGGTCGGATTTCCCAACATCGGGCTCGTTTGGCCGAAAAATAATAGCAGCAACATGCCCGACGCTGAAACAACCCTCCACGGCCTAAAGCATTCCACCCTTTTTTTGAAAGCTACGCGGTTCATGGGTGGTAGGTGGGTGGCGGGTCGTTTGGGCTGCTTCTACGAGCAGGGACAGAGTAGAACAAGAAACTGCTAAATCAAGCCGGAATATTTGGGAGTCTTGAGAATATCGTCTGTATCCCAACAGATGGGAATGATTAGAAGGGAGACGGCTGATTCGCCTTGCGGCGTGGGTCGTAGCGGACTCGGCTCGCGGGCAAAATCGACTCAAAAGATTAAAATAGTGTCACTCATTACTGCGCCGCCAATCCCGGACGAACAAACCGATCCAAAACGTCCAGGCCGCCACGGAGATGCCGATGGCGATGGGAAACGTTGTTGGTGCGTAAACGATTTTCAGATGATGGTGGCCCGCCGCCAGTGGCACCGCGCGAAGGATGTAATCGGCCGGCATCAGGTGATAAGATTGTTGGACGCTGTCGGGCAATGCCTCGGCGCGCCAGTTGTGATCGTAGAGGTCGGTGATGAGAAGCAGGGTTGGCCTGTCGGTATCGGCTTCGATGGTCAATTCATCGGGCAGATCCGAGATCAGCCTGGCTGCGCCGGTTGCGCCTGGTTCCGGATGAGGTTCGGGTTCGCTTTCGAGCAGAACGGTTTTGCTTGGATCAAAGGAAGGATCGTGCATGGCGGAAAAAATGGCGTTTCGTCCGGCAAGGACTTTCCCCTCGGAGACCAGCAACAGTCGCGGCAACGGGGGAGTGGCGCTTTCCACGACCCGAACGCCCTCCGAGGTCGGGACGAAAGCGTAGCGAAATCGGAGCATGGCGTAGAGCGGAGGGATGGAGTTAAAAAAGAGGTATTGGGTCGCGTGATCGGGATCGCCGCCCTGCGTAAAGTTGATGAACTCGGCGTATCGTCTGAGGACCGACGGATTGTTTCCTCCAAGATCACCCGCGCCGAGCAGGAACCCGTTGTTCGAACCGGTGTTTGCCCCGGTGTTTGAATCTACAAAGTCGAGGACCCGATAGTCACCCGGATGCGCCGCGACAAATTGCCGCAGCGCATCGGGCATGGCATCGGAAAAAGGGGAGACGGTTATTTGTCCCGCGACGAATCCGATCATCTCCACCATCAGCAGTCCGGGTAACGCCCAGCGAAGGAGCGGCTGTTCTTCCAGGAAAAGCAGGATCACTCCCGCCGCGATCAGGATCAGCCCGGCCAGTCCCAGCGAAAGTCCGGCGTGGATTCCCGCTTCGTGGATGAAATCGGGCCGGGTGAAGGCCGCCGGAGGTAGCAAGCTCTCGCGGCTCATCGAGACAAGATTGAGCAATCCGGCGATACCTTCCGGATTGAAAAGGAGAACGAAGCCCGCTCCACCCGCGATCAAGCCCGCCAGCAGCCCCCCCCAGGCGATGGTTCGCGGGATTTTTTTCCCGCGCAACAGGGCGTCGGCTCCCGTCGCCATGACAAGCACGAGGAAAAGCGTGGCCGGGAAAATGAACTTCGACCAACTGCGAAAGTGGCCGAAGCCCGGAGCGAATCCGTAAAGGAGATTGAACACGGGAGTGTGGAATCCCAGCGCCAGCACCAAAAGCAATCCGGCGATCACAAGATCGAGAATGGTTCCGCGTCGTTTCCGACCCATGCCACACAAGGCAATCGCGATCAGCAGAGGTCCGCCGGCTCCGATAAAGAGCGACATTTCCCAAAGAGACCACCGTCCCCAGTAGATCGGCGCGCCCAGGTTTCCGAAAAATCCCGGCGCGATGACGGTGAGGAAATTCTCCGGCGGAAAGCTGAACGCCGCGGCAACAACGTAATCGAGTTTCTGTTGCCGGACGCCCTCGCCAGCCGCGGCCAGTCCGGGCAGAAGTTGCGCCGCGCCCAGGGCCATCGCTGCCAGATAACAACCCACAACGCCTGGAATGGCCCGGCGCCGCGCGGCAGGCTCCGCCACCGAAAGAACGAACGACTGTATCCCGACCGCCACCGCCGTATAAAAAAAATACTGGATGTGACCGGCCAGGATTTGGAGACAGATCGCCGCGCTGGCAAGGAAAAGTCCCCGGCGATGACCCTGCCATATCCATGTTTCGAGTCCCAGGAAAATCCAGGGCGCCCAGGCCATGGTGCAAAGGTTCGACAGATGGCCGGCATAAACATGGGGAAACACCGCTCCGGAAAGAGGCATGACAAATCCCGCCAGACCCGCCGCCCATGGATCGAGGCCGCGACGGGTGGCCCATCGCTCCATTCCCCACCCGAGAATCACGAGATGGAGCAGCATCGAAAAATTGATCGCAGGAGCCAAAGGCAGACAGAGATAGAGCAAGTTCGGCGGATAGAGCACCGCCGATTCGAAACCGCCGAGGAAAGGCTGACCTCCGTAGGTGAAGGGATTCCAGAGTGGGAGATGTCCGTGGCACAGGCTGTCGGCGAAGTAGGCCCGCCATGAAACGAACTCGAAGATCATGTCGGTGTAGCGGGAGCTGCCCGAGAGGAGGGTATCGGAAGGCAGAACCAGCGCCAGGATGAGGGATGCCAGCATGAGGGTCGCCGCCACCATTGCGGCAATTCGGTCGGTGCGCTGGTGAAGAATCATGACGGGTGCGCGATGCCGGAAGATGCCGGGATCAAATGGTAAACTTAGGATTCCCCACGAAATCCAAAAGCTTTTTCCGGCTTGGAGGGCGTCTGGAAAGTGGGCGCGGATCACTACGACGGATTTCCTTGCCCGCTGATTTGATCCGGGCATAATAACCTCCCGTCGATGAATACCGATAGAGGCACCCGCCGACTTTCGGGGAATTAGCTCAGTTGGTAGAGCGTCTCGTTCGCAATGAGAAGGTCAGGGGTTCGAATCCCCTATTCTCCACTCCCTTTCCCGGCGTCAGGTTCCATATTTGCGGCGATGAAGGAATGTTTTGGATTGCCAGTGGCACCTTACAAAATCACATGGGAAAAATCGCCGTTGAAAGAAATTCCAATCGGGATTGGCTTCCTCCCTGGACCCGGTTGGAGCACGAGGCTCGTTACGATTTTGCCGCGCGTTTTATGTCAGGGAAGCGTGTTATCGATTGTGCCTGCGGAACGGGCATCGGGGCCGTTCTTTTCGCTGCAAAGGGCGCCCTGGAAGTCCGCGCCATCGATTCTTCTGCCGACGCTGTTGCCGAGGCGCGAAAGGCCGGCAGTCAGTCCAATCTCCAGATAGCTCTAGGCGATGCCACGCGCACAGGATTGCCGGATGGCTATGCCGACGTTTTTATTTCGCTGGAAACCATCGAGCATGTCGAAGACGACGTGGCTTTTATCGAAGAGGCGTTTCGCGTGCTTAAACCCGGGGGAACATTCATCTGTTCCACGCCCAACCGGGAAATCACGAATCCGGGAACTACCCTGGCGGACGCGCCCTGGAATCCCTATCACATCCGCGAATATAACCTGGATGAATTTCGCGCCCGGCTGGAATCTCGATTCGAAATTCAGGGTGTGTATGGGCAAAATCCGGTGCATCCGGGCCATGTGCGGGTCATGCAGCGTCTGGCTGAAGGGACAAGGCCGGCTTGGGCCATCAAGATGAATAAATTGCTCAAGTGCCGTTGGTTTTTGCTGCCTTCGCCTGAACATCACGCGGTGCGGCCCGTCTTGAATGACACGCCGTTTGAATTTTACGTCCTCGTTTGTCGTCGCCCTTGATCGGAAGCGCGCGCGAATCTCCTCACGGATGGGTCATCTCTTCGGGCCGCACGGTGGCGTCGAATTCCTCGCCGGTCAGGTGGCCGAGCTTGATCGCCGTGGCGCGCAGGGTCGCGTGCTCCTTGTGCGCGGTCTTGGCGATTTCCGCCGCCTTGTCGTAGCCGATCTTCTGGTTGAGCGCGGTCACGAGCATGAGCGAATCGTTGAGGAAATGGGCGATCCGTTCCCGGTTCGGCTCGATGCCGGTGACGCAGTGCTCGACCATCGAGCGGCACGAATCGGCCAGCAGCCGCACCGAATGAAGATAGTTGAAAATCATCACCGGTTTGAAGACGTTCAGCTCGAAGTTGCCCTGCGATCCGGCGAAGCCGATGGCCGCGTCGTTGCCCATCACCTGCACGGCGACCATGGTCATCGCCTCGCACTGGGTCGGGTTCACCTTGCCCGGCATGATCGAGGAACCCGGCTCGTTTTCGGGCAGCGAGATTTCGCCGATGCCGCAGCGGGGGCCGCTCGCGAGCCAGCGCAGGTCGTTGGCGATTTTCATCAGCGAGGCGGCGAGGGTCTTCAGCGCGCCGCTGGCCATGACGACCGCGTCGTGCGCGGAGAGCGCGGCGAATTTGTTCGGCGCGGTGACGAAGGGATAGCCGGTCAGCTCGG
>Ga0182030_10016363_pt1 | contig 14451 bp, 13 predicted proteins | sample 812S3MmetaG_FD_121299 | JGI IMG/M metagenome (GOLD analysis project Ga0182030, IMG submission 121299) | Permafrost microbial communities from Stordalen Mire, Sweden - 812S3M metaG (Illumina Assembly) | ecosystem: Environmental > Terrestrial > Soil > Wetlands > Permafrost | place: Sweden... | reverse complement strand
TGCAATCTCTGAAAATCGTGCCCCGTTCAAATCCATCACCATCCTCCAACCGCGACTCGGTGGACGACAACAGATTCAGCACTTCAGTCGTTTGTCACGTACCTCTTCACCCGATTACCCTGCAGGGTGCAATCAGATCGCTGTCAGAATCGCGACCGCGCCCATACAATTCATGGTGAGCGTTCGCGACCCACGGAGCCACCCCATGCCCGGCAACCGCAATATCCTGTTTCTCGTCATCGGCGCGCTGATCGTAGTGGTCGGCGTGCTCGGCTACAATCTGTACCAGACCAAAAAGCAACCGGAAGGGCTGCAGATCAATCTCGGCCCGAACGGGCTGAAGATACAGAACAAGTGAGGTGCGCCGCCAATGATCAAGACCCCTCACAAGCTTCTTTCGAACCTGCTGCTTGGCGGTCTGGCTTTGTTCGCGCTGGCAGCCGCGGCCATGGCTCAACAGGTGTCGCGGGAGCAGGACATCGTCAATTTGCGGCTGGGTCAGCGCATTCGCGTCGACGACGGGTCGTGCCCCGCTGGCCAGATCAACGAGATCTCCGGCGCCAAGATGACGCCAGCAGGAGTTCTCGCCCACCGAAAATGCATCCCCCGATTGGGCATCAAGAAGAAATAGGCGCGGGTTCGCTGGGCGGCACCGGCGACCCCTTGCGGCCCGCCGTCGCACCGCCATCAATCGCCAGCGTGACACCGGTAATCCAGCGTGACTCGTCGCTGGCGAGAAACAGCGCGCCGTAACCGATATCCCAGCCGGTACCCTCCGTGCCGAGCAGGGTACTTTCGCTGCGCGCCTTGCGCATCTCCGGAGTCATGCCGCGCGATGCGACCATCGGGGTATAGACGGTGCCCGGCGCAATACAATTGACGCGGATACCGTCGCGGCCATGATGCGCCGCCATCGCGCGGGTCAAACTCACGACGGCGCCCTTCGATGTCGGATAGAGCAGGCTTGGATGGCCGCCCAGCAAGCCTGCGACCGAGCTGAGATTGATGATCGAACCGCCGCCGTTCCTGATCATTTCGGGAATCGCGTATTTGGCCATCAGCATCATGGAGGCGACGTTGATGCGCATCGCGGTGTCCCACGCCTCGATGTCGACCTCGACGGCGTTGCCGCGCGGGCCGGTGATGCCGACATTGTTGACGAGGATATCGAGCCTGCCCCAGGCTTCGATGCTGCGCGCGACAATCGCCTGACACGCTGCGGCAACGCTGACGTCGCCCGCGACGATTTGCGCCGTGCCGCCTTCCGCATCGATCAGGCGCTTGGTCTCTTCGGCCCACTGCGCGATGGTGTCGACCAGCGTCACGCGCGCACCATGCCGCGCCAGTACGACGGCAATGGCGCGGCCGTTTCCGATGCCCTCACCGCGCGAGCCCGCACCGGTCACGATCGCGGTCTTGCCCTTGAGACGTTCGTCCTTGTGGGTTGCACTCATAGAGCCTCCGGCCCCGCTGCCGAAAGCGGGGCGTCCGAACGGTGATCGCCGCGCGGCGATACAATCGGGCCGCCAGCACCCGGCCCGAGGCAACCGACCGCCATTCTAGCGGCCCGGCCTTAACCCCGGAGAGGCAAGCAGCCTAAATCGAAGGGGCGAACATGCGCTTCAGCGTCGGCTTTCGCTTTACGACGGCACCCAATCGCTTTCAATCGTCGGCACACCTGCCTCGCTGATGCCGCCTAGCAAGGTCCGCCGGCAACTGAGTAACCTCAACGGACCGCAACGCGGACCGTCTGCGGGGCTGCAGCAACGATCGGTGAGCCATTATACGCGAAGGTGCCGACGCCTGGCAGACCGACCTCCGATAGCCCAGCCATTGAAGGCCCAGCCAGCAGAAAACCGATGGCGAGAAACAAGCTGAGGGTTCGCATTTGACCGTCTCCGGTAATGGCTGCCGGCGTTGCCGCCGTTTCGTTTTCGAATTGATAACCATCTGCCGCTTCCGGAGTTCTGCGCGAACAGTGAAAAACGGTTTCTTCGCGCCTCTGAATTGTGTCGCTGCCGCGGCGGGACGAAACAATCGACCGAAAAGCTCTGCGATTTCAATCAAAAGCTGGCGGTGGAAGGCAGCCTGCCAAAGCAACGGCTGGCCCCGCCAACGAACCCTGGGCGCATTCAGTCGGCTACATCAGAGGTAGCGGGGTCGGGATCGGCGATCCGCCATCGCGAAGCTGCCGATTCCCGGCATGTTGCGATCGGCCGGAGCCTGCCAATGGCGGGGCGGTCAGAACAAAGACAAGGGCGATCGGGAGCTGAAATCTCCACAGGCCGTCCTGGAGATGAGACGCCTGCGGCGACCCGACGGTCAGAGCCCCGGGGGCGACTTCTTAACCTTTCTCTGGTGGAGAAGCGGCTCGGCAACCCGAACGACATGCAACCTTTTTGGGCAATTGCGCGTTGTCTTGTAAATCAACAAAGGATGGCAGGCGTGGGCAATGGCAACATCGATGTTGGCAACCAAACCTCGACCCGCTCGGCTGACCTAGAGGTAGACGCGCGTCGCGGTCGTTCCGGCCAACAAGATCCCCTCGCAACCCAACGGCCGAGGGTTTCAATCGCAATGACCCAACAGACCGGCGATGGCGGACGCGGCAACCAATCCGCCCCGCAAAAACTCGTGCATCTGGTGGGCTGCCGCGATCGCAAAGCCTGGGCAGAACCATGGGTCCGGCCGAGCCCGATGAAGCGGTGATGCAGCGATCGCTTCGGATTTGGTTACTGAATGAATTCGCCACATTTCTGGACCACGGCATCGCCGGCGCCCCAAGGCATGATCGGCACCGAGGAGGTTGAATTCTTCGGCGATCCCTCGATCAGCTTATCCGAATAGACCATATAAACCAGCACGTTCCGCTTGGCATCGCAGCCGCGGACGATCTGCATTTTCTTGAAAAACAGCGAGCGCCGCTGTTTGAACATATCGTCGCCCTGCCCCATTTTGTCCTTGAAATGGATCGGGCCGATCTGCCGGCAGGCCAGCGAGATATCCGAGACTTGCTCGGCGACCCCGAGCCAACCCTTGAAACCGCCCCTCTCCGGCACGGTGAAATGGCAAGCCACACCCTCGATCTCCGGATCGTCGACGCCATAGGTCGCAAGCTTGTCGTTGGGGCTGAGCAACTTGAAAACGGTCGAGCGCTGGAAGATCAGGTCCGGCTCGTCGGCCGCGGCCGCCGGCGAAATCCACAGCGCCAACGCCAGCGTGACCAAAGTCCAGCGCCACCATTTCGTGCTGTCATACTGGCTTAGGGATTGGGATGTCATGGAACTCTCCGTCGGCGGGCGCTGCCGCCTATGTGGGGAGGCAAAGTCTTGCCGTAAGGCCACCCTGGCGAACTGGGTCACCTCGTTAATGGAATGTGAGACTTTTTTGCTACGCTTGCAGTGAAAGTCGCCGAACCGGGAGCCTTGCGCTGGTGAACGCGTACCTCGTCTGCAACACTGGTATCAAATTTTGGGATTCGACGATGAACCGCGCAAGCGAGCATGAGGCTTCTGTCACGACCGGACGGCGCAGGTCCTTTGGTTTGAAGCGTAAATTATTGGCCTCGGGCGCCTTTTCTAAATGTCTTTGGCGAATGGCCGCTCTGACAGCGGCTGCCGCCGTCGGCATAGCCTGCCCGGCGGAAGCCGCCATCTATTGGTCGGATTCCGACGCCGGATTTTCGCGCTCCGGACCGACCCCGCCCCCGCGGGGACAACAGGGTCGTCGCCATCAGGCAAAAAAGACCGAGGCGCCGGGAAAACAAGCGGCCAAGCCGCAGGGGCCGCTGATCATCGCGATCTCGATCCGTAACCAGAACCTCAAGATCTACGACGCCAACGGATTTTTTGCGGAAACGCCGATCTCCACGGGCATGGCCGGCCATCCGACGCCGATGGGCGTTTTCAGCGTCATCCAAAAACAAAAGCTGCACCATTCCAACATCTATAGCGGCGCGCCGATGCCCTATATGCAGCGCATCACCTGGTCGGGCATCGCCATCCACGCCGGCGTGCTGCCGGGCTATCCGGCATCGCATGGCTGCATCCGCATGCCGATGGCCTTTGCCGTGAAGATGTGGGGTTGGACCAAAATGGGCGCACGGGTGGTCGTCACCCCCGGCGAGCTCAGTCCCGCCAGTTTTTCGCATCCCCTACTGGTCACCCAGAAGGTGGCGCCGCAGCCCGTGGCCGCAGCCGAGCCAAAGACGGATGCGCCACCGGTCGCCAAATCCGAAAAAGCGCCTGGTGCCGATGTGATGACCAAGGTCGCGACCTCAGAGCCGGGCCTCGAACTGAGATCGACGCTCGGGCATGACGATGGCGGGAAGCCCGTCATGAACGAACCGTCGGTCCCGGCACCGCTGCACGAACAGACCCACACCGCGGATGCCGGCCAATCGCCGGCAACAAACGCACCCGCCACGATGTCCGATGCCGCTTCGCCGGGCGGCGAATCGCCGCAGGCTGCCGCCCCGACCGACGGCGCGGCGCGGACCACTGTGGGCGGCGTTTCCGTCAAGGCCGGCGATGCGCCGAGCGCCGATACGAAATCCGAGTTTGCAGCGTCGCAATCCGACCCAGCCATCACCGAGCGCACCGAAGCCGCGTCACCCGACGACAAAGCCGTCGAGAGCAAATCGACCGAAGCCACGGCTCCCGAGATCCGGTCCGCCGGAGCCGACGCGGCGGACCAATCCGGCAAAAAGCCGGATCGGGTCCAGGCTCCCCCACCGGCAGACGGCGCGGCTGCGATAACCAAGGCTGCGGCAAGCCACAGCCTGAAGGCCGATGCGGCCAAATCGGCCGAAAAGCCCGCCCCCGGCGTCAAGGCGGCGATCGATTCCCGTGTCATGGTTGCCGATGAGAAAAAAGATCAGACCCGCCTGCCGGACACCGAGAAGGCGGCCGGCGCGAAACCCGATCCGGCGATGACTGCGGCGCCAAAGCGCAGCGGTCAGATTTCGGTATTCATCAGCCGCAAGGATTCAAAGCTCTATGTGCGGCAAAATTTCGCGCCGCTGTTCGAGGTGCCGGTAACGGTCGCGCCAAGCGACCGTCCGCTGGGAACGCACGTGTTCACGGCGCAAGTCGACCCGGACGACGCCAACCGCCTGCACTGGTCGGTGATCTCTCTCCCGGTGCCGGCCCGGAATCTCGAGCGGCGCGACGAAGACGAGCGCGTCTCGCGCCGGCGCAAGATAGTGGGCGGAGCCGAGATCAAGCCACTGCCGGAGCCAGACAGCCCCGCCGAGGCGCTGGATCGCCTCACCATTCCTGCAGACGCCATGGCGCGAATTACCGACGCGCTTTCAACCGGCGGCTCGATCATCGTTTCCGACCAAGGCATTGCCGCGGGCGAAACCGGCGAAGGGACCGACTTCATCGTTTCGCTGCGCTAGACGGCCTGAAGGTCGCCTGGCGGTGCGGCCGCCGCTCGCTTTGGTCCGGCCGCTGGGCTAAAGGACCGCGGGCATGCTCCGCTTCGCTATCCCGGCCCCGACAGCCAAGCCGAATCCCGACGCCGCGAAGGATACCTTCGCGCGGCTGACCTTCCTTGGCTGGCGATGGGGATTGGCGGCAATCGCCGCTGGCCTTGCGCTATCGTTTTTCCTGTTCGGCTACGCGCTGATTTATTGGCGCAATGCCGACATGGATTTCATGGTGATCTATAATGCGCTCTTGCTCAATGACGGCAAGCCGCAGCTGTTCTTCGATCACACCGCCTATCTGACGATCCTGGCGTTGAAGTATTGGTTTCAGCTGCTGCATGCGCTGGGCCTGCTCGACGCCTGGTCGCTGTCCGCCATGCCCCCGGCATCGGATGCGCCGGCATTCAATGCCGCCATGACCGGCGCGGTCCGCGCCGGGCGGATCCTCGCCTGGCTGATCGCAACCGGCTGCGTGCTGGTTTTTGCAGGCCTGGTTAGGCGCGTGGTGCGCGACTGGCGCGTCGCCATGATCGCAACCTTCGCCTTCGCCTTCTCCGGCGGCATCGCCGTACACTCGCGTATTCTGCGCAGCGAACTTGTCGCGGCGTGTCCCGTCATCTTTGCGCTGCTGATCCTGATCCTGGTCGGACGCCGCGCCGGCGGCGCACGTCCGCTCGGACTGGCGGCGGCGGCGGGATTGTGCGTGCTCGGTCTTGAAAACAAGGTGCAGGCGATTTTGCTGATCGGCGCGCTGCCGCTGCTGGTCTTGCCATTCGGATCGGCTGGCAGCGCCAGTGTCGGGTTCTGGCGCAATCCGCGGTCGGGCTGGCCGGCAACGGCCATCGCGGCTATCGCGGCGATTTCGGCGGCGGCGGCGGCATGGCCGCTGATCGGCATCGGCTTCGACCGCGCCTCGCTCGAGGCCGCGCACTTTCATCCGCTGCTGCTCGGCCACTTCGGTATCTGGCAGGCCGCGTTGCTGGCCCTGATCGGCGGATGCATGATCGCCTTTGCCGCGATCTGGCGCACCAGCGCCAGCGAAACGCTGGCGTCGATGTTCGCAATCGCCGCCGGGGCATTCACGGCGTTGCTCGCGCTCAATATCGAATATAACGCCGGCAATGTCATTGCCGTGATCAATCCGCTGGAAAAGATGCTGACTTTTGCCGATGCCAACACCGCAGACGTCGCCAGCGGCTCGCAACTTTGGAGAATCCTGTCGCTGCTGCTCGACGGCGTCGGATCGGTCTTGGCGCGCTACAGTTTCGTACTGCATTCCTCACCGCGCCCCACGGTGTTTCTGGTCTGGCTCATCGTCCCCGGTATCATCCTGGCCTGGCGGCGCGGTGAAAAACAGGCCGCCACCCAGGCGCTCATGCTGCTGCTGGCGGCGATCGGGATCGACGCGCTTGGCGTGCGGCGCGGGTTGAAATCCGAATATTTTATCTTCACCGACCCGCTGATCATCCTCGCAGGCGCGATCCTGCTCGCTACCTTGAGCGATCTGCGTTTTCACAAATGGGCCTATCCCGTCGCCGCCGTGCTGTTCGGACTGCATATCGCGGTGGGTCAGGCCGAGCCGGTCAAATACGCCCTCAAGCGCAGCGGTCCGGAATCGATATGCGAATGGAACCGGTATTATCTTCCGCTGATGCCGCTGCCCTGGTGCGGCCAGGCTGCGGTCCAGCCATAACGGCTTGTTGAGAAGCTGCCGCTTTCAACCTGGGCTATCGTGCAGCGGGTCGCGGCTGACGGAGTGTCCCGCGCTGGAACACACCGCCGTCTCCGGTGGAATTAACCGGCTCGGCCGACAAATCGGGGGCAATAGCCGTTGCCGTGGCGGCGCCGCTCCAGCTAGGCTATTATGCGTCGGGCGAGGATTGGCTCGGACGAAGGCAACAGGCCACGGCCGACGACGGGACCAGCGTAAGGAAAATGAGATGCGTATTGCGGCAGGTTTGATCATTGCAGGCGCGGTTTCGCTGTGTGTGTCGGGGACGGCATGGTCGCAGACCGCCGCCACCAGCGCCGCGGCAGCGGCGCCGGCTCCCGCAGCGGCCCCGGCCCCCGCCAAAGCCGCCTGCGCCAATCCTGACGCGCTCGGCATCGCCCGCACCGTTGAAATCGACACGACGGGCGGTCCCGGATTCGGTTTCGAACACTTCAAGCAGCTGGATTTTCTGCGCGACAAGGAAGTGGTGCTGACATTCGACGACGGCCCGTGGCCGGTCAATACGCCTTCGGTGCTGAAGACGCTGGCGGACGAATGCACGACCGGGATTTTCTTCTCGATCGGCAAGCACGCCACCTATTATCCGGAGATCCTCAAGCAGGTTCTCGCGGCCGGCCATACCGTCGGAAGCCACACCTGGTCACACGCCACCCTGACCAACAAGAAACTGACCGAGGATCAGCGCAAGGACGAGATCGAAAAAGGCTTCAGCGCCGTGAAATGGGCCCTGGGCGGGGTTTCGCCGGCGCCATTCTTCCGTTTTCCGGCGCTGCAGCATCCGCCGGAAATGGTGACTTACCTCGGCACCAGAAATATCGCGATGTTCTCCTGCGACCTCGACTCCTTCGATTTCAAGGCGCGCAACGCCCAGCAGGTCATCGACGTCACGATGAAGAAGCTCGACAAGCTCGGCAAGGGCATCATCCTGCTGCACGACTTCCACAAGCACACCGCCGAGGCGTTGCCGGCCTTGCTGCGCAGGCTGAAGGCCGGCGGCTACAAGGTGGTCAAGATGATACCCAAGGCCCCGGTGCAGACGCTGGCGCAATATGACGACGAGATTCTGAAGGACGCCAAGCTGCCCACGGTCAGCGACCGCCCGGTATCCAGCGTCGTGCAGACGATTTCGGAATAGACCGGCCCGTCCGACAACGCCCGTGTCAGCGCTGCGCATCGAAGGCTATGTCATCGTGTCGGCGGACGGCATGCTGGCGAATGCCGACCATATCATGCCGGCCGAGTTGAAATTCGAGGGTGACAAGCAGTTCTTCACCGCCGCGCTCGACCGCGCCGCCCTGATTGTCCACGGCAGGCATTCCTATGAAGACCAGCCGAACTCGCCGCAGCGAAAACGGCTGGTCCTGACCCGGACCATCGCTGCGATCGCGCCCGACCCGTCCAATCCGAAGGCCACCTTGTGGAATCCGGCCGGCGCGCGGTTCGAGCAAGCCTGCGATCACGCCGGCGCCGGCGCCGGCACGATCGCGATCATCGGCGGCCCGCAGGTGTTCGCCCTGTTCATGGACCGCTACGACACCTTCTGGCTCTCGCAGGCGCCGCGGGTGCGGCTGCCCGGCGGCGAGCCGTGCTTTCCCGGCGTGCCCGCGCAATCGCCGCAGGCTGTCCTGGCGGCGCATGGCCTGCGCGCCGGCCAGCCGCAGATCCTCGACCCCGCCGCCGAGGTCAGCGTCACGCCCTGGCGGCGTCTCGGCTAGACTTCGCCATAGGCGGGCTCAGCCGCCCGCGACATCCGGCCATAGCCTGCGATCATGAACAGCGCGCCGATGATCGAGAGATTCTTCAGGGCGTCGATCAGGGACTTGGCATTTTCCGGCGCCGACTGGTTCCAGAAGTCGTGGAAATAGAACGTTGCCGCCGCGACGAAGAAAATCAGGAGAATCGCAAAGAACCGTGCCCCGAAATTCAGCGCGATCATCAGGCCGCTGACGATCTCGAACACCCCGACGGCGACCGCCAGCAGCTGGGGCGTCGTCATGCCCGTCATCGTCTCCAGCTGCGACGTATAGGGAACCAACAGCGCGGGAACGGCGACCTTGGCGGCGATGAAATCCGCCGTGGCCTGAACAGCAAACAGCTTGGTCGCTCCGGAATAGATAAACAGCACGGCGAACAGGACTCGCCCGAAGATAACAAACGCTGGCATGGCCGCCTCACTGAATGCTGCAAATGCGAAAATCGTCATATGGCGAAACGATTATGGGCGCTCCGCTTCAGGTTTTCAAACCTCAAATCGATTCCGGACGCTCCCTCGGCGTTAGCCGAACAAGCTCGGTTGGTGACGGCCGGCCCTTTCCTGGGCTTCGACCGCGGCCACCGCGGTCATGTTGAGAACGCCGCGGGCGGTCACCGACGGCGTCAGGATATGCGCCGGACGCGAGGGGCCGATCAGGATCGGCCCGACCGGAAGCGCCCCCGCCAGCGACTTGATCATCTGATAGGCGACGTTGGCGGTATCGAGGTTCGGCATGATCAGGATATTGGCGACGCCCTCCAGCTTAGAATGCGGCAGGATCAGCGCGCGCGCGGCTTCCGAAAGCGCGGTGTCACCCTGCATTTCGCCGTCCGCCTCGATCTCCGGATGGTTTTGCTTCAGAAGCGCGGTGGCGCGGCGCATCTTGCGCGAGGAGTCCGTATCATAGCTGCCGAAGTCGGAATGTGACACGAACGCGATCTTGGGCTTGAGATTGAAGCGCTGGACATGAATCGCCGCCAGCGCCGCCATTTCCGCCAGCTCCTCGGCGCTCGGGTTCGGCCGCACCTGGGTATCGGCGATGAAATAAGCCCCCTTGCTGGTAATCATCAACGCCAGCGCGGCGAAATCGCTGACGCCCGGCAGAAAGCCTATGATCTCGCGGACATGGCGCAGATGGCTCATATAGCGCCCCTCGACGCCGCAGATCATGGCGTCGGCTTCGCCGCGGATCACCGCCAGCGCCGCGATCACGGTGGCGTTGGTGCGCACCACCGTGCGCGCGGCATCGGGGGTCACGCCGTGGCGGCCGGCGACGTCGATATAGGATTGAACATAGGATCGATACCGCGGATCGTCCTCGGGATTGATCAGATCGAAATCCTGGCCGGCCTTGATGGCCAGCCCGAACCGCTTGATCCGCGCCTCGACCACCGAGGGTCGCCCGACCAGGATCGGCCGCGCCAGCTTCTCCTCGAGAACCACCTGGGTGGCGTGCAGCACGCGCTCATCCTCGCCTTCCGCATAGATCACGCGGACCGGCTGGGTCTTGGCCTTGGCAAATACCGGCTTCATGACCAGGCCGGAGCGGAACGCGAAACGCTCCAGCTGCGCGGTATAGTCCTCGAAATTGGCGATCGGACGGGTGGCGACGCCCGACGCCATCGCCGCCTTCGCCACCGCCGGCGCGATGCGCAGGATCAGCCGCGGATCGAACGGGCTCGGAATCAGCGAACCCGGGCCAAAACCCTGGGCTTCGCCGCTGTCGAAGCCGGGCGCGATGGCGTCCGACGGCGGGTCGCGCGCCAGCTGCGCGATCGCCTCGACCGCGGCGTGCTTCATATCCTCGTTGATGGCGGTGGCGCCGACATCGAGCGCGCCGCGAAAGATGAACGGAAAGCACAGGACATTGTTGACCTGATTGGGAAAATCCGACCGCCCGGTGCAGATCATGGCGTCGGGCCGCGCCTTGCGGGCTTCGTCCGGCATGATTTCCGGGGTCGGATTGGCCAGCGCCATCACCAGCGGCTTGTCGGCCATCTGCTTGACCATGTCGGGCGTCAGCACATTGGCGGCCGAAAGACCCAGAAAGATATCGGCGCCGCCGATCACTTCGGCCAGTACGCGCTTGTCGGTCTTTTGCGCGTAGACCGACTTCCAGCGGTCCATCAGGGTGTTGCGGCCCTCATGGACCACGCCATCGATATCGCAGACCCAGATATTCCTGCGCTGGGCGCCGAGCGAAACCAGAAGATTGAGACAGGCGATTGCCGCCGCCCCGGCGCCGGATGCGACGATCTTGACCTCGGCCATCTTCTTGCCGTTGAGCAGCAACGCGTTGGTGATCGCGGCGGCGACGATGATGGCGGTGCCATGCTGGTCGTCGTGAAACACCGGAATCTTCATCCGCGCCTTGAGCTGGGCCTCGATCTCGAAACACTCCGGACCCTTGATGTCCTCGAGATTGATGCCGCCGAAGGTCGGCTCCAGCGCGGCCACCGTCTCGACCACGCGCTCGATGGTGTCGGCGGCGATTTCGATGTCGAACACGTCGATGCCGGCGAATTTCTTGAACAGAACCGCCTTGCCCTCCATCACCGGTTTCGAGGCCAATGGGCCGATATTGCCAAGGCCGAGCACCGCGGTGCCGTTCGACACCACCGCCACCAGGTTGGCGCGGATGGTCAGCGTCGCCGCCTCTGCCGGGTCGGCGGCGATCGCCAGACAGGCGGCCGCCACGCCCGGCGAATAGGCGAGCGCGAGGTCGCGCTGGTTGGCGAGCGGCTTGATCGCCTGGATCTCGAGTTTTCCGGGCTGCGGCAGCCGGTGATAGGCGAGCGCCGCCGAATGGAGATCTTCAGAATAGGACGCCATGCATTCCCCCCGAGGCTTCATCAACCCCGAATTCAGATTTCGGTGACTGGTTTACGAGAGATCCGTTCTGCGGCAAATCGAGCCGGATAGGAAGCTCACAGGACGGCATGGACCCAATGTCCGAAAGGTCTGCGCAGAGAGTCGAATCCAGGGTCACACTCCTGTACCATCGCGCGCGACAATATGGCATTTTGCCGGCAACCGGCAAACGGAGTTGCCCCAATGAAATAAGGTGCTGGTCGGCCTGGTCGCGGCCGCCATCCTCGCAACGGCCGGTTTCTTCGGCTTCGAGTTCTTCCTGCAGCACCGGGCCGACCGCGAGGTCGAGGCCGCGTTCGAGCAGATCCGCGCGGCCGGCGGCAAGGCCAGCCACGGCAAGGTATCTTTCGACCTGCTGAGCCGCACCACCACGGTCGCCGACATTGCCGCCGAATCGGCCGCGCAGCCGCCGCTGCGGGTGAAGATCGCCAGCGTCACGGTCTCGGGCGGCAGCCAGCCGGAGGCCGCGCGATTCGCCGCTGATAGCATCGAGGCCATCGACATCGAGGTCGGCGTGGATATGCCAGCCGAAACGATCGCGCGTGTGACCTACAGGTTGCCGCGAATTACCGCGAAAGGCTATTCCGGTCCCGCCAGCGCCCAACGGCTCCCGGCCTCGACCTCCTTCATCGAATTGTACCGATTCGGATTCGCACAACTGGCAAGCATCACTGCGGCTTCGGTTACAGCCCCCAGCCTGACGGGAACGATAAGGTTCAGCGCCGCGATGCCGGGCGGCAGTGGCGGCGGCGACTTCGCCTATTCGGGCCTTGCGATGCAGGGCATCAAGGACGGCAAGATCGCCAGCACCAAGGTCGACGGCCTTGTTTTCAACACGCAGCAGGCGGGCAAGGCCGAGAAACTCACCGTCGATGTCGCAAACATCGCCTCGTATGACATCGATGTCGGTGCGATGGCTGCCATATTCGATCCGCAGCAGGCCGGCGACGACCAGTATCGCCGCGCTTACCGGCAGATCTCGGCCGGTCCCTATATCCTCACGTCCGGTCAAGGCCTGAATATGCGGATCGAGGGCACGACCATCGATGACGTCGAGATCAAGCCATCGGGGCTGCAACTGCCGGCGCTGCTGGCGATGACACCGCCGGCCGGGGCCGCTCCGCCGACGCCCGAACAAGCCCGCGAGATCATCGAGAAGCTGGCCAGGCTCTATGAGGGCGTCCGCATCGGCAACGCCGAGATGCGTGGGCTCTCGGCCGGGACACCGCAGGGCCCGCTGACGCTCGCGGCAATTCGGCTCAACCTGGAAAACGGCAAGATCGGCGAACTTGCTTTCGAAGGCCTCGACACGCATACGCCAAACGGTCCGTTCAAGGTCGAACGCTTCGCGCTGAAATCCCTCGATATCTCCAACCTGATGCGAATGACGGGACAGTTCGCCGCGCAAAAATCCTCGCCCGACCAGGCGCTGGCGCTGCTGCCGCTGATCGAAGGGGCCGAGGTGAAGGGCTTCGTCGCACCGTACAGAAACACCGACAAGCCGATCAACATCGACACGATCAAGCTGGACTGGGGCCAGTTTGTCGGCCCGATTCCGAGCAAGGCGCGTCTGACCGCGAAGATGACCAGCCCGATCATCGCCACCGAGCTCGGGGCGCAATCGCTCCTTGCCGCCGGCATGGAGACCCTGGCGATCGATTTCGATCTCGGCGCGGTCTGGACCGAGGCGTCGCACACCTTCGTACTGGAGCCCGTGTCGCTCGAACTCGGCAGCCTGCTCAAGGTTCAAGCGCGCCTCTCGGCCGCCAACGTGCCGCGGGGCATGTTCTCGATCAATCCGCTGCAGGCGGCCACGATGGCGGCTCAAATCGAGGCCGGGACCATCGAGCTGACGCTGCGCGACCTCGGCGGTGCCGACGTCGCGATAGCGCAATATGGCCGCTCCCAGAACCTTGGTCGCGACGCGGCACGGCAAGCCATCATCGCAAGCATCCGCGACAGCAGCCAAAAAACAGCAACAGCCAATCCCGATGCTGCGGCTGCCGCGGAAACGCTGGCCCGCTTTGTCGAGACTCCCGGGCAAACGCTGATCATCAAGCTTACGCCGCTCGGCAAGGTACCGGCCCTGCAGCTGATCCAGCTGTTGAAGTCCGACCCGCTGGCTGCGCTGGCGCAATTTCGGATCGAGGCGTCGACGGCGCTGTGAGCGTCGCTCAACAGAGCAAAGCTCACACTCCGGGTGAGCGCACCGCATTTCCGATTCACCTTTCAAACGGCCGAGTTGTCATTGCGCGCTCTTGCGAAGCGCCAAGAATTGCTTCGGCGCTTCCACCTTCGCCCAAAGGCGGGCTTCGGCGGACAAGGACGCTCCTCGCCATGACGAACGTTAACGGATTCATTTGTCAGACAGCCAAGGACGTCATTGCGAGCTCTTGCGAAGCAATCCATGCTGCAGGCAAGAATAGATTGCTTCGTCGCTGACGCTCCTCGCAATGACGGCGAAGACGGCCAGACATGGCTTATCAGCCTCGCGGCGCCAAGCGTCCGAGCCTTGCGGGTAGTTTGGCGCCCTTTTCAAGATCAGGGCGCACGGGAACGCCGGGTGCTCGATGCACCCTAGTCTCGTACGCAATGAGAGAGAAGGCGCGTACGAGGAGTCGGGGCACCGGATACACCCGGCGTTCCCGCACGCAATGGTTTACG
>Ga0182030_10016362_pt1 | contig 14451 bp, 21 predicted proteins | sample 812S3MmetaG_FD_121299 | JGI IMG/M metagenome (GOLD analysis project Ga0182030, IMG submission 121299) | Permafrost microbial communities from Stordalen Mire, Sweden - 812S3M metaG (Illumina Assembly) | ecosystem: Environmental > Terrestrial > Soil > Wetlands > Permafrost | place: Sweden... | reverse complement strand
TTGCGAACCGTAATAGGTTCCGTTGATCTCGATCGATGTCAGATGGCGGCTCGCATATTCGAGTTCCCGCTTTTGCGCGAGACCTTCCGGATAAAAAATCCCGCGCCAAGGCGGGAAGGTCCATCCGCCTGGCCACCTCCGGGGATTCAGACTTTCTCCAAAACAATCCAACATGTTAGCTTCCAAGGCTGACTATGGCTGGTTATAAATGGTTGCCGAAATCCACGCAAAATCGTAAGACCAATTGTAAGACGGGTGGAGTTTGACATGGGCAAATTGTCGGCACGAGCAGTGGCCGTGGCGCGGCCAGGACGGCATGGTGATGGACACGGGCTCTATCTCATCGTGTCCAAGACAGGCGCTCGCAAATGGGTTTTCCGTTTTACTCGTGACGGACGAGTCACCGAAGCAGGCCTTGGATCTGCAAACACCATTTCCCTCGCTCAAGCGCGTGAGAAGGCACAGGCAGCGCGGCTGGAAGTTGCGGCTGGGATCAATCCTATTGCCGTCAAAAAAGCCGCCGCGGCCGTCGCTAAGGCGCCTAAGACGCCGACATTCGGCGCGGTGGCCGATATGGTCTTTGCCGCGAAAAGCCCTTCCTGGCGCTCCGCGACACACACGCAACAATGGGCGAGCAGCCTTATGCGCTATGCCGCCGCGCTCCGTGACACACCCATTGATCGGATCGACGATATGGCCGTGAGATCTGCGCTGATGTCGATCTGGGTTACGCTGCCGGAGACCGCCAGCCGGGTCCGCGGCCGGTGTGAAGAAATTTGGGATTATGCTAAGGTGCACAGCTGGTGCACTGGCGAGAATCCTTTCCGGTGGAAAGGAAACTTGAAGCATGTGCTGCCGCGCCGTCCAAAGCTCGAGCAACGGCATCTGGCGGCGATGGATTATCGGCACATTCCTAAATTTTTGGAGGAGCTGCGCACGGAAGAAACAGCTGCGCGCCTCTGTCTCGAATTTTTGATCTTGGCGGCGAGCAGGTCCGCCGAGGCGCGTGAAGCCAGATGGTCGGAAATTGATTTCAAGGCCGCGATCTGGACACTGCCGCCAGAGCGCATGAAGGCAGGTCAAAGCCATCGAGTGCCTTTGCCGACACGCGCGATCGCGATCCTTGAGATCATGCAGGCGCGGCGCGCCGGTGGCGATTTTGTGTTTCCGTCGGCCGTAAAACCAAGTCGGCCGGTCAGCGAATATCCATTGCACAAACTCTTACCGTCCGGCGTGACGCTTCATGGCTTTCGCTCAAGCTTTAGAAATTTTTGCGCCGAGTGCGCAAGCTACCCTCGTGAGCTTGCCGAGGAAGCCTTGGCGCACCGCGTCGGCAATGCGGTCGAGCGTGCATATCGTCGCACTGATTTGTTGGAGCAACGGCGGCAACTTATGGAAGCGTGGGCTCAGTATTGTACCGGCTCGATCGCTGAAAATGTGATTCCGCTTAGTGCCGGAAGGCGCTAAAATGAACGCGCAGGGATAGGGGGCACCCGACAAGCGAATTCGTCCATCGCTTCCCTGCGCTTCCCCTGGACCGCGATCGGACAATCGCGATGATCAAGAACGATAAGGCCGGGCTCGCCCGTTTTCTGGAATCCGTAAAACAAAGCGATGCCGAAGAGCTTCAAGCGTGCATGCTCCGCGCCCTGCGTGGCGACCCGCCAACAGCAAGAGACCTTTTTATCACCGGCCAGCCTATGGTGCGCATCGTAAAGGTGCCAATTCACAAGGTGGCTTGGGCTGTTATTTTTGAAAAGATAAAAGAGAAACACCCTAAACTCACGCCGGAGTTTACACGCGATAACCTTTATGCGGCGGCCAGGATCGCGGCCAGGCGCGCCGGTTATCTCCCGGTCTCGGATATCACCGTGCGGGCTGCCTATAAAGAGTGGCGCGGAAGTCCGAGACGAGGGCGCCCTTCAAAATAATTGGAGCGTTTTCTACCTTCACTCCATTTTAAATCTTTTGACGCCCGCGAAAATTCGGCACAAATGAATGGCTACCTAACCGAAAGGTAGCGTTCCAATGCCTAAGTATAGAGACGATCATCAACCCCGGCAAAAACTCGCACCCCGATTTTTAACAGTCAGCGAATACTGTGACTTGACGGGTGAGTGCGCGGCGACTGCCTATAACGGCATGCGGACCGGCCGCATTCCTTTCATCGATGATGACGGACGCAGGAAAGTCCCGACCTCTTATCTCGATGAACGCGAGCGTGCCGCATATGAGCGCCGTTCCAATCTCGCGATCCACAATCCTTTGAAATCAACCGCATAAAAAAGCCGTCGCACTCTCATGCGGCGGCTTTTCTTTGTCGATTGTCCGGGCGGGCGATCGAATGAAACCTCAAGCAATGGAGTTTCAAATGCAGAATAAGCCCTTCCTGAAAACTTTTCAAGTCCGCAGCCCCGCTCGTGCTCGTGAACGCCGTTTGCCGCCTGTGCCGCGTATGTGTGCGGCCTTAGCGCTCCGGCGCGAAGCCGAGTCTCACTTCCGCAAAATCACACCAACTCACCCAGCGGCGACGCTGCTTGATGACGGCCGCTCCGATATTGGCGCGGAATCCTGAAACACAAAACTGGAGCTTAAAAATGGAACCGTTAAAGAAAACTCCCCCCGCAATACAACCGGAAACCGAAAACCCGCTTATGGCCTATGCCAGGGCATTTCGTGCTCACGAAATCGATGGCCAGTTGATCAAATTCACCCGGGGTAAGTGGTATCTAGAAACTGCGCTCATCCCGATCGGCACTCAGCTGGTTGCTGTTTTGTCGCGTCTAAGGATCGGCTGGGTGCGCTGGTCTGACAATGTGCCGACAGATCATTTAATGGGCTGCGCGGCGGAGGGGTTCTCGCCGCCACGGCGGAGTGAATTGGGCGATTTGGATCGCACACTTTGGGAACCGGATTCGAAAGGAAGCCCGCGCGATCCCTGGCAGTTCGCCAACAATCTGCCGCTTGTGAGCCCGAAAAATCTCAGTGGTATTTACACCTATTCGGCCAGTTCGAGGGGCGGCCTAGGCGCCATCGCGGATTTGATCTGGAATCACGGCGGCAACACTAAGCAGCTTCCGGTGGTTTCACTTGAGGCCGATTCCTACCCGCATCGTGACCGGAGTTATGGCCTCATCGACATTCCCGTTCTCAAAATCGTCGGAACTGTTGATGCCGCTCTTTACCTTGCGGCGCTCAATCGCGCAGCGGGAGGCGTCGAACAGCCGGAGGTAGCGCAACTGGCTGGAATCACGCCAGCGGCATCGCCAGCGTTACCGGCGCGGGTGAAATACGCGGCGGAATTCGCCCCGCCCATTACGGAAGATATCAAAGCGCCCGCGCAACCTTTCGGCGGATTCGATCCATCAGACGAAATTCCGTTTTGAGTCTGTGTAGCAAGCCGCGGGAGGCGAAAGCTTCCCGCGTTTTTTGCACACCATAAAGGAAAATCAAATGTCCGATCACGTTATGAGGGCCGAGCCCGGCTATGAGTGTCTTACATTTCTATACAGCGACGAAGAAGGAGGCGTTGCTAAAGACAAAAATGGCAACTTTCGGTTCATTCGGCAGCCGATCATTGCATGGTGGCTCGGGGATGAAGAAGAACGCACTACGCCGCGTCCTATTACCGTTCAAGGCCTAGCGCTTGGGGGCAAGTATCAGGCCGTTTTATGTCCGGACGGCTCGGTGAAGGCTTTCGGGGGAATCACATACGAAAGCCCCGAGGATTGGGTGAAACTTACTCCGCACAACAAAGAATGGTTGCGATGGGGGTCTGCCGTCGATGACGATGACCTAGACGATCTCGCCGCTGAGTAGCTTTAGAAATTCAAACGGCGCGGGAAGCTAACCCCTCCCGCGTTTTTTATTTGGAGCAACACAATGTTTGCCTCCTTACAACAAATCGCGCGGGCTCTTAGTGGCGAAGTTGCTGGCCGCAAAGTTTTATGTCCAGGTCCGGGACATAGCCCTAAAGACAGAAGCCTGGTCGTTACGCCAAGCAGCACGGCGCCGGATGGCTTTGTGGTTCATAGCTTTGCGGGAGACGACGCGCTCGTTTGTAAAGATCATGTACGGGCACGGCTTGGACTGCCCGCATTTCAACCCTCAAGGCCGCCAAGGCCTTTTTCACATATCTCCGGTACGGTTATAGCGGCGGCGGCGTCAAGGGCGCCAGAGCCGCTTCCCAATACAGACTACGCCCGCCGCATCTGGCGCGAAAGCGTCGATATTTTTGGCACCATCGCCGAGATCTATCTGGCGTCGCGGCTGTTGATTCTCGATCCGGCCGAGGATTGGCATCGGGTTTTAAGATTTCATCCAGCCTGTCCATTTGGACAAGAGCGCGCTCCAGCCATGATCGCTCTCATGCGCGATATTCTCACGGATGCGCCGCGCTGTATTCAGCGGACGCGGCTGACGCCGGATGGCCATAAGATCGATCGGCAGATGCTAGGGCCAGCCAAGGGCGCCGCGATCAAGATCGATCCCGACGCGCATGTGACGATGGGCCTTGTGATCGGCGAGGGATTGGAAACTTGCCTTACGGGCCGTCAGATCGGTCTCAAGCCATGCTGGGCGCTTGGTTCAGCTAACGCAATTGGAAACTTCCCAGCACTGGCCGGTATCGAAACGCTTTCTATCCATGCCGAAAACGACGACTCCGGCACCAACCAGCGGGAGCGGCAGAAATGTATTGATCGTTGGATAGATGAAGGCCGCGAAGTTCTGGAGATCACGCCGAAGCGGGGGAATGACCTTAACGATACACTGAGGGAGGCGCGCCGTGGCTGAAGAGCAAATGCCGCCAAATGAGGAGTTTTTTGAAAGGCGGAAAGCCAAGAGATCGTCCGGCAATGGTGCCGACCCCGGTGACTCGAATAGCGGAAATAGCGGGAATAGCGGATTAGCAGGCGGGGTACACGCAAACGCGAATTTTGAAGATCCGTATAATTTACGGAGAGAAATGACTCCAGCGGAGCCATTTCCTTTGGGTGCGCTTGGAGAGATTTTAGGTGCTGCCGCATGCGCGATTATCGACAAAGTTCAATGTCCGGATGCAATCGCAGCCGGTAGTGTCTTGGCTGTCGCTTCCTTGGCGGCGCAGACCCACGCGGACATTGTATTGCCAGCTCCAAAGGAAGCGCGCCCTCTTTCCTTCTATTTTGTGACGGTTGCCGTGAGCGGGGAGCGCAAGAGCAGCGCCGATAGAATAGCGCTGAGGCCCATCGAAAAGCACGAAGACAATTTGGCCGTTATCTATAGGGCTGATCTTGTTGCTTATGAGTGTGCGAAACAAGCCTTTGATGTCGCGGTAGGGAGAGCGAGGAAAACAAAAGGCGGAAGGGTAGTTGTTGAGGCGGCAATAAAGGCCGTTGGTGAGCCCCCAGAAAAGCCTTTGCTTCCGATTCTCACGTGCACCGAGCCGACACTTGAGGGCCTGCATAAGCTCTTTGCAGTTGGACAGCCGTCACTCGGATTGTTCAGCGACGAAGGTGGTTCTTTCATTGGCGGCTACGCAATGTCGGACGATAACCGCCTTAAAACAGCGTCTGGCCTTTCATCGTCATGGGATGGAAAAACGGTTCGGCGCGTTCGCGGCGGAGACGGTGTCATTGTACTGCCGGGGCGCAGGCTGGCCTTGCATTTGATGGCCCAACCCGATGTTGCGTCGGTCATGTTGTCCGATGTGATGCTTCAGGAGCAAGGATTCCTTTCTCGCGTCTTTGTCGCTTCGCCGACATCGACTATCGGAACCAGGCTCCAGCGTGTCTTGCGGCCAGGAACTGAGGCTGCCTTGGGCCAGTATTTCGCGCGCATTCTGCATATCCTCGAAAGTCCGCCACCTCTTGTGCCTGGTACTCAGAATGAGCTTGATCCGCGCCCTCTTGAGTTTGATGGGGAAGCAACAAAACGGTGGCTCGAATTCGCTGACTATGTCGAAGGCATGATGAAAGTTGGGAAACCGCTTGAGCCAATTCGCGGATTCGCAAGCAAGCTGGCGGAACATGCCGCGCGGGTCGCTGGCGTGCTTACAATAATTGAAAATCTAAGTGCGGAAGTCGTTAGCTGTGCGACTCTCGAAAGAGCGATCGAGATCGTTGAATTTTATGCAACGGAAGCCTTACGATTGTTCGAGGCAAGTGCCAGTTCTCCCGAGATGCGGCAAGCTCAGAAATTGCTCAAATGGCTCCAGACGAGTTGGACCGAGCCGCTGATCGGACTCAGTGTCATCTATCAATTCGGACCTAATTCCATCCGTGACGCGGAAACAGCGAAGAGCGCCGTTGCTATCCTCGAAAATCACGGCTGGCTAAAGCGGTGCTTAGGCGCCCAAATCGTCAACGGCAAGCCAGTCAAGGAAGCTTGGCTGATCGTGGGGAGGGCTTAAGCATGGGCTTGTTTTCCACCTTCCTTCAAAAATCACAAAAATCACCATCCGGCCTGCTAATCGCTAATCCCGCTAATCCCGCTAATTGGGACGATCAAAAAGACGCAGGATTAGCAGGCATAGAGGCAGGATTAGCAGCCCCAAGGATGAAGATTGAGGATTCCTGTTCCGCTAATCCCGCCTCTAATCCTGCTAATCAGGACGATCAAAATGAGGCTGGATTAGCAGGATTAGCGGGATTAGCGATTAGCAGCCCCAAGGATGAAGATTGCGATTTCTTATTGCCAGCTTGGGCGCCGGCGCCTCACCCGAGGATCGCCTTGGAGTCGCCCTTCGGTCTCGATAGGCCACCGCTCCAGCTTCGCGCGGCGTGGATTGCCGTTTGTGCGGAGTCGCCAGCCGGGATCGATCCGGTTTGTTTTGAGGCCGCCATGTTCAACGTCGCTCAACTTTTCGGGGATTGGGGAAGGTTGATCGAAATCTATCGCTGGACGCCTGCTGATCTGTTCGGGCGGCCGGACGGCCTCGCATGGGCTATCAAAAGCCACCACTATCCCGTGACCGCGATAGGCCCGCGCATGGCAATGATGCGCGACGAGAGAGTTTGGAGAAGAGGAAGGAAGGAATCATGACGAATTTATATCTAGACCGGTTGAAGACCAGGAGACTCAAAATTGATTGGGAGGCACTCATGCAAAAGTCTATGGAGGATGGGCCTTTGAAAAAGACGAGAGAGTCATTTTTCTCGTGGATATCGCTTTCGCGTAGCCAGGATGAAGACCCAGGCCAGCGGTTAGAAAATTGCCTGATGTTTGTTTGCGGCCGCGTAGGCGTTCACACAATGGACTCGATCCTTAGATTACACGATCACAAAGGATGCCTTGAGGTCCACTCAACCCGCTCCTTGCTGCGCAAAGAAAAAAAAGCCTTCCGCGACGCGTGGTCCGAAATAGGATATGAGCCAAATATCGAATTTATTTCGCGTGAGCATGGAGAGGAGCCTGAGCCTGATTAGCGCCGGGCATGCACCCGCATCGCGCCGCCGGTTTTAACCGCAACCAGCGCGCCCGATCGGATCATTGCATAGACGTGCCATTGATTGAGGCTATGCCTCAGCGAATACTCAGCAACGCTCAAGCCTATTGGTTGCGGTCTGATCGGAGCCGCCCGTGTCGCACGTTCCTTGGCCGCACGCTTGCGCCAGAAATCGAAGATGCTGGAGAGATACTGGACCGGCACCGAGCTCGATGAGACCAACTCCAACAAGCGCTCATGAGGCCATTGCGCGCTTGTTCTGGCCGCCAAAAGCTGCTGATGGGGGGTAAGACACATGGAAGCGCGTCCTCACAGGTGTGCGACCGCTATAGGGCACCCACAATCGATATGCAAGCCACGCATGGCTATAAGAAGACCTATGCGCTACCGGCATAGCGCGGAGAAAATGGTGGATTTGCCTTGCGGGAGCGCCACGCTCGGCCTAAATTGGATTTCGGTCGAGCGACGAACGGTTTCCGCTACCAACCCAAAGCTTCGCGCCAGCGCCCATTGCGGCCCGTGCCCACAGCTCACTGAACAAAGCGGCCTCGACCATTTTCCCTTAAATTTTGCGCGCTTGCCGCACGCAATCCCGCGTCGCGGGCCCGCTTGGAAATGGCCGGATGGAAACACTCAAATCGATCGCCGCCGCCATACGCAAAAATTTGGCCGACGCCGCAGCGACGCGCGCTGCATGGGTCGAAAACACCCTGGAACGCGCGGAGCTGCTGCACGAAGCACGCACTCAATATGCCAGCGACGCCGATTTTGGCCGTTGGCTCGCCGATGAAGAGATCGAAATTAATCCGCATTCCCGCGCCGCGTTGCTTAAAATGGCGCAGCATCCAAATGAGTCGCGCGACGCCCTTGAGGCGACCGAGTCATGGGACCTTCGCCGGATTTGGGAAAACGAAATTTCGCTAGCCGTCTATGGCCAAAGGCCAAAGACGGCCGTTGATTCGCCTGGTCCTTCTCCGCCCCCTTCTCCACTGGTCAAGGCGCTCGACGCCACGCTTAGCGCCATTTCGAGCTTCACGCATTCATCAACAAGCCCAGACGCAGGACGGCTACAGCGCGCCGCAGACATGATGAAGGCGGTCGATTGGGTAAATCATGGACTGCTTCATCAATTCGAAGCTGCGCCCTTGTACATCGCGGCTGCCGCCGGTGCGTCCGACGAAGACATTATCAAGCTTGTCCTGAACGGACATGAGGCCGCAATCCTACGCACGGCCGACGCCTTTGAGCGCGCGTCCACGGTTGCGGCGCGGCTACGGACCATTGTCGAGGCCGCTATAGCCGAAAAAAAACAAGCTTAACCTCAGCAGGGTCCTGGAAATGAAACTTGACCGCTGCCGGGGGAAACGCGCCAGCCCGCCAGTTCTAGCTATGCAATATTTTCATAGGTCTTGAAGCCCGTCTTTAAAACACGCATAGCTTATGATATTCTTCCGCCATGCAGGACATTGATTCAAAAAAGATTTGCGGCGTCCTTACCAAGTCAGCTTTGGCCCGGCATATTGGTGTGACACCGCAGCGCGTTGGGCAGTACTGCGCGCGGGGCCTTCCGGTTCGTGCCGATGGCAAGATCGATCTTGCGGAGGCGTTGGCATGGATCAAGGACAACGGCCGGCCGCAGGGCGCGTTTCAGGACCGTGGCGTTGTCAGGGTATCCTCTCGCCGTGAAGTTTCGGACACGCGCGTCGTTCGCCGCGAAAGTCCCGATTACGCTTCCGGTAAAGCTAGAAGGGAAAACGCCCTTGCCGATCTCGCCGAGTTGAAATTGGCGACCGAGAGGGGCGAGCTTCTGAACGCTCACGACGTTCGCAGCACCTGGCTTTCAATCCTTGCGGATATCAGGGCCAGGCTTCTCGCGATACCGGCCAGGGTGACGGACCTGGCGCAGTTGGATGCTGAAATCAGGCGGGCGCTCGAGGAGCTGGCGGCGTCATGACCACGATTGCTGAGCTCCGCCGCGAGGCTCTACTGGCCTTAAAACCACCAGGTCATTTGCCTCTTGCCGATTGGATCGAGGCCGAAATCCGCTTGCCAAGCGACCTATCGGCCACGCCTGGTCCTGTGAGGCTTTACCCCTATCAGCGTGGTATTGCCGAGGCGATAGGCTCGCCGGACGTCGAAAGGGTTACTCTCGTCAAGGCCGTTCGCGTCGGCTTCACAACGCTCCTAACCAGCGCGATTGGCAGTTTTATCCATAACGACCCAGGGCCGATCCTGATCCTTTTGCCGACCGAGAGCGACTGCCGCGACTATGCCGTAAGCGAGCTTGAACCAACTTTTTCCGCGACGCCATGTCTCCGCAACGCGCTCGAAATCACGAAAGACGAGACGGACAGAAACACACTACTTTCGAGACGTTTTGCCGGTGGGTCTCTGAAAATCGTTGCCGCGAGGGCGCCTCGAAACTTGCGCCGTCATACCGCCAGAATTCTCATTTGCGACGAGGCCGATGCTATGGAAATCGGCGCCGAGGGCAACCCGATCAAACTTGGTGAAAGGCGCACCCTGAGTTTTTCGAACAGGAAAATCATTATTGGCTCGACGCCTATTTTCTCCGAAACGTCGCACGTGCTCAAAGCTTATGCCGAATCGGACATGCGAGTTTTCGAGTGTCCATGTCCTTCGTGCGGTGCCTTTGTCGAAATCATGTGGCCGCATATTCAATGGCAATCGGATAGGCCTGAGACGGCGCAATTCTGTTGTCCGCAGTGCGGTGTATGTCATGATGAGAGTGCTAAGCCTGCCATGGTGCAAGCTGGACGGTGGCGCGCCACCAAGCCAGATGTACAAGGGCACGCAGGCTTTCGGCTTAATGCGCTTGTGAGTGTATTGCCTAACGCCTCATGGGCGAAGCTGGCCGCTGAGATCTTGCAAGCCAAATCCGATCCGGTACAACTTCAAGTTTTCACCAATACGATTTTGGCGCAGGCATGGGATGAGGCCGAGTCTTTGGACGAGATGGACCTTATCACCAAAGTCATACCGATCGGCCTCGATCGCATGCCGGATGTAGCAATTGTCCTTGTTGCCGGTATAGACGTCCAGGACGATCGATTGGAAATTTCCCTTGTCGCTTTCGATAAGCACGACGTGGCCTATATATTAGCGCATATCGTCCTTTTTGGCTCACCGGACGATGATACTCTCTGGCAAGAGCTTGACGAGCTACTGCGCACCCGCTGGCGGCATCCTTATGGCGGCTCGATCGGTGTGGACGCATGCGCGATAGATTCGGGCGATGGCGACTGGACACAGAGATGTTACGATTTCTGTTTTCCGCGTACATCTCGCCGCGTAATGGCGATCAAAGGCATGTTCGGGTCGCGTCCTGTCATGCAGCGATCAAAGGGTAAGGTTGGCACGCGCAAGGACGGACGCGGCGGCGGATTCATTTGGATAGCTGGCGTTGATGTTATCAAAACAACATTGTTCAATCGCTTGCAGCGCGGCCAAATGATAAAGTTCAGTGATACATTAGAGCCGGTATATTTCGAGCAATTAGCGAGTGAGAAAGTTGTGGTTAGATATTCTCGCGGACAGCCGGTGCGGCGCTTTGAACGTGTATCAGGTAGAGCACGCGCCGAATCCCTCGATTGCCTTGTCTACAGTTTTGCCGCACGCAAGGCGGTTCCTGTACAGTGGACAGCGCGGGAGGCTGCGCTGCGCGGTGGCGGGACGGTTCAACGAGGGAGCATGGGGCAAAAGCTCTATGACTCCACGCAAGGAAGCAAATACCCGATTAGGGGGTTGTGATGTATTTTCTCAGTGTAGGCCACCCTTTCACACTTCATGATATGGCGACACCCGGCAGGCGCCTTGACCTAGAATACGGTAGTGCGGGCAGTTCAATCGGACCCGAGCAGGCTTTCTTCCTCGGCCATAACGGTAAGAAAGTGAGGTTCGCGCCCGATGCGGCCAGTGATTTTTTCGCGGCCCTCGATACGCTCGTACGCGATCTGAGGTCCGGACGGTTGCAACAAGGTTCCTACTTCGCCAGTTCAATTTTGGATTTTGATCGCGACGCGATCCTAGATGTCAGCTTCGGCGTCGCGTCCGGCAAGCTCTATTTCCGCCTGGGTGAGACAGAGATCGAGCCCCAGCCAGACGATCTCGATCGGTTCAATGAAGCCTGCATCGAGTTCCGTCCGCTCGCTCGCGCCGGTCGTCGCGGAACCGGACGCGGTGCTTTAATGGGCCGTCATGAACGCGATCGGCTCCGGCGTCCGCAGAGAGAGCCGGACCTGCGCGACAATTATGATAGGTATGTCAAAAAGGGGGAGTTCAATCCCACATGGTAAAGATTTGCCCAGCGGTCGCTCGCCAGCAGCAACTTGACCAGCGCGTCGAGAAGGCTCTGCCAGCCGCGCCACCTCAATCGCGTTCCGAATTGATCTTCGGGCCGAGGCCGGTCCCGTGGAGTCATCAAAATCCCAAGGCTGAAATCCCTAAGCCGTCGCGCCACGGTCGAGTGCTTTGGCATCGGTAAGCTATGCGTTTATGTCGTGGCGTTTTCGGAACGTTCTGGCATGGTATGCGTGGAGCGCTTGACAAAAACCAAACCCGGGTTGATTATTTACCATGATCACGCCCTCAAAAATTCGCGCCGCCAGAGGTCTACTTGGGTTAACGCAGTCCACGCTCGCTGCTGCGGCTGGTATTTCTGCGGCTGCCCTTATCGCGATCGAGAGAGGGCAAAGCGACCCCAGAGCCTCGACGTTGAAGGCGATCCGGCATGCTCTCGAAGAGCGCGGCGCATATTTCAGTGCCGACGGTGGCCTTCATGAGCGCATGCAGTGGCGCGATCCAGTGCCTGGTCCAGAACTTCGTCGCAAAGTTCTGGCGGGTCTCAATGATGCGCGTACTGCCCGGAACCGGCCGTTGTTGGTCGACCCACTAGAGGATGAATGACATGGCTGCTGTTCATCCCTCGGCCTTCGCCAATTCTTTCAACATTCGCGAGCGGGCTCGGTTAAGCCGGGTGGTAGCCGAATCGGTCGAGAGGCAGTCTTCCCGAATCGAAGCCAGGTTCGATCGCTTCCGTGTCGATATGCGTGAGAGCCGTCGCCAAAGTCCTATTGCTTCGCTCGAAGCCAAGCCGAGGGATTCATAATGACCAGCCGTTTCGATCATCTCCGAGCGATTTTCACGCAACCGGTTGAGCGTCCGAAGTCCGCTTCCGAACGTGACCGGGATCGCGAGCAGCTCCGGGCCGACATCGCCGAAGGTCAGCGATTGGCCCGCCAGCAGGCCGCACGCGAGCCCGATCGTGAAACGGATTATGGCGCCTGGTGTAGGGCGCAAGCGCTCAAAATCGCGAACGCCGGTCAGGCTCGCCGAGGCCTTCCGCTTCTCAAACGCTTAGTCGATGATGAGCCCGAGGATGCCGATGTTACCGACGGCGACGATTCTCCCGTGGACGATAAGGACCACAAGAAATCCAGGAAACGGGCCAAGCCTGCCAAAGTCATTGGCGACGACCAGAGCGATGATGACGCCAAAGACGAGGGGGGCGACGACTATGATTCCGGCGACGAGAAAAAGCTGCGCGGCGCGGCTAACTGCCAGCCCGGCGAAAGTGTAAGCGCGTATTGGGCCAGGGTCGACGCCAGTGCCGCCGCGATTGTCCGAGCTGCTCAGCGTCGTCGAGGAGAAATCCAATGATCGACGATTTCCGGCATCCGCTCTGGTGGTGGGAGATTACTCTCGATCCGCCGGTGAGGCTGGCTGCGACGGCGTCCGTCGATTATCGTCATATTTATGCGGTGGTGCGCGGAAAGATCGCGGAGGTGACCACGCTTCCTTGCGGCTGCAGTGACGTTGCCGAGATGCTGCGCGCATGTGGCTGGGCTCCCAACTCTGTCGTTTACGATATGGGTCGCTATATTCACTATGACTCAGGCATACCTCACTAACCTATAGGAGAACATTCAATGACGTTCCGCAAAGGAAAAAGACCCTCACCTGCTGCTACCGTTCAACCCGTCCTTGTCGACGATGACGACGGCTTTCCGATCGAAACATCAGGGCCGGAAGAGACCATGCTCGTGGTCGTGAACCGTGGTGTTGTGGAGGTCCCTCACCCAACCTTGAAAAAATTTCTGCGGAAGGAGGAAGACGGCACACTTACCTACACACCGCGAAGACTCCGCTATTTCCCAGGGAGTGAGGTCACGCTGGAAGGCTCGAGGGCGAAGGAGCTTATCGAGCTCGGCACCGTCTCCCTCCCAGGCGAGCTTCCGAAAGTCGGCAAGCATCCTGACCTGGTGCAACCAAGGTTTGCCGAAGACCCGGAGCCGCCGGCCGAGCCGCGCCCCTTGATCAGCAAGCTGGACGACGGCCGATGAGCGAAGACTCGCTGACGCAAATCGCAACCCTTCGAACCGAGGTCGAGAAGCTGACGGCGAAAGTTCAAGCGCTCGAGTTGCGCTTGCCGGCACCGTCAAAGCCGGTTGAGTCAGAGTTGCAAATCATCGGGATCGAGCGTCCGGTCGATCGGCCGCTGCAAGCGCGACAAGGATTCTTGATGCCGACGGACAGCGAGCTTCGTAAGTTGTGCTCGCTTGTGCGCAAGCGCTGGCCGGAGTTGAACACGTTGCAAGGGCTTATTGGTCCGGACGACCCGATCGACTCCGAGCTCGTCGATTTCAAAGGCGATATCCGTGTCGGTGAGTTCTTACGCCAAATGCGACTGAGCTTCATTGCGCTGACGTATTTCCGCCGGATACCCGCTCCTGATCATAAGCGCTACGTTTCACACTGGCTTGAAGAGGCCGAGATCGTCCTTGGCAGCATGGGTCGCAGTGAGACATTGCGATTCGCGCCGTTTGCGTGTGCCGTCATTGCGCATGGCGATATCCAATACACGGCGCTGTCATTGGACGGAGAGCCGCTATCGCTGGGTCTCAGCAAAGACGTAGGCGCCGAGGCCAAGGACGCTTGGAAACGTGTTTTGGATCGTGGACCGGCCGATCCGGTCGGGCGGGTCAATCATGCACCGAGCAGGCATG
>Ga0182030_10016360_pt1 | contig 14453 bp, 16 predicted proteins | sample 812S3MmetaG_FD_121299 | JGI IMG/M metagenome (GOLD analysis project Ga0182030, IMG submission 121299) | Permafrost microbial communities from Stordalen Mire, Sweden - 812S3M metaG (Illumina Assembly) | ecosystem: Environmental > Terrestrial > Soil > Wetlands > Permafrost | place: Sweden... | reverse complement strand
GTGGAAACCACTCCCGATCTGCTCGCGGCGGGCCGTTCCTCGATGGAAACCGAGGCTGAGGCCATCGCCTGCGCGGCGGCGCGACTCGACGACCAATTCCTCGCCGCAGTGCGGTTGATCCAGGAACATTCCGGAAAAGTCATCGTCACCGGGCTCGGGAAGTCCGGATTTGTGGCGCAGAAACTGGCTGCCACAATGTGCAGCACCGGGACGCCGGCGGTGTTCCTGCATCCTGTGGATGCGCTGCACGGCGATGTCGGCATCTATGCGCCAGGCGACCCGACCATTCTGCTTTCCAAGAGCGGCACCACGCTCGAACTGCTGCGACTGATCCCCGTGCTGCGCGGGCTCAGCTCTCCGCTGGTCGGCATCATCGGTAATCGGACATCCCCGCTGGGACGCGAGATGGATATCCTGCTCGACGCCTCCGTGCGCGCCGAAGCCGATCCTTACAATCTCGCGCCAACAGCCAGTACAGCTGTCGCGACTGCCGTGGGCGACGCGCTCGCGCTGGCAATCCGGCACGCGCGCAATCTGACGCCCGAGGATTTCGCGCAGCTGCATCCCGCCGGTCAGCTGGGCCGAAACCTTCGCGTGACTGTGCGCCAGGTGATGCATACCGGTGAAGAAGTCGCCTGGGCGAGGCCGGAGAGCTCGATGAAATCGGTGATCCTTGCGATGAATCACTGTCCGCTCGGCGCCGCGTGCGTGAAAGATGAGAGCGGGGCGCTGCTGGGACTCATTACCGACGGCGACCTGCGCCGCGCGCTCGAAACGAATGACGACATCCGGCGTGTGAGCGCCGGCGACCTGATGACGGCGCATCCGACAACGGTGGATCCGGACACATTCCTTCAGGATGCCCTTCGCCTGATGGAAGACCGGCCTTCCCAGATATCGGTGCTGCCCGTTGTCGAAAACCATCAGTGCGTGGGCCTCGTACGGCTTCACGATCTCTATCAGACGGAGTTGCTATGAAGTGGGACAACCTACGGGTACCGGACGCATGGAAGGTTTCGAATCGTGAAGCCAAGGAAGTAGTGGCGCGGGAAATTGCGCAGAAGGTGGAGAACGGTCAGGTGATCGGAGTGGGCTCCGGCTCGACTTCTTACCTCGCGATTCTCGCCATCGCCGAGCGCGTGAAAAGAGAAGGGCTGAAAGTGACAGCAGTCTGCACGTCGGCGGAAGTGACGATGGCGTGCGCGGCGCTGGATCTGCCGGTCGGAACGCTGCTGCAGTACCGGCCGGACTTCGCGTTCGACGGCGCGGATGAGGTGGGTCCGGACAAGAGCCTGATCAAAGGCCGCGGCGGCGCGCTGTATCTGGAGAAGATCGTCATCGATGCGGCGCCGAAGACATACATTCTGGTGGACCCGTCGAAGTTCGTGAAGAAGCTCGGCGAGAAATTTGCGGTGCCGGTGGAAGTGATGCCCGTGGCACTGCGCATCGCGGAGCGGGAACTGGCGAGACTCGGGGCCACGGAAATCGGCATGCGCATGGCGACCGGCAAGGATGGCCCGATCATCACCGAGCACGGCAATCTGCTGCTCGATGTGCGCTTCAAAGAGATCGGAAAAACCATGGAGCGCGATATCAAGGCGATCACAGGCGTGATCGATTCCGGTCTGTTCCAGGGGCGCGACGTCGAGATTCTGTCGACTAAAGAGTAGCGGGCAACCATGCGCGGGGCTTTGCATGGTTCGATTCGCCAGCTGGTCCTGTTCGACGTCGCCGATGAGATCCGGCTCGACGTGCTGCGCAAAGCGCTCGGGATCGCGGAGTCGGGCCGCAATCCGGCGTTCTCGCGTCCGGCGCCCGACTACGTTCGATTCGAACGCCCGCCCGTGGTGGAGCCACTGACGATCGATCCGTCGTTCCGCACCGAAGCGAGGGCGAAATATTACGACTACGGGATCGTCAGCATCGAACTGGATCAGCGTTTCTCGCTCGACTGGGACGCGCTGGTGGAGCATTCGGCGAGTGTCCTGGCCGATCCCGCCATCGAGCAGAGGGCGCGCGATCTGCTGACGCCGCGCCTCACGAAGGCGGCGGGCGCGCTTGTCAATCCTTATAAGACCTGGCTCGACGAAGACTACGTGATCATCACTGCGATTCCCGAGTCTCCCCACGACACGGCGGCCGATCTTCTGGCGCTCTATGGCGGGCACGTGGCACGCATCGTCCGCGGCGAGAACCGGCAGCTTTCGGATTCGGAGGTGCGGGAGATTCTGGAAGCAAAGCTGTCGTACTATCCGAATGACCTGCTCGTCGTGGGCTGGTCGGCCGCATTCGTGTTCGACGATCCCGCGGCCGCCGAGCCGACCATCCAGCTGCTCGAATACGCGAACACGCAGCTGCTCGAGTTTCGCCATTATGATGAGCTGCTGACCGGCCTGCTGGCGGAGGTTTATCGTTCGATCGATAAAGGCACCGGGGTGTGGCGGCGATGGGGGCTGGCAGGCGAAGCGGAGCGCCTCAACACGGTGCGGCTGGATGTGATCGAAATCGCCGAACGCGCTGAGACCGCGATCAAGTTCCTCGGAGACATGTTCTATGCGCGCCTGTACCGGCTGGCGGCGCAGCGCGTGGGCGTGCCCGATTACCGCCGGCTGGTGGATCAGAAGGTGCAGACGGCGGGCGAGCTGTATGAGTTCATGGTCGACCGCTTCAACCAGGGCAGAGGATTCTTCCTCGAGGTGATCGTGGTGATCATTCTGCTTATTGAGATTGTGTTCCTGTTTCGCGGGAAAGGCTGAGGGGTCAGATACGCTATAGGATTCATGGCCGGACTGCTTACAGGAAAGACCGCTGTTATCGCGGGCATCGCGAATAAATGGAGCCTCGCGTTTGGCATCGCCGAATCGTTCTCGCGCGAGGGCGCCTCGCTTGTTCTCACCTGTCTGAATGAGAAGCAGAAGGAGACGGTGGAATCGATCACGAGCGGACTTTCGGTGGCGAAGATGCTGCTCTGCGACGTCACGAAGGACGACGAGATCGGCGCGCTGACGGAAAGCCTGCGCGAACTGGGGAGGCCGGTCGATGTGCTGGTGCACAGCCTCGCGTTTGCCAACCGCGAAGACATCAGCGGCTCCTTTGTCGACACCGGTCGCGAAGGGTTCCTGCTGGCGCAGAACGTCAGCGCGTATTCGCTGGTGGCACTGGCGCGCGCGGTGGCGCCGCTGATGACGAACGGCGGGTCGATCATGACGCTGACGTACATCGGGTCGATTCGCGCTGTTCCGAACTACAACATGATGGGCGTGGCGAAGGCGTCGCTCGAAGCGTCGATGCGCTACCTCGCGCGCGACATGGGCCCGGCAAGGATCCGCGTGAACGCAATCTCCGCCGGCCCGGTGAAGACGGCGTCGGCGCGCGCGGTGAAGGATTTCTCGACAATCCTCGATGTGGTGAAGGATCGTTCGCCGCTGCGCCACACGACGGAACTGGGGGAAGTCGGCGACACGGCGGTGTTTCTGGCCAGCGAGTTGAGTCGCGGGGTGACCGGGAACGTGGTGTTTGTCGACTCCGGGATGCAGCTGCTCTAAGGCTAGCAATTGGCAGACTCTAAACGAGTTAGGTCGTTTCTCGGGTTCGTTTGGCAATTTTATAGTTCCGTCTGAAACGACCCCGCCCGATACTCCCGAAGACTGTTTGCAAGCAGGTCCGTCGCGGCTGGATTGTAGCCCCGTCAGCGCCGGTCCGAGGGGTGGTTTGGCGTAAGAGGCTGGGGGGACAGGGGAAAGGTTTGTGCCCGAGTTGTGACTCGCCCGGCATGAGCGATAAAGCGGATTTCTATCGCTCATAAATCGGCGATGTGTGAGCGATAGAATGAAAGCCTATCGCTCATGGGGTGGAACTGGCAGCAGCCCGACTGGCCTCGCTTCACCTGGGATGCCGCGCGTCTGGCGAAATCGGAGCAGGAGTTCCTGAAGGAGAGCGGCGTCTTCATCGGAACCGCGAAGCATCTCGGGCCCGCGGATCATGAAGAGCTGATCGTGCAGGCGATGAGCACCGAGGCCGTTACCACTTCGCAGATCGAAGGCGAGGTGCTTGATCGCGCCAGCGTACAGTCGTCAATCCGCCGGCAATTGGGTCTGGCGACGGATCGGAAGCGCGCGCGCCCGGCAGAACAAGGGATCGCGCAGATGATGGTGGACCTTTATCGTTCATTCGCGGCGCCGCTTTCGGATGAGGTGCTGTTTCGATGGCATCGGATGGTGATGCACGAGAGGCGGGATCTGAGAGACGCCGGGCGGTATCGGACGGGGCGGGAGCCGATGCAGGTAGTGTCGGGCGCGATCCACCGGCCCGAGATCCATTTCGAAGCGCCGCCTGCGTCGAAGGTGGGGAAGGAGATGGCGCGGTTTCTCGCGTGGTTCAATCGGACTGCGCCGCAGGGGAGCGAGCCGCTGCCGGCGCTCACGCGGGCGGGGATCGCGCACCTTTATTTTGTTTCGATCCATCCGTTCGAAGACGGGAACGGGCGCATCGCGAGGGCGATTGCGGAAAAGGCGCTGGCGCAGTGCCTGGGGCAGCCTACGCTGACGCTGGTGGCGGCCACGATTCTGGCGCGGCGGAAAGCTTATTACGACGCGCTGGGGAAGGCGAATAAGAGTAACGAGATTACGCGTTGGCTGGCGTGGTCGGCGGAGATTACGATGGAGGCGCAGCGGCGCACGATCGCGCAGGTGGAGTTCCTGATCGACAAGACGCGGCTGCTGGACCGGTTGCGCGGACAACTGAACGAGCGGCAGGAGAAGGCGCTGCTGCGGATGCTGCGGGAGGGTCCGGAGGGACTCCGGGGCGGGCTGAGCGCGGGGAATTACGCGAGCATTACCGGGGCGTCGCCGGCGACGGCCACGCGCGATCTGGCGCATATGGTGGCGAAGGGGGCGCTGGCGCGGCGGGGGGAGTTGAGGTATGCGCGGTATCGGGTGGCGATCACTTGAAGCGTTCCAGCATAGCGTCGGGAGCCCTTACAGCACGACATCGGGTTACCAGGAAAACTGCTTAATAAGTCTGCGGACGACATCCCGCCGTGCAATAATGGCGCAGATGCAATATGGAGTCTATGCTATATTAAAGCGGTGGCATGGGAAGTCGAATTCACAGATGAATTCGAAGCATGGTGGCACACGTTGTCAGAATCTGAGCAGGGAAAGTCGATGCCCGCGTTTGCCTGTTGATGGAGCGCGGCCCCAATCTCGGGTTTCCCTTCAGTTCGCAGGTCAAGACATCCCGCTTTCCTGAGATGCGCGAACTGCGCGCGCAGGCCGGGGGTGATCCCTTGCGGATTTTATATGCCTTTGACCCGCGCCGCACCGCGATTCTCCTGGTCGCCGGCGACAAAACGGGCGACGACCGTTGGTATGAGACGAACGTGCCTTTGGCTGACCGGTTGTTCGAACACCACCTGGAGATGATCGAGAAAGGAGAGGACTGACATGGCCAGGAATTTCCAGGAGCTGCGGACCGGAATGTCCGCCAAGGCAAAGGCGGCCAGCGCGGTCGAGCACCGCCGCCTCGTGGATGAGATGTCGCTTTACCAGCTCCGGAAGGCGCGTGAACTGACCCAGGCAAAGATTGCCGGGGAGCTGCATATGGGACAGGGCGACGTGTCCAAACTGGAACGGCGTACGGACATGTACGTCAGCACGCTTGCCAGCTACCTTCAGGCCGTCGGCGCGGACCTGGAGATCCGCGCAGTGTTCCCGGACGGGCGAGCCGTGAAAATTACGCAGTTCTCTGAAGAGTCCCCCAAGCAATCCGCCCTCTGAGTTGGTTGCGCCACCGATCGGGACCTCTGCCCGTGGCCCGTTTGACTTTGGGGCTTGCCGACCATTAGACTGGGCGCGTTAATCATGAAACGCTTCCGCTGCCTCTCCGTGCTTTTTGCAGTGCCTCTGCTGGCCAGCAATGTCCGTGTTTATCAGACGAACAGCGCCGGCGACGAGGTCGACATCATCGATCCGGCGACTAACAAAGTCGTGCAGACCGTCAAGGACATCGAGGTGCCGCACGGCGTTACGTTTTCGCCCGACGGCAGGCGCGCCTACATCACGTGCGAGGCGGAAAAGACGGTGTGGGCCGTCGACACGAAGACGGCGAAACTGATCGCGAAAGCGTCGCTCAGCGGGCATCCGAATAACCTTTCCATTTCGAAAGACGGGGCGCGGCTGTTTGTGGCGATCGCAGTGGCGCCGGGCTCGGTGGATGTGATCAACACGGCCGGGATGAAGCTGGAGAAGACCATTCCGATCCGCGGCGCGGTGCACAATACCTATGTCACGCCGGACGGGAAATTCGCGCTGGCCGGCTCGGTGGCAGGGAAGACACTGACGGCGATCGACACACTGACGCTCGAGAAGACCTGGGAGATGGAGTTCGATCTCGGCGTGCGGCCGATGGCGTTCGAGAAGGCGGCGGACGGTTCCACGAACCGTCTCTTCGTGCAGCTGTCGGGCTACAACGGGTTCGCGGTGGTGGATTTCAAGACCCACAAGGAAGTGAAGCGGATCGCGCTGCCGACCGACCCAAGCGGCGGACATGCCGAAGGCGGCGCGCCGTCGCATGGTATCGGTGTGGCACCCGACGGGCTGACGCTGTGGGTGAACAGCTCGCCCGCGAATGCGGTCTTCATTTACTCACTGCCCGATCTGAAAGTGAAGGGCTACGTGAAGACGGGCCAGGTGCCCGACTGGATCACGTTCACGCCGGATTCGAGGATGGTTTACATCGCCAATTCAGGCGGGAACACCGTGACGGCTATCGATATGCTGTCGCACGAGGAAGTGTCGCGCATCTCGGTGGGGCAGGTGCCGAAGCGCAACGGCACGGTCGTCGTTCCGTAAACCAGGCTGCCGTAAAGCGGAGTTACTTCGCGGCTTTCACCCAATCGGCGATTGCCGCCCAGTCCACGTCCTTCTGCGAGACGAACTGCCAGCCGCCGCCGTGGAACTGGTCGCCGCCGGCGTCGGGCGAGAGCGGATGGATCAGGAGCTTGCTGGCCAGCGGATCGCCGGGCTTCACGAGGTTGACGACGTTCTCGTAATTCTTCCGCGACTGCTCTTCCGTCCAGGTGCCCCCGGCGGGCGGAATCGGCTGCAATCGAAACGCGCTGTTGTTGGCTTCGTGGCAGACGACGCAGCGGGCGTGGCCGGGGCGCTTCTTGAGGAAGATCGGCTCGACGCGGGTGCGGTAGGTCTGGAAGTCGAGGCTTTGCGGGAAGGCCAGGGTGGCGAGCAGCGTCAGGCCCGCCGCGGCTCTTAGAATCTTTCGCATTTCACAGCGCGCAGCCGGCGTGGCCGCAGTTGCACGAGATTTCCGTCGTATCCTTCGCATCCTCGCATGAGGTGCTGCAGTAATGACTGCCCGGCTGGGCGGGGCAGATGCATGCCGGATGGGCACATTTCCTGTTAGTCTCTTCAGCCATAAAGCCTCCAGGCGAGCATGTTATCAGGTCTCAGGAGACGGCGGTATCAGGAGACAGCGTTTCCTCAGGAAACAGCCGAGAGACGGGCCTGCGCGACCGGCAGTTCAATCTCAATACGCGTGCCGCGGCCGGGTGCGCTGTCGATGAGCATGCGGTAGTCCTGATTGTAGAGAACCTTGAGGCGCTCCTTGACGTTGCGTACGCCGATGCCTTTGCCGGAGATGCCGGCGAGGTCCGTTTCGGCGATGCCGACGCCATCGTCTTCCACTGTGATGGAGAGCCTGCTGCCGCCGTACGCGGTGCGCAGGGTGATGGCGCCACCATCTACTTTGCCTGAGATGCCGTGCTTGATGGAGTTTTCGATCAGCGGCTGGAGCAGCATGCTGGGGACGAGCATGTCGAGCGTCGCGGGATCGATCTGGCGGATGACGCGGAGTTTGTCGCCGAAGCGCACGAGCTCGATGGACAGGTAGTCTTCGATGAAGGCGAGTTCGTCGCGCAGGGGCGTGAAATGGTCCTGATTGCGCAGGCGGCCGCGCATGATGCGCGCGAGGCGGGTGATCATGGTGCGGGCCTGTTCCGGATTGATGCGGATCAGGGTCGAAACCGAATTGAGCGTATTGAAGAGGAAGTGGGGATTGATCTGGCTGGCGAGGGCTTCGAGACGGGCCTGAATGAGGAGGCGCTCCTGTTCCTCGAGTTTCACTTCGTTGCGGGTGTTGTTCCAGACTTTGAGCGGCAGCGTGACGCAGAAGTAAGTGGAGGCACAGGCCGCGGCGATGTAGAGGGGAGGATCGGTCAGCACCGCGATGGTGAAGAGCTGGTCTTTGAAAGCGGTGCCGAGGCCGATACGGATCAATTCGGTCAGAATGGCGGCAAAGGTGAAGAACACATGGAACAGCGCGGCGCGCAGTTCGCGGCGGTGATGAAATACGCGGCTCACGTTGAGGAACACCGGTTCGATGCGCCAGATATCTTCCTTGTCGGAGGCAATGTCGCGCAGCAGGCCGCCGCCGATGCCGACGACGGCGAGGAAGGGCAGGGCGAGGAATTCGCTGTGGAGCATGGCGGGGATCGCGATCATCATGCCGGCCAGCCAGCCACAGACGTAGCCGCCCGTTATACCGGCGAGCAGACTGCCTTCGAGCGCGAGATCGAGCGCGGACCAGGACGGGTTGACGAGGCGGAACACAACGCCGGGCGTGAAGATGCCGGCGAACCAGAGGGCGAGGCGGGCGCGCTGGGCGAGGGTGCGTTCCTCGCGCAAAAGCATGCGCCGGGCCGCGGCAAAACGCACCCCGACGCTGGCGATCGAGGCGGCGACGCCGATCTTCAGCAGCAAAGTGATGAAGTACTGCTGCATGCAGTTACTACTTTACGCGCACGACGGGCGCCCGAGTGGCGCTTCTATAATGATTGCAAGTCCCCCATCCATGCAGGATCCCACCGGGTTAGTGCTTTCTCAGGCCGCCGAAGCAGATTTTCCAACCGAGTACGGGGCGTTCCGTATCTACGGTTTTGAAGGCCGAACGGGTGCGCGCGTCGAAGAGGCGGTGGTGCTGACAATGGGCGATGTGACCAGCGGCACGGCGCCGCTGCTGCGAATCCATTCCCAGTGCCTGACGGGAGACGTGTTCCACAGCCTGCGCTGTGACTGCCGGGCGCAGCTGGAGATTGCGCTGCGCGAAATTGCGGCGGAGGGGCGAGGCCTGATCATCTACGAACACCAGGAAGGGCGCGGCATCGGGCTGATGAACAAACTGCGCGCCTATCAACTGCAGGACTACGGGGCCGACACCGTGGAGGCCAACGAGCAACTGGGGTTCGAGAGCGATCTGCGGAATTATGCGCTGCCGGGAGCCATCCTGCGCCACCTCGGGATTGCGGGCGTGCGGCTGATGTCGAACAATCCGGACAAAGTCAAGGCTTTGGAGGATGCGGGGATCGTGGTGGCGGAGCGGGTGCCCTGTATCGCTTCGGCGCACGAGTCGCGACGGGGGTATCTCGAGACCAAGCGCGAAAAGATGGGCCATCTGTATTAGTGCCGGATGGCTTCGTCGAAGATGCGCTCGGTTACTGAGAATCCGTAAAGTTCAGCGCCGGGCGGAAGCCCGGCGGCAGGCTAGAAAGCCTGGCCCCACTAATCTTCGCGGCTGATTCCGCCGATTAAAGGGCATGATGGAACGCCGAACGGAAAAACGGCTGCTGTGTGCGGATCTGGTGCGGATCGACTGGAACGCGCGGAAACTGGAAGGCGTGCTGGAGGACATTTCGCCGCAGGGCGCCAGTGTGGAGGTAGAGGAACCGATTCCGCCCGGGGAGGCGGTTTCGATTGCGGAGCCCTCTGGACAGCTCGCCCTGTTCACCGGTGTGGTGACCTACTGCGAGCGGCGGGACTGCGGGTATCTGGTGGGGGTGCGCTTCACGGGTCCGACTGCGTGGTCGTGCGGGGTATTCGAGCCGCAGCATCTGACGAACCCGGACGAGATCGGGAAGTAATCCGGCACCCGCCGGAATCAGGCGCCAATGTAGCGCGCGTAGATGCCGCGGGCGACTCCGATATCGGTGGTGCCTTTGACGATGGCGCGGCCGTCGGGGAAAACGGTGAGGTGGTAATCGCCTGCGCGGAAGCGGAGGGCGAATTCGTTGCCGCGGATTTCGCCGAGGCCTTCGAGTTGTGACGCGAGCCGGGTGAGATCGATGGGGCGACGCCGTTCGTGGATTTGGACGGCATTGCGCCCGCAGAGGCTCACGGGGGCGCGACGTCCGGTGAGCCAGGTGAATTCGCGGCGCGCGCAGCAGGGGCAATCCGGGTCGCGGGCGGGCATGGAGGTTTCGCGGACAGGACCGTGCCAGAGATCGGCCGTGAAGATTTTGCGGCGCACGGCCGCGGCGCGGCCGCTCAGAATCTTCAGCGCTTCCATGGCCTGAAGAGAGCCGATCAGGCTGGTTACGGGGCCGAGAACGCCGGCGGTCTCGCAGGTGGGCTGCGCTCCGCCCGGCGGCGATGGATAGACGCAGCGGAAGCAGGCCGAATCGGCGGGCAGGACGGGCATCGCGATCCCGTAGCCGCCGACAGCCGCGCCGTAGATCCAGGGAGTGGCGGCGCGCACGGCATAGTCGTTGATCAGATAGCGGGTCTCGAAATTGTCGGTGGCGTCGAGGATGACGCCGGCATCGGCGAGGAGATCGGCGGCGTTTTCTGGGTTGAGGTCGGCGATGTGGGCTTCCACGAGGATTCCGGAATTTGCCTCGAGAAGATGACGCCGCGCCGCTTCGGCCTTGGGCAGTCCGTCGCGCGCGTCGGCTTCGGTGTAGAGAATCTGGCGCTGGAGATTACTCTCTTCGACGTAGTCGCGGTCGATCAGGCGGATGGCGCCGGCGCCGGCGCGCGCGAGCAGCGATGCCTGTACGGTGCCGAGAGCGCCGCACCCCACGATGACCGCGGTGGCAGAGCTTAGCTTTTCCTGACCTTCGGCGCCGAAAGGGGTGAAGCGAGTCTGGCGGCTGTAGCGTTCGTTGACCACGCCAGACTCATGCTAGCAGCCGGGCCTGTCCAAACATTAGAGCGGTAAAATGTCGTTATGGATATTCAGCTGTGGAATTCGATCCCGCAGCGCTGTGGATTTCCTGTGCGCCGGGCTGCCGGAATCGCCCAAGAAATACCCCTTGGCGGGTGGGGGTGCAAGAAACCTGAAATTCACACGGCATACTCACAGAACGGCGAGGTACTTTGAGTTCCATTGCCATGTCCGCAGGAACCGCCAGCGCGCTCGAACTCCAGAAAGGCCTCCCGGCCAATATCGACGCCGAACGGTTTATCCTGGGCTCGATTCTGCTGGACGACACGCGCTTCATCGACATCGCGGGCATCATAACCCAGGACGACTTCGCGCTCGAAAAGCATCGCCGCATCTTCACGCGGATGAATGAGATCCATTCGCGCGGCGAGAAGATCGACCGGGTTACGGTGGCGAACGAGCTGCTGCGGTGGAACGAGCTGGAATCGGTCGACGGGGTGAGCTACCTCGTTTCGCTCGATGACGGGCTGCCGCACATTGCCAATCTCGACAGCTACGTCAAGATCGTGCGCGACAAGTCGACGCTGCGGAGGATTGCGCTGGCATCGCAGCAGATGCTGACGAAGGCGCTGCTGGCGGAGGAAGAGCCGGAGCAGATTCTGGCGCACGCCGAAGAGACTTTGCTGAAGCTGGGCGAGAACCGCGCGGCGAAGGGGCTGCAGAATCCGCGCGAGATCATCCAGAACTATGAGGGCGGGATCAATGCGTTTCTGGATCCGAGCAAGCGCATTAAAGGGGTCTCGACCGGCTTCACGAAACTCGATGAGATGACCGGCGGGCTGCATTCGGGCGAGCTGATTATTCTCGCAGCGCGGCCTTCGATGGGAAAGACGGCGCTGGCGCTGAACATCTGCTGGCATATCGCGGCGACGAGGTTGCTGCCGGTGGCGATCTTTTCGCTCGAGATGTCGCAGGAGTCGCTGCTGACGCGTATGCTGTGCGCGGCGGCGCGGGTCGACAGCCAGAAGTTCCGCGCCGGATATCTGAATGAGCAGGAGCGGCAGAAGCTGCGCGCGGCGGCGAATCAGATGGTGGAAGCGCCGCTGCATATCGACGACTCGGCGGGCATCAACCTGATGGACATGCACGCGAAGCTGCGGCGGATACAGCAGGGCGGGCAGAAGCTGGGACTGGTGGTGGTGGACTATCTGCAGCTGATGAGCGTGCGCGGGCGGGTGGAGAACCGCAACCAGGAAGTCAGCCAGCTGTCGCGCGGGCTGAAGCTGCTGTCGAAAGAGCTGGGGTGTCCGTTTCTGGTGCTGTCGCAGCTGAGCCGGGCGACGGAAACGCGGCAGGGGGATCACCGGCCGCAGCTGAGCGATCTGCGAGAGTCGGGATCGATCGAGCAGGATGCCGATCTGGTGGGGTTCATCTTCCGCGAGGAGGTTTACAAGCGCGATCGCGACGATCTGCGGGGTGTGGCGGAACTGATTCTGGCGAAGCAGAGAAACGGGCCGATCGGAAAGATCGACCTGGTGTTCCTGCACTCGATGACGAAGTTTGAGAATCGGGCGGAGGATCTGGGGGATCTGCCGCCCGAGTAGGTCGGGAACGCCCAAACTCGGCGGATGCCGCCTGCGGCGGCCGGACAAGCTGGAAAGCTTGTCCGCAGGCTGGAAAGCCTGCCCCACTAAGTAAACGACTGATTAGTGCTTCACTTCGACGGGCGGGGTGCCGTAGGTGTGGAACGATTCGATGGTCTTAAGGCCCCAGGCCTGACCCTTCTTGCGCTCTTCCTCGGTCCAGCGGATCGGCTTCCAGTCGGGCGCGAGAATCAGACGCGCGCCGGCATTGGCGATTTCGACACGGTTGCCGCCGGGCTCGTACACATACAAGAAGAACGTCTGCTGGATGGCGTGCTTGTGCGGGCCGGTCTCGATGTGGACGCCGTGTTCCAGAAAGATGTCGGCGGCGCGGAGGATGTCCTCGCGGCAATCCACCGCGAAGGTCAGGTGGTGAAAGCGGCCTTTGGTGCCCGTGTGATCGGCTGAATAGGCGAAATCGTAGCTCTTGTTGGTGGCGGTCATCCACATGGCGGCTTCGACACCGGTGTTCAGCACGATCTGTTCGGTGAGGCGGAAGCCGAGGTATTCTTCGAAGAAAATGCGGTTGGCTTTGATGTCGACCGCGAGGCAGTTGAGATGGTCAAGCCGGCGGACGTTGACGCCGCGCGCGGGATAGCGCTGGGCTTGATTTTTCAGCGCGGGTTTCAACTCGGGCGGGGCCTGATACCACTCGGTGTCGAAGTAGAGCTCAATGAGGTGACCATCGGGGTCTTTGCAGACATACGTCTTCCCGTGGCCGAGATCACCGTCCGTCCAGCCGACCTCGAATTCCGTCCCTTTGAGGGCAGCGGCGCGGCGTTCGAGGGCCTGCGGACTGCGTGTGCGGAAGGCCATATGGCCCATGCCGGACGTCTTCGAAGCCGTGAGCTTGAGGGAATAGCGCTCGTAGTCGTCCCAGCCGCGCAGGTAGACGGAGTCGCCTTGCGCGCCGCTTTCGGTCATGCCCATGACATCGATGAAGAAGCGGCGGCTTTCTTCGAATTTGGGCGTGAGAAGTTCGAGGTGCCCGAGGTGGGCAATGTCCATGATTGGTTCAGAATGCATGCATTTTTCCTTTGGCGCCGAACCCACAGGCTTTGTTGAGAGCGGGCGGACGCGCAGACATTAATTGGGCAAGAGGCTAATTGGCCGCGGGCGGCGCCGGTTTGGCGTCAGCCCCCGGGGCCGGTGCTTCCGATTTCGGCTTTGCCTCGCCGTGATGGCAAGTGTAGCAGGTTATGTGCCGCTTGCCGTCGCCAAAGCCCGCGTTGAGGTCGGCAGCGATACGCATCATGTTACGGGCTGCGTTCTTTTTGGCGTTGTCGTCGCTGGCAAAGTCGCCCTGCACGTGGCAGTACGTGCACTGGACGCCCAGAGCTGCGCGGAATGCATTCATTGTCTGCTGCAGGTCCGCGCCTGCCGGCAGAATTCGCAGGTTGGTGGGCGGGGTGGTGGGGAACGCGACGGGCGCGCCGCCGCCACGGCCTCCGCGTTGGGCGAACAAGCCGACGGAGCAGATGAAAAGAATAAATACCGTGCGCACGGAGCACATCGTATCAAAAGGGAGCGTTGCGGGGGCGTCTGCGGGTGGGATCTGTGGGTGTTGATCACCGGGTGCGTTGCAAACGGCCAGCGGGGTTGGCAATCCCGCCGCAGGATACCATCCTGCCCCACGGAGGAAGGATATTATGTATTCGGAACAAATGATGCTGGCGCGCACGACTTCCCTGCTTGCGGTGCTGGTGCTGGCGGCGACAGCCCCCGCAGCCTCGACGATTCCCGTGATGCTGCTCGACGGCGAAAGCGCCGGGACGTATCACGCGTGGAAACAGACGACACCCGTGCTGAAGCAGGAACTGGAAGAAACCGGACTGTTTCAGGTGACGGTGGTCACGG
>Ga0182030_10016359_pt1 | contig 14453 bp, 10 predicted proteins | sample 812S3MmetaG_FD_121299 | JGI IMG/M metagenome (GOLD analysis project Ga0182030, IMG submission 121299) | Permafrost microbial communities from Stordalen Mire, Sweden - 812S3M metaG (Illumina Assembly) | ecosystem: Environmental > Terrestrial > Soil > Wetlands > Permafrost | place: Sweden... | reverse complement strand
GGATAATCGCCCAGATAAGTGTTGCACCACATCTGGCCGTCGCCCGCACTGAACCCGGCCGGAAACAGGCCAATCCGCCGCTCGAACATGTGCCGGACGGAGATGACCATGGTGGAAACGCGCCACCAATTGTTCGCTGCGTCCTGGAACGTGCCGCTGTGGCCCGCGCCGGTGATGAAACCGCCGGGCTTATGCGAAAACGGGCTATAGGGCGCGTAGGTGAATGGTCCGAGCGGCGAATTGCCGACGCAAACGCCATCGGCGTAGCTATGAAACTGCGTGCCGGGCGCCGCGTATTGCAAATAATATTTCCCGCTGTGCTTGGTCATCCAAGCGCCCTCCACCCACGGCGTATCCGTAATGGCTTCCCCTTCCGCCACTCCGGCGTTATGGTTGCCGGGCAATTCCCAACCCCGCGCAGGTGGATCGCATTTGCAGCACAAAACGGGCTGGCCAATAACCCTAAAATCATGTGCCGGATCCAGTTCCACGGCGCTGATGCCGCCGCCGGCGCTGCAGCCATAATACACAAACACGCGGCCATCATCGTCTTGAAACAGGTCGGGATCAGGGTAGCCCTGCAACTCTCCGGCCTTGGTCCAGGTGCCGGCACGCGCATCGTCCGCGCGATAGATGGCGCGGGTGTTAAACGCGGTGTAATACATGGCACCATTGATCACCGCCGGCGCGGGCGCGTAGTCCTCGATCGGCAGGCTGCCGCCATCGACAAAGGTCCAGTGGTTGAAATCCGGCGAATGCCAATAGCCGCCACTCTTGGAGGCGAATAGCCAGTACTCATGCCCATCATAGACCACTGCGGGATCGGCTGCCTCGCGGCGGCTGGGATCATCCAGCTGAAAACGGTAATCCAAATCGAGCGGATTACAATAGGTCGCTGGCCGCTCTGCCCTGGCAGTCAGCACGCAGGCGGCTAGAATAATGGAGGGCCAGATCCAAAAACGGCAGGCGGCCAAACCAAGCGGTGTTTCCCTCATAGATTGGAGGCAGCAGCATAGCGGGCGGTGCCCGGATGCGAAAACTTATTCAGAGCGGACAAACGGTGACATAGTCCACGTTGACACCGCCGTTGCCGCCGACTAAACGAATGGAATTGGTCGCTCCAGGGCCCAGCGTAACGGTCAACTGGGATCGGCCGCTGTAGCTGTCCCAGCCGCCGGTGGCCGGGGTGTTCAAGAAGGAGTAATCGATCCCATTGACGTAGAGCTTCAGTTTCGCCGTGCCCTCCGCGGCGTAATGAATGCTGATGGTGGCCCGTCCGTCAGCGCCCGCGCCACCCACTTGGTCGAACGTTAGCGAAGCGCCTTCCAGATGCAGATTCTGCACGCTTTTGCCATCAGACGCGGCCGCGGCATCCGTCAATTTCGCGCCGTTGGCCGGCGTGCAGCTTGCCGCCGCATACTTGACCAAATTGGGATCGGGCGCCGGGGCCGTCCCCACCGCCGGCGGACCTTCCTTCGTCTGCACCACGGTCTGAATGGTGCCGTCATCATTGAAATTCAGCCGGTCCACGCACATGGACCGCAGATTGCCGCGCCCGGATATCGAGCAGTTGTGATAAAACTGATACCATTGTCCCTTGTACTCCACCACCGAGCCGTGCGAGGTATCACAATCCGTCACATCCAGATAGACGCCTTTGGATGTCCACGGTCCGAGGGGACTGAGGCTGGTGGCATACTGCATGCGGTTCAATCGGGGATGATTGTCGGCGTAGGTCAGGTAATAAATTCCCTGGCGTTTAAAAACCCAGGTGGCTTCGTGGAAATCGACCAGATTGGTCATGGCCAGGACGGGACCGTCCAACTCGGTCATGTTCTCCTTGAGCTTGGCCCCGGCACAATGGGCACCGCCGCCAAAATAAATATAGGCCTGGCCGTCTGTATCCATGAACACCGCCGGATCAATCATGGCAAAACCGCCGAGGCCTTCAATGTAGCCGGCCGTTTTGAACTCGCTGGCCGGCTTGCTGCTCGTTGCCACGCCGATTTTCCAAGTGTCATTCCAGCGCGTTTCGCTGGGGTGTGGAAAGTAATAATAGTAGGTGCCGTTGCGATACGCACAATCGGGCGCCCACATGAAGCCGCCCTCTTTGCGGCCCCAAGGGACTTGGCTGGCGTTCAAAATTTCTCCTTCATCCCGCCAGTTCACCATGTCGGTGGTGGAAAAGACGTGGTAATGATCCATCAGATCGCAGCCGCGCGGCGGATCTATATCGCGGGAAGGATACACATAAAGCCGTCCGTCCGCCCACACATGAGCCGAAGGATCCGCCGTGTAAATACTGGTGATAAACGGATTCGCCGCCCGGCCCGCGCCGAGATACCCGAACAAGGTTCCAGCCACGAGCGCAGTGGCCAGCCAGCATGGCCGAGGCCGTTTATTTTTGTAAAATTTAATCATCATGAACCGGTTTGGTTGTGGTGAGAGTCTCCGCTAGAAATCCACGATCCAATATCCCCGAAAGCGGGGAGAGAGGTTTCCGTCTGTGAACGCCATCCGCAATCACCCCCTTCGCCGCAAATCATTGTGCATTGCCGGCAAACTGTTTAGCATTCGCTCATGCAATCGGTTCTTGATTATCTGAAACAAAACCAGGCGCGCTTCCTTGAGGAGTTTTGCGACTACCTTCGTTTTCCCAGCGTCTCCGCCCAACCGCGGCACAAGGCGGATGTGCAGGCGTGCGCGGCCTGGCTGGTGGCGCACTGCCAAAAGATCGGCCTGCAGGCCAAGCTTTGCGAGACGGCGGGCCATCCCATCGTGGTGGCCAAGACGCCGAATTTCGCTCCGCGGAAGTCACGCAAAGCGGCCCGGCCGCACTTCGTCGTGTATGGCCATTACGACGTGCAGCCGCCCGAACCGCTCGAGCTGTGGCAATCGCCGCCGTTCGAGCCGCGCATCGAAGGCCGGATCATTTATGCCCGCGGCAGCACGGATAACAAGGGGCAGAATTTCGCGCATCTGAAGGCGATTGAAGCGTATCTGAAGACCGGCACTCCCCTGCCCTGCGATTTGACCTTTGTGCTCGAAGGGGAGGAGGAAGTTGGCAGCGAAAGCCTGGCCGGTTTTCTCAAGCAGAACCGCCGCGAGCTCGCTTGCTCGGCCGTGGTGATTTCGGACACAGGCATGCCCAGCCTCAAACACCCTGCGCTCACTTATGCCTTGCGCGGCCTCATGGCCTTTGAACTGACCGTGCGCGGTCCCGCGCGAGATTTGCATTCGGGCGTTTTCGGCGGCGCGGTGGAAAATCCGGCCATGGCGCTGGCCCGTCTGCTGGCGCGGGTGCGGGACGACCAGGGGCGCGTGACCATTCCCGGGTTCTACGACGGCGTGACGCCGCTCTCCGAGTTTGAGCGCCAGCAGGCAGCGCGATATCCGGTCAAGGACGCCCAACTGAAGAAACTGCTGGGCGCGCCGCAATTATTTGGCGAGCGCGGTTTCACGTCCACCGAGCAGCGCACCGCCCGACCCACCTTTGAAATCAACGGCCTGACCAGCGGCTACCAGGGCGAGGGCAGCAAAACCATCGTGCCCGCCTGGGCGCGGGCCAAGATCACGTGCCGCCTGGTGCCGAACCAGAAACCCGAGCACGTCCGCAAAATCGTCACCGCCTACCTCAAGCAGATTTGTCCGCCCACGGTGCGACTGGAGATCACCGCCGGCCATGGGGCGGAAGCCTATCACGTCTCGCCCACCGGACCGCTGGCCCAGGCCTCGCTGCGGGCCCTGAAGGTGGCCTTCAACGCGGAGCCCATGTTGATCCGTGAAGGCGGTTCCATCCCGATCGTAAACGAGTTCAAGCGCATTCTGGGAGCCGATTCCCTGTTGCTCGGTTTGGGCTTGCCCGATGACAATGCGCATTCTCCAAACGAGAAGTTTCATTTGGATTGCTTCGAAAAAGGCCAGCGCATGAGCGCCCTACTGTGGCAGGAACTGGCCAGCTGAATCGTCCGCATGCTGGACGACTGTGTCCTCTATTGCGACGCGACGGCGGAAGTTCGCGCCCCCGGTTGCGCTCATTCGCCCCTTAAATCCGCGGCTGGCATGGATTTCGCTGGCAATGGGAAGATAAAATTTTAATTTAAACACATGCTTGCAGCAGCCGTTCCCAACGCGGACCAGTGGTGGCAACATCTCGCATTCAATTGGTTTGATGTTGCGCTGGTGGCATTACTGATTGTTAGCGTCTGGCGCGGACGCCGGCGGGGCATGACCAAGGAATTCCTGCCCACGCTGCAATGGCTGGCCATCCTCCTGGTGGCGGGCTTTGGACATATCCTCCTGGCCGACTGGTTTGAGCAACATGGAGTGGTGAAACAGGTTTTCGGAAATAAATTCAACGAGCGCACGGCGGCTTTAATGTCGGGTTACATCATCATTGGGCTGAGCATTTTCACTGTATTCGCCATTCTCAAACAGAAGTACACTTCAAAGCTCGAAGGCAGCAGCGTCTTTGGGGGGAACGAATATTATTGGGGAGTCGCTGCGAGCGTGGTTCGCTACCTTTGCCTGATCCTTGTCGCGCTGGCCCTGCTGAACGCCCCGGTTTATTCCGCCGGGGACATCGCCGCGAGCCAAGCTTACAACAACCGCTGGTACGGCGGCGGCATGAAGGAATACAGCGGCGATTTCATCCCCACGGTTTATGAGGTGCAGGACAACATTTTTAAGAAATCCCTGCTGGGGCCGCTCATCCGACAAAACCTGTCCATGCTGCTGATCAATTCGAACGGCGCAGCCCAGCACGCTGTCCATTCTTGATCACGCCGCAAAATGGCCGGCTTCCTTTCCCCCGCCACGCGCGAACGCATTCGCGCCGCCAATGACATCGTCGATGTCATCGGCTCCTATCTGCCGCTCAAAAAGGCGGGCGCCAACTTCACGGCGCTCTGCCCGTTCCACAAGGAAAAGTCTCCGAGCTTCAACGTCAACCCCAGCCGCCAGATTTTTCACTGCTTTGGCTGTCACAAAGGCGGCGACGTGTTCACGTTCGTCAAAGAATACGAAAACATCGGTTTCATGGATGCCGTCCGCCGGCTGGCCGAGCGCGCGAAAATCCCGCTGGAATTCGAGGACACGCCCGGCGCCCAGGAATCGCGGCATGTCAAAGACCAATTGTTGGAGATTCACGAGCAGCTGACCCACCGCTGGCAGAATTGCCTGGCGAGCGAAGCCGCCGGCCAGCTCGCGCGGGATTACCTGGCCAAGCGCGGCGTTTCCGCCGAAGCCATCAAGCTCTTCCGTCTCGGTGCCGCCCCGGATTCATGGGATGACACGGTGAACTGGGCTCGCAGCCGGAAGTTCGATCTCGCCACAGTCGAGAAGGCCGGCGTGATCATTGCTAAAGAAATTGAACAGGCCGCTGATGCCGGCAGCCCGACCGATTCCACCGCGGCCAGTCCGAATCGGCCGACAGCCGTCCGCTACTACGATCGATTCCGCGGCCGCCTGATGTTTCCGATCTGTGACGAACAGGGTCGGGTGGTGGGTTTCAGTGGCCGTGTGCTGTCCGGCGACGAGAAAACCGCCAAGTATGTCAATTCGCCGGAAACGCCGATTTTCACCAAAAGCAAAATTTTCTTTGGACTGGATAAGTCCAAACGCGCGATCCTGGACGCCGGTTTTGCCATCATCTGCGAGGGGCAATTGGATTTGATCGCCTGCTATACCAACGGCGTGCAAAACATCGTCGCCCCCCAGGGCACAGCTTTCACCGAACAACACGCGCGTATCCTTAAGCGTTATGCGAACGAGGTCGTGCTTTGTTTCGATTCCGACAATGCCGGGCAACACGCAGCCGTGCGCGCCCTCGATCACCTGCTCACCTCCGGCTTGGCAGTCCGGGTGGCGGTGGTGCCCGCGCCGCATGATCCCGATAGCTTCATCAAGGCCAGCGGCGGACCGGCCTTCCGGGAGCTGATTGACCGGGCGGCGGGCTTTTTTGATTACTATTTGAACCGGCTTTGCGCGGGCAACGACATCCACACAGACAAAGGCCGGCTGGCGGTGTTGCACGCCATGTCCGAATCCGTTCACAAAACCGGCAACGTGGTTTTGATCGACACCTACGCGCAAAAAACGGCCCTGAGACTGGGTGTGCCTCCTGAGGCGGTGCGCGCCGAATTCAAAAAGCACCGCGGCCCCCAGGCCGCGTCTCGCGAATCGGCCGAGGAATCCTTTGAAACCGCTGAACCGGCTGAGCCAGCCACGCCTCCCTCGCCGGCGGAATTCCATTTGCTGAAGCTGCTGCTGCCCAATGACGAGCCGGCTCGCTGGGCCGCTCTGTATCTGGATTCAAATTGGATCGCGCATCCGCTGGTTCGCCGGATAGTTGAGAACCGCATCGCGGCCCAGGCAAACGAAACCTGGCATAGCCTCGCTGAATTTCTGGATGCTTGCGAAACACCCGAAGAGCGCAGTCTCATTACCGCGGCGGTGGCTGAAGACCGGGCCATTCCAAATCCCGAAACCCAGCTCACCGACGTCACCTTAAAACTGCGCAATCAGTTCCTGGACCTCCAGATTGCCGCGCTGATTCAGAAAATCAGCCAGCCCGAAACACCGGACGCGGACAAAATCCTCCTACTTCAGCAACGGCAGCAGTTGAAACAACAAAAACGGTCCCCGCTGGAGCCTTTGCAGCAATGAGGCTGCGTCCTGTTCTTCGATGACTTGCTGACCTTGCGTGCGCACCCAAGCGGCGGTGAACGCGCCGCAGGCCAGGCGCTGCGCGAGGTTCGCTGGCCTCACGCCAACGCGCTAGCGTCTGGATTGCGGAGGCTTCAGCGCCGCTTTCGCACGGGCGATGATTTTCCGGTAATTCGCGGCCCCCGCGCGCGCAAAAGCAGTGGCAAACACACCTGCCTCCAACCGCTGCGCGAGGTTCGCTGGTTTCTCACCAACGCGTCGGCAATCCCCTTGCTCACTGGACTTTGCCGGACTTTGCGAGCAAAATTGGCCTTATGGCAGACGAACCATCGCAACGCATCGAAAAGTTGGAAACGAATCTAGCTCACCTTGAATATCAGGTGGAGCAACTTAACGGCGTCGTGATCGAACAAGGCCGGCTGCTGGATCGCCTAAAAAAGGAAGTTCAGCGGCAATCCACCGCCATGCAAACCATGGAATTGGAACGTATCAAGGGCAACGTGCAAAAGCCGCCGCATTATCAGTGAAGCCGCCGCTCCTCAGCCGTCGAAAGTTCATTGCCGCTGCATTGCTGGCTGTTCCGGCAGCGATGGGCGTGGACATGAAATGGTTGGAGCCAACCTGGCTCAAAACCCGCCATTTGCGCTTAGCCAAAGGTCGCCCAGAGCACACTTTCGTTCACTTTACTGACCTCCATCACAAAGGCGACTCAGACTACTTAAAATCTGTCGTCCAGCACGTCAATTCCCTTGCCCCGGATTTTGTTTGTTTCACTGGGGATGTCGTCGAGGAGCAGAACTTCTTACCCGAAGCTCTTGAAATATTGTCTGGCATAAAATCTCCCCTGTTCGGCGTGCCGGGCAACCATGACTACTGGAGCAGAGTGTCCTTTGCGCCTATTCACAAGTGTTTTGAGTCCACGGGCGGTGCATGGCTGATCGATGAACAACGAGAAGTGGCCGGTAGCAGAATTAATCTCGTCGGCATCACCTGCAAGCATGCCGACCAAGCGGTGATTCCGCTCGATCCTTCCCGGATCAATATTCTACTTATGCACTATCCGGCCTGGGTCAAGCGGCTGGCGGTGCAAAAATTTGACCTGATGCTCGCTGGACATTCACATGGCGGCCAGGTACGAATTCCTTTCTATGGCCCGCTGGTTGTGCCCTTCGGCGTGGAGGGATACGACCTGGGGCTCTTTAGAACTGCTAGCGGCCCGCTTTATGTGAATCCAGGCATTGGTTACATTTACAATTACAATTTTCGTTTCAATTGCCGACCGGAAATCACCGTGATTGAGATTTAAGCTGACGGCTTGTATTTTGCCCCCATGTCCGCGCCGCCAAATCTTTCCGTTGCCGCGCAGCCCACTCGCGACGCTGCCCCGGTTCCATTCCTGCGGGCTCCCGTGACCGAACTCTGGGGCGTCGGCGAGGAACGGGCCAAACTCCTGACGCGCCTGAAAATCTTAACCGTGGAAGATTTGTTGCTTCACAAGCCGCGCCGTTATGAGGACCGCCGCCGGTTCCTCCCCATCCACGATTTGCAGCTCAAGGAGGCGGCCACGGTGCGCGGAAGAATCATCGCTGCCGGCATCAAACGATTCAGAAAAGGCGCTCGGGCCATGTTCGAATGCGTGTTTGACGACGGCACGGCCCATCTGCATTGCCGTTGGTGGCAGGCTCAACCTTGGATGCCGGACTGGTACGAGGTCGGCCGCGAGTTCCTGGTGTTCGGCAAGCCGGAAGCCCTCAAGCCACGCACAATTGATCATCCCGAAACGGAACTAGTGGAGCCGGGCGAAGATGAATTCATCCACGTCAACCGCATTGTGCCGGTACATCCGCTGACCGAAGGCCTCACGGCGCGCGTCCTGCGCTCGCTGGTTTGGCGGGCGCTGGAACAGCTTTTATTGCCCTCCGCTGACGGGGCCGCCCGCTTCCCCGAGTGGCAGGTGGCGGACGCGAAATTGCACGCGCTGCCCCCGGGCGAGGCGCCTTGGCCGAATCGCGCCAAGGCCATCCGCATGATCCATTTTCCCGAAGAACTTCCGGATGTGGAATTGGCCCGGCAACGGCTGGCGCTGGACGAATTCGTAGATTTGCAAATGCAAATTCAGCTCCGCCGCCGGAAGTTCGAAGCCAGCGCCAAAGCCCTGCCGTGCGGGGGTAATAATCGTTTGATGAAGCCATTTTTAGCCGGCTTGGGTTTCAAATTGACGGACGCGCAGACCCGGGTCTTGCGCGAAATCCGCGCCGACCAAACCGGTGCACACCCTATGCGGCGCCTGCTTCAGGGCGACGTCGGCTCCGGCAAAACTGCCGTGGCGGCTTGCGCAGCATTGATGACCTTGGAGAGTGGGTTCAATGCGGCATTGATGGCGCCAACGGAAATTCTGGCCGAGCAGCATTTCCGGAATTTTTCGAAGTGGTTCGAGTCGCTGGGCATCCGCGTGGAAATCCAGACGGCCAGTCGAAAAACAGGCATCGCCCAACCTTCGCCGCCTAATGGCCTAGGGGGTGATCCAGGCCCCTCGTCCAGCCCGCAGCCGGCCTCACTTTTCATCGGCACCCATGCGCTGCTGACGCCAAGTTTCGACTTACCCAAGCTAGGCTTGGTGATCATCGACGAGCAACACAAGTTCGGCGTCGCACAGCGCGAGACCTTGCTGCGCAAGGGCCATTATCCACATTTGCTGGTGATGACGGCCACGCCCATTCCGCGCACGCTGGGGCTCACCCTGTATGGCGACCTCGACTTATCGCTGATGGATGAATTACCGAAGGGACGCGGGACGATCCGGACCTATGTGCGCACCGCGGAAAAGCTATCCAAGGTTTTTGACTTCATCCGGGAAAAGCTATCGCAAGGCCGGCAAGCTTATGTGGTTTATCCGCGCGTGGAGGCCGCCGACACCGATACGGATATCAAAGCGGTGACCCGCGAATTCGAAAATGTTCAGAAAGCCTTGTCCCCCTTCAAGGCCGGAGTGCTGCACGGCCGGGTGAAACCGGCTGACAAAGAGCGGGTCATGAATGAGTTCCGGACCAACCAACTCCAGGTCCTCGTGGCCACCTCGCTGATTGAAGTGGGTGTGGATGTGCCCAATGCGAGCGTGATGCTCATTGAGAACGCGGAACACTTCGGCCTGGCCCAACTGCACCAATTGCGGGGCCGTATCGGCCGTGGCGCACATGAGGCCTATTGCATTCTAGTCTCGAACGCGCAAAGCGCGGAGGCCCAATTCCGACTGAGGCTGCTGGAGCAAACAAACGATGGTTTCAAGGTGGCGGAGGCGGACCTTAAGTTGCGCGGCCCGGGCGAACTGCTCGGCCAGCAGCAAAGCGGCGCCATGATGCTGCGTTTTGGCGACCTGACAAAAGATTTGAGACTGATCCAGCAGGCAAAAGCACTGGCTGCACGGATCGTCATTCGCCAATGATCGTCATAAAGTCAGGTACCGCAGCACCTGCACTTCCCGCTTGAAGATCAACTGGATTGAATTCTGGTTGAAGTTCCAGTTCACCGGGCAACGGCCGTTGTCGTCATAATCCCAAAGCACCCGTCCATCCGAGGGCCGGAGCCGGAGGATGCGCGTGAAAGCAGGCCTTTGTAGAGACGCAATCATGTCGTTATTCACGTCTTGATCCGTCGGATTCGGGTCATAGCACTCCATCACATAAATAAACTTCCCCGAAACGTAGGAGGCAAAACCGCCGGGCTTGACGCTCCACAACAGCTTGCCCGTATTCGGATCAATCTTGGTGACGACGGCCTCGGTCTTTCTGGAAATATCGATTTGGCGTGAATATTTAATGTCGTCTGGATTACCGGTGGTCGTGTTGACGTACAAAGAATCCTGATCGCCGAAAAACAGCCCAATTACGCCGACCGAGGGCAGGCGCCACCGGGCGTTGCCCGAATTCAAATCAAAGGCGGTCAATACCGCTTGATCAAAAACGTACAGCGTATTGCCGCGCTCAACACAAGGCCCCTCGCCATAGGGCGAAGCCTCGCGGGCAACGGCTCCCATCGCCGCGTCGCCACCAGGAATCGGGTAAGTCAGGGATGCCTGCCACAACTTTTTGTTGGATTTATCCAGCACCACCAGGCCTTTACCAGCCGCCACGACATTGACCGATTTTAAAACCAACAGCTGCGGCGGCCCAGACACTTCGCCGGTCCAATCCGTCGTTCCCGCGGCATCCGGCAGATGCACGGTCACTTGGTACCGGCTTTCGTCTTCGCTTACGGTATCAGCGCCCGAACCTCGCTGCATGTCGTTCAAGGTTTCGTTGACAATTTCCGTCGTTTTAGCGCCGTTGATGTCGCCATCCAAGGCGGATTTTTTTGGTGCGGCCTTCATGGCGGAGCGGGTAATGATGCGCTGTTCCAACAAGCGATAGGAAAGCTGCACGAATCCGGTGGGCCCGGACGCCAGCCGAAACAGTTCGGCGTGGTCGGGCAGCGTCGCGGGCTGATTTCGGGGGCGCGGCGAATCGTCGCGGAGAGCCTGTTCGAGCTGCTGTTCGTGACGGGCATTACCCAACAAAGCCGGCAGCGCGAGGCGGCCTGGCAAATTTATGTTTTGCGCCTGCGCCTCAGCCCGCTTGGGGTCCATCGACCGGTCGTTTCCGCTGGTTCCGGGAAGCCCGCCGCCGGCGTCCGTCCGCGCCACGGCGACGGTCCTGGCCCCCGCCGGACCGACCTGCTCCACTCGCACATCACCATTGGCCAGGCTCACATGAGTGACCGATAAAAGGCCGACAACCTGCAGTTCATCACCGCTTTCCACCAACTCAACGTCGCTTTCGGGCAAGTCCACGACGCGGACCGCTTTGCCCGTATCCCAGTCGTAACGAGTCAGCTTGCCGGCTTGTGCCACCCATACATTCTGGCCGGATACGTGCAGGGCCAACGCTGATTGCAATGCCTGTTTGACCGAGCGCACAATGTCCTCCTGGCTGTGGTGGTCGTGCATGCCCGTGCCTTCGTTCGCCTTCGCCTCTTCCTCGTCCGCCACCTTGACGTCCTGGTTTACCTGCGCTTGGCTGATCAATTCCTGCGACCAGACGGTCTTTTTGTTCTTCAGATCATAGCGGGCCAGTGTGCCGCCGTGGAGAGCCACCAACTGCTCCTGGCCCACCAGTTCCGCGCGCCCGGCATAGCCGCGATCGGCGTCGTCAAAGCGAACGGAAAAATACGGATGCGGCACCGAGCCGATCCAAGCGTACCATATCCACACACCCAAAAACAGTACGACCAACACTCCGAGAAGACCGGCAACCAAACCGGTTTTCCGCCAGAATTGAGCCTCCACCACATCCTTGCGTCCGGCGTAAACCGGCACCTTCAAATGCTGCGCTTCGGCTTTGCCCTTGCACAACGGCGAACAAAAATAACCGAAGACCTCCATACACTTGTGGCAAATCGGTTTGTGGCAAACGGAGCACTCCCCGGTGGCGGGCTCGTGATGCTTGGCGCAGGTTAGAGGCGCATTGGCGGCCCCCTCCCCTGCCCCTGCTGCCGCCGGGGCGGCTACGGTAATTCTCATGCGGCCGGACGCGGAAACAGGCGGCACCGAGGAACTCGCCGCCACCGGCGCCGTGGGCCCGAATTCTTTACGGATCAGCTCATTGACAAAATCCGAAGAGTCCAGCCCGCAACTCGGGCAGATGAACTTTATGGGGTTCTGGAGCATTTCCGGCGTGGCCTCAAAGGCATACTTGGCGCCGCAGGAACATTGCAATTTCATGACGCGTGATCGGCTAGGGTTTGGGATTCAATAACACAATGCCCGGCGCCAGGGCGAGGGAAAAGCTCAATTGCGCCGGGCTAAACTGCACACTCCCATCACCCAGCAAAAAATTTCCCCCGAATTTATGGTGATTGTTCCCGGGCGGTTTGCCGTCCGGAGAAAACACCAGTTCCCCCACGTGCTTGGGCTCGGTGTTCACCTGCCGGTCGGACATCAGCGGATTTTCCGGCGCGTCAAGCCGGCGGCCCATGAAATAGGCGTAACTGATTTTTCGCGCGCGCAGCGATTCGCCCGATGGGATCGGCGCGTCGCGTCCGCCCGGGCAGATGAAGATGGAAGTATCCACGGTGTATTTGGGAACGAGTTCGTCCAGCACCGCCTCAGAGGTGCTGGCGTTCGTGTTGACGGGCAAGGAACCCCTGAAATCATTGGCGTAAATTTGCATGGCCAAATAAATCTTTTGCAGATTATCCGCGCACAGCTTTTGCTGCGAGCGCTGGTGGCTAGGCGAGGCAAAACCGTACAGCATCGCTGAAATGATTGCGATCAGCGCGACTGTGACGAGTAGCTCAATCAGCGAAAAACCGCTCGGGCGCTTAATCATAGTGCTATTTAGCCCAAACTTCGGCGCAAGACAATGGAAAGTCAATGCTGCCCAGCGGCTTGGAGGATGGACATCGAACTGCGATGCCAGCGACGAATGGCGAGGCGCGGGACCGTTGCCGTGCCCGCGAAGTTCCGAAACGCCTACGCTGCGTTTCGGAGACGGCCCAGCGGCCCGTCCCTACCTCCTAGTTGGCCGGCACTTGTTTCAATTCAAAAATGTGAACCTCCTCCGCCGGAACCAGGCCGAAAGCAAATGGCAATGGGCCGAAATAGGACGAATAGAACCCGGCGCCAACCGCCCCATGCCAGGTCGTCAACCCGACCGGTCCCGGAACGCTCACCATGTCGCGGCGAATGATCGCATTGGTTCCCGGCTCGGAAGTGCAGCAATTATGCACCGGCACGATCAGCCAATCGCCGGTCCGGGGGGAAAAGTTGTCGTACGTCACCGCTTGGGCGCCCAATTGGTCCATATAATATTGAAACCCCCAATGACCTTCGTACCAGACTGTCGCTTTCCCGTGACCGCACCGGGCCATCGCCTCTTCTGCACTCAGGCGAACCGACACTGCCAGTCGATAATCACAAAAAGCCACGAAGAGCGCGAAAAGCACACAGGCCGCCAGGCAGTATTCCGACGCGTTGGGGCGATGCCGTTCGGAGCGGCCCCAGCGGCGCGCGAGCAAAATGGCCACCGCCGGCACCATGGGCAGAACCGTCCGGCCATTGATGGTCCAGTTTCCAAAGGCGGTAAACAAAAACGTGCCTGTGACCCACAGCGCCAGCAGCCAGGCCTCCGGATCGCGCGGGCGATTCCAGACCTCCGCTGCCAGGAAAACCGTTAATACGCCGCCAAAAATCCAAAGGATGCATTGGCTGACCACGAGCCACCGGCCAACGCCTTCCAGAATGGGATAATGGTGCAACACCGTGGTCCCGCAGCCGATTCCGCCAATCAAGGCGGCCGCGCCGAAAACCGCGGCCAGGACCGAACCGCGCCACAAACAGGGCGCCAGAAAAATCACGTTAGCAATTCCGCCGCCCACAAATACCAAGGCAATCAGGCAGGCGGCCGATTTGGAAAAACCAAAGCTGGCATGGGATGCGCTGGAGAATCCCGCAGCTTCGGTGAGCAAAGCGTGCCCGTACCAATACCGCGTCAGCCATTGATAGGCCCCCAGTACCAGCAGCGGGATCAACAAGGCGCCGACCCAACCGCCCAACTTCCGCTTCTCCGCCACGCCATAGGCAGCCAGCAACGGGACCAGGGCCACGCCGAAATACTTCGTAAGAATCGCCAGCGCCACCAATATCCCGGCCGCGGCGAGCTTGGCCGGCTGCTGGTTTTTAAGTGCTTCCAGCCAGAGCACTACAGACCAAACCCAAAACGCCAGCAGCAGCACATCGCACATTACGGTGCTGG
>Ga0182030_10016357_pt1 | contig 14454 bp, 10 predicted proteins | sample 812S3MmetaG_FD_121299 | JGI IMG/M metagenome (GOLD analysis project Ga0182030, IMG submission 121299) | Permafrost microbial communities from Stordalen Mire, Sweden - 812S3M metaG (Illumina Assembly) | ecosystem: Environmental > Terrestrial > Soil > Wetlands > Permafrost | place: Sweden... | reverse complement strand
GCCCTCGCGATACGGGATGAACCCGGACGATCTCCGAAAGGCTGATGCGATCGAAATTGTGATCGGCCAGGGAGCGAAGCCCGGTGGTGGAGGCATGCTGCTCGGGCAGAAGATTTCCGACCGCGTGGCTAAAATGCGTTCGCTGCCGATGGGAATAGATCAGCGCTCCGCTTGTCGGCATCCGGACTGGACCGGTGCCGATGATCTGGAGATCAAGATTCTCGAATTGCGGGAGCTTACCGCCTGGGAGAAGCCCATCTATCTGAAGATCGGCGCCAGTCGTCCGTATTTTGACGTTGCTCTTGCCGTCAAGGCCGGAGCCGATGTCGTGGTGCTCGATGGCATGCAGGGCGGCACCGCCGCCACTCAGGATGTGTTCATCGAACATGTCGGCATTCCCATCCTGGCGGCGATCAGAAATGCAGTCCAGGCGCTCCAGGACCTCGGAATGCATCGCAAGGTGCAACTGATTGTTTCCGGCGGCATCCGGAACGGTGCCGATGTCGCAAAGGCTCTTGCTCTCGGCGCCGACGCCGTCGCGGTCGGTACCGCGGCGTTGATTGCGCTCGGTGACAACGATCCGCACTATGAAGACGAATACCAGGCGCTTGGCTCAACAGCGGGTTGTTACGATGACTGGCATGAGGGCAGGGACCCGGCGGGTATCACAACCCAGGACCCTGTGCTTGCAGCGCGGCTCGATCCGGTGCTCGCGGGGCGAAGGCTCGCGAACTATCTCAAGGTCCTCACGCTCGAGGCGCAGACGATTGCACGGGCGTGCGGCAAGAGTCACCTGCACAATCTTGAACCGGAAGATCTGGTTGCCCTCACGATAGAGGCAGCGGCAATGGCGCGGCTTCCGCTCGCCGGGACATCGTGGATTCCGGGGCAGTGAGCTAGACCCAACGTCCATAAAGAAGACGCCAGGCCGTATTGGTTCGGCCAGGTTGAAGTCGAATGCCAAGTCACTTCAAAGGGTGAGTATGCAAGATATCAGGCTAGCACGGTGGCGGCCATGCGCGTATCGCCCAAAGCGCCGTGACGTCGGCTTCGTCGGCATCCATCCAAACGTCATTCGCGGCGTGGGATCGCGTTGCGGCATAACTGTAGGGGTGTATTGATGTGCTGCCGCCAGTGGCGGCGATGGATGTTTCGCCAGCAGACTTTTACTTGTGAGCATTTGACGAATAGTTGGGACCGTGCTTCGCAACGCGGTCCAGTCGCCGGCCGGCTCCGTGCTGGCCTACCAGCCGTTTGCGGATTTTCGGCCGATGGCCCTGTGCGAAGGTGTCTCGCCGAGCAACAGTCCTTCTGACATCGCTGTTGCCGCGAGTTGGGCTCTCGACGAGCAACCCATCTTGGCGAGGATATGCTCGATGTGAGTTGATACTGTGCGCGGCGATACGAACAGCTGCCGGGCGATCTGCGGATTTGATGCGCCGCTCGCAACCAGGTGCAGCACCTGGATTTCACGCAGTGACAGATCATGGGGCCAGGGCGACAATTCTTCGGTGACCAGAACCAAGTCGCCCCGGCAGGGTACGATCGCAACGCGATGACAGCGGCCGGTTTCGTCGGGCCAAATAAAGCGTCGTGGTGTCCCGGGACCGAGCTTTTCCAGTAACAGACGGCGCAATGCGCCGCCCTCACCCAGGTGTGGACCCGGTGCGCGGTTCGGCAGCTGAAATGCGGCGCCGGTCGATGACGCCACGAGAGCGAAAGCAGTGGGCGCCAACGCGTCCGCGAGAAGCCGCGGTGCGCGCAGCAAGTCGCATACCTCCGCCAGGATCGGACGAAACCGTTCGGTGATTTCTCTCCGCTCGTCGGTTGCCTCCGCCGGCGAGGTCCAACTCATATGGTACGCTCCGACGTAACGACCGTCCGGAAGTCGCAGACACATGGTTGCCCCCTCGTGGTAGCCCGAGGGAATCAGAAACTCCTGGCCCAGGATCGTTTCCGGGATCGCTAGCTCCCAATCGCGCTCGTAGTCACGCCACCGCAGCGAGCGCGGGTCATGCCGGTGGGCGAGCGAGAACGCCGGGCCACACCTCACATAGTCGTCGTTAACATGAGACAGCACCCGATCGGTGTAACCATCAGTGGATATTGACTGATGATGGTGAGTCTCCGACATCGGGTCCCACGCGCTCAAGGAAAACGCTGAGCAGCGCACTAGATCGCGGAGCAGACGAGTTACCTCTGATGCCCTGTCGATCAGTTGCGAGCCCGGATCGGATGATGCCGCGCTCCAGGGGACGATCGCCGAAGAAAAGGATAGTGCTTTCACTGCTTGCCCCGTGAGATGTTATTCCGGGAAAGAGCCAGTCGGAAAAATTAATGCACCATGGTAGTTTCTTTTTAGGTGACTGTCGCGCCGACGTTATGGGCTCCGCAGCCCCGAAACTGCTGTTTTTTTGATCAAATAGAGCCGCTCAAGCTTTCCGCGGATGGCTATAGAGCCGCGCCCTGACAGTTAAAAAAGGGAAGGCCCGGGGCCCCAACCAAGGCGAGCGACTTTTTCTGGAAGTGCAACCGATCAGGCTGCTTCGCTGCAACATCTATTTTCACCGACCCCGTGACGTTTGTGATTGTGAGCGGCTGCGATTGGCAACGCCTGAAGAGTTGACGCTGACGCGTTGGCCGTCACACCCAAAATCGTCGGGACATCTAACGCCAAGACGCGTTGCGTGCTTGGCCGCATCAAATCGGTCAACTGACGTATTGCTGCAAAACGGTGTGTGACGGAAGTTTGACACGCGCCATCCGGCTGATTGCGCGGCGGCCAAGTTCATAAAGACAAGGCTCTCGCAGTGTCTCTGCAACCATGTGGCCATGCCGGGAGGCACCAAATTTTCCAGTTGGTGGGCGCGGCCGCACCCGTGGCCGTCCGAACGCAAGCGCAGGAGCGGGTTCAAATGACTACGAAGGTGACCAGACGAACAGTGACGGCGGCCCTCGGTGCGGCGGTGGCCATGCCGTGGATCGCGCGGCGAGGATTTGCCGCATCAAAGCCTATCTTGATTGGCGTGCCAGCGACTTCGACGGCAGCGATCGGCGCTGCGGACCACGGCGATTATGTCAATGGTTCGACAATGGCGTTGGACGAAATAAATAAGTCGGGCGGGGTACTTGGTCGCGAACTGAAGCAGTTGGTCATCGACTTTGACCCGCTGTCTCCGGAGAGCAGCAAACAGGCGATTGCACAGTGTATCGACGCCCAGGTCGATGCGATTGCGAACCCCTATATGTTGCCGCCGCTCCCGGCAATGGACGCGTCATCGCAATACAAGTGTCCCTTCCTCCATGGTTCTGCGAACCGAGTGTCGACAGAGGCGGTTAAAGCAAATCCCGAAAAATATGGGCATGTCTTCCAGCCTGTCTCGTCGGAAGTGGATTACGGTTGGACTTTCCCGTTGTGGCTAGAGCATGCGGAGCAACAAGGTGGTTGGAAGCCCAAGAACCGCAAGATCCATATCGTCCAAGAGCAAATCGCATATTGTCAGACCATCTCGAAATGCGCTCAGGAGGCGATCAAAAAAAGCGGTAAGTTCGAAGTGGCTCGCATCACAAATATCCAATACCCGGTGCAGGACTGGGCGAATGTCATTCGCGAGCTCAAAGAGACAGACGCGGGGACGATCCTAATTGATCATTGGGTGGCTGCAGAACTAGCCGCCTTCGCCAAGCAGTTTGTCGCTGATCCGGTGCCAAACTCACTCGTTTATTTGCAATACGGCCCATCACAGCCTGAATTCCTGACGCTGGCGGGAGCTGCCGCGAATGGCTTTTGCTGGAGTACCGTCACGGGCGTTTATGGCGACGAAAGGGGGCACGATTTTCGAACAAAGTACAAAAAGCGTTTCCCTGGCGTTATGGGTCTGGCTTACACGGGCATCTCTTATGATGTTGCCTTCATGCTCAAGGGAGCTTGGGAAGGCGTTGGCGATCCCCGGAAGTTTAAGGAAGTCATTAGCTGGCTCCGCTCCAATTCGATGCGAGGCGTTTGCGGCTACTACGACATGAATAATCCCTATCAGGAAGCCCGACACTTCCCTGACAACGGCTTTGATAACCTACAGGCCAAAGAAATTGAAAAGGGGCAATCTCAATTCTACTGCCAGGTCCAGGATAAGGAGCACAAGATCATCTATCCGAGCCAAATTTCGGAAGCCAAGATCAAGCCTGCTCCGTGGTGGACCTGATGTTGACGTCGCGAGATATGGCGGTGGAAGGGTCGGCGCGGGGAGGGTCGTCTCCCCCGCTATTCTCTTGCAGCGGCATATCTCTCGACCTTGGCGGGAGGGAAATCCTTCGCGACATTGATCTTCATGTTCAACCGGGCGAGGTTCTGGGCATCATAGGCCCCAACGGGGCGGGCAAGACGAGTCTCTTCGAGGTGCTTTCGGGACGAATGCAGCCGAAGACCGGGGAGGTGACCTTCAAGGGACGGGATGTGACCCCGCTGCCGCTTTACGAGCGCGCAAGACTGGGTATTGCCCGTACCTTTCAGACGCCGGTCGTGCCCGATGAGTTGACTGTCGGCGAAACATTCAAGGCCGCGCGCCAGGCCTATACTCCCTATTGCACGAAGTTCGACGCCGAATACGGCGCCGAACTGGTAGGCCTGAAGGTCGACGACGACGAGCCCGCGGTGCGGTTGGAAACACTTAACCGCCGCAAACTTCTTTTGGCCTGCCTGCTGATGCGGAAGCCACCGTTGTTGCTGATGGACGAGCCGGCGGCGGGCCTGATCAATTCCGAGGTGGATGAGATCGATTTCTTGCTTCGGTTGCTGTCAAAAGAAATGAACATTGCAATCGTCATTGTTGAACACCGTATCGAACTTCTGGGAACGATCACGGATCGCGTGATGGTCATGGACGCCGGCGAAGTCATCTCCCAGGGCCTCATCGGGGACGTCCTCGCCGATCCGAAAGTCCACGCCGCATATTTCGAAGACGTGAGCGAGTGAGGCTGGGCAATGAACCACATGGCGCAAGTCTTGACTGACGGGCCCCCTTTGACAAGCATCAAGCGCGAGGTTTTGAACGTCTCGGGTCTATCGGCTGGCTACGGCCCGATGCGGGTGATTCATGATCTCGATCTCGTGGTGAATGCCGGTGAGCGCGTGGGCATCGTCGGCCTCAACGGTCACGGCAAATCGACGCTGTTCTATGGCATCGCCGGGCTCACTGGCTGGCAGCGCGGCTCGATTAAATTGAACGGCATCGAGGTTGGGCGTACGCGCAGCCAGGGCCCGGGACGATACACCCACGAGATCGTGCGCGCAGGGTTGGCGCTTATCCCGCAGGGGGACGAGATATTCCACGGACTAACCGTGGAGGAACACCTCGATTCCGGCGCCTTCACGCCACGCGCCTGGCGCGAGCGGGCGCAACGAAAGCAGCGAATCCTGAAGATATTTCCGCCGTTAGTGAAATTAATGAATGTTCCGGTCGGTCGTTTGTCGGGCGGCGAACGGCGGATGGTCTCGATCGGCCGAGGTCTCATGGCTGATGCTTCTTTATTTCTCGTTGACGAGCCATCGCTCGGCCTCGCCCCGAAGATCGGAAAAAGTGTGATCGAAGCGCTGATGAGTGTCGAACTCGGCGAGTCAGCGATGGTCATTGCCGAGCAGAACGTTGCGCTGCTCGAGGGACGAGTCGATCGCATTCTCGGAATGCACGCCGGCCAGTTGAAGGGTGAGGCCTCGGCGGCGGCGCTGGCAATTCACGACTACGGCAGGGGATGAAGAGATGGACATTTGGTTTGTCGTCAGCAATGCCATTGTACTTGCCTGCATCTACGGGACGCTGGCGATCGGCGTTTCGATTACGTGGTCCAGCCTCGGCCTGCTCAATCTGTCTTACGGATTTATCTTCGCTTTCGCCGGCTACGGCGCTTGGGTGGTCTCGCAGCAGGTTTCGGACTGGGGACCGGTGCTTCTCCTCACCGGTATCCTCACGGGCGCGTTCGGCGGCGTCCTAGTCTGCGCGCTCGCTTTCATCCCGATCCACGACAAGCCCAATTTCACGATTCGGGGGTTGATCGGGACACTTGCGATCAACCTCCTCGGCACGCAGGTCCTGCTTTGGTGTTTCGGACCGCGCGCAAAGACGCTGCCCGAGATTTTCGGCGACTGGAAGATTTCGACGTCGGGTATGGTCTTGACCGCGGACAAGGTCGGCAATGTCCTGACATCCATCTTGATGCTGGTAGTCGTGTTGCGATGGATGCAGTCGAGCCGGCGCGGACTTGAGATCCGCGCCATGATGATGAATCCTCATGCGGCCGCCATCGTCGGCATCGGCGTGCGGCGAACCTCTTTTTACGTCATGGCCATCACCGGCGGCTTGGCCGGTCTCGCCGCCGTCCTGCTGTCGCAAACCTACTACATCTCGCCGTTCGGCGGACTAATGCCCATGATCAAGGGCGTCAGCATTGCGCTCTGCGGGGGACTCGGCAGCGTGCGCGGTGCCGTGATCGCCGCAATCGTGCTTGGCTTCAATGAATCGCTCACCACCGTCGCGATTGGCGGCCAGTACGTTCTTATCACCCAGTTTGTCTTCATCATCGCCATACTGCTGATCCGGCCGCGTGGCATCGCGGGGATTCTCGACAAGGCGAGGGAGGCGTAACCGGATATGAGCGACGTGAACACGATTCTCAAGTGGCGCAATCCTCTATTCCTCTGGGGCGCGAAAGGAGCGGTCGAGGAACTTCCGACCATTCCCTTCCGCAGCCATCAGGAGATTTGGCGCGAGACGCGCGAATCGAAGGCAAAGCTCTTTTCGGTCGGTCGGTTGCGCTATTACTACAAATGGCCCGGTCATGGCAGTATGACCTGGAATCGGCTGCGCTACTGGCCGACGCGCCGCCGCGTGTTGCGCCTCCGCGGCGAGTATAATCCGAAAACCCTTCAACGCGAAAAAACCATCGTCGACAAGCGGCCGATCTGGTGGCTGTTGGGGTTGCTTGTCCTGGCTTTGGGTCCGGTGTGCACTCCGTTCGGCATACAAAACACGTTGCTGACTGCGGCGTCGACCTTCGCTCTCTACGCGTCGATCAGCCTGTGTTGGATGTTGATTATCGGCACGGCGGGCATTTATAGTTTGGCTTCATATGCGGTGGTCGGTACAGCCGCGTTTTGCACGGCATCCCTGTCGATCAAGTTTGGGGTGCCGTGGTGGCTGCTGCCGCCGATCGGGGCTCTCGTCGGACTGGTGTTCGGCGGAATCATCGCACTCCCGGCGTCCCGACTCGACGGCTTTTACTACGCACTGCTGACTCTCGGTCTCAATGAACTGTGCCGGGTGTACTTCACTACCTCGCCGGTCTTCGGCGCCGCCAACGGAGGCCTGTTTGGCGCCGCCACCTTCATTCCGGATGTGGCTTCGCAGCTCGTTCGGCTCCTGACCGGCTATTACGCCTGCTTCGCATTGTTGCTATTGGCGCTTCTGTTTTACAGGCAGGTCAACGGTCGGCGCCTGGGACGAATACTGCGGATGGCGCCGGAGAAACGCGAAGCGTTTGCCGAGGCGATCGGCGTGAATTACCGCCAGGCTCGCGTCCGGGTGTTCATTCTCTCATCGATCGCGTTAGGGTTCATCGGTGGGTTTTATACCGCCAATTTTGGCGGTGTCGCATTTTCAATATTCAACTTCGACACGGTTCTGCTCGGTCTGGGCATGCTGGTAATTGGTGGTATCGGTAGAGCCGAAGGTGCGGTCGTTGGTACGTTCATCGTCGTCTTGTTCGACAAGTTTTTTATTACTCTCGGTCCAATCCGCTTGATTCTGATCGGGATCATCATGTTGTCGGCAGCTCTGTATCTGCGCGACGGATTGTTCGGGATCAAGGCGCAGTTCCGCAACTGGCGAGACAAGAAAAAGAGCGAACGCCGTTCTACTCGAGCGGAAAAGGGTGGCGAGATGCTACCCGAGGAAGCGACCGAAACGCGCGATAAGGACGAGGTCTACCGGCGGCGCTTCGACAAGATGCAGCGTGATTACTTCAAGACGATCGTGACACCGGAACTGGTCGAGGAGCATCGGCGAGCTCCGCAAGGCCAACATAGTGAGGTGCTGGAGCGCTTGCTCATTTACTTCCGTGGGCAGCCTCAGGTCGATAAATATGCGATTACCGCGGTCGAGGCCTTCAAAGCGTATCGGATCGTCGGGTTGTCCGGTCATCGCGGTGTCCCGCCCCGCGTGGTCGAAGACAAGATCTATACGTCACCCGAAGAAGCCTACCACGGCGTATTCCTGCGTCGCGTGCAGGACCTGCTTGAGTCTTGAACGATCCGGGGGGCGCAGCTTGGCACTCAAGCGCGCGCTTTCGGGAAACGATTTGAATATCGGGGTTAGCAGATGGCACAAGTCAAACTCTTCGGCTACACCGACAAGATATCGGTAAAACCGGGGGACACCGTCCAGTTTCACGTCAACGCCGACGGCACCGACGTCGCTGAGGCACAACTGGTGCGCTTGATTCATGGCGACCAACATCCGTCAGGCCCGGGATTCATCGAGGAAGAGATCGAATGCGCTATCAACGGCACCTGGCCGGTGGAAAAACAATACACGCAGGTGGGATCATTCCTCGAGGTGGCCGACCCCCAGCGTGAACTGGCGCTGGAGGGCAGCCTCACCCTGTGTGCCTTTATACACCCGATCTGGCCGGACGTCGGGCATCGACAGTGCTTGATCGGCCGCTGGGACAACGACAAGAGCTATGGCTATGGCCTCGGCATCAACAAGGGAGGTTTCCTGGAGTTCTGGGTCGGCCAAGGTGACGAAGTCGACTATCTCCAGACAGAGGCGCCGCTAATGGCTCACATGTGGTATTTCGTGGCCGCCACGCTCGATGCAAAGACCGATCGCGCGACGATATATCAAGAGGGTGTTGGCAATCGCTACAACAGCTTGTTGGGCAAGGTTGCTCCCGTCGACTACCGTTCGCACGTCTCGGAGACCTTTCGGTTCCGGCAGAAGAATCTGCCGGAGACGCCGTTCTTGATAGCGGGCTCGCGCGACTGGCACGAAAAGCGCGGCCACTTCGTCTCGCAATTGTATTGCGGCAAGATCGATCGATGCGGGGTGTTCAATCGTGCATTGAAACGTGAGAAGCTCGACGAAATCAGGAATGGCCAGGCGCCAACATCTCACGGTCTGGTCGCCTATTGGGACACCACTAGCGGATACACCGACACGGGTATCGGCGACACCGTCACGGATACCGGGCCCTTTCACTTGCACGCCGAGGGCTACAATCGGCCGGTTCGGGCGCAGACCGGCTGGAACTGGGGCGGCCGCAACGATTGCTTCCGGCTGGCGCCCCACGAATATGGTGGAATTGAATTTCACGCCGACGCCTTGATCGACTGCAATTGGAAGGTGACGAAATCACTGAAATTGCCGGACACGCTCCGAAGCGGAGCGTACGCCATGCGCTTGCGTGCCGGTGACGGCAGGGGCCTGGGAGAGGAATACATCCCCTTCTTTGTTCGGCCCAAGGTGCCGACCGGGCGTATCGCTTTCCTTATCCCCACCGCGAGCTATCTCGCCTACGCGAACGAGCACCTCAGCTTCGATGCGCCGATCGTTCAGGGCATGTCGGGCATGACGCCTATCCTGTCCGAAATTGATATCGAAATGTACAAGAACCCTGACTTCGGACATGGCTGCTACGATTCCTGGGCCGACGGTCAGGGCGTCTGCTATAGCTCCTATCGTCGTCCGGTTGTGAATATGCGGCCGAAATACCGCATTTCCAGCATGGATATAACCTGGCAATTCCCGGCCGACCTGTCGGTCATCGCCTGGCTCGAGCATCAGAAATACGACTACGATGTCCTGACCGACGAGGACCTCGACCGCGAGGGAGCCGCAGCACTGGCGCCGTACAAGTGCGTGATCAGCGGCACCCACCCCGAATATTATTCCGAGCGGATGTTGGACGGGACCGAGGATTACATCGCCGGGGGCGGCCGCTACATTTACCTCGGCGCTAACGGTTATTATTGCAACGTGGCTTTCCGCGACGACGAACCCTGGGTGATGGAATGCCGCAAGTTCGGCGAGGGGTGGAAAGCATGGGAAGCGCGCCCCGGCGAACACTATATGGCGACGACGGGACAAAAAGGTGCTGCGTGGAAATCCCTCGGCCGACCGCCGCAGAAGGTTATGGGCGTCGGATTCATTTCCGAAGGCTTCGGAGAGAGCCAGTTTTATCGCCGCATGCCTGACGGCCATGATCCGGCAATGTCCTGGGTCACTGAAGGAATCGAAGACGAGATCATCGGCGACTTCGGCTTGGCCTATGGTGGAGCGGCCGGCGTGGAAATCGATCGTTATGACCTGACGCTGGGAACTCCTCCGCATACCAAATTGATCGCCTGCTCCGGCGGCCACACCGACAACTACATCGTGAACTCGCAGGTGCTGCGCCATCATTATCAAGGCGTCACCGGCTCATACGACTATCGGGCGCGCGCCGACATGACCTATTTCACGGCGCCGAACAATGGCGCGGTTTTTTCGACCGGCTCGATCGCATTCGGGCAGGCACTGCCGGCGAGGAATTTCGACAATAATGTCTCGCGTATCCTGGCGAACGTCGTGAATGCCTTCATCAAGCCGGGACCTTTGCCGGAGCCGGCATCGACAAGCGAGCGAGCAGCGGAAGTTGAAAGCTTTGACCTGGCCTTGGGGCGATGATCGCGCGGATGGCGTTGAGCCCAAGGTTCGGTCGTTGGCACGCGAGAGGGGCTCCGCTCTTTGCAGGCTGAGAAAGGAGACAAAATGCTACCCGAGGAAGCGATCGAAACGCGCGATCAGGACGAGGTCTACCGGCAGCGCTTCGAGGAGATGCAACGTGACTATCTCAGGAGCCTCGTGACGCCGGAAGTCATCGAGGAGCATCGGCGATCTCCGCAGGGCCAACATAGCGAGGCGCTGGCGCGCTTGCTTATCTACTTCCGCAGGCGACCTCAGGTCGGCAAGTACGCGATTAAAGCGGTCGATGCGTTCAAGGATTATCGGATCGTCGCATTGTCCGGTCGTCGCGGTGTCCCGCCGCGGGCGGTCGAAGACAAGATCTACGTGTCACCGGCGGAGGCCTGCCATGGCGTATTCTTGCGCTGCGTCCAGGACCTGCTCGAGTCTTGAAACGATCCGCGGGCACGGTCTGACGCTGAAGCGCTCTCGGAAAACGATTTGAATATCGGGGTTAGCAGATGGCACAAGTCAAACTCTTTGGCTACACGGACAAGATCTCGGTTAAGCCGGGGGACACCGTCCAATTTCACGTCAATGCCGAGGGTACCGACGTGGCCGATGCAAAATTGGTGCGCTTGATTCATGGCGACCAGCATCCGTCTGGCCCGGGGTTCATCGAGGAAGAGATTGATTGCGACGCCAATGGCGCCTGGCAGGTAGAAAAGCAATACACGCAAGTGGGTTCGTTCCTGGAGGTAGCCGATCCCCAGCGCAAGTTGGCGCTGGACGGGAGCCTAACCGTGTTTGCCTTCATCCATCCCAACCGGCCGAAAGTCGGACGTCGCCAGTGCCTCATCGGCCGATGGGACGGCAGTCGAAATTATGGCTTCTGCCTCGGCATCAATCAGAGCGGTCGCCTGGAATTCCGGGTCGGCCAAGGCGACAAGGATGAAGTCGATGGCCTGCAATCGGATGAGCCGCTTCAGCCGCAGATGTGGTACTTTGTGGCGGCCAGCCTTGACGCCAAGACCGGCCGCGCGACCCTGTATCAAGAGGGCGTCGGTAATCGGTATAACAGCCTGTTGAGCAAAGTCGCTTCTCTTCAATGCAGTTCGCATGTCTCGAAGGTCTTTCGGTTCAGGCCGAAGCACCTGCCGGAGACACCGTTCTTGATGGCTGGCTCGCGGGACTGGAATGAGACGCGTGGCGAATTCATATCGCAAATGTTTTGCGGCAAGATTGATCGTCCCGGTTTGTTCGATCGACCGCTCAAGCGGGAAGAACTTGACCGGATCAAAGATGGTCGCTCACCTTCTCCCGATGGCATGGTCGCCCACTGGGACACTACTGCCGGATACACCGATGACGGTATCGGCGACGTCGTCACGGATGTCGGGCCGTTTCATCTGCACGCCGAGGGCTACAATCGGCCGGTTCGCGCGCAAACTGGCTGGAATTGGCAGGGCATCAATGATTGTTTCCGATTGGCGCCTGAGGAGTATGGTGGGGTTGAATTTCACTCAGACGCGTTGATTGACTGCAAGTGGAAGATCACGAAATCGTTGAAATTGCCGGACACGCTGCGCAGCGGAGTTTACGCCGTGCGCCTGCGCGCCGGCGCTGGCAACGGCTTGGGTGAGGAGCATGTTGTTTTCTTTGTTCGACCCAAGTCGCCAACAGGGCGTATCGCTTTCCTTGCCCCCACGGCGAGTTATCTCGCCTACGCCAACGAGCGTCTCAGCTTTGATGAGTCAATAATTCAGCCCGTCACAGGGATGACGCCTATCCTGTCCGAAATCGACGTCGAGCTGAATCAGAACGAAGAGTTTGGTCTTTCCGCTTGTGATCGTTGGGCGGACGGCAATGGCGTCTGTTACAGCTCCTATCATCGTCCGATCGTAAACATGCGGCCGAAATATCGCACGTCGAGTATGAACATAGCCTGGGGGTTGCCAGCTGACCTGTCGATCATCGCCTGGCTCGACAATCAGGAATACGATTACGATGTCCTGACCGATGAAGATCTGCACCGCGAGGGACGCGCTGCACTGGAACCTTATAAGTGCATTATCAGTGGTACTCACCCGGAATACTATTCCGAGTCGATGCTGGACGCGACCGAGGACTACATTGCCGGGGGTGGCCGCTACATTTATTTGGGCGCCAATGGCTTCCACTGGAGCGTGGCTTTCCGCGATGACGAGCCCTGGGTGATGGAATGCCGCAAGTTCGGTCCGGCATGGAAGACATGGGACGCACGTCCAGGCGAATACTACATGACGACGACGGGACAGAAGGGCGGAGCCTGGAGAGCTCAGGGTAGACCGGCCCAAAAGCTTGTAGGAGTTGGGTTCATCTCCGAAGGCTACGGAGAGAGCCGGTCTTATCGCCGCATGCCGGACAGTTATCACCGCACGGTTTCCTGGATTACCAAAGGAATTGAGGGAGAAATCATCGGTGACTTCGGCCTGGCCTACGACGGAGCAGCCGGCCTGGCGCTTGACCGATGTGACCTGACACTCGGGACTCCGCCGCATACCAAATTGATCGCCTCTTCCGGCGGCCACACGGACAATTACATCGTGAACCCCGAGGTCGTTCATTACCATTTCGAAGGTCTCGCCGGTTCATACGACCATCGGGTACGCGCCGACATCACCTATTTTACGGCGCCGAATAACGGGGCGGTTTTTTCGGCCGGGTCGATCGCGTTCGGGCAGGCGCTGCCGGCCAAGAACTTCAACAACAGTGTTTCGCGCGTTCTAGCCAATGTGGTGGATGCATTCGTCAAGCCGGGGGTATTGCCGGGGTCGTTGTGGGTAAACGAGGAAAAGCAATGGCGGTAGACAATCTTCCAGCTTTGCGCGCTTGATTGGGTTATAGATGTTCGTCTGCTGGAACAGAGCACCTATTGAGAAGGCGTTGAATTTTGAAAAAGATCAAACGCGCAGCCCACAAGCGCCGAGATGTCGAGAAAAAAGCTCGTGAGCCTCTCTCACCGCCGCCCGTGGCTGATACGGCCGTTGCAAAGCCTCCCATAGACGAAAGAGCGGGCGCCGCGATTCGACGCGGTCGGCTTGAGCGTAGCCTCACGTTGAATGATCTCGCGTCGGCCGCGAATATTTCAGTTCCGATGCTAAGCCGGTTCGAAAATGGTCAATCGACGGCAAGTCTCATTATGCTGGAGCGCATCTGCTCGGCCTTGGGAACCGATCTTTCGACGCTTTTCCGCGAGATCGAGCAGACCAGCGGTACGGCTCAGCTGATCAAGTCAACCGACCAAATGGAGGTTGTTCGCTCGGGCACCAAACATGGGCATACTTATCGTTTGCTCTCGTATCATCGAGGTCCCCGCAAGGCCTTCGAGCCTTTTCTTATCAAGATGGACAAGGACAGCGAAAGCTATCCACGGTTTCAGCATCCGGGTACAGAGTTCATCTACATGCTGAGCGGCCGAATGGAGTATCGCTTTGGCGACCGCACTTTTCGCATCGAACCTGGCGATGCTTTCACGTTCTCCGGGAATGTCCTTCACGGTCCAGAGAAGCTTTTAGACGACCACATCCAGTTCATCACCATTATCATATATACGGAATGATCTCGCGCTCGGCACGCTGGATCGACAGGGACGAAATACCGGCGCTGGCGAATAAGGTAGTTATGCTGGATCAAGCGCCGGCACGTCGCGCCCGGCGGTCGGCTGATGATCGATGAGTTCGTCGGGCCCGGCGAACCG
>Ga0182030_10016356_pt1 | contig 14455 bp, 10 predicted proteins | sample 812S3MmetaG_FD_121299 | JGI IMG/M metagenome (GOLD analysis project Ga0182030, IMG submission 121299) | Permafrost microbial communities from Stordalen Mire, Sweden - 812S3M metaG (Illumina Assembly) | ecosystem: Environmental > Terrestrial > Soil > Wetlands > Permafrost | place: Sweden... | reverse complement strand
CTCTGCGCTCCTCCATCCGACCAACTGCCATACACATTCTGAATCCCCGTCCCTGCCGATTGCGGACTGCTCGTCACCGCGATCGTATGACTCGATAACGGAGTCCATTGGAAGGCCTGCGGCACCGTGTACGTGGTCCCGTCCACGGCGAAGCTCAGTCCGGCAGGCGACGTCGTCACCGTGACCGGTACCGTACTGCTCGCGCCGTATGTGGCGACCAGGCTGTTCCCGGAATAGCTCACGTTGAACGGATAATTGACGTTCTGATAGGTCGCGTTAATCTGGCTGAACACACCGGAGATCGGAGCCCCCGAAATCAGGGTGAATGATTGGCCGGCCTGCGGTATTCCAGGAAGAACAAGGTTCAGGATCGCCCCGGGATTGATGGCTACCGAACCGTTTGCATAAAGAGTGGTATTTGCCGTCATGGTTACCCCCTGCGAGCCGCTGCCGAAGGTAATATTGCCGGTGGAGGTTATTAAGCCGCTTGCATCGAGCATTGAGCCGGCATTCAAAGCCAGGCTCTGATTGCCCCGCAGGAAATTATTCGCGGTGGGCGCCAGGGCGGCGTACGCGTTCAGGACTACGCTGCTGCTCATCCCAAAATTAGACGGCGCGCTGATCGCCACTCGGATGGCATTGAGAGTCGTAACGCCAGTGTAGGAACTGTTTCCCGAGAGGGTCATCGTGTCGTTATTTGGCACCTCGTTGACGGTATCGTTTACGTAGTTCCAGCTCGGAATAATCTGTCCGGTGATCGTCAGGCCGCCAGTGCCGCTGAAGGAGGCTCGAACATATGGGTAATAGTGGGACTGGTTCCAACCCGCATCGCTCCCCATGAAGATGCGACCTTCGACGCCGTTTGGAAATACAACCGGATTGGTAAAGTTCGGCGGCGACGTTAAAACCAGCAATGCGCCGCTCGTAATGACAAGCGTCCCGTTGCCGGTTATGTCGGCATTGGAGCTGGCGTATCCAAGGCCGTCCAACACCAACGAATTGATGGTGGTGGTAGCGCTCACGTTCTGCGGAGTGGTCAGCCGGACGTTCTCCGTTGTGTACGATCCCGAAACGATGACTCCATCCTGTTGGTTGTTGTTTTCGTTCGCCGTAACAAGAGCGCGAAGTGAATTATGAGCCGGATCGGAGTCGTATCCTACGAAGTTATAAAATGGCAGCGTGTCGTTTTTCGCGTAGACCATGTACGGGAATATACTTGTGTTGAAGTTGGCTGTACTGAGCCAGAAACCTGAGCTGCCGCCGATCAGACCGCTCAGGTTGGATACGGAAAAAACACTCTGGGAACCAGCTTTGTAAAGGCCAAGGTTATTGGCATAGAACATAACAGCCGCGCCCTGATCGGCGGTGACGCTTTGCGTATTCCATGTGACGCCGGTGTTGGTATTGTTACAATCCCGATACGCCCAGTCGATCGTTGTGAGCCCCGATCCGAAGTGTACGGTCCCGATATTACTCGTGGTTATGGGCGGAGCCGAAGTCACGTCCTTATCGAGGAGGACGTAATTGTTATATGCCGAAAGCGAGCTGGCCGAGATTCCGCCGTTGATGGACGAACTCAGCAGAGCGTATCCGGGATTGCCGGTGAAAATCCCGAGGCTGCCGGATGACCAGGCGACACCGCCGGCATTCGGGACATACCAGTTCTGCGAGGAGGGATACCAGGTTCCACTGCCGCCGCCGGCGCCACCCGTGTGTGCGGGGTCCCAATAGTATTCCCCTGCCGTCAGCGGCGCCATTGTTAAAGAAGACTGACCGTATGCCGATGAAATATAAACGGCCAAAAATGCTGCGATAACACACGTATACATTCTCATTAGAACTGTCCTTATGAGTCAGGTGTTCGCTTTGGAACGGTAGGCCTGGCAGCCTCCGGGTGCCGGGAGCGTCGTCCGGGCATAGACGTGATGACAACGTTCTGCGAGGATCTGCACGATCCCGCAGCTTCAATATTTGCCGCACCCCGCCGCAGACGTTTAACCCCAGGTATGTGGATTAAATCGACAATAAGCTCTATTTGTCTGAATGGTACCGACAGTACCGACCTGTGTCAATATTAACCGGCCGGATATTTTGCGGGGATTGACAAGACCGGGTGGGGGATGCTAAGGCGGCGAACTCTCTGCCACCCTCCACCCCTGCACCCGCTCGCTCACTGTGCTGTAATTACGGATGCAGCCACCTACGGCGCATGAAACTCCTCACCTGGAACATCCAACACGGCGGCGGGACGCGCGATGTCCGCATTGTCAGCGCCATCGCCGATCACAACCCCGATATCATCGCCCTCACCGAATTCCGCGCCCGGCCCGGCATGGCCCTCCGCCAGGCCTTCGCCGCCAACGGCTGGCCCCACATAGCCTCCAGCAGTCCCACCGGCATCGATAACGGCATTTGCGTCCTCTCCCGAACTCCCCTGCGCTGCGACCGCCCTGCCACCGCGCCGCCCGAAAACGCCGTTCGCTGGCTGGACGTCGATCTCCCCGGGCAGGGCTTCGGCTTCACCGTAATCCACATCCTCACCGCCAATCCCGGTGCCAAGGAGCCCGAAGGAGCCGCCAAAACCCGATTCTGGGAGGCCCTCCTCGCCGCAGCCCAAGCCCGCATCGCCGAGCCGCTCCTCTTCCTGGGCGACTTCAACACCGGAATTCCGCTCGTCGACGAAGCCGGATCCACCTTCGTCTGCGCCGAACACTTCGCCCGCCTCTCGGCCCTCGGTTGGATCGACGTATGGCGCCACTTCCACGGCGACGCCACCGAATACACCTGGTACTCGCTGCCCAGAGGTGGAGCCCCAGCCAACGGTTTCCGCCTCGACCACGCCTTCGCTACCCCGAGCCTGCTGCCGCGCATCGCTGCCTGCCGCTACTCCCACGTCGAGCGCGAGCGGAAGGTCTCCGATCATTCCGTCCTGATCCTGGAAATCAAATGAAGTAGGACAGGCTTCCTGGCCTGTCCAGTGCGTCCCCTAATTCTCGGTCGGCACCTTCTCCAGCCGGTCGATCACCAGCAGATCCACCGGGCCCTTCTTCTGCTCCAGCTTCAGCCCCAATTGCTCTTGTAGAGCGGCGAAGATCGTGGGTCCGCTCACATCCGGAGCGCTCGCCATCGGCGCGCCGCCAGGACCGCCATCGGGCGGGGGCGGGGAAGGCATCATGGCCATCTGCCCGTTCAACCCTTCCGGTGAGAAATCCAGGGTGAAATCGTAATTGCCCTTCAATCCCGTGGCATCTGTCACCGGCAGCCCCAACTGATTCCCCAGCATCTCCGCCAACGCGTTCATGGACTGGTGATTGCCCACCGCCCGGACCCGCCCATTCATCAGCATCATCATCACGCCATTCTTGCCCACGCCCGGCGGAAGCTGTGGCATGCCGTCCGCGCCCACTCTCATCCGGCCCATTACTGCGGGACCCGCTCCGGGCGGCGGAGGTGGCGGCGGTGGCGGTTCCCCCGCGCCTCCACCCTGCGGAGCGCCGCCGGGCACCGCAGCGTCATCCTCCACCGATTCCTTCAGCTTGTGACCGCCCTTGCCCACCACCAGCGAGTACATCGGCAGTTCCTTCGTCTCGTGGTGCAGCGCCAGCTTGAAACGCTCCGCCAGCAGATTCTGCAGCATCAACTGGAATTGTCCCTTGCTTGTGCCCTTGGCGATCTTGGCCACGATGTCGAACCGCTCGCTGTCCAGCCACTTCGGGCCGTTGATCTGGTACCCCTTGACGCCGTACGCGTTGGTCAGAATGTTCTTCAACGAGACATTCGTGTACGTCAATTGCCCGGGGTCCGCGCTGCCCGGTCCGCCACGCATCTGCACCCGCATTAGTCCTGGAGCCTGCGGTTCCGCCGGCTTCACCGATGCCACCTCGAAGGTGGGAGACTCCGCCGCCGCTTGCCCAAAGGCCGCGCACGAGGTGAAAACGATCAGACCCGTGCTCAGAATCGCTGCTCGCATGCTGAATGTCCTTTGCCCTTCACTGTACCCGCTTTCTGAGGCGAGCGCTTCGCCCCCAACGGCACACAATGGAATGACGGCTCGCCCCGCCGAACGTTGGGTTAAAATCTGCCTATGCGAATCCTTCCGGCCCTCCTCGCCGCCGCGGCCGCCCTCTGCGCGCAGAATAAACCCGCCACCGTCTGCGCCGGCCTGCGCAGCCTCACCAACAACCAGATCACCGTGGCCGTCGCCGAACCCCTCCCCGAGACGCCGCAATCTCCCGCCCACTGCCGCGTCTTCGGCCAGGTGCTGCCGCAGGTCGGCTTCGAGATCCGCATGCCTGCCGATTGGAACGGCCGCTTCGTGATGATCGGCAACGGCGGCTTCGCCGGCGAGCCCACCGATAGCCCCGGCCGCGCCAATCAGTACGCCCGCTACATGAAACGCGGCTACGCCGTCGCCGCCACCGACACCGGACACTCCAATATCACCGAGCCGCAGGGCACCTTCGCCCTCGACCGCCAGAAGCTCCTCGACTACGCCTTCCGCTCCCTGCACGTCACCGCCGATGCCTCCAAACTCCTCCTCCGCGCCTACTACGGCGCCGCACCCGCCAAATCCTATTTCGAAGGCTGCTCCACCGGCGGACGCCAGGGCCTCATCCTCGCCCAACGCTTCCCCGAAGATTTCGACGGCATCACCGTCGGCGCTCCCGTCCTCAGTTTCAGCGGCACCATGGTGCGTTTCGTGCAGGCCGCCAAAGCCCTCAAGGCCGCGCCCATCGCCACCAACAAATTGGCCGCCCTCGCCGCCAGAATCTACGATACCTGCGACGCCAAAGACGGCCTCAAGGACGGCATCATCGACGATCCCCGCCGCTGCGATTTCCAGCCCGCCCGCGATCTGCCCAAATGCGAGGCCGCTTCCGACCGCCCCGATTGCTTCACCTCCGCCCAAATCGGCACCCTCGAGAAAATCTATGGCGAAGTCTCTAGCGCCGGCCATCGCATCTTCCCCGCCTGGCCCGTCGGCGCCGAAATCGCCGGCCAGAACGGCCATAGCGGCTGGGATCCCTGGACCGTCCACGATGGCGGCCAAACCAACGGCATGATGTTCGGCGAAAACTTCTTCCGCTACATGGCTTTCTCCAAGCCCGACCCGCAATACGACCTCTTCCAGTTCGACGTGGATAAGGATCCCGCCCGCCTCGAAACCATCCACCAGATCCTCGACGCCACCGATACCGATCTCTCCCGCTTCCAGCAGCGCGGCGGCAAGATCCTCATGTACTTCGGCTGGGCCGACCCCGCCTTGAACCCCATGATGGGCGTCGAGTATTACGAATCCGTGCAATCGCGCATGGGCCCCGCCACCACCGATTTCTTCCGCCTCTTCATGGTGCCCGGCATGTTCCACTGCGGCGATGGCCCCGGCCCCAACCAGTTCGATACCACCGGCCCGCTCAGCGATTGGGTCGAGCGCGGCGCCGCACCCCAAACCATCCGCGCCGACAAAATCACCGGCGGCAAAATCGTGCGCAGCCGCCCCCTCTGCGTCTATCCCCAGGTGGCCCGCTATACCGGAACCGGCAGCATCGACGATTTCGCCAGCTTCACCTGCGTCAAGCCCTGACTGCAAACCGGGGACAGACATGAATTTCCGGCGCACTTTGCCGGAAATTCTCTGTCTGTCCCCGGTTTGCCCCCCGGCGCACTTTGCCGGAAATTCGCTGTCTGTCCCCGGTTTGCCCCGGTTCGCTTTCTGTCCCCGGTTTGCCGCAAGGCCGAAGCTGCTAAACTCAAAAGAAGCCCGATATGGTCAAGGAAAAAGAACTGCAGCAGAAACAGCCGATGCCCCCCATTGCCACATGGTTCCCGCCCGTCGCCCTCGGCTGGCTCATCCCCGGTGGCGGGCACTTCCTGTTGAAACGCAACGGGCGCGGCGCCCTGCTGCTGGTCGCCGTTACCAGCATGTTTCTATTCGGCCTGATGATGCAGGGCGCCATGTTTCAACCGCAGAGCGGCGACCTCTTGACCACCCTCATCAACACCGGCGGCTTCATCGGCGACATCTGTTCCGGCATTCTCTACCTGTTGAGCGTCTGCTTCGGATACAACCAGGTGGATGTCGCCGGGCACGTTCACGATTACGGAACCAAGTTCCTCGTGACCGCCGGATTGCTCAACATCCTGGCCATGGTGGACGCCTATGAGATCGCCGCCGGGAGGAAAGACTAAATGCCGAAAGTGAATCTCTCCCATTTCGAGGCGGCATTCCTGTTCTCGCTCTTCGCTTCCGTCGTCATGGGCGTGGTGACCAAGCGCACCGACCGCGACCGCCTCCACTATGGCCTCTACACCTTCGGCTGCTTCCTGCTGGCCCTCTTCGGACTCGGCTGGCTCATGTACCTCGGCCACGGGTAAAGTAGGACAGGCCGGGGCACCCTCTGGGTCCGCCTGTCCAAAATGTAGGAACTCCCGCGCCCCTACCGCTTTCTCCCGTACGTAACCGTGATCGACGTCTCGCCGCTGCCGCCCCCCACGATGACGGTCAGCGAGCGCTTCCCGCCCTCGTCTTCGCATGTCATCATCCCACCCCTATCGCTGCCTGCGGACACTTTGACGGCCGCTCCCATATCCTTGCATTTCCCTTCGTAGAAATCCGTCACTTTGGACGGAGGGTCCGCCGTCGTGAACGTCACCATGCCGCCTTCGCCCGTGCCGTCGGCGTTCTCGCCCTTGGCCGTCATGTTCCCTTGCGCCTTGGCGCCCGGGTACGTTGGAACCCACGAGGGCAATTTGCCTTCGCCCCCGCCGATTTCCAGATTGGCCACCTGTCCGTTCTTGTCCGTCGCCGAGAACGTGAACTTGCCCTTCTTCAGATCGTCGAACGAAAGCGTGACTTCTTCCCCCGTCTTCCTGTTGCGAACGCGCATCGTTTGCGAACGCGGGTCAGTACTCACCACCTCCGCGTCCGGGTTGCCCGCCGTCAGAATCTTGCCCAGCACCAGCCCCGGATTACTCGCCACACTGTGCGCCACGTAAAGTCCGGTGCCCACCAGTCCCACGATGCCGAGCACCACGATCCCCACCACGATCAGCAGGATCCACACGATAGGGCTGATCTTGCCCTTCGCCGCCACCGGCGCCCCCTGCGCTACCGGCTGCGCTGCCGCCGGACCTGCCGCCGGTTGAGTCGCGGCTGCGCTCGACGGCGTGCCGCATTGCTGACAAAACGCGCCTTGAACCGTGGCGCCACAACTGGTGCAAAAAGCCATGACGAATCGGGGCCTCCACCCGACCCACCCACTTTACGCCACCCGGAGCAGGGAATCAACGCTTGGACTCTCCTTCCTCTGCGTTCTCCGCTTCCTCCGCGCGCCACCCGCGCCCATGCGTGAATCCTGCCCCTCCCCTCCAGCTTTTCCTCCCCTTTCTCCGCCTCTTCCTCCGCGCCTCCGCGTCTCCGCGTCTCCGCGTCAAATCGAACCCTACCCTATCTAAGACTTTCCCGTGAGCCTCTCCGCCGCGATTGCCGCCTGACCCAGCGCAATCCCTCCGTCGTTCGGCGGAACCTTCTTATGCAGGAAAACCTCGAATCCGCTCCCGCGCAGCGCCCGCGCCACGAGGCCCAGCAACCGCATATTCTGGAACGTGCCCCCGCTCAGACACACCCGCTGCAAGCCGCTCTCCCGCCGCATGCGCAGACACATCTCGTGGATCGCCGCCGCCAGCGTATTATGAAAGCGCGACGCCACCACGCTTGACGCCGCCCCCCGCTCCCTCACGATCCGCTCCATCATCGCGCCAAAGTCGATCTCCTCTCCGCCGATGTCGAACTCGTACCGTTCCTCGCACGACGGGTCCACAATCCCTTCCAGCTCGATTGCCGCCTGCCCTTCGAAATTCACTTCCGTGCGCAACCCCACCAGCGCCGCCACCGCATCGAACAGGCGCCCGCACGACGACGTCATCACCGTATTCGTCCCCGTCGCGATCATCCGCCGCACCGCCCGCACCCGCTCTTCCGGTACGCCCGCCATCCGCTCCTCGGTCCCCACATACCCCAGCGCCGAGCGCCACGGTTCGCGCACTGCCCGGTCCCCGCCCGCCAGCGGCACGTAGCGCAGGTGCGCCCTCCGCGTAAACCCCGCGTAGCCCGCCACCAGGAACTCCCCGCCCCAGATCGCGCCGTCCAATCCGTAACCCGTTCCGTCCATCGCCACGCCGATCACTTCGCCTGTCAGCCCGTTCTCCGCCATGCACGACGCGATGTGCGCATGATGATGCTGCACCCCGATCTTCTCCACTCCCGCGAGGCCCAGCGCGTACTTCGTGCTCAGATACCCCGGATGCAGATCGTACGCCACCGCCCGCGGCGTGACCCGGAAAAGCTTCTTCAAATTGGCCAGCGTCTCCTCGAAGAAAACCAGCGTTTCGTAGTTCTCCAGATCCCCGATGTGCTGGCTCAGGATGGCGTGCCTCCCCTTGGTGAGGCAGAAAACGTTCTTCAACTCGCCGCCGCACGCCAATAGCTCCGGCAAATCGCGCCCCACGTCGAGCGTCTCCGGCACGTACCCGCGCGACCGCCGCATCACCCGCTCCTCGCCTTCAAACACGCGCACCACCGAATCGTCGGCCCGCATGTAGATGTCGCGATTGTGCGTCAGGAACCAGTCGGCCACCCCGCCCAGCCGCTCGCGCGCATCCTGGTTGTCCACCACGATCGGCTCCTCGCTCAGGTTGCCGCTGGTCATCACCAGCGCCGTAGGACAGGGTGGGGCAGGCGGGGTACCCTCGGGTTGGCAGGCGGAAGCGCCTGCCCCACCAGCCGCGCCCCGGAACAGCAGATGGTGCAGCGGCGTGTAGGGCAGCATCACCCCCAGCGTCGGATTGCCCGGCGCGATCGCCTGGGGCAGCGCCTCCCCCACCTCGGCGCGCGGCAGAATGACGATCGGCCGCCGCCGCCCCGCCAGCACCCGCGCCGCCGCGTCGTCCACTACGCAGAGTTGGCGCGCCGCCTCCACATCGCGCACCATCACCGCGAACGGCTTGTCGCTCCGCCGCTTGCGCGCCCGCAGACGCCCCACCGCCGCCGCGTTGCGCGCGTCGCATGCCAGGTGGAACCCGCCCAGCCCCTTGATCGCCACAATCTCCCCGTCCGCCAGCCGCCGTTGCGCCTCTTGAATCCCCGCCGAGAGCGCCGGACCGCACGCCGCGCACGCATTCGGTTGCGCGTGGAAGCGCCGGTTCGCCGGGGCCTCGTACTCCGCGCGGCACTCCGCGCACATCTCAAAACCCGCCATCGTGGTGTGCGGCCGGTCGTATGGTATGTCGCGGATGATCGTGTACCGCGGCCCGCAGTTGGTGCAGTTGGTGAAGGCGTACCCGTACCGCCGGTTCTCCGGGTCGGTGCAATCGGCCAGGCACTCGGCGCATGTCCCGATGTCCGGCGAAATCAGCGCGAACTTGCCCGTCTCCGCCACGCTCGGCCGTATCCGAAACCCCGGCTCGCCGCTACAGGGCAGGGAAGCGACCTCGCGTTCCTGTATCCACCCTAGCGGCGGATGCTCGTTCCCCAGCGCTTCCAGGAACGCCTCGATCGCCGTCTCTTCCCCCTCCACCTCCGCCATCAGCCCGGACGAATCGTTCAGCACCCACCCCGCCAGATCCAGCCGCCGCGCCAGATTATACACAAACGGCCGGAACCCCACCCCCTGCACGATCCCCCGCAACCGGACCTGAATGCGTTGTGGCATAAGGCTCCGCCTTGTGCATCCGAGCGAAGCTCGGACTCTCCTTCCCCCTGGCTCTGCGCTTATCTCTGCGTTCTCAGCGCCTCTGCGTTGAATCGCATCCCTCGAACTACCACCGTCCGTTACTCAGCACCGTTTTCCTGCAACTGCCGCAGAACTCCGCCCCCTTCACGTCCAGCCGCTCCACTCCGTGACTCGACGACATCACGCACCGCCAATCCGCGCAGTGGCGCAGCCCGAACGTGTGCCCCAGTTCGTGAGCCGCCTCCTTCACCAGGCGCTCCCGATGCAGTTCCTCGCGCCGCGGCATCCCGTAAAACTCCTCCTGCAGCCGCGCCGTCGAAACCACCGCGCAGTTCCCGTCCAGTTGCGCTTCCCCAAACACGAAAGTGAGCACCGGGACATACAGATCGCACGCCGTCACCCCGAGCACCCGCGCATCCAGGTCGCTGCCGCGCTCCAGCCTCTGCAGGATCGCCGTGGAATAATACTGCCGCCGCCCCGCGTCCAACGCGAAAGACACGTCCAGCGTCTCCGGCCGGATCCGGCACGGCGTGCGGAATGTCCGCGCCAGCGTGGCCGCCAACTGTTCCAGCACCACGAGTCCCGGCTCCATCGGCCCGGCCCCGTTGCCTAGCGGGATCAGGTGGATCGGTTTCACCGTAGTCCGTAGCGCCGCAGTTTGTTATATAACGTGGTGCGATCGATGTCCAGGATCCGCGCCGCCCGCGACAGGTTGTGCTGCGTCTCGCGCAGGATCCGCTCGATGTGCACCCGCTCGATGTCGTCCAGCGTCTTGCCGCCCTTCGGTTCGTCCATCTGGAACTGGAAGGAGAAATCCGCCGGCTTGATTTCATTCCCCCGGCCCACCACCAGCGCCCGCTCCACCGCGTTCTCCAGCTCTCTCACGTTGCCCGGCCAATCGTGCCGCATCAGCACCTCGACGGCTTCCTGCGAGAGTTGCGGCACCGGCCGGCTGGTCGCCATGCAGAACTTGTTCAGGAAGTGCGCCACCAATAGCGGTATGTCTTCCCGCCGGTCGCGCAACGGCGGCAGCTCGATACAGAAAACGTGCAGCCGGTAGTACAAATCCGGCCGGAATGTGCCGGCCTTCACCAGCGTCTCCAGATTCTTGTTGGTGGCCGCAATCGCCCGGAAATCCACCTTGATCTGCTGGTTGCCCCCCACCCGCACGATTTCCTTTTCCTGCAATACCCGCAGCAGGTCCGTCTGCGTCTTCAGGCTGATGTCGCTGATCTCGTCCAGAAAAACGCTGCCTCCGTCCGCCACCTCGAACTTGCCCTTCTTGCGGTACTGCGCCCCCGTAAACGCGCCCTTTTCGTGCCCGAACAGTTCGCTCTCCAGCAGCGTCTCCGTCAGCGCTCCGCAGTGTACCGTCACCATCGGCATATACCGCCGCGGACCGGCCGCGTGGATCGCCCGCGCCACCACTTCCTTGCCCGTCCCGGTTTCCCCCGTGATCAAAACCGTGGCTTCCGTCGGCGCCACCATTTCGATCAGCTCCGTCACCTTGCGCATCGCCGGACTCTTGCCGATCAACTCCGTCCCCGGCACCACTTCCTGCAGGTTCTCCCGCAACCGCACCACTTCCCGGCGCGCCCGTTTGTGTTCCAGCGCGTTGCTCACCAGGTGCGACAGCTCGTCCGGATCCACCGGCTTCGTGATGTAATCGTAAGCCCCCATTTTCAAGGCCTGTACCGCCGTATCCACGCTGGCATAACCGGTCATGATGATAATCGTCAGGTCCGGATCCGCTTCCTTCAAACGCGCCTGCAGTTCCATGCCGTCCATGCCCGGCATCTTGATGTCGAGCAGCGCAATATCGAACTCCGCCTGCTGGATGACCTCCAGGGCTTCCCGGGCGCCTCCCGCCGGCCGCGCCGTGTACCCCTCGCTGGTAAACCACTTGCCCAGCGAATCGCGCACCACCAGTTCGTCGTCCACTATCAGTATTCTGCCCTTGGTCCGAGTTGCTACTGGTGGTTCTGCTACGCTTACCATGTGATCCTCCCGTTGCTTCCCGTTACTGCCTTACCTTGCCTGCTCACTGCCTCACCCCCGCCGCCGCCGTTGCCGTCGCCGGCAGCGCTACCCGGAACTCCGTCCCCACGCCCGCTTCGCTCCGCACCGTGATTTCCCCCGCATGCTGGTCGATAATGCCCGCCGCCACCGCCAGGCCAAGGCCCGTGCGGTTCTGGTCTTCCTTGGTGGTGAAAAACGGGTCGAAGATGCGCGGCAGCACGTCCGCCGGAATGCCCGATCCCGTGTCCTTCACCCGCACCACTCCCTGTTCGCTCGCCGCGTCGAATTCCGTCGTCACTTCCAGCGTGCCCCCCTTGGGCATCGCCTCCGAGGCGTTCACCATCAGCACCAGAATCACCTGCTGGATCTGGTTCCCATCGCATTCCACCGCCGGTAGCCCCCCACCCAGGCTCTCCCTCAATTCGATGCTCTGCATCTCCAGCTTGTGCTTCACCAGTTGCACCGCCCGGTGTACCACCGTGTTCAGATCCTGCGGCTCGCGCTGACTCGGCGCCTGCCGCGAAAACGTCAGCAGGCTCTTCACCAGCTCCCCGCACCGCTTGCTCTCCCGCTCGATCGTCTGAAGCTGTTCCTCCGCCTCGCCCCGCCCCTCGAATTCCAGCTTCTGCACGCTCCGCAGCGTCAGCCGCGCATACGTCAGGATGCCGAACAGCGGATTGTTGATTTCGTGCGCCACCGTCGCCGCCAGCTTGCCGATCGACGCCATCTTCTCCGAACTCAACAGCGTTTTGTGGATCTTCTCCAGCTCCGCCGTCTTGCGCCGTACCCGCTCCTCAATCTCCGCCTGCACCCCTTCCACTTTGGACGTCATCTTGTTGAAGGAGCGCGCCAGGTCGCCCAGTTCGTCGTCCGAACCCACCGGCAGGCGGTACGCCAGGTCCCCATCCGCCACCCGGTGCGTGCCGTCGATCAGTTTCTTCACCGGCCGGTACACCACCGTCCAGATGAACCCTACCGCCAGCGCCGAACCCAGCACAATCGCGCCCACCAGGAAATACCACAGGTTCGCCTGGTGCTTCGCCATCTGCACGTCCACCGTGTCCAGCGAGAGATTGGCGTCGATCACCCCCAGCACCTGCTGCCCCGCCGGATGCACGTGGCAGGCCGCATTGGAGCATTCCGGCGCGTTGTCCACCGGCTGGATCACCGCCAGCACGCTGTGCCCTTGTTTGTCCGTAAAACGGCGCGCCCGGTCCTTGCGGTTCAGTTTGCTCAGCGCCGCCGACTGCTGGTGGCACCCGTAGCAGGCTTCCGCGTTCTTGTCCACCACCGTGTTGATTTCGCCCGCTTCGGTGGAAAGCGTGATCCGCCCTTCCTTGTTGAACAGCCGGATCCGCCGGATGCCGGTCTCGCTCCCCAGCCCCTGAATGATGTTGTACAGCGCATCCCGATCGTTGTGCAGCATTCCATAGTGCGTGCTGCGCAGAATCACGTCGGCCGTCCGGTAGGCCGACTGCTTGATCAGATCCTCGGAGTTGCTACGTTCCATCCGCAGGTTGATATACCCGAATAGCGCGAAAAAGGCCGCTGTGCTGGCGATCACGCAAATCGCGAGCTTGGCGGCCAATCCAAAGCGGATTGTGTTCGGCGATGGCATCAGACGGCGACTTGGTCTTCCTCCGTTTCTTCCTGCTCCGCCGGCGCCGTCTCATGCCCGGCTGCCTCGAAAACAGGGAAGTTCTGCGCGATGAAGTGGAAGATCGCAAATCCCGCCGCCACGATCGATAGCGTTACCGCCACCTCGCTCCACTTCGGCACGTAGTGCGTGCCGCTTCCCGCTTCCAGCCCTGTGATGCCCACGTTGAGCCGGTTCGTGATCACGCCGAATACCACCATCACCGCGCAGGCATACAACGCGCCCGGCCGCATCCGCACCTTGGCTTGATACAGCAGTACGGCGGGAATCGCCATCAAGGCGATCTCCAGCCCGAACAACCACGTTTCCGTCCGGTTTCGCGTCAGCAGGCCGAACACGTGCCGGTGGCTCATGTCCAGAAACCGTATCCACAGGTACACCGTCATCAGCACCGCCAGCACCCGGCCCATGCTCGCCAACACGGGCAGCTCCAACGCCCGCCCAAAAGCCCGGCTGCTGTGCCACGATTCGAAAATCGTCATCGCCAGGCCCACCGCGATCGCCGAAACCCAAAACAGCAACGGCAATATCGGCGTGTACCACAGCGGATAGAGCTTCTCCGGCACAATCAGGAACAGCGTCCCCAGCGAACTCTGGTGCAGCGTCGAAAGCAGCACCCCGAGAATCATCAGCGGCACCGAGATCCGGTGGATCCACTCCAGCGGCTTGTGCATGCCGAATTTTTCGAATACCATCGGTAGGAATTCCAGAAACAGCACCGTCGAGTATAGAGTCACGCACCACGCCACTTCGAACATCACCGAGTGCGGATTCCACATCACCAGCGGATGCCATAACCGGTCCGGCCGCCCCAGGTCGAAAAGCAGCCCCACCACCACCAGCGAGTAGCCCAGAAACGCCGTCAGGATCGCCGGCCGCATCACCGGCTTGTAGGCTACGATATTAAAGATGTGAACCATCGCCACCAGCGTGAACCCGCCGGCCGCCAGTGCCACCCCGCACATCACGTCGAAGCCGATCCACAGGCCCCACGGAAATTTATCGCTCAGGTTCGTCGACCCGCCCAGCCCGTACATCACCCGCAGGT
>Ga0182030_10016355_pt1 | contig 14456 bp, 10 predicted proteins | sample 812S3MmetaG_FD_121299 | JGI IMG/M metagenome (GOLD analysis project Ga0182030, IMG submission 121299) | Permafrost microbial communities from Stordalen Mire, Sweden - 812S3M metaG (Illumina Assembly) | ecosystem: Environmental > Terrestrial > Soil > Wetlands > Permafrost | place: Sweden... | reverse complement strand
AGCAGATCGTTCTTGGTGGCCGCCTACTATTGATCACTGAGAAATGCACGTACGCCATACAGATGGCCGACCAGATTGACCCGGGCCGAACGAACCCAACTTTGCCGCACAACTTTCAGCAAAAGATATTCGACCATGGCGTCGATTCCGAACTGTTGTGTCGATCTTTCCTGCACGCAAAGGTGATGTTCCGAAAGGAGTTCCAACAGATCGATATTGAGCGCGCCAGGCAACTCTCATTCGACTTCCTCAGCGAGCTATTAGCGATGGACGAAGCGGCCAAGGACTTTCAGGCGGGAGAGGCGGCCGCAATCGAGAAAGCTCGGGGCCATAATCTGGTGGACGGCTCTCTCGCGCTTCCCGCAGTTGGCAATGTGCGGACGCTCTGCAAGACCTTTGCGCAAAAGGCGGATCATGGCGCGGGTGCGTTGTTAGAACTCGTTCGCCTATTCTACGGTGACATGAAGAAATCCAACTGGAGCGAGTTTCGGGAACTGGTCAAAGACCGATACGGCGAAGCCGATAATTTCTATAAGGTGCTTGAGCTGACGGTGCCTCTCTTACAGATGATCCGTAACGCGCGCGACTGCCTTGAGCATCGCAATGTTGTTGGCGCGACAACGAGCGATTTTACATTGCAGGCAGACGGTCAGATTGGGCTACCGTCAATTGCGATCGATTTTCGCGGCTCGGTTGTCGAGCGGTGCCCAATATCTGAGTTCATGGTGGGGGTCGTTAGATCACTCCTGGACAGCTTCGAGATGATAACCCTCCATATGTGCGCCAAGAACGTGCAGCCTTTTGCAGGCATGTCTATGACGATTGCCCCCCTATCCGATGAGCAAAGAAAGGCGTGGCGTGTCCGGTTCGCCTATGGGGGCTACAATGCCGATGGGCAGTTTCTCCCTTGCGGTTAGGCGGCCGCGCGTGCCTGGCTCATCAAGCATAAAGGCTGGCGGATCAAGTGTGTTGGCTATCTCATCGAGCGCCGAAGATGCTTCGCGCACCGCCGCGGCCGCCAATTCGTCGATTTGGCCGGTCGGCTAATGCGTGGGTTTCTTCAAGCGACAGCGGCTGTGGCGGCCTTACCGATCGTTTTGCATAGCGAAAGAAACTCGGCATAGGTTGATGCGATTTTTGGCATTTGAAAGTCGACGCGTCTACCGTCCGGATATACGCGCCTTGTGTTGTTGTCGCTTTCATAAAAGTTGCCGAGACAACAGGTTTGGATATGTACATGGGGACTGATTCCCTCAGTTGGCTTGTCGGCTACGAGCCGACCCACGCTATGGCCCAGCATTTGCGCCCATGCGGCTGGGCCGGCAGTAGCAGCCTGTAACGTCGGGGAACTGATATCGAAAAAGTCCGCTATGGCCTTTTCGTATTGGTCGACGTCACTGCCATTGCCGATGTGGCAGACACTAAAAGGCGTCGGCATGTAGGCTGGTCGGAAGTCGGGCCAATCGAGCTTGATATTATAGACCAGCGGAAATTCTGAGGTGCCTAGCCGTTGGTCTGGCGAGACGCCCACGATAAGAATTTGTGCCCCACAGTCCTGTTCCTCGGCCGGCGATGCCGCAAATAGCTTAGCCGCGCGCGGCGCCCAATTGTTCGCGACCCATTTGGGGTCCCAAGCGCCCGCCGAGGCGTCGGGAGGTGTCAGAAAGTTTTGCATATCACCGATAAGTCGCAGACCTATGTCCACTGATCCGGCGAAGCCAGCCAAAATAAACGGGGCGACCCGATAAGATTTGCGCAGCAGATCGGCGTGTGTGCCGTCATTCCATGATACCCGAACGTCGGACACCATGACGCCGTAGCCAAATAGAGATGATGCACCGACAACCCAGGTCATAGCCAACCTTACTCGTTTGGTCGATCGCCAACAACACGGACGTGCAGGTCCTGCAATAGCATTCAATTCCTCCATCCCGCCCGCCCCAATCCCGTCCTTCTTCCTGTCCTTTCGCACCGTTCACCGGCTGCATGGCTGCAAGTGCTGAAGCACTCCTCCTCTTCGTTCCGGTCGCAGGCGATGCACCCGCCGTCTCCGTCGCTGGGACCTCCGTCAGAAGGCCGCGATTGGCGCGGTCGAAACGATGGAGGAAAACAATGCGTGTGCGTGACTTAACCGAACTGATGCGCTTGTCACGGACCGAACTATTCGATCTCGCGGCCCGGATCACGACCATGCTGCCCCATTACCCAGAGCGTTCGCCGGAGCGCTTCAATGCCCACGTCAACCTGGAGAACATCCGCAAGGAATTGCTGCGGCGGGAGTGGTCGCCCTGAGGTCAGCAAAAGCCCTGCCGGTCATCTTGGCGGCAGGGGCAATCGCCGGGGTCGAACATATTGCAAAAACCGCAGGCGCCGGGCGCAACATGCCGGGACCTCGGCGTGACGGACCGCAATCTTTCTCCGCTGCTTAATACCTCTTTGTTTAATCGCTGCGCGACCGTAACGAATTCGATTTGATATTTCAGTCGAGAATCGCGCGAAACGATTTTTGGCGAGGTGCGGATTAGCCGGTCATTGCTGCACTTGTACAATTTGTTTGACGTTACTTTGAGTCTTGAGCAGACTTACTTCCGAGAGAGAAATCTATCTCTCTTGGGGTGTGAGAACCTCTTGCATAGCGGTACGAGCGTTACCGTCATTAACGCGCCTTGCGGCCCTCACGGGCCGGGAGGCGGCGGTTTGTACAGGCTTCGCGGCTAAAGGCCGTCGCAGTCGAGCTATGCACGACTTCTCAACTCCCGGCTCACCAGAGAGAAATACTCTGGTCAGCTTTTCAGCGGGGGAAATTGTTGGGTTTGCGTAGGCGTTCATTATCCTTTCTGATTCTTATCGCACCAGCGCTGCTAATCGCGCCGCCATCGTCACGAGCGCAAACTACGCCATCAACCAATTCGCAAAGCTGTGGCACAACGGTCGAGGAGAACCTCGCCGCCGCAAAGCAGGCAATATCATCGAACGATACAGCGATGCACGCCGCACTCTCCTGTCTGCTCGAAGCGACAATAGCTCTCAATGCGCGGGTACATAACGACGAGGACGGACACCCGGCTTCGGGCGTGCTCCATTTGCCGATGCTAGATGTGCCCCCGCGGCCAAGCAAGTAACGATGGGAAGCGCCGCACAAAACCTTCGCGCTCTCTTCCTCACAACCGTCACCGCGCTTGTCATGACGACTTCGCCCGCGTTGGCTTCATGCGTGAGCCCGGCCGGTAATCCGGGCGACATCGGCTACAGCTCGACCCAGAACATCATGACCTATTGCAATGGGACGAACTGGATCAATATGGGCGTCAGCCAACCAGTCAGCTTCGGCACTTTGACTGCGAGCGATTTCTGCACCGCGACCAGTGCTTCGGCCATCGCCTGCACCACCGCCGGGATCAGTCTGGGTGCGCAGGTCACGGGCGTTCTGCCCGCTGCTAACGGCGGCACCGGCGTCAATAACAACAGCAGCACGATCACGCTAGGCGGCAATCTGACGACGTCCGGCGCGTTTCCGCTGACCTTCACGACGACCGGCGCGACCAGCGTGACGCTACCGACGACGGGAACATTGGTGAATACGACGGTGACAACCTTATCGAGCCTGGTCAGCATCGGCACGATCACCACCGGCGTTTGGAATGGGACAGTGATCGGCCCGACCTATGGCGGCACTGGCCTCGCCAGCTATAACAAGGGCGATATTCTGTACGGCTCGGCCTCGAACGTGCTGTCGGCGCTGCCGATTGGCACCAGCGGTTATATTCTGACGGCGAGCGCCGGCGGCGTGCCGGTCTGGTCGGCAGCACCTGCCACCGGCGTGACTAGCTTCAGTGCGGGCACGACGGGCCTGACCCCAGTTTCGGCGACGACCGGGGCCATCACGCTGGCGGGAACGCTGGGCGTTGCCAATGGCGGCACGGGTCTTGCGACATTGACCAGCAACGTCATCTATAAAGGCAACGGCACCGGCGCGCTGGCGGTATCCGGCCTGACCGATAACGGTACGATCGTCTCATCCAGCGAAAGCATCGATGCCACCGGCAAAAGCTACATCACCGAAATCGCCGACGGATCGGTGGCCACGGTTCTCAACACGTTGGCCAAGCTCGACGCGTCTGGCAATGCGACCAAGGCTTTGGTCAGCGACACCGATGGCATCGTTGGCATCGTCGTCGGCGGCGCGGGCACCACGGGCACCACGGCGCAGATCGCTATCGACGGCCAGGCAACTTGCTTGTTCGACGGCACGGCGGTGGTCGGCCATTTTGTGACGATTAGCAGCACGACCGCGGGCGATTGCCACGATGCCGGAGCGACACGTTCGACCACATCGCAAACCATCGGCCGGGTTCTGACCGGCGGCACGACGGCAACCGTCGCGCTCGCCTTGAACGGCGCGGGCGGCGGCGCGGCGGCCGGAGCGACCACGAATGTTCAATACAATAACGGCGGCGCCTTTGCCGGAGACGCCAGCTTCACCTACACGACGCCGGGTGTGGTCGGCATCGGCACGGCGGCGGGATCGACCGGCGTTCTGAAAATGTCCGGCACCACCAGCGGCACGGTCTCGATCCAGCCCGCTGCTGTGGCGGGCACCTATAACTTCATCCTGCCGGCGAGCGCGGGCACGGCGGGCCAGCCTTTGCTGTCGAACGCAGGCAGTTCTGCGATGGCGTTCGGCACGCTTAATTATGCAGGCGGCGGCACCGGCACGACGACGCAGTTTACGACCGGCAGCGTGGTATTCACGGGCGCCAGCGGCATCTACACGCAGAACAATGCGCAGTTTTTCTGGGATAATACCAACTTCCGCCTCGGTATCGGCACCGCGACGCCGACGCAGGGCCTGACCGTCTTTGGTAATATCGACGCCGGCGGCACTAACGGCTACCTGACCGAAATCGCCAATGCGGGCACCACCGGCACGACGGTCAACAAGCTCGCCAAACTCAATACATCGGGTGCGGCAGTCATCTCGGCGATCACCGACATCGACGGCATGCTCGGCATCGTGGTCGGCGAAACGGCGGGCGGCACCAGCGCCGTCACCACCGGCAATGCGCAGATCGCGACCAGCGGTCAGGCATCTTGTATCTTTGATGGCCAGACGGTCGCGGGCGACTATGTCTCGATCAGCGCTACGGTCGCGGGCGACTGCCTTGACGGCGGCACCTCGCGTCCGCTTACGAACCAGACCATCGGCCGCGTCCTGACCGTCAACAGCGGCGTCGGCACCGCGGCGACGGTGGCTATCAGCCTCAGCGGTTCGGGCCAAGGCGGCGTACCGACCGGCACCATTATGGCGTTTGCGGGAACTTGCCCGGCGGGCTGGACGGAATACACCGCCGCGCGCGGCCGTTTCCTGCGCGGCATCGATAACGGCGCTGGCAATGACCCCAGTGGCACTCGTGCTGCGGGAGCGACACAGGCGGACGCATTGCAGGAAATGACCGGCAGCGTTAAAGTCGCGGGACTCACCGGAGGTATGGATACCCCGACCGGTGTTTTTACAATTAACCCCCTCACGAATGGGACGTATCCTGCAGGAGCTAGTAGTGGCGCGGGTGGATATGCGGCGTTCGACGCTTCTCTTCAGGCGCGTACGAGTACTGAAACTCGCCCCAAAAACGTCGCCGTGACCTTCTGCCAATATACCGGCGGCAGTCCGGTCACCACGACCGCCAGCGGCACGGCGAATTATGTCGCGCGTTGGACCAGCGCCACGACCATCGGTACCGGCACAATGTATGACAGCGGCTCGGCGGTCGGCCTCAACACCGCCAGCCCGCAAAATCTTCTCGACGTCAACGGCGCCGCCAGCATCGGTTATAATGTGGCCGCCCCCACCAATGGGCTGATTGTAAGCGGCAATGTCGGCATCGGAACGACGTCGCCGTGGGCAAGCCTCGTTGTTACCCAAAGCTCTGACGTTTCTCCCAGCTTAACCCATCAGGCATCTTCCGCGTTCTCATTAAGTAGAATAGGCGGTGTTGACCTTGCCTTTGGCATAAATGACGCCACCCCAATCACTTGGATTCAGGCACGCAACAATGCGGCCTATGGCTTTTATTACAACCTCGCTCTCAATCCCAGCGGCGGCAACGTCGGCATAGGAACTACGAGCCCGGGTGCCCTTCTTTCCGATGCGGGTGCGGGTGCTTTTGTGGACGGGGGAGGAAGCACCGGGACAAATGGGTCGGGCATTCAATGGTCTACGGGCGGGGCTGGATACATTGAGGGATTGTATAACTCATCCTCCGCTGCGACCGCTGATGGCCTTTTGGTAAAAATCACAGGAACCGCCTCTACTAACCGCATCCTAACGCTCAACAACAGCGGTGGTGGTGGCGATGTATTTGTCGTTCAAGGCAATGGCAACGTCGGCATCGGGACGACGGCGCCGGGTGCGCTACTACACTCGTATCTTTCAGCCAGCACCGCAGGCTCAACTGAAGTTGCCAGATTTGAAGATGCAGGGCGATATTTAAGCATCTATGGAACGGGTGACGGTACAGGGGGCGGCGACGCCGCCGTGGGTTTCGGTAAAAGTACGGGCGCTCCCTATGCTTTTTATTCCAGCGCCGGACATGCCGCGGCCAATCGGCTGATGACCATTATGGATAGCGGCAATGTCGGCATAGGTACGACGGGGCCAACCAAGTTGCTTCAAACGTACAACGGCGAAATCGACATCGACATGCCCAATACGGCGAGCCAGTATTCGCCCCTGGATTTTACGCAAGCCGGGACGCGTCATGCCCTGATTTCCTACGGGCATACCGAAAAGAACCTTTACATCGAAGCCGTCGACTCTGGTTCGACAATGTCTTTATGGACAAATAATGCCCAGGCCATGACCATCAATTCCTCCGGCAATGTCGGCATCGGGAATTCGTCGCCGGGCGTCAAACTGGAAGTAGCGGGGGCTATTTATGCCGATGGCTTGGGCGGGACGAGTGACAACCAAACGAATGCCCCTATTGGCACCCGCAACAACACCAACACCGGCAACGCATTCGAATGGGGGCACTCCAACCAAAGCGGTTACGGCAACGTACTCGGCTTCACTAACGGCGGCGGCCAGCCGTTTATCTGCTTCGATTGCGAAGCCGGCTCGACCAACAATACCTACCGGACCAGGGGCCAGGTAGGAACGATTATTCAGGGCGACCTGGCCGGCGGTCTGACGATAGGGAAGATTGCCACTGCCACTGCCGACAATCAGGCGGAAACGGTATCGCTCACCTTGACCGGCGGCGGCAACCTGACCATCACCGGCGCTTATTCACCTTCCGACATACGACTGAAAAAGGACGTCGTTGAAATCAATAACTCACTGGACAAACTTACTTTGTTACGTGGCGTTACGTTCCGATGGAAAGACCCTTCCAAACCGCAGGGTGAGCAAATCGGGGTTATTGCCCAGGATGTTAAAGAAGTTTTCCCCCAGCTAGTCTTGAGTGATCCAAGTGGCACGTTAAGCGTCAACTACGCCGGACTTGTTGCCCCGTTGATTGAGGCCGTGAAAGAACTGAAGGCCGACAACAACAATCTCCGCGCTGCGAACGACAACGAAGCGGTGCAGATCAAAGCTCTGACCGCGCGTCTCGATGCGCTCGAAAATGCTCGGCGCTAAAAAGGCTGATTGCACATCAAACGACGGTCGCTCCCACGCTCCTGAGTTCGAAATTCATCAGCGAAGCTCCGACTTGAGCAACTGCCGAAGTTTGCGCCGCGCATGGCGCTCGACGGCGCGCTTTTCCCGGAGTGCCCTCAAAGCCGATCTGCGCCACTCCCGCGCCGCCCTGAGCGCGTGCGGTTTTTCGCTTCGTGGCAGATAACGAAGTCCCCCGAGCTTTCGGCGGTAAGCAGTCGCGATATCGGCCTCCGCTCCCGACGTTTCGTTTTCGAATACATCGGATTCAATCGGATCTGTGGCTCGTCGCGTGACCTCGTTCGTCGCGGCTGAGCCGAATTTCGCGAGGATAGCGACGGGTTGGGTCTCGGCCTGCTGGTTATTTTCTTTTGCCGGATAACCAGGGGACACGGGCGTGGCCGGCCGGGTCCCCCGGTTATTCCCCGGAGAGTGACCTTTGCTTTCGGTACCAGTCGTCGCGATCGGCGTCTTCCTTGTCGCCCCGCTGGCGGTTTCGTGCATCCTCGGCGGCGGCCCGGAAGGGATCTGACGCCTCACGCTCCGGCGGCTGCGGCCTGGGCGCAGGCTTGGCTCCCATGACGCCGTCGGCGATACTTTCGAGAAGCGAGATCGCACCGAAGCCGACACCTTCGCCGATATTCGCCCCGATATCGATTCCGGATTTCATGCGAGAGCCGTCGCGCGGCAACCGGCCGCTGTCGTGAGCAGGGGCCTGTTCCCACTCCCGGGCTTCCTGGCGCCCGGTGACCTCCTCGGCCGCTTCCCGAAAGGTCGCCGGCATATCCCTACGAGCATCCCGGTCTGCGACCTGCTTAAGGAACTCCGAATTCTCGAAGCCGGCCTCCTGACGCCAGCTCAGGCCGACGCGAATATCGCGCTGGTCGTCGAGAAGCTCGCGATACTGGATATTCCGTGTTTCCCGTAATTCCTTGCAGGCCTCGTCCCGGCGTTCCTCTAGGACGGCTTTCTGCTCGGCAAGCAATTCTGCCTTCAATTCGGCGACATCCCCGCCATTTTTCTGGGCTGCGTAAAATTCGCCCCAGCGTTCTCGAAATTCCTCCCTCACCTCCCGATAAATCGATTTTCGTAAATCAGAAAATTCCGATTTTCCCGCCGCAAAAAATGCCAGGCGCTCATCCTTCTGCATTTCCTTGAGAATTTTCCATTCATCGAAATTCGCGATTTTCGGGTCTATTTTTTCATTAATCGAAATTGCGTCCTGCAGCCCCAGGGATTTTTCCGCGCGCTCGAATTCTTTCTCTTTATCCTGAAAGGCCATCCATGCCGGTCGCGTCGGAGCGTCCTCGCGCTCTTCAGGGATTTTGAGCCGCTGTTCGCAATAAACACGGCCCTGTTCCTGCTCATATTCCAGCGCCCATGACTGTGCGCGGCGGCGCTCAAAATCGTCATTGAGTTGCAACCCGGTTTCCGGGTGCACGATATTCAGCATGACATGCACATGGGGGTGCGATTTATCCTCATGTGCGACCAAAATAGCCTGGTGCTCCTGCCATTTCATGTGGCGGAGGAATTCCTCGGTCGTCTCAATCATATGCTCCTTGGTCGGTTTATCCTCAGGCGACCAATTCAGGCTTAAATGCTTGACCGAATTTTCCGTGGCGCGGCCTCCGGCGCGGATTCCGGCCTCCTGTTTAAGAAGTTCGGCATGGCGCGACGTCCACAGCATTTCGTCCACGGCGGAAGGAACGTGGTCATTGGCTAGATTATGGGTATGGGTCCACCCGACGCGATTTTTGGTCTCGGCGTCCGGATCGTGCGTCAGGTAGGTCGCGAGGCCCTTGAAGGACTTGCCACGGGACAGGATTTTGACGATCACAGCGGCGCCCTCGCAATGATCTGGCGAATATCCGTGAGCAGGGGTTCAAGGTCGGCCGGCAGCGGGTCTCCCGTCTGATGCAGATGCCGGACCATCTGATTCAGATTATTGCCAAGCCTTACCAACTGTCCGTAGGTTAGATGGATGAGATTGCTGTTTCCCTCCCCCTTGGTCGCGAGCTTGCGGTGCTGGTCGAGCAGCAGAGCGCGCCCGAAATGAACAGGGCGCATGCCGACCGCCTCGGCGCGCCGCGTGATGCTCTCGAACTCGCTCGCGGTGAGGCTGAGATTGAGCTGCCTGCATCGCGGTTCTGATTTCTTTGGCCGGCCCATGATCGCTTTCTTTCTGGCAGAGCGCATGCGTCCTGGGGTTTGGGGGCCACCGACCGGCCCCCAACGAAAGCCCTTTGCCCTAGGCAAAGGGACATCTCGCTACCCTCTTCCGCCAATTTATTCTCTTCTCCTTTCCTCTCCCACTGTAACCAATTGTACTTCTCAACTTTGCCACGCATGTCTCGTTCGTCTGACTTTTCTACATTCGTTGCCGCGCTACGCATTTCTTGAGCAATCATTGCTATCCATTTCAAAGCCACGAACAATCTTCAACATCGCCAGTGCAAAACTTTACACAACAATCGGAATCGCTAAGCCGCGACACGCGTTATCGTGAAGGGAGGTGAACCAATAAGGAAAGAAGCGATGAGCTGGCTGTTTCCAACCGAGCGAGAGAAGTGGGCATCACCGGCAATCCTCTCGCGGCCTCAGCGTCATCTTGGACTGCCGGCCCTCGATGCCCGGAGTCGCGAACTTTACGACAAGGCGCTGCCCCGAAACGTCCTGCTGCCGCGCGGCGTTCCCAACCGTCCGCCGGTCAATTACTGGATGTCGCCGCAGGAGTTGGCTCAGCATGTCTATGTGCCGGGGCAGATCATTCTCGGCAAATTCGCCGGGAGATATATCGGCCATATTGACGACCGGCCCCAGGTCACGATCGCGGGAGCCCGCGCCGGTAAGACATCGACCATTCTGGAGCCGAACCTTTATCTTTATCCCGGCTCGATGCTGGTGCTCGATCCCAAGGGCGAGCTGGCGCAGACCGCCATCTATCGCCGCGCGCTCGGCCACAATGTCCATGTGCTCGATCCCTTCGGCCAGTCGGACGAGCCAAGCGCCTGCTTCAATGCTCTGGCCGAGCTGGATATCGAAAGCTGGACTATCGTCGATGATGTTGCCTCGATCACGCATGCGCTGATCGTGGATGACGGCGACTCGCGATCACGGCATTGGACCGACAGCGCGCGAGCGCTGCTGTCAGGCATCATCCTGCTGACCCTGACGCTCAAGGAGAGCGAGCGGAACCTCATCACCGTCCGAGAGCTACTGACGCTGACCTATCCGCCGCTGCTCAGGGCGCTGAAGGACCAGGCGGCGCAGGCCAAGAGGGAAGCACCAGACGAAAAGTTCTACAACGAGAACAAGCTGGCGGTCGAAACCCTGCTGCGCACGATGGCCAACAAAGAACGGCGGTTCGGCGGCATCCTTGCCGCAATCGGCAATCGCTTTCTTGCAATGCCGCCGAACGAGCGCGGCAGTGTCTTCTCGACCGCGGCGGCGCAGACCGATTTTCTCGACAGCCTTCCTTTGCGGCAAATATCGAAACAGTCGGACTTCGAACTGGCATCGCTGCGGGACGACCGTCCGATGACGATCTATCTCTGTTTGCCCGTTGGCCGCATGGAAAGCCACTACCGGTGGCTCCGCATGATCGTGCAGTTGACCTGCACCGTGCTCGAACAAATGGGACCCTATCCGCGGGGGCGCACGCCGATCCTGTTCATGATGGAAGAGTTTGCCACGCTCGGCCATATGGAAATTATGGAGAGGGCCGCGGCGTACTTCCCAGGTTTTGGGGTCAAGCTATGGGCTATCCTGCAGGACACGACCCAGCTCGAACGCTATTACAAGAGCAGTTGGGAAACGTTTCTTGGCAATGCGGGTCTTATTCAGTGCTTTGCCAATGGCGACCAATCGACGCTCAACTATATCGCGGGTAGACTTGAGAAGCTGATTGCGCCCTTTGAGTTGCGCACTGCTTTCTCGCGCCAGCGCTTCAGCCAGCTCTTGATGATGGAAGGGCTCCAGCCTGCGGCGGCGATCCGGCTTGAGCATGAGGATGTCGATGCGATCCGTGAGCAGGTGATGCGCATGGCCGTGGCGCAAGGAACTTTCAGGGATTGAGCCGTTCGTCGGGAATGTCTTCGAAACCGCCTACGGACCCTATTGAGCCGTGGTTGCCCGGATTTCCGTAGTTGCCGACATTGCCGTAATTTCCATAGTTGCCGTAATTTACAGAACGATGCGGCGAATTCCGGCGATAAAGCAACCTGTTTTCATAGACGATCTCGCCGAGATACTTGCCGTGCATGTCAATGAAAATGGACTGCGCGTTCATGAAGTGGCCAATATTCTGACCGGTCGGCGCGTGAAGCTGACCGTTTACGAAGTTGGCAATGTGCTGGCCCCGACTGTCGAACAGATACTGCACGGTTGCTCCCTGACGAATGGCGTCCTCACAATTCTATCCCTGTTCGTGGCACTCGCAAAGATCAACCTTCGGACTTTCCTCAACTAGTAGGTCGGCGGTCTAGTCCAGAGTTGCTGCATCGCATCCTGCAGGTGCGACACGAATACATCAGCGCCGCGGTCGAATTCATCGAAACTCCGGATCGTGAGAAATTCGACGAAGCGCGTGCCATAAATGCCGCCCAGGATGCGGCTGCCATCGCCGTTTGGCCTGAATGTCGGCCAGCCGCATTCCATGAACCGCAGCCAGAAAATGTCCGCGCCTTCGATGATCAAGCAGTCGGGCCTGATCTCAACCTTACGATAGACCTCCACCGGTTTCCTGACGATCAGCCAATTAAGGATAGCGACGGCGAGCAAGCAGGCAGGCTTGATCCACCAGTTTTGGATGGGCGCTTGGTGAAACAAGAACCATCCCTCGCCCGCCGTCGATGCCGTCCAGGCGAAGAGCCGCCACAGCGTATGGCGAAACCGCAAATCGTGGTCTTTGTGGATGATGAGGATGCCGCCCTCGGGCGTCAGGAAGCGTCCATAATCGACATAAGGGTCCGGCTGAAAGCCGGGCCAGGACGAGGCCGGAGAAGCTGTCGGCGAAGCGTTGCGGACGGGAACGGATATTTTCGATCTTGCGACGGCCCGCCGTGTCAGCGCGGGCCGCTGAAAATCCGGCGCGGCGCGGCTGATCCTGTGCGAGCGTGTAAGCGAGACGTGCCGGGGCATGACGCCAGCGTAGCCGCGTCGATGCGCCCGGCGCGCGAAATGCCTCGCAAACTTTGGTAACGGCAGATGTGAAGGTCCGCCTTCGCGGACCTTCACACGCCTTGGAGACTAGCTTCGAAGCGGACTAATATCTTCGACGATACGCTCCGCCTTATTCGCGGCGGCGATGTAGGCCGAGATTGGCCCGCGTGCTTCGAAGTAGAGGTCACGCTCGATACCGAGACCCAGCAAACCGCGATAGCTTGCAAGTTCGGTCAGGCTGACGGTACCGAACTCCGGAAAGCCCATGCCGAGGTCGCACAGACCCCAGGCAACGGTTTCGTCGTCCGGATCGATCTCGGTCAGCAACCAGGTCGCGGCGCCGACCGGGTTGAACAACTTGACGACGGGACGAAAATCGATCTCGTCGGGCGTTCCCTTAACGGCCGCCTGACGGCGGCCGTTGTCGAGAAGCTGCTCACGCTGAGCCTTGGTGAAGAGGGCGCTCATGCGCCCTCCCCCTCGGCTTCGGCCTTCGCTTCGGCGAGCACGATGCGGTCGCCGATTGGCAAGGCCTCAAGCTGCACGGTGAATCCGGGCTGGCCGGATTCGAAGGGCCATGCAGCCCCTATGCGGGTCCAGATGGCTGTCTTGCCTTTGCCGCGCTCCTTAACGCTGTAGGCGATCAGTGTGGGTTTGTTACCGGTCATGATGTGTCCTTTCGTTGTTCGTAAGCCGCACACAACGCGCGGCTTCGTGGGGGCACTCCGGCGCGTGCGCATAAGCGGCGACGTTCAAAGGCTGCCCCGAAGGGGCACCGCTCCGCGGCGCGGAGCTGCACAAGCGAGCTCTTGCGAGCGCGGAAGCGAGCGGCCTTGAATGGCGTCGCGCGCACGCGCGTGCTCCCCACACCAGAAGCCGTGCTGTGTTGGATTCGAAAACTCGGCGAAAGGACAGATGACCAGTAACAAACCCACCCATTGCCAGCGTCACAAGCGGGGAAAGACAGCGATCCGGCCCGCGCGCGCAGGACCGGTCCGGCCTCCGGATCAGTTGCAGCGTGCTTTGCCGGCGACCATGCTGCCGACCGTGGCCGAGCCGAGGGGAGTCATGAAGCGCCTCAGGCGGTGTGCACGGATGAGACCACGCGCCGAACGGACGACCGTAAGGATGTCCCGACCGATCAAGCGAAACCGGCCCCGGCAAATTGCCGAGGCCGGTCGCCGCCGCGATCAGCCGCGCAGAAGGGCGGGTAGCCAGCCGGTACCGGCCAGCAAAGCCTCGGCGCGTTCCGCCATCTCGGCCTTCTTGAGGCCTGCGATATTGTCCGCTGCCTGCGCGGTCACGCCTTCGGTAACGGCTTCGGCGATCAGCGCTTTCGACACGCGGCTGAAATACCCCTTCGCGGTCGGCGTCCACCATTGGGCAAGATCGAGCCCAGCGGTGACGGCAAGCCTGTCAACCTGCGGGCCACCTTCGGGCTTCACGGTCGCAGCCGCGCCATAGGCCAGAAGCTCGTTAAGCGTGGCCGGATCGAGCGCGATGAGCCAATCCCACAAACCGTCCGGCTCCTCGGGCAAGCGTTGCAGCCAAGCGGCATGACGTTCCGCCATATCCTTGCTGCCGCGATTGTCGTCGATGCCCTCGCCTCTGAGGTGCGGGCTGACCGCGCGTAGGT
>Ga0182030_10016354_pt1 | contig 14457 bp, 8 predicted proteins | sample 812S3MmetaG_FD_121299 | JGI IMG/M metagenome (GOLD analysis project Ga0182030, IMG submission 121299) | Permafrost microbial communities from Stordalen Mire, Sweden - 812S3M metaG (Illumina Assembly) | ecosystem: Environmental > Terrestrial > Soil > Wetlands > Permafrost | place: Sweden... | reverse complement strand
TCGGCGTCCGCGACATGTCAGGTCCTCCCGACGCCCGTTCGTGGCGTGCCGCCCGTGTTTCCAGCGAAGATCCAACACCAACCATCTACCTTGGCAGTCCCATCATCGACGGCGCAAATCCCGTCTGGCCCGACTCCATCGTTGTCAACGACGCCGCTCAAGGGCGCGAAGTAGTGCAACAGCAGCGGGCCCGTGGCGCAGACTTCATCAAGGTGTACAGCAGGTTATCCCGCAACGCCTACTTCGCCATCGCCGACGAGGCCAACAAGTGTGGCATTCCCTTCGAGGGGCATGTTCCGGAATTGGTGACCGCGGCCGAAGCATCCAACGCAGGTCAGCGGAGCATAGAGCACCTGACGCGCGTCGCGGAAGGCTGCTCAAAAGAAGAAGCGGCGATTGCAGCCGAAATGCAGCGGGAAGAAGCTCTGTTCCGGGCTCCGAATGCCACGATGGCCCAAAAGATAGAGTCAGGGAAAGGCATCATTCGCCTGAACACGCGTGTCGTCGAAACCTTTGACGAAGGCGCCGCGCAGTCGTTATTTACAATGTTTGTGAAAAACAAGACCTGGCAGTGTCCGACGCTGACTCTGCTGCGGGCGCAGATCGACGATCCTCTGCGCACGGATGACCCTCGCTTGAAATATTTGAACCCAGAGGTTCGAGCGAAATGGGATGCCGGTTACTACAAGGGCGTTCCACCCGGGCCTCGAGCGGCAATCGTTAACTTGAGCAGGGTTCAATTTGACGAATCCTTGAAGCTCGTTGGATCGATGTACCGCGCGGGCGTTCCCATCCTCGCCGGCACTGACGCCATGAACCCGCAGTGCTTCCCGGGCTTCGGAATTCATGATGAGCTTGTGCTGCTCGTCGATGCCGGATTGTCCCCGCTTGCCGCGCTTCAGGCTGCTACGCGCAACGCCGCCGAATTCATCGGGCAACGCGACCGCCGGGGAACCATTGAAGTTGGCAAGATAGCGGACCTTGTCCTGCTCGATCAGAATCCGCTCGCCGATATTCGCAACACACGCTCAATTCAGGCGGTCGTTCTCAGCGGCAAGCTTTTTAATCGCGCGGCGTTGAATGCCATGCTGGCGAAGGCGCAGATGCTCGCCACCGGTCAGAAAGCCAGCGCCCCCACAAAATAAAACGGCGCTTTCTCCATAAGAGTGGGATGCCCCCACGTCTGTGCGTGTGCAGGTTGATCATTCAAAGCTTCAGACGACGCCTTCGCACGCTTGCCTGTTTTTCGAATTGAGGATCGAAGTAGCCGCATGAACGCGCCGGTCGTTCCGCGCATCTTACCCTCAGGAGAAAACATGGCACCCTCAACGAACCCGCTCGCACCCGACCCCACCACCGACATCGACGGCCCAGAAGTCTTTCCACCCCTCGATCCAGAACAACAGGAAGATCTCACGCAAGCCGTTCCGCTTGATGAAGACGACGAATTCGATCCCGATGACGAAGAAGAAGAGGAAGAGGCCACCGACGAAGAGGATCCTCTCTGACGTGAGCCTGACGGGACGTGAGACCTGACAGAGTTTGTGTCGGACGTTAAAATCACAGCAGTCAGGCGCTGGGAAGGCAATACCGGCCGTCATCAACACCCACAACTTCCTCCCGAGGCACACGCCATGAAATCCCCTTTGCTTGTTGCGACTCTTGCCCTGTTAGCGTTGCTCCCGAATGCGCTGCCTGCGCAACGAACCGTTACCGGCCAGGCTGCGTTCGCCGACTGGAATCAGCAGAAGCCCGGCGTACGCCGCAAGATCACCATCGCTGACCTGCCTCAGCCCAAGCCCGAAGAAGCGGTCAACAATACGCCTCGCGTCATTACTCGCCCGGCCGATGCATGGCCGGTCGCCCCTGCCGGCTTCAAAGTCACTCTTTATGCCGGAGGCGATGCCGCGCCCATGCAGCGCGCAGATAACAAGGAGCACATGTCCTTGAGCGGCGGTACCTTCACCATGCCGCGCCTAATCCGCACCGCGCCCAATGGCGATCTGTTCCTCGCCGACTCCGGCGCCGGCACTATCTTTATCCTGCGCGGCGTTGGAGCTACGGGAAAGGTCACGCAGATCCAAAAATTTGCCACCGGTCTCGACCATCCCTTCGGCATCGCCTTTTATCCCGCGGACAATCCCCGCTATGTCTATGTCGGCAATGCAACTACCATTCAGCGCATCCCTTACCACTCAGGAGATCTGCATGCCACGGGCGCGCCGGAAACCGTCGTCCCCGACATTCCCGGCTACGCCCAGCTTACCGGCGGCGGTCACTGGACCCGTGACGTTGTCTTCACCAAAGACGGAGCACACATGCTCGTCTCCGTAGGCTCAGGCTCCAACGTCGACGATGCCGACACGCATCCCAAGGAATTCCATCGCGCCGACGTTCTTGAATACACGCCGGAAGGAAAGTTTGTCGAGGTATACGCCTCCGGCATCCGTAACTGCGTCGGCGAAGCCATCAATCCCATCACCGGCCAGCTATGGTGCTCCACCAATGAGCGCGACAATCTTGGCAATCACCTGGTCCCCGACTATGTAACCTCCGTCAAAGAAGGCGGCTTTTACGGATGGCCCTGGTATTACATGGGAGGTCATCCGGATCCTCGCTTGCCCCACCCCTGCGCCAGCGGCACCGGTCCCAATCCTCAGGCTCCAGCGCTCACCGCGGAGCAGGCAAGAAACTGCAAGCGGGTCGACATCGCCTCCAAAGTCATCACTCCCGACGTGCTGGTGCAACCGCACATGGCCTCGTTGGAAATGACCTTCTATCCCGCCTCCGGTCCGTTCCCCAAGGACTATGCGGGCGACGCCTTTGCCGCGGAACACGGTTCATGGAATCGCGCCAACCGCGCCGGATACGAAGTCATCCGCATACCCATGCACGATGGTCACGCCGACGGCAGCTATGAAGATTTCTTATCCGGGTTTGTCACCAGCGACGGCCAGGTCTGGGGCCGCCCCGTTGGAGTAGCCGTGGGTCAGGATGGAGCGTTGTACGTCACCGACGACGGCACCCGCAGCGTGTGGCGCGTCGCTGCCATTGCTAAGTAGCATTGCAATACAAGTGGCCTAACAGACGCCTTGCAGGTTAGGGTTGGCAAAGGTGTCTTCGTTCTCCGCATCGTTTCCATCCAGGCACGCAAAGTCTTTTTCAACAAGGATGGCCAATTCCTCCGTGCCTACGTTCACGTTCGCATAGATGCCGACATCCTCTCCGTCTGCCCACCTAAGCGCATCCTCCGCCCGCAGCGCCACGGTCACTCTCTGCGCCCGGTAGCGAATAGCTATTTTGACTTCAGCAGAGGACTGTTCGAGCGCATAAGTCAAGGCAGCGCCCTCTTCCGGAGCAAAGCGAATGGACTCCTCAATCATTCCTTCGTTCATGAGCCGCTTGACGTCAGAACGCGACACCCTCAGGCGTAGAGAATTTCCCTTGATGCGTAGTTTCATGGCAGGTGAAGTGCTCCCTTGATCCGTTTGGTCCGTTTGATCCGTTTGATCCGTTTGGTCCGTTGAATCAACGTCCATCCAGCCTCAACATACATTCAGTCAGATGCGCCCGGAACTGTTCACGCTGCACTGCTACTTGCCTTTGTACTCTTGAAAAAGCTCGGGAAACTGCGCTTTCAGAGCATCGATTTTGGGTTTATCACAAACCAGGATATAGCTGTTGTCGGGATGATAGAGAGCATAGTCCTGGTGGTAGGATTCCGCATCATAGAAGCCCTTCAGCGGCACAACCTGTGTCACGACCGGCTTCGGAAAGGCCTTTGCCCCCTCTAACTGCGCGATGTATGCTTCGCTGAGCCCCTTCTGCTCTTCGTTGGTATAGAAAATGACGGAACGATAAGACGTACCAATGTCCGGCCCCTGCCGATTCAGTTGGGTTGGGTCGTGAACCACTGAGAAATAGATTCGAAGCAGTTGTCCGTACGTGATTTTGGACGGGTCAAATACCACCTTGACGGATTCGGCATGCCCCGTTGTTTCCGTCGTAACCTGGTCGTAGGTGGCCGTTGCCGCCGATCCCCCCGCATATCCAGCCGTAGTCGCCACAACGCCCTTGACGCGTTCAAACACCGACTGCGTCCCCCAGAAGCATCCTCCAGCGAACACAGCGACCTGCTTGCCTGGCTTTGTGGCAAGCGCCACATCCTTCGCGGGTGCGGGCAAACGAGTCCTGGTCTCAGCCCGGCATCCTATAGTCGAGGCCAGCAAAATCAGCACGGTCAAAGCGGCGTGTCGGACGGCAGCGGCATGAATCATCGGTATTCTCCTGGATCCGCAAACTCCGGACTCACTCTCGAGATGCTCCGCGTTCCCATTGGTTACAACCCGTTCACTTTGGTTACAACCATAGATCAGAGAATCTCGCACTGCAAACACGGCCTGCGGATTTGTCTTTCGTGAACCACTCGGTTAGCCAACCTCTTCCAGACTGCCCGCGGCTATAAGCGCGCAGACAGTCCTCCACCCCTGGGTTGAACTTCCTACCCACCACAGGCATGAGGACAAGGTATTCCTCATTGAGTAAAGTAGGGCCTTCGAGAAGAGCCTTCCGTCACCGTTCGTGTGTCTCCACCCTGAGACCCACGGCCAGAAATGGGCGTGAATGGGCGGTCTACTCCGTGGGGGTCTTTACCAATGATGTACAGGATTGATCAGGTCACGTCCATGAGGCGTGCGTTGCAGGTCATGTTTGCAGCAGTGCTGGCAGTGGCTGCCAGTCTCCAGGCACAGGTTCCTACCGGCAGTATCAGTGGACTGGTAACCGATCCAAAGGATGCCGTCGTCGCTGGAGCGCAGGTAGTGCTCACCAGTACCGCTCAAGGCTTCGAGCGCAACACGAGAACCAATGGCAGCGGCCTCTATGTCCTTCCCGATTTGCCGGTTGGCGAATACATTCTACGGATCAATCAGGCCGGCTTTTCTGTAACTGAGTTCAAATCGGTCGTCATCGAGGCGGGACGGAGTTCCACCCTCGACGCGCAGCTGCAGATCGCCGCGGCGGGCGCGACACTGGAAGTCAACTCCAACGCGCAAAATCTCGAGATGACACAGTCCATGCTGCAAGGGCAGATCACTTCCGAAACCATTCAGAGCATCCCCTTGAATGGGCGCAATTTTCTTGAGCTCGCCTATCTCGTACCCGGCAACAGGCCCGCGCCGAATTTCGATCCGACCAAGACCAACACGTTGGAAGTCAGCTCCGCCGGAGGCTTCGGGCGTGGCGGTAACATCACCGTCGATGGCGGCGATAACAATGACGAGGTCGTCGGCGGCACGCTGTCCAACTTTCCTGAAGACTCCGTACAGGAGTTCCAAATCGCGACCGGCCGCTTCACCGCCGAGGTAGGCCGCTCCGGCAATAGCATCGTGAATATCGTCACCAAGACAGGCGCCAACCGCTTTCACGGCTCAGCCTTTCTTTTCGAACGCAACCGCAATTTGCAGGCTCTGCCGGCAACATTCACCCACGGCCAGCCCGCTCCTCCCTTTGACCGCGAACAGACCGGCGGCTCCGTGGGTGGCCCGCTGAAGAAAGATCGTGCCTGGTGGTTTACATCGTTTGAAATCCGCGATCAGAATGCGCCCGTCCAGACGGGCACACGCGATTTCGCTACAGACACCATCCTGCATACATCGGCGCCTGCGCCCTTGCGCGATGCGCTCTGGTCGACGCGTGTCGATGCGCAGATCACACCGAAGAACAGCCTGATGGCTCGCTACTCATTCAACCGCTCGACCGATACAGCGGAAGCTACGCCCTCCAGCAGCACGCCGGCATTTACGGCCGCTGAACGGCAGAACTCGCTGAACCGATTCAACTCCGTCGTGGCCGCGCTGAATACCGTTCTGTCCACCAACAAGGTCAACAATCTTTCCTTCCACTACGACAATTTCTATAACGACATTCCGCCGTATCCGCAGAATCTGCCAACGACCAACCCGGCCTCCCTTGACTTGACCAATGAACTCATCTTTCCAGACTTGGCCGATGGCGAAAACTTCAACCTGCCCCAGGCGACGTTTCTCGATCGTTCCCAGGTTCGCGATTCGTTGTCGTGGTCGCTGGGCAAACACACGCTGCGGCTGGGCGGCGAGTTTCAGCACTATACCGCGCATGGCGAAATCAACGTCTTCGGCACCGGCACGGTCATCCTGGTTTCAGACTTTGGCTTTGCCAACCTCAATGGCGAACCCAGCACACATCAGCCTGACGACACTGACATCCCCATTGCAGTTGCGCTCAAGAGCAGCGCTCCCGTCACGCCTGTGCCGATTCCGCTGGTCTTCAACAGCTACGTCTCAGGCTATGTGCAGGACGACTGGCGTATTCATCCCAACCTCACTCTGAACCTGGGCCTGCGCTGGGAGTACGATTCCAACCTGACCGGCAATTCCCGCGCACACGATCCATGCCCGAGCTTGACGGTTGAGCCCACCGCTCCATGCACCTGGATGGCAAACGTCATCAACCTCAAGAAGTCGCCGGACAAGAAGGATTGGGGTCCCCGCGTTGGCTTTGTCTACGATCCATTCGGCAAGGGCAAGACGGTGGTGCGAGGAGGTTACGGCATCTACTACGACCGCATCATTCTCGAAGCGGGTGCAGAAGAACTCGTGCAAAACGATCGCGCTCTGACCGTCACACAATATGCCGGATCGAGCTGCATCAATCCAGACATCCCTGCACCTCCCAGCCTTGGTCTTTGCTTCGCACCCGGCTCGACGTTTGCGCCCGGCACTCCTACGCTTGCAGCCCCGTTCAGCGGACCGCATCAGACAGGAGGCGTGGGCATCCTTGCCATGGGCCCCGATTCGCACCACCCCCTCTTTCAGCAATTCTCGCTTGGCTTGCAACAACAGGCGGGCAATAACTGGCTGATATCCGCGGACGGATTGCACGTTTTCGCCTCCCGTCAAATCATCGGGCGCCTGCTTCGCCAGACAGACTCAACCTCGCCTTATGTCTCTTGCCCAGGCAGCAACCAGCCATGCACGCTCACTGATCCGCTCAGTGGGATCACAGACAACATCACACTGCTGCAATCCCAGGCCAAGTCGTGGTACGACGGATTGATTGTGAGCATCGCGCACCGCTCGGCCAAGCTCGGTCCCATTGGCTACCAGTACAACGTCAGCTACACCCTGTCGAAGACCTTCGACTATTCCAACGATGACCAGCTAACCTCCTCGGCAGCGGAGCAGGTCGATCTCGTCGAAAGCATCAATGACCTCCGTCTGGAAAAGGGCTATGCTGTCACCGACGAACGTCATCGCTTGACCCTCTACGGAGAAGCCCAACTGCCCTGGCGTTTCTCCCTCGCTCCTATCTACACCTTCGGCTCAGGTGTGGCGGCCGACACCTTCCTGCCTGGCACCGGCAACATCAACGGAGCCAGCGGCTCGCGCCTCCCCTTGCTTCCCCGCAATGCCATCGGCCGTGAGATCAGGAACAGCGACCAGTTGAATACAGTCATCACGCGCTGGAACTCACTCCCTGCCTGTCCTGCAACCTATCCTTGCCTCGCCGGCGGCCAGTTGCAAAGTGTGCCCGCAGGCATCAATTTCTCTAGTCCCTTCAGCGCGCTCGACCTTCGCTTGAAGAAGGACATCCGGCTGGGAGAGCGAGCCTCACTCAGCCTGATCGGGGAAGGCTTCAACATGTTCAACGAGACCAACATTCGCGGCACGGACAAGTCCAATTTCTCCGGCCGCAATATCTCCATCAGCCCCATCCAGGCTGCCCAGAACGGCAATCCAGCCGTGACCGTGCAAACCAACTTCTACACGCCGGTCAGCACCGCTGGGGGCTTCTTCGGCTCGGGCGGTCCACGCGCTTTCCAATTCGCGGCACGGGTGGAGTTCTAGTGGCCGAACCGCTGGCATTGCCCGAGTATCAAGGCCTGACCCAGCGCGCGCAAACCAACACGCCCTCCTCGATCAACCTTCCGGTGATCGAAGAGGGCGAAGCCGTCGGCGAAGTTGCCGCGCTCTACGAACACTTTCGCACTCATTTCGGCCGCCCTCAGGTTCCAGGAATTCTGAAGTGCTTTGCCACACATCCACCCCTGCTGCGTCACATGATGGCCTTGTCCGAGAGCCTGCTGTTTGCCGACGGTGCGTTGAATCGCCGCCACAAGGAAATGATCGCCACCTTCATCTCTGTTCAAAATGACTGCGCCTACTGCGCGGACAGTCATGGCTATTTCCTGCGCGTACACGACGGATCGCAGGAAGTGCTTTGCGCTCTGCAAGAGGGAAGCCTCACATCAACTGCGCTCACCCAGGCCGAGCAGGCACTGTTGACATTCGTTCAAAAGGTGAGCCTGCAATCGAACCGCGTAACTCCTGCCGATATGGAATCCCTTCGTCAAAGCGGCTGGAATAACCTTCAAATCGCCGAAGCCATTCACTTGACAGCTCTCTTCGCGACGTTCAATCGTGTAGCGAGTGCCTTTGGCCTTCCCTCGCAACGCCTGCTGGATTTCTACGGCGCTCACCACCCTTCAGACATCAACGACGTAAGGATTGACGCCCGGAAAGGCCAAGTGTCCGATTGAAAAATGCCAGGTTCATCTCCGCCTTGTCGCCGATCGCTATCGCCGCGATCATCGTCTGCTCCGCGGTGACACAGGCTGTTCTGTCATCCAGGGCTGTGCTGGCGCAGGCTGCCAACGCTTCTCTTCGTCACGACTTTTTCCACGTTACGCTCGGCAGCGATGTCGCTGGTCCTGTTTCCGGCAAGCTCCTGCTCTTTATCGCTCCTGCATCGAATGCGGCAAAGCCCGCGGATCCCGTCGATATGGAGATGATGTCGCTGACAAGCGTCACCATCGCATCCAGGGAAGTCCCCTCCCTCGCTCCTGGCCAAAGCGTCGACATCGATGCCGACGACCTGGTGTTTCCGCAGCCGATCGCCAAGGCAGCGGCCGGCTTGTATCGCGTTCAGGCGGTCCTCGATATTCATCACAGCTATAACTATGACGGCCGCAGCGCAGGCGATGTGATAAGTCTCCCGCTCACCATCAGTCTGCCACTGACGGACAGCAAGTCTCCCAGCCTGACGCTGACTGAAACCGTATCGTCCCCGCCGAATCCATTAGCCGATAAGCCCGACGTGGACGCGGCCCTCAAGCCCATCGACTTCATCAGCCCTGCTCTCACCAGCTTCTGGGGGCGCGACATTCACATGCATGGATGGGTGCTTCTACCGCCCGGCTATGCCGCTCACCCCGGAAGCCACTATCCCACCGTCTACTTTACGCACGGCTTTGGAGGAACCCTATCCGGCCTCCGCGCCCGCTACGCGCCGCTCCTGTTCGAACGCATGAAGCAAGGCAAAATGCCGGAAATGATCTGGGTTCTCCTGGATGAAAGCAGTGCTACCGGCACCCATGAGTTCGCTGACTCCGTCAATAATGGTCCGTGGGGACAAGCCCTCACGACGGAACTGATCCCAAGCCTCGAAGCTGCCTACCACATGGATGCCAAAGCCTCGGGACGCTTCCTGCAAGGTCACTCTTCAGGAGGCTGGGCAACACTGTGGCTGCAGACGCGCTACCCTAAAGTCTTCGGAGGCGCCTGGTCCACCTCACCCGATCCAAGTGATTTTCATTTCTTCAGCACCATCGATATCTACGCACCCCATGCCAACTTCTTTCGAGCTTCCAGCGGTCAATTGCATCCCATGCTGCGTGATCACGGCGAACCTCACGCAACCATGCAGCAACTCTCCCAGGTCGAGTCAGTCATCGGCGAATATGGTGGTCAACTGGCTTCCTTCGAATGGGTCTTCTCTCCGCGTGGCGCTGATGGTAGACCGGCGCAGCTTTTTGACCGCACGACCGGTGACATTGATCCCGTCGTCGCCGGTTATTGGCGCACTCATTACGACATTGTCGATCATCTTATTCGGGATTGGTCCACCATCGGACCCGACCTCAAGGGCAAGATCCACCTTGTCGTCGGCACCGATGATACGTTCTATCTCGACGGCGCGGCCCACAGCCTCCAGGCCACCCTCGACAAACTCGGAGGCGAAGGGCATTTCACCTTCTTACCCGGTCGATCTCACTTCAATGTGTATCAGGACGGAAACGACCGATTTGCGCTGATGGAGACGATCGCCGCCGAAATGTATGCAGTCGCTCGTCCTGAAAAACGCTGACAGCATCACGCCGCCCTGGATTCAGATTTTCATCAAGCGCGAAGGACCCGTGTTCGCTATCGATGGTTTGTTGCAAATTCACTGTTTGGCAGCTTCGAACTTGTCGGCTTTGGTGCTCCTGTCAAGCGTGTCGAAGAGGGGCTGGGCGGGGATGACTGCTGGTTCGACTTGAGCGACTGAGATGCCCATGATTCTGATGTGGGCATTTTCAGGAAGCGTGACCGAGTGGGCGTTGGAGGGTAAGTCCAGGGCATAGACGAAGAGGTAGCTGTATTGGTAGGGCTCGTTCAGGCCGTCGGCGGTGTGGTGGTGTGAGACGTACCAGGCGAGGGTTGCGGGCTTGATGTAGCCGGGGCGGAGGCCAATGTAATCCTCTGGGTACTTGGGAGACCAGTCGGGTGTGCCGCCGCTCTTGAGATTCCAGTCCTTGTGGTTGGCGGAGATGGCGTAGTCCTTGCGGAGGGGTACCTGGTGTTCGGGGGTTCCGCGACGGCCGCCGCCTTCGGTTACGGTTTCAGGCTTGGGCTTCCAGAGACGGGTGTCCCATTGGCCGATGAAGCCGCCCCAGTCTTCCACCGTGACGTCGACGGGTGTTTTGCCGACTTTGAAGGTGGCTCGCTGATCCCCATCTGCCGAGGCGGCGAGGACGTAGACCTTGTTGAAGCTGCCTTGAGGGAGATCGATAGTCTGCCCCTTGGCGACCACGGCGTCAGGCTTGCCGGTAGCGGCAGGGGCCAGAGTAAAGTCAACGCCGTCGATCTTGAGGCTGGCGGGGAGCATCTCGGCAGGCAGGGCGTCGCCTTGCTTGTCGAAGCCACCGACCGATTTGGTGTCGTCATTGCTGGCTGCGGCCAGGTCGTAGTTGAGCGTGACGGGCTGCGAGGTGACGCCTGCTTCATGCACGGGAGCCGCGCCGAACTTCAATGCGAAGCTGCGCGGCTGGTAGGGCTTGAAGGAGGTTTGAAGAGCGCCTTCAGCAACGGTCGCGGAGCCAAGGGGCAACTCCTGTCCGTTGACTTCGCGGGCTGCTTCAACGGGTCCGGCGAACTTGACTTTGACGTTGTCAGCGGGCTTGCCGTTGAGCTCGACGAGGCGGATGACAATTTCATCGCTGATCTCGGATTTCTTGAGAGCGAGGACACGAATGCTGGGGTTGTCGACTGAGAGGAGCGAGAAGGTTTTGCCGAGGGTGCCCGAGTGTTTCGCTGTATTGAAGGCGATCAGCGGCGTGCTGAGGCGATAGGCCTGCCAGTCGGTCTTGCCCTGACGCCAGTCGCCGGCGTGTCCTGCGAGACCGAAGAGGATCTCGTGGTGTCCCCAGTCCTGATTGAACTGATCGGTGTAAGCGCCCTTCATCTGTGAAGCTGGGCCGGGCGAGCGAAGGAGCGTCAGGCGGATGGTGCTGTTGTCGCGCTTGTCCGAGCCGTTCTTGACGTCGGTGAGGATGGTGGCGCCGAAACTGCCGGACTCGTCGGTTTGATCGATCCAATGATGCGAGGCTACTTCAAACTGGCGGTCGAAGGCGGCGGGACGTTGGATGGTGCCGACTTCCCAGTTGTAGGTAGCGAGCTTGTTGGTGGAGGCGAGGGGAAAGACTGCTTTGACGTTGGCTGAAAGCGAGCGCCAGTCGATCGATTCGCCGAACTCAACGCGGTTGCCGGCGTCGCCTGCGGAGAGGCGGACGGTCTGGGCGAATTTAGATCCCTCGCCTTCCCGGATGACTTCTATGGCGATGCGGGCTGGTCCGTTCTCGACGATCCGGGCTTTGGCTGTACCGCCGATGTAGGCGCGGGGAGCGGCCTGCTCCTGATCGAAGTCCATGTTCCACGCCGGCCATTGTTTGGGCGCGTCGTTGTTGATGGCGAGGCGCATGGGACTGGCCAGGAGCTCTTTGTTGATGGACTTGTCGAAGACGCTGCTGACATCTCCGGCTGCGTTGAGGATGACCTTGTAGCGGGCGTTCTCGAGAGTAGAGTCGGTGACTTTCAATTCTGTTGACGACTCGGACTTCTTGCCTTCCCGAATGTCATAAACGGCGTAGCCGACCGAGGGCACTCTGGCAAGGAAGAGAACCTTGCCATCCTTGATCTGAGCGGGAACCTGCTTGCCATCCGGAGCGAAGACTTCGACGCTGGTTGAGACGCTGCCTGGGACGGCTGCTTCGACGATGTCTTCGCGCTCGATGTTGAGCGGGTTGTAAACCAAAACCGGGATGCCCTTCACTTCCGTGTCGAGCGATGAGGCGATGGACTGGGTGGCGCTGGTGAGGACGTCGGCGAATTGGTTGGAGGCGATGATGTCGTCATTTTGCGCGAACTCGTAAGCGCGAGGAGTGGCCGTACCAGCGCCGGTGTCATGGAACTGGCCGGCCATGACGAGGGTCCAGGCATTGGTGAGCTGCTCTTGGGGATAGGGGCGGCCGCCCATCCAAGCTGCGGCGACAGAGGCCTTTTCAGCCGCATCGGCGAGGATTTCGTTCCTGCGGTTCCAACGCTTATGGTAAGCCTGCGAAGTGAGCGAGCCTGCGGAGTGATTGATGAGCTCAAGATCGCCCTGGTAGGTGGGCATTTTGGTCTGCATGTCGGGCTTGATATCGAGGAACATCTGGTCGGCAGAGGCGGAAACGACTTTGACCGGGCCATCGCCCATGCGCACGGGAGTGCCGGTGGTGAGGATGTCGCCGGTGGCTCCGGACTCGTGGGGCATGTAGGTGGTGGGGAGGACGGCTTCGCCGCCGGTGACGGTGGCCTCGAGGAGCTTTACGGACTCTTCGTTGGTGGCTCCGCCGATGTCACCGGTGCCGACGTAGTGGTAGTCAGCGAAGACGCCGGTCGCTTTGCCGTCGATGTCGATGCGGGCGGGCCAGTCGGTTTCCTCCAGTTGACGGCGGCGTGGCGCTGAACCGGCGAGCGGTTCCGGGACGAGGACTGGAGACTTGCTAAGGTCGGAGTTGATTTCGCTGCCGTAGCCGCCTGGATTGAGGGCGGCGAGGATGGTCTCGCCGTCGGGACCGGTCCAGATACCGACGTTGAAGGGAATGCCTTCGGGAGTCTGTTCTGGAGAGTTGGGGCCTCCGATCTTCGGCGCCGGCTGCCACCCAGAGCTCAACTTCTGGGTCGAGAACCCTTTGACCCCCGAGGCTGCGAGTATGGTGGGCAGCGACGCTGGGAAGCCGAAGCAGTCGGGCAGCATGTATTCAAAACTGGCCTTGCCGAATTCGTTGCGGTAGTACGTATTGCCGTAGAGGACCTGGCGGAAGATGGATTCGGCGCTGGGCAGGTTCACATCGCCTTCTTCGACCGAGGAGCCGGCGGGAAACCACTGGCCTTTGGCGACGTAGCCTTTGAGGCGGGCGTAGTCGGCTGGGTAGTACTCCTTCATAAGGCGGTAGCGATTGGAGCCGGACCAGTTGAAGACGTAGTGCGGGTACTTATCCATGTAGTCGAAGTTGACGCGCATGGTCTTGAGCAGGTATTCGCTGATGACCTGGGGAAACTCCCAACGCCACTGAGTGTCAAGGTGGGCGTAGGGAACCACGTAGAGGGTGGGCTGCCTGGTGATGTCGGGGGCGGTCATGGTCTGTGCTTGAGCGGATTGCAACACGGAAGCGAAGGCGAAGGCGGCAATAGCTGCGATGAGTGGATTTCGATGGAAGCGGGACATTGGGGACCTCACGTGGAGAGAATCATGCGGCTTAATGGGCTGCCGGAGGGTTGCGATGGTCCGACTGGTTGCTTGAGACGAGCGATGGAACAGGAAAGATGAGTGGTATCGTTTCCACCCGACAACAGACGTATAGTAGAAACCGCCGTCAATACCTGTCAAACGAGAACGTCAAAGTTGCAAGAAAAGCTCGCTGGTTTGCAGAGGAACGCCAGGCCAGCTGGTGAGGTTCAAGTTGCCGCGTCAGTCTCCCGGTACAGATCGACACCCGGGCAGGGTTGAGTTGAGATACACTTCGTGGCTGAGGAGCCCGATTTGGTTGTTGGTTGGAATTCCGTCTGGTCGCTGAGGGCGGGTGCTGGTCTGGCGGTTGTGTTCCTCTTTCCCGGGGCGATCGCAGCGTGTGCCCAGGGTGCGACGGCCACGCAGTCTGGGATGGGCGGTGGGGCTCGTACTGAGAGCCTTGCAGGAGCGCCCTCCAAGCTTCCGATTACGTCTGGCGGGATTGTGGACAGCGGGCCCGTAATCTTTCAGGACGCGTCGAAAGCTGCGGGACTGACCGGTTGGAACCACGTGATGGGGACAGCCGAGAAGAAGCTGATCCTGGAG
>Ga0182030_10016353_pt1 | contig 14457 bp, 11 predicted proteins | sample 812S3MmetaG_FD_121299 | JGI IMG/M metagenome (GOLD analysis project Ga0182030, IMG submission 121299) | Permafrost microbial communities from Stordalen Mire, Sweden - 812S3M metaG (Illumina Assembly) | ecosystem: Environmental > Terrestrial > Soil > Wetlands > Permafrost | place: Sweden... | reverse complement strand
CGCGAGCCGGCGGCACAGGCGGCCCCCGCGCTGGCCTGCAAGCCCAGCTGGTCCAGGCGCATGAGCAGCAGGTCCGAATCCAGGCCCACCAGGCTGGCGCAAACGGTGTTGGGCACGCGCGGCGCGCCGGCGCCGTGCAACTGCCAGCGCGGATGCAGGCGCTTCAATCCCGCGTCCAGCACCTGCTGGGCCAGCTCCCAGCGGCGGGACTGCGCCGGCAGGTCGGCCAGGGCCTGGCCCAGGGCCGCCGCCGCGCCCGCCGCCTGGGCGATGGCCTCGGTGCCGGGGCGCAAGCCCCGCTCCTGATGGCCGCCATGCAGCAGGGGCTGCACCGCCACGCCCGGCTTGACCCATAGCAGGCCGCTGCCCTGGGGGCCGCCGAACTTCTGGCAGGACAGGGCCGCCGCGTCCAAGCCCAGCGCCTCGACCTCCACGCCGGCCTTGCCCACGGCCTGGGACAGGTCGCTGAAGCACAGGCCGCCCGCCCGGCGGGCCCGCTGGGCCGCCTCGCGCAAGGGATGCATCACGCCGGTCTCGTTGTTGGCCAGCATCAGCGCCAGCAGCGCGCCAGGATGCCGGCCCAGGGCCGCGTCGAGCGCGCCCAGGTCCAGCGTGCCCTCGGGCCCCACGGGCAGCGTCTCCACCGTGCAGCCTTGGGCGGCCAGGGCGGCGGCGGTGGCGGCCACCGCGGGATGCTCGGTGGCCCCCAGCAGCAGCGCGCGGCCGCCGGGGCGGACCAGCCCCTGCAGCGCCAGATTGCAGGCCTCGGTGGCTCCCGAGGTGAAGGCCCAGCCCCGCGGGCTCCCGCCCAAGGCCGCCGCCACGGCCTGGCGCGCGTCCTCCAAGGCGGCGCGCGCAGCCTGGCCCGCCCGGTGCTGGCTGCCGGCGTTCACCGCCCCCGGCCGGAGCCAGGGCAGCATGGCCTCCAGGGCCTGGGGCCGCAGCGGGCTGGCGGCGTTATGGTCCAAGTACAGCATGGGCCCCGTCACTCCCCGGGGGACCCGTAGACCAGCGCCTCGTAGCCCTGGCCCAGGCCCTGCAGGTCCTCGCGCAGCATCTGCAGCGCGGCTTCCATGCCCGCCTCCCCGCCCAGGCGCTGCTCCTCGGCGCGCATGCGCGCGTAGAGGGCCTCGAAGCGCTCCACCCCCCGCCGGACCGGGCAGCGCCGGAAGCTGAGGAAGCTGAGCACCATCCCGTTGACCAGCTCGGGGAGGACTTGGGCGATCACCCAATAGTGGCTGCCGTCCTTGGCCAGGTTCTTGACGAACAGGAAGACCTCCCGGCCGGCTTGGATCTCGTCCCACATCAGCTTGAACACCGCCCGCGGCATCTCCGGGTGCCTGATCAGGCTGTGCGGCGCCCCATAGAGCTCCTCGGCGCCGTAGGCCGAGTAGCGCACGAAGGCGTCATTGCATCCGGTGATGACGCCCCTCAGGTCGGTCCTGGAGACGATCACCTCGTCGGGCTGCAACCGCCGCTCGATGCCCGTGGGCTTCACGATCCTTCCATCCATCGCCGCGCCTCCATGCTGGGGCTCCGAGCAAGGCCCCGTGGGGCGCTCCCCGTCCGATCCGATCAGATCTGAAAACCCGTCCCGGCCCGCGGCGCATCCTTCAGCAGCGGGCTGGCTTGAGCATGGCGCTTGAGGTCGGCCAAGGTGATGCGCTCCAGGGCCAGATCCAGGCCCTGCTCGGCTTCGATCAAAAGGGCCGCCACAGCCTGGGATTCGGCGCTGGCATCCACCCCGGCCGAGGCGTGGGGACGGGCGCTGGGGTCGTCCAGGGCATGCAGCACCGCCAACAAGCTGATCTCGTCGGCGGCCTTGGCCAAGGTATAGCCGCCCTTCATGCCCCGCCAGGGCGCCACCAGCCCGGCCTTCTTCAGGGGCCGGAAAAGCTGCTCCAGGAAGGCCGTGCCCAGCCCTTGGCGCCGGGCGATGTCCGACACCGGCACGGGCGCGTGGTAGGCGCTGTGCAGGCTGAGGTCCAACAGGGCCCTGAGCGCCGCCTGGGTCTGCGATCGTAGGCGCATCAGAAGCTCTGCAGGATGTCTTTCAGCGGCGTCTGCACGCCCACATACATGGGGGTGTCGCGCTGGGTGAATAGGCTGCTCTCGGTCTCGCGCAGCTCCTGCACCAGGTTGACGAACTTGTCGGCCTCGCTGCTCTCGAAGGCCACCACGAAGTCCTGGTCGTCCAGGCCGAAGCTGTAGCTGGTGTTGATCTTCACCATGGGGTAGGCCGCCCCGCCGTCGATGTGGCCGCGCATGATGCGCATGCGCTCCTCCATGGGCAGCAGGTACCACTGGCGGGTCTTCACGAAGGGGTAGATGAACAGGTACTTGTAATGGTCGGCCGGCTTGAAGATCTTGTCCTCCTGGTCGTAGGGCGAGCCCTTCAGCATGGCCAGGTAGTTGCGGCTCAGGTCCATCCACTTGCTCAGCTCGGCGCCGCGCTGCTTCAGCGCCAAGTCGTGCAGGGCGTCCAGGCTGGTGGCCTTGGCCCACAGCATGAAGTCCACATCGGCCTTCAGCCCGGCGGTGGAGAAGGCGGCGAAATGCTTCAGGCCCTTGTTCGCCTCATCGCAGGCGGCGATGAACTGATCCACGTGGCGCTGCTTGGTGGCGGCGTCCAGGCGGCGCCATTCGCGGTCCATCTTCCAGCATTGGAAGACGATGAAGCCCTGGCTGACCATGATGCGGCCGCGCTTGGCGGGGTCGGCGCCGGCCATGGGCGGGCCGCCGGCGGGCGGCGGGCCGGGCTGCGCGGGAGGGCCAGGGTGCTGCGGCTGTTCGTTGGGCATCGTTCCCCTTTCGGTGCTGATGAGTGCGAAACGCTGAGTGCCGAGCCTTGAGCGGTTAGCCTAGTGGACGAGCGCCGCAAGCGGCTTCCCTTGAGCCAGCGCGGCGATGGCCTTCTCGCCGGAGCGGACGGCGCCTTCAATGGTGGCGGGCAGGCCGGTATCGGTCCAATCCCCCGCCAGGGCCAGGCCAGGCAGCGCGGTGCGCTGGGGCAGGCGCGGGCCGCTGCCGGGGACGAAGCGGGGGGTGGCGTGGCGTTCGCGCAGCACGCGGGCGTGGTCCCACTGGTAGGGGCGGCCCCGCCCGGCCAGGAAGCCGGCCAGCCGTTTCAGCAGCTCGGCGCCCTCCAGGTCGCTGAGGGCGTCCGCGGCCGACGCCACGAAGCAAGTACGCCATCCGGCGGCCATCGGTTCGCTGAAGCCCCAATGAAAGTGGGGCTGCACGCCGGGCCCCTGCGGCCCGAAGGCCACCATGGGATGCGGCAGCAGCGGCTGGACCGACAGCGTGGTCACCGACACGATGGCCGAGCGGGGCCGGGCGGCCTCGGCGTCCAGCCCCAGGTCCCGGCCGGGATGGGGCCCCAGTGCGCGGGCGCTGCGCTCGGGCGGCAGGGCCAGCACCACCCGGGTGGACGCGACGGCGCCGCCCTCGGGGCCCAGGTCCAGCTGCCAGGCTGCGCCCTCCTGGCGCAAATGGCGCAGGGCCGTGCTCAGGCGCAGCTGGCCGCCGCGATGCTGCAGCCAAGGCTCCAGCGGCGCCAGCAGCTGCGACAGCGGCAGGGTCGAGCGGCCCAAGGCGGCCGTGCGCCCGCCCCGCAGGAAGCCCTGCCCCAGCACCGCCAGGAATTCGGTCAGGCGGGCCTGCTGGGGCCTGGCGTTGAGGGCCGCCAGCACCATGGGCTCCCACACTTGGTCCATCAGCGCCTGCCCCTGGCCACAGGCGCGCAGCCATCCTGCCACGCTGAGCTTGGCGCTGCCCGGCGTGCCCAGGCCCATCAGGGCCGCGCCCAAGCGCGGGCCGGCCTTCCAGGGCAGGCCCAGCGCCAGCAATTGGGTCTTCTCTTCCCCGCCCAGGGCCCCGTGGCGCAGCAGGCCCAGGCCCAAGCTCAGGGGGCCGGGGAGGGCCGACGCCTGCAGGGTCTCGACGCGCCCATCGGCCATCAGATAGGGGATGCGAAGCGGCGACTGGAACGCCACGGCCTGGGCCGTGCCCAGCTCGGCCAGCAGCGCCAGGCTGCGGGTGTAGGCCCCCAGGAACAGGTGCTGGCCGTTGTCCATCTCGCCGAAGACGGGGTCCTGGAAGCTGGACGCTCGGCCGCCCAGCTTGGCGCCGGCCTCCACCAGCAGGGTGCGCCAGCCACGCGCCGCCCCGGCGTGGGCCGCCGAACAGCCGGCCCAGCCGCCACCGACGACGACCAGGTCCCAATCGCTTCGAGGCGCGGACGCCGCGATCATCCCGCCACCACGGCTTTCGCCAGGATCCACAGCTTGCGGGCCTTGCCCAAGCGGTAGCGCTTCTCGAAGACCTTCAGGCCATCGGCTTGCATGCGGTCCAAAAGGCCGCCATAGAGCGCACGCATCAAGCGCGGGGCGCGCAGGGCTTTGCCATCCAGGCCAACCATGGCCGCGTCGGCGCGCTCAAGCGCATGGCGGGCGCGCCCGGCATAGTCCCGCAGCAGCGCCTGAGCCGGCTCGCCGCCTTGGCCGGCCATCCAGGCCGCCGGGCTGACGCCATGGGCCTTCAGGTCCTCCAGCGCGAAGTAGAGGCGGCCGCGTTGGGCGTCCTCGCGGGCGTCGCGCACGATGTTGATCAGTTGGAACGCCTCGCCTAGGGCCAGGGCGAAGGGCGTGGCCCCCTCCAGCGGCAGGCCGAAGATGGGCAGGCAGGCGATGCCCACGCTGCCAGCCACGCGATAGCAATAGGCGCGCACATCGTGGTAGCGCTTCAGCCGCACCGCCGGCTTGGCGTCGGACGCCGCGCCCAGCCACAGGTCATCCATCAAGCCCGCCGGGATGCCGCGGCGCACGCAGAGCTCGGCCAGCGCCAAGCCCATGGGCGTGCCGGGGCGGCCCTTGTGCAAGGCGGCCAGCTCCTTCTTCCAGGCGGCCAGGTGGCGCTTGGCCTCGGCCGGCTTGTATTCGTCGGCGCAATCGTCGATGGCGCGGCAGAAGCCGTAGTAAAGCGCCAGGTCGGCGCGGGCCTGCTTATCCAGGAACCAGGCGCCCGGGCCGAAGCTGCTGGCCTGCATCTGGGCCACGCCGTTCAGCGGCCCGCTCAGGCCGGGGGTGAGCAGCGGCGCCTTCGTCACGCCGTCCGCCCCATCAGCCCTTTGACCAAGAGGATCCCCATGGCTTTCTTGCTCAGGTGCGGCCGGCGGGTCAGGCTGTTGTAGCCGTTGCGGCGGATGCGCTGCAGGATCGCGCGGCCGCCCAGCAGGGTCAGGCGTATCTCCAGGCCCAGGCGGCCGGGCAGGCGGCCGGGCAAGCCCTCGCCTTGGGCGAAGAGGGCCTCGGCGTCGTCCACCTGCGCCCGTATCAACGCCGCCAGCTTGGCGTCGAAGCGGCCGCCCTTCAACTGGGCGTCGGTGACGCCATGGCGCTTCATGGCGTCCTGGGGCAGGTAGATGCGGTCGCGCAGGCTGACGTCCTTGCCCAGGTCCTGCCAATGGTTGGTCAACTGCAGGGCCGTGCAGATGCAGTCGGAGTCGGCCACGTTGCGGGCGTCATCCAGCCCGAAGACCCGCAGCACCAGGCGGCCCACCGGGTCGGCCGAACGCTTGCAATAGGCCCTCAGCTGTTTGGCGTTGGCATAGCGGGCCTGGCGGCAGTCCTGCAGGAAGGCTTTCACCAGGTCCTGCAGCAGGGGCTTGGGCAGCCGATAGCGGCGGCGCGCATCGTCCAGGGCGATGAAGATGGGGTCCTCCCCCGGGGCTTTGTCCAGCTTGGCCATCCAACCCTTCAGCAGGGCCACCCGCCGGGGCGCATGCTCAGCCTCGTCGGCGAAGTCGTCAGCCGTGCGCGCGTAGGCGTAGACGGCGGCGATGGCGTCGCGCTGGGGCTGGGGCAGCAGCAAGCTGGCCACGGGGAAATTCTCGTAGTGGCCGAAGGCCAACTGGCGGCAATGACGATAGGCGGCGGAGAGTTCCAAGGGCGCTAGGGGCCGAGTGGGGGGGGCGCTAAATCCTGACTATTCTAGTGGGGAATTGGAGCATTGGCCTAACGAAAAGACGGCGTTCACCCCGGCTCAGTGCAGGAATTGACAGTGAAAACCGCCCGCGCCCCAAGGATAGCTGGGCACGCCCTGCACCTGGCAGCCCAGCGCCCGGTAGGCCGCGGCCTGCGCGTCAAAGACGGGGTTGTCGAACAGCTGGGCCCGATCCAAGCCCTCCCACGCCGCCTGCAGGGCCGCCTTCAGCGCCGGCAGCTGGTCCGCGACGGGCGCCTGGTTCCAACGCTCCCCGGCCTCGCGCAATTGGGCCAAGCTGACCTGGTACTGCAGCGCCCCGGCCGAGGGCGCCGAGCCCGGGCGCTGGTCCGGGTAACGCGCCAACAGGACGCTTTGACCGCCGCCCGGCAGCGGCAGGCGCACCGTGTTGGAGGGGCTGCGCACCGGGTGGTCGGCCAGCGGCGCGCGGCCCACCTGGTAGCCGGCCTGGGCCAGCTCGTCGGCCACCTGGTCCATCTCCCGCCGCCAATCGCGGTCCTGGGCCGGGTCGAAGGGCTGGTTGCTGAAGCTGTCGCGGGCGCCGGCGCGGAAGCTGGGCACCATGACGCAGGCCCGGCCGGAGACGCTGAAAAAGGATGTGAGCATGTCCAGGTGGAACAGGTCCTCGCTGCCCCAGCCCTGGCGCAGGGCCGCGCTGGGCACCACCTGCACCGGCAGGCCATAGGCGCGGGCATAAGCCCGGCGGGCTTGGGCCAGCAGCGCCGGCGGGACCGGCTTGCCCAGGTAGTCGCCATGGCCGCCGGCTTGCAGCCAATCCAGGACGCGGTGGCGTCCCAGGACCAGGCCCAGGCTCCCGTCCGGGCGCCGCACCACCGCGATGTCGCCGCCTTCGCTGCTGATGCCGTCGGGCAGGCGGTGCCGCACGAAGCGCAGGGGGAACGAGCCCACTAGGCCATCCACGAAGCCGCGGTAGTGCTCGCCGGCCTGGGGCGCGTAAGCCAGCTTCACCCGCCCGCGCGCATCGGTGCCCAGCACCACCGTGGCGTCCTGGGGCCAGATCAGCGCCACCGGCACGCTGAAGCAATGCAGGCGGGCGTCCAGGTCCGCGTCGCTCCATCCGGCCCGGTCGTGCAGGTAATCGCGCAGCCAGGCCTGGGCCTTGGCGCTGCCATGGGGCACGGCGGCATAGACCTGGGCCTGGGGCGGCAGCGCCTTCAGCAGCGCGCCATGGGACAGCTCCAGGTTGAGCCAGTAGAGCTGGCGCTGCGCATCATGCCAGCCCTCCAAGGCCTGGGCCGGCGCCGTCAGCTTGGGCAGCAGGAAGTATTCGTCCGCCGGGGCTTCGAGGCCGATGAAACAAGGCTGCAGCGCCCGCTCGCTCTCCGGCAGCCAGGCGGCGGAAGCAGGCGGCACCGGCGCGGCGGCGGCGTGCAGGGCCGGGGCGGCGAAGCTCAAGGTCAAAAGGGTCAGGGATAGCGCGTAGGCGTGGCGCAAAACGGTGCCTTGAATGGGCAAGTCAGGGCTGGGGACGCGGGGTCGAAGTGGCGTAAGGCTTGGCCGAAGCCGGGGTGGACACCGGCAAGGGCAGCGGCGCGGACTTCAGGCGCGACTGCAACAGGGCCTCGGTGGCGTCGAGCCGCTTCAACAGGGCCTGGGCCTGGGCTTGCCGCGCCGGATCCAAACCCTGCAGCCCGCCGCCGCCGGACGCCAGCAGCAGCTTCAACGAGGCTTGATCCTTGGCCAGCTGCTCCAACAATCCCCCAACGCGGCGTAATCGGGGTGCGGATCCTGCGGGATCGCGCCGGCGGCGGCGGTGGGCTTGGAGCTGGGGCGCTCATCGGGGGTGGGATAGCTCTTCAGCGAAGGCCGCGGCGTGGGCACGGCCAAGGGCCGCCAGGGCGTGGGCACGGCCACTTCGGCTCCGGGGGCAGGGGCCGCCAGGGTGGGTTCCGGCGCCGGCCCGGCCTCCTCGCCCCAGCCGCTGCGCAGGCCCGGCGTCGGCTCCAGCCCCGGCAGGTTGCGCTCGGGATTGCTCCACCCCAGGGGCGACGGCCCCATCAGCGGGGTCACCCCCGGCATGGGATGCGTCACCGTGGGCTGCAGGGGCGGGCTCCCCTGCGGCAGATAGCCGGCCGCCGGCAAAGCCGCGCCCAGCAGCGCGCCCCAAGCCGCCCACAGGATGATCGATGGTCGCATGCGAGGATCCCCCATCACCAAGCCCAAGTGCCTCCCAGCCATTCCGTGCTCCCCTGCCCCGCATAGGCGCCGTCGGTGGAGGCGTCCCGCCAGCCTTCCACCACCGCGCTGGCTGACGCCTGGCGGCCCTGCCACAGCACCAGCTCCCAGCGGCTGTCCAGCAGCCGGTCCTGGCGCCGCGGGCTGCCCGGCCCCTCCGGCCAGCGCGGGAAGCTCTGCACCTTGGCGTCCAAGTCCACGCGCGGGCTGCCATTGCGCCCGCTGCGCCACTGCGCCGCCAGGTGCAGGGACGCGCCCTGGTCTTGATCATCCTCGGCCTGGGTGGCGTCGAAGCGCCAACGCGCCTCGGCCTGCGCCTGGCCCGCCCAGGGCAGCGGCCCATTGACGCCCATGCCGACGCTGGGCGCCACGCTATCCAAGTCGGCCGTGCTGGCGTAGCGCTCCCACAAGGCCTGCGCCCCGGCCCAGGGCCGCCAGTCGCCCACGGCTTGCCCCTGCCAGCGCAGGTCCAGCAGGTGGTGCCAGTAGACCCACTGGCCTTGGCTGCTCTCCACGGCCTCGTCCACCATCAGCACCGCGCCCGGCCGGCCCCGGCCCCGCTGCCACCAAGCCGCGCTCAGGGCCTGGTATTCGACCGATGAGGCGGCCCCGCCGACGTCACTGCTCACGTCCATCAAAGTATAGCCCAGGTCCAAGGGCCAAGCGGCCCCTTCCCAGCCGACGTGGCCGAAAAAAACGCCATCCAGGCTGTCCCGATCCGTGGGACCGGACTGGGAATGGCTGACCTGGCCTCCCACCCGCACGAAGCCCGTCCAACGCCCGCCCGCCTGCATGCCCGGCTCGGCCTCCTCGGCCCCGCGCCCGGCGTTACCCCGGTCCACGCTGGTCAGGCTGCGCAGCCCCACCGCCTCCGGCGAAGCCGGATCCAGGCGCAACGCCTGGCCCGGGTCCATCCAGGCGGTGGCGCCGTCCCCGCGCTGCGCGCGCAAGGCCGCCAAGCCGGCATAGGCCTGGCTGCAATCCGGGTCCACCTGCAAGGCCAGCTGATAGCCCCGCTCGGCCGCGTCCCATCGGCCCAGGCGGCGGTCCAGGTCGGCCGCGCCGACCACGGGCAGGGCGGCCGCCTGGCGCAGCCGGGCCAGGGCCTCCTGGCGCAAGCGGCGGATCGCGTCCGAGCCGGGGGCCAGGCCTAGGGCCCGATCCAGGCTGTCCAGCGCGGCCTGGTCCTGGCCCAACTGCAATTGGCACAGGGCCAGGCCGTAGAGCGGGGCCGCCCAGGAAGGGTCTGAAAGGTGGGCTTGCTGGTAGAGCGGCAACGCCGCCGCCGCCTGGCCTGCGCTCCAAGCGGCGTTGGCCGCGGCCTGGCTGGCGGCGGCATCCGCCGGCAGGGCCGCGGGGAGGGCCGGGAGCCGGCAGGCCCACGACAGCAGCGATAGGAACAACAAGGTCCGGTGCAAGGGTCGGCCGAAGCGCTCAGGCCCGGCGTGCCTCGGCCTGAAGGTGGTTCAAGGTGGTCAGCGCCCAGGCGCCGCGGATGGGGCCGGGGCTTTCTGGGATGAAGCTCAGGCGCCGCGTCTCGCCCGGCAGAAGGTCGAAACCGTTGGCGCTGAAGCGGCCTAGGACCGGGGCTTGGATCTCGCAAGCCAGGCTCAGGTGGCGGGCCTGCACCGCCAGCTCGATGCCGGCCCCCTGGGCCCGGCCGCCCAGCGTCAGGCTGCTGGGCTCCAACTGCAGGCGCTTGGGCGGCTCGAAGAACAGCAGGCTGCGGCGGCCGCCCCGCGGCCCCTCCAGCTGGAAGGCCAGGAACTGGCGGGTGGGGTCCAACACCCCGCAATCGCGCCGGCCCCGCCTCCACAGGCAGCGGCTGCGCCCCGCGGCCAGGTTGACGGCCACGCGGCCCAGCACGGCTTCGCGGCCGCGCATGCCCCAGCGCTCGACGCGCAACACGCCCTTCCAGGGCTGGGGGCCGTCCAAGGTCAGCCAGGCCTCGGCCTTGCCATCCTCCTGCTCCGCCCGCAGCGGCAGGCGGCCCACCTTGTCGCTCAGGCGCCGGGGCTCGGCCTCCAGGCTGCTGAGCAGCGCGTCGTCCAGCGCATCCCGCACCGCAAAATAGGCCAGCTTGGGCTCATCCGCCGAATCCAGGATGGACCAGCTGATCACGGGCCAGCAGTCGTTCAGCTGCCACACCAGCGCGCCTTGGTTGTGGGGCTTGAGCCGGCGCCAGTGCTCGAAGCCGGTGCGCAGCGCCAACGCCTGATTGACCTGGCTGAGGTAGCGGAAGCGCTCCAGCCCGCCCGCCTGGGGCAGGAACATGTTGATGAAGTAGCTGATGCGGGCCGAAGCGCCGCCCCACTCCACCTTGTCGTGCATGGCCAGGCCCCGGCTCTGCACCCAGCGTTCCTGCGGGGCCAGGGCCTCGCGCAGGCGGCCGGCGTTGGGCAAGGCCGCGAAGCCGAACTCGCTGATGAAGCGGCCCTGGTCCTGGCGGTACGAGTCGTAGCCGTGGTGGTTGGCCCACACGTCCCAGTGATGTCGGTCACCCATGGCGGGGCTGTTGGCGTCGGCCCCGCCGAAGGGGCTGCCCGGCCAGTACGGCCGGTCCGGGTCCAGCCGGGCGAAGAGCCGCGGCAGCCGCCGCTCGTAGAGCCGTTGGCCCCAGTCCCGCGAATCGCGGCCGCGGAACCAGCCGGCCGAGCGGGCCATGTGGGCCTCGTTGTTGCCGCACCACAGGGCCAGGCTGGGATGCCGCCGCAGCCGCCGCGCCGCCAGCGCCACCTCGGCCTCGACCTGAGCCAGGAATTCCGGGTGCTCGCTGATCTCGGAGCAGGCGAAGGGCAGGTCCTGCCACACCAGCAGGCCGGCCCGGTCGCAGGCGGCGTAGAAATCCTCGCCTTCGTACAGCCCGCCGCCCCAGACCCTCAGCAGGGTCATGTTGGCCTGGGCCGCCAGGGCCACCAGCTTTTGGATGCGCTCGGCCGTCACCCGCCCCAGGAAGCTGTCGGCGGGGATCCAGTTGGCGCCTTTGGCGTAGACCGCGCGGCCGTTGACCTCGAGGCCGAAGCCCTCGCCGGCGGCGTCCTTCTCGCGCCGCAGGGCCACCGTTCGCAGCCCCACCTCCACCGCCGCGCGGGCCGCCCCGCCCAGGCTGAGCCGGGCTTGGTAAAGGTCGGGGGCGCCGTGGCCGCGCGGCCACCACAGCCGGGGCCGGGCGATGCGCCAGGGCAGGCGGAGCCGGTTGAGACCCTTTTTCAGCGCCACCGTCCGCTCAAAATGCCACGGCCCCAGGTCGGCGCGCAGCGCCAGCCGCTGGGGCCGCGTGCATCCCACTTCCGCTTCCAGGACGCCGCTGGCCTCGGCCGGGCTGGCCTTCAGGGTGCGGCACCACAGGTCATCGATGCGGGCCTCGCCCGCCCCTTCCAGGCGGATGGGCTTGAAGATGCCGCTGCTGGGCAGGCGCGGGCCCCAATCCCAGCCGAAGCCGTATTGGGCCTTGCGCCCATGGACCCGCAGGGGGTCGCCCACGGCGGCGCGCCTGCCGTAGCGCCGCTCCAGCGCCTGCAGCACCCGGCCGGGGGCCTCGAAGCGCAGCAGCAGCTCATTGACGCCGGGCTTCAGCCGCCCGCGCACGTCGAAGCGCTGCTCCACGAACATGTCCTGGGCCCGCCCCAGGCGCCGGCCGTTGAGCCACAGCGTGGCCCAGGTGTCGATGCCCTCAGCCACCAGGCGCAACTGGGCCTGGCCCAGCAGCGCCGGATCCACCGTGAATCGGCGGCGGTACCACCAATCGCGCTGCTCCACCCAGCCGGCTTCGGCCTCCTGGCCCCGCACCAAGGGGTCGCGCAGGCGCCCGCAGGCCATCAGGTCGGTGTGCACATTGCCGGGGACCCGGGCCGGCGCCCAAGCGCGCCCGGGCCGGGAGGAGCCGCCGGCCTCTTGGAACTCCCAATCGCCACCCAGGTCCTGGATGAGCTGGTCGCTGGAGAGGGGCACGGTCGGCCTTGAAGGTGGGTGAAGGGCGGGGTTAAGGCCGCAGGAGGGCCTCAAAATGGGCCAAGGTCTCGCCGGGGGAGCGCACCGCCAGGCAATCCATCACCCCCAGCACCGGCGTGTCGTTGCCGGTCTCCTCGAATCGGTCGCCGAAATACAGGCAATCCTGGGCCTGCCAGCCCAGGCGCTGCAGCAGCTCGCGCACGCCGCTGCCCTTGTCCACGCCCTTGGCGGTGATGTCGATGCTGCTGGTGCCGCCCACGCGCAGGCTGAAGCGGCCCGCGCCCAGGCGCTGCTCCAGGTAGCCCACCCATCCCTGGCGGATGGCGCCGTCCGGGTCGAAGGCGCGCTTGCGGGCATCGGGGGCGTTGCGGCCCAGGGCCGACAGGGTGAACTGGCAGCCGCGGTCCTGCAGCTGGTCCTGGCGGTCGGTGTCGGGGCGCACGCCGTAGCGGTCGATGAGGGCCTCCAGCGCGGCCAGGATGTCGGCCCGGTCGCCGGCGCTGAAGCCGTGGTTGAACAGCTCTTGGCGCTGCAGGGCCCCGCCCGCCGCTCGCACCGCCACGGCGTGCGAGCCGGACGTGCCCAGCAGCACATGGTCCCGCTGGAGCGGCAGGCTGACCTGGCCCCACATCTGCTCCACCGAGCCTCCGCTGACGAAGGCCAGGCCCACGCCCGCGTCCACCAGGGCCAGCAGGGCCGCACGCATGGGCGCCTCGATGGGGCGCGTGCTGGGGGCGATGGTGTCGTCGACGTCCATCAGCAGGGCCCGGGGCCGCGCGGCCGGCAGCTGGGTCAGCAGGCGCCGCATGTCAGGCCACCGGGGCGACGGCCAGGAACGCCACGCCCGCGTTGTTGCGCACGGTGCTCTCCAGGCTCCACACGTCGCGGAAAAGGCCCACCGGGCGGCCATCCAGGTCCTCCAGCAGGCGGCAGGTGTTGGCCTCGCGCAGGTCCGCCAGCTTCTCGGGCGGCCCCTGCAGCCAGCGCGCGACCTTGTATTGCAGCTTCTCCAGGTCGGTCTTGGCCCCGTATTCGGCCGCCAGCCGGTACTGCAGCACCTCGAACTGCAGGGGGCCCACGGCCCCCAGCACCAGGTCGTTGCCGCTGGCCGCGGGCTCGCGGAAGCCCTGGATGGCGCCCTCCTGCAGCAGCTCGTCCAGGCCCTTGGTGAAAGCCTTGCGGCTGCTGGGCGCGCAGCGCAGCACGCCGAAATGCTCCGCCGGGAAGCGCGGGATGCCCGGGAAGCGCAGCCCCTTGTCGGCGGTCAGCGTGTCCCCGATCCTCAGTTGGCCCGCGTTCATCAGCCCCAGGATGTCGCCCGGCCAGGCCTCGGTGACGGTCTCGCGCTCACGGCCGAAGAACTCCTTGGGGTTGCTCAGGCGCACGTCCTTGGCCAAGCGCTGGTGCCAGGCCTCCATGCCGCCCTCGAATCGGCCCGACACGACCCGCAGGAAGGCGATGCGGTCGCGGTGCTTGGGGTCCATGTTGGCCTGGGTCTTGAACACGAAGGCGGTGAAGCGGGGGTCCTCGGGGGCCAGCAGGGCCCCGCCCGCCAGGTCGCGGGCGTGCGGGCCGGGGCCCAGGGCCAGGAAGCCCTTCAGCAGGGGCTCCACGCCGAAATTGGTCACGGCCGACCCGAAGAAGACCGGCGACAGCAGCCCGGCCTGCACCAGCTCGTCGTCGTGGCCCAGGCCCATGGTGCTGAGCATGTCCAGCTCGTCCTTCAGCGCCGCCAGGCTGTCGGGGCCGATCTTGGCCGCGATGGCCGGGTCGTCGAGCCCGGCGTCACGGCTCAGGGCCTCGCGGGCGCCGCGGTCCTGGCGCTCGAACAGGATGGCCTTGCGGGTCAGGGGGTCCACCACGCCGCAGAAGCTGGGGCCATTGCCGATGGGCCAGTTCACCGGGTAGGCGTCCAGGCCCAGCTTGGCCTTGAGCTCGTCGAGGATCTGCAGGGGCTCCAGGCTGGGCCGGTCCATCTTGTTGACGAAGGTGAAGATCGGCAGGCCCTTCATGCGGCACACCGCGTAGAGCTTCTCGGTGATGGGCTCCACGCCCTTGCCGCCGTCGAGCAGCATGATGGCCGCGTCGGCCGCCATCAGGGTGCGGTAGGTGTCCTCGCCGAAATCCTGGTGGCCGGGGGTGTCCAGCAGGTTGACCTTGTAGCCGCCGTACTCGAACTGCAGCACGGTGCTGGTCACCGAGATGCCGCGCTCGCGCTCGATGGCCATCCAATCGGAGGTGGCCGAGCGCTGGGCCCGGCGCGCCTTGACGCTGCCAGCCATCTGGATGGCGCCGCCATACAGCAGG
>Ga0182030_10016352_pt1 | contig 14457 bp, 12 predicted proteins | sample 812S3MmetaG_FD_121299 | JGI IMG/M metagenome (GOLD analysis project Ga0182030, IMG submission 121299) | Permafrost microbial communities from Stordalen Mire, Sweden - 812S3M metaG (Illumina Assembly) | ecosystem: Environmental > Terrestrial > Soil > Wetlands > Permafrost | place: Sweden... | reverse complement strand
TTGCGGGCCACGCACCAGTCTTGCATGCGCTTGTAGAAATTATCGCGGAACATGGCGCTCCAGACATCCCAGTAGTCGGCCTTGGCCCGTTGCGCTTCGGGCGTCATCCTGCCACCGCCGAAAATCAGGGGTATGTAAGGTTTGAAATCGTAACCTTTCATCGCTTGAAATGTTTCGAGCAATTTCGGCGTCCAAGGACTGACGCCCGTGTAGTCGGTTTCGTCGGCGCGAAAGCCGAGAACGGTCTTGCCGAACTCATCACCGACCGCCTTTTCGTAGGCTCCGTAAATGAGTTCCAAATACTTGTCAGTCGCCACGGGATTAAGAAAGTCAATCAGCGAATAAAGGCTGTCCTTGGTGGCGCCGCCATCTATTCCATTGTCATTGCGCGTGGGCGAAGTGCGGAAAGCATGCCGGATGAAAGTCAGCTCCCAAGCCCCCGTGCCGGCGGGGGCCGTCCATTTGAGATGCCCGTCAGCCGGCAGCGGCACAATGGTGCTCGCCTGCCCTTCCCCGCCGCCACCGCCTCCACGGCCACCACGACCGCGACCGCCGCCGCCACCGCCACCCCTAAGGAAAATGCTCTTGGTATCAGGGGGCACTTGAATGGAGAACGGCTCCCCGGTCGAAAGGTTGTAGCTCACTTCGGCGCTGGGCAACTGAACAACAAGCTCTCCGCCGCCGCCCCGCGGCACCGAATATTTGAAGATTCCGTCAGCAGGCACTGGGAATTGCCTGCCCGCTGCCGCAGGTGCTTCCGCTGCCGGTGCTGCCGCCGCAGGCACCGCAGCAGCAGGCGCATCCGCTGTTGCTGCCGCCGGACGGGGATTGGCCACAATGCCGAGCGTGTCAGAAGGCAGCGGAATATCGAGTGTCTGGCCGGCAGTGACAATGCAGTGCGCATCTGAGACAATGCCTTGCATGCCCAACTGTGGAAATTGCTCGCTGATCAGTCCGCCGGCGAATCCGTCGGGGTAACCGCAGTCACCTTCAATCCAGACTCTCATGTTGTTTTTCTTGGCTTCCTGGACAGCGGTCTTCACCAAATCCATATACCCAGGCGTGAGATACTTGGGCTGCACACCGCGCGAATTGTTGATCATATAAACACCACCGCCATTGACGGCAATCTTGTCTATGTCCGAAATGATGCGCTGCGCGTTCTGCGGCCCCCCCCAAATGGCCCAGTGGATGGCGCTGTATTCCGGCGGCGGCTTTGCAAATGACACGGCAGCCTCGGCGACGGTCGGCACGGTGATCTCCTGCCAGGGCTGGGCGGCATGGAGCGGCAGGGTTAAACAAGACAGAAGAACGAATCGCGATAGATTTTTCATTTTGAATTATTTGTTGTATTTGTGAGGTGAATTTTTGGATGAATGATGCTTGGTTAAAATGGGCTGGCTTGTCAGGGCGCGGGATTGTCGCTCACATATTTGACGTCGGCGGTCGCCACGGTCTTGCCCTTTTCGGAGAGCAGCGGAATGAACGGACTGTCCTTGAACGCCTTCAGGCCGGAAACGACGGAGGCGGCGACAATGTCCGCGCCGGGCAGATAGGTGTGGTTGTGGTCGCTGTAAAGGGCGTTCACCTTTTCACGGCCCATCTGTTCGTATTTGTCGGCGCAAAGGTCGGTCAGGTCGAGCACCGGCAAATGAAGCTTCTGGCCGAGTTCCTTCGTCCATTGAGTGTATTGGCCTCTCGAGGTGCCGCGTTCAATTTTATCCTGTTTGGGATCGTAATCGGCTGGCAGCGGATCAGTCGGCGTGGCATCGCGGAATGTCGCCTTGGGATTCGTCCAAATGTTGCGGGCGGTGACCGTTAAAAAATAAACATGCGCGCCCTTGTCCCGCGCCGCGTTGGCCATCGTGGACATATACCAGCCGTAGGTGTGGGCAGTCTCCACCGTGCCGTCATCGCGTTTCAGATCAACCGTCTCGTCGCCAATGCCCGGAATGGAGCCGCGATCCCGCACGGCGCGCGGCGGGCCACCGTCATTGATGCCAAACACGATCAACATGAAATCGCCGGCTTTGATCCGGGGCAGAACCGACGGCCAGTCGTTCGTGTTGTTATAATAGGTGCGGCTTGATGTTCCGGCGTGGGCGACATTGGCGACCGAGATTTTCGCGGAATCAAAATAGTCGGCCAGCGGAGTGCCCCAGCCGACGATGGGCTGGCCGCTCCGGCCATTGCCGTTGTTCCGGGCCGTTGAATCGCCGAGGACGAAAATCGTGGGTTTGCCTGATGCACCATCTGCCGCGATGACCCGGCCGCAGCAGAATACAATAACGCCGGCTAAAATTGTGAATAAAGTCGAACGTAAACGGGATGAGAACATAAAAAGAATTATGATGGGTTGGAGAATGCGCCGCGCGGAGGAGAACCGCCGCGCCAAGCCACAGTCGTCCCGACGACGGTTTGTTTCTTGATGGGCATGTGAGGATTTTGCACCGGACAATTTCCCGCGTCAATATCAATCCGCCATTTTCGACGAGAACCTGAAATTGGCGGAAAGCATTTGCATCCGACAGTCGCCTCCCCGAACTGTTGGGCCGATGAATTCTGTCTTCAATCGTGCTTCCAGCTCGCGCCCCGGATGCGCAACGACCGGACAATGTGAAACCAAAAGTCTGTCCGGCGCGTCTGGTCTGGAAATCATGGACACAAAAATTGCCAAACCCATCGGAACCGTCCTGCTCGCATTGTCCGCTCTGTGCGCCTTGACTGAAACCTCCACGGCTGCCGGCCGCGTGTTTCCGATCAAACGCTACGTCATCACTGATTTCGGCGCGGTTGCCGACGGCCAGACGGTCAACACGAAGGCCATTCAATCGGTCATTGACCGCTGCGCGGATGGCGGTGGCGGGGTGATCGTCGTGCCAAAAGGGACTTTTATGAGCGGCGCACTTTTTTTCAAACAGGGCGTCAACCTGCTCGTAGAAACGAACGCGGTGCTCAAGGGCACGGCCAATCCGGACGATTATCCGCAGGTCAACACCCGTTGGGAAGGCGTCGAGCGCGAATGGACCTGCGCGTTCCTCAATTTCAACAACATGACGAATGTGGAAGTCACTGGCGAAGGCATGATTGACGGCTCCGGTGATTTGTGGATGCAGCGCGGCGGCGGCGGACGGCGTGGCGGAACCAATCAACCAGCGGCGCAAACCAACACCCAACCGGCTTCGCAAAGCGTCCGCGCGGCTGCTCCGGCGGATGTCTCCACAAACGCAGCGGCTCGGCGCGGAGGGGCGGGACGGCCGCGGTTGATCTGCTTCACCAGTTGCCGCACTGTCCGTATCACCAACCTGCACCTGCAACGGCAGGCCGTCTGGTGCCTGCACATTTTGTATAGCCGGGACGTGGTCGTGGACAATCTCAACATCCGCGCCATCGAGCGGATTCCCAGTTCCGACGGCATTGATGTTGATTCCTCCACCAACGTCCACATTTCCCATTGCGACATTGACTGCAACGACGACGACATCGCCATCAAATGCGGCAAGGACACGGACGGATTGCGCGTGAACCGGCCGTCGGAAAACATTTCCATCAGCGATTGCACGATTGGCGCGGGCGGCGGGATTACGATGGGTTCGGAGGTCAGCGGGTCAATCCGCCACGTGCTGGTTCAGCGGTGCACCTTCACCGGCACCGGGGATGCGGCGCGTTTCAAATCTCAACCCAGCCGCGGAGGCGTGGTTGAAGACATCGTCTATCGGGATCTTCAACTTACCAACGTCCGCCAGGCGGTCATATTCGACATGGCGTGGCGGATGGTGCCACCGATTGCCCCGCCGGCCAAAATCCTGACGGTGGTCAGCAACGTGCAATTCATCAATTTTTCCGGCACGGCGCAGTCCGGCGGCACCATAAACGGCTTGAAGGACAGCCCGATCCGCGACATCAAGTTCAAGAATTGCAAGCTGACGGCGCAAACCGGCCTTACCATCTCGAACGCACAGGACGTGGATGTTTCCGGCCTCGACCTCAAGGTTGCCCAAGGCGAAGCGATCATCCGCCGTGACGCGGCGGCGCAACCAGCGGCGCAACCCGCAAGGCAACCGTAAAGAATTCGCGCCTTCACGGTTTATTCCGCTTCACAAAAACCGGATGGTTTTGGTGAAGCCGGAGCGCGCCAAAGAAGCGACTTGCCAAAGAATTCTGCTTCGATTAAAAACAGACGCATGAACCTTGGAAATTCGCTTCGCACCCAGCGGCAGAGTCGGACCAATTATAGCTGTTCGGCAGAGGCCGCAACCCACAACACCATGAAATCCAAATTGTCAGCCCTTTCGATTGCATTGTTGCTGATGCTCCTGCCGGCAACGACTTTCGCCACAGCCACACCTTATCCGCCTTATCCGGACGCGGTGCCGAGCATGGCTTACAAGGTGACCGTGGACGGCCAGCCGGTGTTTGTGCATAATTTTCTGACTTACGACCAGTTCAACTGGATGGACTACGCCAGTTTTTCAATGACCGGGAAAGTCCATGTCGAGATCACATGCATGGTGAGCGACCGGAAGGTGATCACCTGCAACATCAGGCCGCTGGCCTATGGCATCCAGCCGAAGATTGAGGGCAACAAGGTCAGCTTTGACCTGGATCAGCCCCGGTATCTGGTCATCTTCTTCAACGACGAGCCGGCCTTCAACAACACCGGCCTGCTGCTCTTTGCCGAACCGCCGGAAAAAAATCCGATCAAGCCGGGCGATCCGAATGTGGTCAACATTCAGGACTACAAGATTGACAACACGGGCAAGACGGTGGAAACGGCGAAGATCAACCAGGCCATCAGCGACGTTTCAGCCAGGCCCGGCGGCGGCACGCTGTTTTTTCCCAAGGGCATCTACAGAACCGGCACCGTGTTGATGAAGAGCAACGTCAAGCTGTATGTGGATGTGGATGCCGTGCTTCACGGTTCCACCAACACTGCGGATTACCTGCCGCGCCGCGCCCTGGTTTTCTTTGAAAACTGCACCAATGCCAGCCTCGCGGGGCGGGGCACCATTGACGGCGATGGCTATCCGTATCTGTGGCATGACTTCCAACCAGACACCGGGGACGGAAAGGCCAGAGAGCTGGGGGGCAAGGTGATTGATCCTCACCGGACGGGAATCAATGGCTACGTCGTCAACAACTGTCGCGACGTTTCCTTCGATGATTTGTTGCTAGTCCGGGTCGCTTATCATGACATCAACGTCAACAACTGCGTGAACTATTCCAACCACAACATCAAGATCGTCAACCGCAAGCAGCAGTATCATGACGATGCGTATAATATTTCAGGCAATCACATCCTGATCGAAAACGGGTTTGCCATGACCATGGACGACACCTGGGCGCTGCACGGCAATCTTACTGATTTCGTCGTGAAAGGGTTTGTCAATTACAGCTATACCTGCTCGCTGGCTCTCGGTTATGGCGGAGTCCCGACCGCCAAGCACGTGCGTCTGGAGGATGTGAACTTCGTGGCCAACCACAACAAGTTCGCCATCTGGATTCAATCCACGCCGGCGTATTTTGTCGGGCGCGGGTATCCCACTGGAGCCAGAGGAGCGCCGCTGGACGATTTCCAATTTGTCCACTGCTCATTCGAGAGCGACGGCGGGCAGATTTATATTGATGGCGGCGACTACCCGTTGACCAACTTCGTTTTCGACAACTGCACTTTTGAGAAGCCTAGCAAACCCAGCCTGATCATGGGGTCGAAGGTCGCTCCAATCCTGTTCAAGCACGTCACGATGAACGGAAACTTGATTCAAAGCGCCGACCAATTGAAACAGACGGGTTTTGATATCCAAGTCCCCGTCCAGTTCGAGCCGTGAGGCAGGTCAGGCGGATTCGGCCAGAGCGGCATTCATCCGCTTGATGGCTTCGTCAATCTCGCCGGTGTTCTTGAAGCCGATGACCACGGCGTCCAGTTCCGGCCGGGACATGGCAAAGCGGATGGATTTTTCGCGGTCCTCCGGATTGACGAACTGGCCTTCGCCCATGATTTTCATGCCGATGACGCCGCGGCCTTTGGCGCGCATTTTCGCTAATTCGGGTAGAACGGGCGCGATGTCATGGCCCGGGTCGGTGGCGGTCCACATGACTTCCTCCATGCCGTCCACGCGGCGGCCCTGCGGGTTGACGCGCACGAGGTGAACTTCCGTCCAATCGGAGGCGACGGCGGCGCGCAAGGCGGGCACGCTGTGGCAGGAAACGCCCTTGGACCGAATCCATTTCTTGTCCTTGGCCTGGTCAAAGCCATCCATGACGCGCTTGTAGTCGCCGGTCCAGCTACCTTTGAACATGCAATGGATCAGCATGCTGTCCACATAATCGGTGTTGAAGTTCGTGCGATGGCGGTCAATGGCGGCGAGCACGTCGGCGGGCTGGCCGTCAATTTTGGACTGGATAAAGAGCTTCTCACGCGGGAGTCCCTTGATGGCGTCGGCAATCCAGGGAAAGGTGGCGTAGGATTCGGAGCAGTCGAAGTGGCGGATGCCCTGATCGTAGGCGTAATGGACGAGCTTGGTGAAACCATCCTTGCCCAGGTCGGTGAGCGTGCGTCCGTTGTTGACGCCGGTGCCCATGCCGAGGCGGGTGAGTTTGATGCCGGTGCTGCCAAGCGTCACCTCGTCCACGGCCGTGCGTTTGGGCGCGGCCTGGGCGCGAAGGAGGCCGTCCGGCGCCAGCGCCAGGGCACCGGCGGCGAAAGCGGAACGCTTGAGAAATTGGCGGCGGCTGAAGTTGCTATTCATAGTGTTCTTCCTTTCCCGTTATAGGTTGGTCAAGTTACGGCTTCGCACATGCGAGTATATGCTAAACTACCAGATAAATAAGTCAATCTCAAATTCCACATAAATTCGCCTGGTGGCGGATGCCGATTATTTAAGGCAAGAACAATAATTTAGGCGATGATCTTTTTGCCCTCCTCATCATCACGGCTCAAAAGGATTCCGTTACCGGCTCATCCAGTTGGTCATGGTCGTGTAGCCGAAGGTCATTTCACCCGCATTGTAGCCTTTATACCATTTCGAGTGGCCGTCGGCGAACAAGACGTTCTGGCCTTTGCTGTGGATTTTCCAGAACTCGGTAATCGCGTCGTCCGCCGCGCCGCCCACGCAATTTTGCGAGTAATCATCCTTGTCCGCATCCAACGGGTCAAATTGCAATCCTGTGCCATTGCTCTTGGTTCCCGCCGTGTCACCGCCCAAAACAAAAGCCGAGGTGAACATAATCGCGGCACTTTTAACGGCGGCAAAACTGCCGGTGGTCACATACGCGACATTGCAGCCGTTGAAATAATTAAACGGCCCCTGTTCGTCGGCCGCCAACTGCACATTGCCCGGACAATTATACACGTTTGTGTTTCCCACGTAGGGGAAAACCTGCTGCATCCAGCTCTGCTTTTGTGTCCCCGGATCGGTGGCATTCCAAAGAATGTCGCCGCCGGATTCGGGATACAGTTCGCCGTTTTCATCCGCGAACATTCTCATGCCCAGACCGATTTGATGCAGATTGGAGTTGCAACTGCTGGTCCACGCCCGCTGCTTGGCCGCGCTCAAGGCGGGCAGCAGCAGCGCCGCCAGGATGGCGATGATGGCGATGACCACCAGTAATTCGATGAGCGTGAAACCGCGTCTTGAATTCATGTCTCTGTTATAAGAGACATCAAAATTATCCGGTTTGTTACAGTAATTCAAGACAATCTGGACGTTTGATCAAGTCTGGCTCAATCGTTTCACCGGTTTCTCGTAAAACATCCGGTGCGATTCCTCGAGGATATTCGGGATGCGCGCGGCAAAGGGGCTCTTCTTCAGCGCGGCGCTCAAGTCAACGTCGCGCGCCTTCGCGGCGTTCTCGCCGGGAAACCAATGCTCGGCCTGTCCCAGGAGATTGTAACGCATCTTGGCCCACGCGGTCAGTTCGAGTGGCTTGGCGTAGGTCCAGAGACGCAAAATTTCCATGATGTTGATCTGGCCGGGAACGTCCACGTAATGCGGCAACCCCTCAAACCAGCGCCCGCACCAGTCCGCGCCCAGAACTTTTTCCATTTCCGCGCGCAGCCGCTTTTCGATGGGCGCGATGATTTCCGGGATTTTGTGGTAATACCCCAGCGCGGCGACGTGCTCGTCAAAATCCGCCGGCTTATCCGCGCCGCAACTCAAGGTGTGAACTTCGTAGCGATTGAGGCAGTAGAGATCGTTGAACTGCATCGGCGTGAGCGGCGCGCAAAGCGATTTGATCTTTGGCCCCGGCTCCTGAAGTTTGCCGCCCTTGTCATTCGGGCTGATGATGAACACGCCCATGTCTTGCCGGCGCGCGGCCTGGACCGCCGGCCAGTTTAGGTCGTTGACAAAATACCAGTGGAGATTCACGTAATCGAACTCCCCGGTGTTAACCGCTTCCAAAATGATGTCCGTGGTGGCGTGCGTGGAAAAACCGATGAACCGGCAGCGGCCTTCCTTCTGCAATTTTCGCGCGGCGGCGAGGCAGCCGTTCTTTTGCAGCGACCAGTCGAGCGTCTGGCGGTTGTTGATGCCGTGAAGCGAAAGCAAATCCACATGGTCCAGCTTCAGATAATCCATCGAGGCGTCAAAGCTCTTGAGAAATTCCTCCGCCGTGGCGCGCGGCGTGACCTTGGTTTGCACAATCATTCTGTCACGCGGCAATCTCGGCAGCAACGCGCCGAGCTGCATTTCCGACGTGCCGTAGGCCCGCGCGGTCTCGATGTGATTGATGCCCAATTCCAGCGCGCGATGTATGCACGCTTCCAGGTTTTCCTGGTTGGCGCGCGGAATGTCCTGCGGCGGCACGTCCTGCCACTTGAACTGGTAACGCATGCCACCGCATGAAATGACGGGCATCTTCAATTCCGTCCGGCCAAAACGGCGATATTCCATGCCGCAGAAAATAGTTCGTGGCCGCGCGCAAGGCAAGCTCACCGGCAACCTTCGTCATCAGGCGGATGGAGTTAAGCTGTGACATACTTCAGCGGATGGCGTCTTAAGTCGGCGCGGAGCGCGGATTGTCCACAATCCGCAGCGGCTGGAAATGCACACGCGCTGCGAGTTGGGACAACTCGCGCTCCTCTTGCAACTTTGAAATTCAAAATTAGTCACCGTCTAATTGTGACCGACTCTTGCTTTTTTCATGGCCTTTGGCCTGAACTTGGCGCACTTTTTAAGAATGACAACAAAGCCCCTCGCCTTCTTCGTTCTGCTCGCGATTTTCCGGACAATGTCCGCGGCTGAAGCGCCAGCGGTTGCGCCGGGTTCTCAAATCCTGATGGCGCCGCCCGCCGCCGGACTGCCGGCCTATCCCGCCATCGTTAGAACAGAAACGACGGAGCAACACGCCGCTCGCCTCAAATGGTTTCGCGAGGCGCGCTTCGGAATGTTCATTCATTGGGGCGTCTATGCGGTTGCCGCAGGATCGTGGCAGGGCAAACCGTCGGGCGCTGAATGGATCATGAACACCGCGAAAATCCCCGTCGCGGATTATCGCGCACTGGCAACAAATTTCACCGCGGCAAAATACGATCCCAAGGCCTGGGCTGCCCTCGCGAAAGATGCCGGGATGAAATACGTCGTCATCACCGCAAAACATCACGAGGGCTTTGCCATGTTTGATTCCGCCGTCTCGGACTGGAACGCGGTGAAGGCTTCGGGCGCGCATCGCGACCTGATTGAACCGCTCGCCAGCGCCGTGCGCGCCGAGGGACTCAAATTCGGCTGCTACTATTCACAGTCGCAGGACTGGGTGAACCTCGGCGGCGGCAAGGGCAATACCGCGCCGTGGGACGATGAGCAGAAGAAAGGCTCGTTCGATGAATACCTCGCCAAAATTTCACTGCCGCAAGTCCGCGAGATCATGGATAAATTTCATCCCGACATTTTGTGGTGGGACACGGAATATCAAATGACGCCCGAACGCGCCAAACCGTTCTTCGATCTCGCCTGTTCCTATCCGAACCTGCTCATCAACAGCCGGCTGGGCGGCGGCGTGCTCGGCGATTTCCGCACTTCGGAACAGCGCATCCCGGCGAGCGCCATGCTGGGGCGCGCGCTCGAAGTCAACATGACCATCAACGGTTCCTGGGGCTATAACGCCAACGACACCCGCTGGAAATCCGCGCAGCAGCTCATTCGCAATCTTTCCGACATCGCCAGCAAGGACGGCAATTATCTCCTGAACGTCGGCCCGACCGCCGAGGGAGTGATTCCCCAGCCGGAAGTGGATCGGCTGCTGGTAATGGGCAAATGGTTGAAAACAAATGGCGAGGCAATCTACGCGACGGAAGGCGGTCCATTTGCCGCGACACTCGACTGGGGCCGCACCACGCAAAAAGCCAGACCCGGCGGCGGCACGACACTCTACCTTCACATCTGGGATTGGCCAGCCGACGGAAAAATCCTGTTGCCGGGCCTCAAACAAATTCCAACTTCAGGCCGGCTGCTGGCCGGTGGCGCGGCAGTCTCTTCAGCCATGAATGCCGAAGGTCTCGTCGTGACACTCCCAGGTTCCGCGCCCGATCCGGATGTGTCGGTCGCAACGCTTGAATTTGCCCGCCCCATTCAGATTGCAAACGCGGCTGCGTTGCCCGTTGATACCGGCGCTTCAGGAACACTTGCAGACCCAAGCAAGTCACCCCCGTCACGCTAGCGTTGGTAAAAAAAACCGCGCTCTCACGGAGGCAGCCTTGAAAATTTAACAGCAAATCCAATTATCCCTTCGTAGCCTCCCGCTACTCACAAACAATTGTCACATCCTTCCTGTTGACTGCAACTTTTTCCCACGGACGCACATATTCCAACGCCAGTTCCGCCCTGCCCTTTCCCACCGCTTTGAAAGTCCAATGCTCCACGCCTCCTGAACCCACCAGTCTCTGGTTGTTTGCCCTTGGTTCGTAGGTGTTTGTAACCAGCATGAAAACTTTATTTGTCGGACTGGCCAGTCTCCAGCCATAGCCGGTGGTTGGGTTGGAATCGAGGTCAATGGTATAAGTCTGACCCACCGCCAACTTGACTTCGTTGGTATTGTCGCCTGCCTGAACTTGGCAGGCGCACAATAATAATAGCGGAGCCAGAATTATCATAAATCCAGCGCCCTTCATATCCCCGCTTTCCGGCTGTTACAGCCTGGTCTTGCCTGCGGCCTTGGCCTTGATCCAGCGCGCCTTGGCGGCGGCGCTGATCCTGGCCCTGGCGGCGGCGCTCATCGTGCGTTTGGCTTTCTTGGCCGGCGCAACGGGTTGCTTTGTCCCCTTCAGTTTGGCCCAGCGCGCCTTCTGCGCCGCAATGATGTTCGCCCTTCCTTCAGCGCTCATCTTAAACTGTTTCTTCGCCGCGGGCTTGGCGGATTGCTTTGCCCCTTTCTGCTTGGCCCATCTCGCCTTTTGCGCCGCGGCAATTTTCGCCCTGGCGGATCGGCTCATGGTCCGTTTTGCTTTGACGGCTTTAGCCGGCTCGGTGCCGCCGCCACCTATTAATTTGGCCAGTTGGTTTTGCAGTTCCTCAACCTGATCTTTAAGCTGGGCTGCCCGTCTTAGTTCGTTTGATGTGAGATTTAATATACTCATGCGCGCAATGGTTGCTTATGCAAGGATTCAAGTCAACACTAATTAACTTGGACGCACAGCAGGGCGGGCGGCCACTATTGAGCGGTTATTTCGCAAAGACGAAGTGCTTGGATTCAATCAGGAACCCATGAAACCATGAACCGGCTTTTCTCCTGCATTCCTGGTTTCATTATTCAATAAACCAGCGCCAGCGCCGCCGCGTCCTGCGCCGACTTCAATCCGCAGATTACGCCGATTTCCGCAGAAAGAAATCTGCGCCATCTGCGAAATCTGCGTATGTCTTAATAAACAAGAAAGAGGACGGCGGCGTCCTGCGCCGACTTCACCACGTCCTCAAACTTCCGGTCAGCCGTGACTGGCGCTTTGAGCTTGGCCGAAACTGTTGGCACAATGGGCAGCAGTGAAAAACCACCTTTCCCTTGTCACGTTGCTCGGCACTTGGATTTGCTCCGGCACCGGGATATATTCGACGCCACAAAAGCGCCATGACCCAAGCCCTTGAATTCGACCTGAAAAAACTCAAAGCCCGCGCTTTTGACCGGGCTGAATGGGTTGATGGAGTTCTCCGGCGTTACCATTCTGCCATCCAGAATCTCAACGCTGCGGCTGTTCATCCACTGCAGGTGCTTTACTGCTGGATGTTCGTCCCGCCAACGCTATGGCCGTTTAATGTCCAGGATGTGCTGGAAGATTGCCTCGCGACCTTGGAAAAGGGAAAACGCCTGAACTCCCGCCATCTTCTAATTATCGAAATGCTGCCCGACCCACCGGACGAAACCATCTGCGCTGCGGTGGCCGAACACGAACGCCTCGTTCAAAAAGGCACCTACGAAAACCTTGTTAAAACACAGGCCAAATATGCACAGAACGAACTCGCGATCAAAACCGATCCCCAACTTCAACGCCAATGGATGTGTATCAAGGCCGCCTTTGATGTTCAAGCCTATCGCGATTACAAGGGGGTGATTCGCCGGACAATGGCCGTTGAGCGCAATTTGCGCCCGTCATTTTCCGTCAATGTCCGTCGCCGCGATGATTGTTTTCACGCGGCGTTCGATGCGTTTTGCTTGCGCTGGAATCTCTACGGGATGCAGCACGATGAACCGCTACTTCTCAAACTTGCCGTCAACCTCACGCCCTACGGGACCATGATTCACATTCCCGCGTATTGGTCATTTGACCCCAAGCGCGACATCCGTTGGGACGCCATCGCCAGCCTCCATCGCGTTCGCGTCCCCGGTCGCCAAGGCAACGCCCTGGCCGCAGGGATTGCCGAACGGATGAAAGCCGCCGCGAAACTTCACCAACTCGACAAGCAAGCCCTCCGTCTCGGCCTCAAAGGTGAAAAGAAACACGAGTTTCTTTGCGCTGGTCTTGGCTGGGTGCCGGGCACCAGCCCAAAGCGCATCAACCGGCTCCGGGCGGAATTCAAGAAGTAGCCCGTGCTTGGGACAAGGATTGGGGACATTCAGTTCCTTTGTTTAACCGTCAGGACAATGGCATCCTTTGAATCAACAAATCATTATTTCATGCCTAAAATCTATGACTGAAAAGCAACATAAAGTGGAGCGCAGCAAACTGGAGGTGCGCGAGGCGGAATCAAGGCTCCGCCAAGCCCAGCGCGATCTGGACGAGGGTTATAAAAAAGCCCAAGCCAGAGTCGAACAAGAAAAGGCGGAAATGGAACGCGAATACTCCAAGCTAAAGGAGGAGCTGGAGCGTGCCAAAATCCGCGTGGAAATGGAAAAAACGTCTCTCCAATATGCCGAAGCTGAACTGGCGCGTGGCTATGAGGCATGACAAATGGCCGATGGCCAAATACGGCCCGCATCGCTGGCGCAAAATCCAGGGTAAGAATATGAAAACTAAAAAATCAGGCATCGTCGAAGAGCTAAAAGCAAAACACAAAGAACGGCTGGCTCTTGCCCAAATAGAATTGAAAAGACAAATGGCAATGCCGGGAACAGGCTCCGACAGGTATATTTCGGATATTTTGATGTTCTCGAAATGGGCTTACCGGGTCGGCAAAGGATGGTATGGGTTTAATCTGGGCGACGTTCCGCGCGTCTGGACAGACGTGCTGGACGAATTTTTATGCTGGCTGGAAATACAATGTCCGGATTTTGAAATTCAGCAGATCAAGATGAAGATCGGCTCCGTAAGAGTTTATGTTGATCCCAAAACCAACGACAAGGCGCTCAATGAAGCAGTTCGCGCGGAATGTTGGAAATTAACGGGTTTATTGAGAACGCCGCAAAACCTCAAAAATGTTAAAGCAAGCCGGCGTGTGTATGAAGTCCGCAAAAAGCAGAAAAATACCACCCACACCAAATGAACTTTGTCAGCATAGATTTTGAAACGGCCAATCCATCGTTCGTGAGCATCTGTGCCGCCGGGATGGCCGTCTTTGAGGATGGCAATCTGACCGAGGCCCCTTATTGGCTGGTGCGCCCGCCTCAAGGCCACGGCTGGTTTCACGATGACTTCATTGAGTGCCACGGCCTGACGCATCTGGATGTTCTGGAGGCCCCGGAATTTCCCGCCATCGCGCCGGAATTTCTGGCGCGGCTGGCCCGCGCCGACCTTGTGATTGCGCATCACGCCGCCTTCGACATCGGACGTCTGCGCGAAACCTTGGCTCACTTCGGCCTGCCCCAGCCGGAGTTTGATTATGTTTGCACCTGCAAGCTCGCCCGGCGCGTCTGGCCGGAACTGCCCAATCATCAGCTATCCACCTTGACGGCGCATATCGGCCACAAATTCAACCACCACCACGCCCAAGCCGACGCCGACGCCGCCGGACGCGTGCTTCTGGCAATGATGAAACAGATGAACGCCACCACGCCGCGCGAATTATTGCAAAAGGCGAATATCGAGCCAAAGCG
>Ga0182030_10016350_pt1 | contig 14459 bp, 12 predicted proteins | sample 812S3MmetaG_FD_121299 | JGI IMG/M metagenome (GOLD analysis project Ga0182030, IMG submission 121299) | Permafrost microbial communities from Stordalen Mire, Sweden - 812S3M metaG (Illumina Assembly) | ecosystem: Environmental > Terrestrial > Soil > Wetlands > Permafrost | place: Sweden... | reverse complement strand
CATGGCTTCAAAAGCAGAATAAACCGAACCTTCTGTTCCTCCCCAACTGACAATCAGCAGATCTCCTTCTGTAGAACCATTCACTTTTTGAGCCGGCAAAGAATCAGCAACTTTCTGAACTTTTTCAGCTCTCAGTTTAACCATCAGTTCGTGGTTTGCCGGATCTGTCGAAACCACACCTGTAATATTTTCTTTTTCTAACCCTCCAATTCTGTGTCTTAGTCCGGGTGTACCGGGTATGGCCCATTTTCTAACCAGGGTTTCGGGATCACGTTTATAAGGCTTGTAATCCGGATCATTGCTTTGTGCAATAGGAGGATGAATAGCCGGAATATCGCTCATTTTTGGAATTCTGAATAGCTCCGAGCCATTACCAAGGTTTCCATCAGTTAATAACATCACCGGAGTCATGTGTTCAAGCGCTATCTTGGCAGCCATATATGCATAATCAAAACAGTTGGCGGATGAAGAAGCGGCAAGAACAACAATGGGTGCTTCGCCATTACGGCCAAACAAAGCCTGCATCAGATCGGATTGTTCCGATTTGGTCGGCAGACCTGTTGACGGTCCTGCACGCTGCACATCAATAATTACAAGTGGTAATTCAGTCATCACAGCCAGACCAATAGCTTCAACTTTCAGCGATAACCCGGGACCTGAAGTGGAAGTAACTGCCATTGCACCTGCAAAACTTGCACCAATAGCGGATGTGATACCGGCTATTTCGTCCTCTGCCTGAAATACTTTAACACCAAGTGATTTATGTTTGGAAAGCTCAATCATTATTTCCGTTGCAGGCGTGATTGGATAGGATCCTAAGAATATGGGTTTATTTGCTTTTTCAGATGCTGCCATCAAACCCCATGCTGTTGCTACATTACCGGTAATATTTCTGTATTTCCCTTTCTTTAAGACGGCAGGACTGATTTTGAAGGTTTGTATCTGAGGAATATTGTTCAGGTAATCATAACCTGCTTTCAGAACGGATTTGTTACATAGAACAACCTGCGGATTTTTACCAAATTTATGTTCAAAATAATGATTAGAATTGTCTAAATTTCTGTTAAATAGGGCAAGAACTATTCCCAAAGCGAACATATTCTTTGAACGCAGAATAATCTTCACGTCCAGATTTAATTCTTTAACACTTTCTTTTGTAAGAGTTGCCATTTGCATACTGATTGCATGGTAATCATTCAAAGAACCATTTTCCAATGGGTTTTCTTTATAACCTGCCTTGGTGAGTGCTTCTACCTCAAAGGATTCAGTATCAACAATAATGATAGTCCCTTTTTTTGCCCATTTCAGATTGGCTTTCAAAGATGCAGGATTCATGGCTACTATTACATCGCATTTGTCACCGGGAGTATATATTTTATTTTTCCCAATATGTACCTGGAACCCTGAAACTCCTGCTATTGTGTTATGTGGCGCTCTTATTTCTGCCGGATAATCAGGAAAAGTAGCCAAATCGTTGCCATAAATGGCGGCATCATCCGAAAACAAAGTACCTATAAGCTGCATTCCATCACCGGAATCGCCGACAAATTTTATCACTGCATGATCCAACTCTTTTACATTTCCTTTAGACATTTTTCTAATAATTTATTACTTTAAAAATTTATTAATCACAACAAACTTTTGGAGTCTGTCTTTAAAAAAAAGTGTTTAAACCAGAATGTTCGTTTTTATCCTGTGAAGCCCGATAAAGCGGAATTTACTACGCGTAAATAAGTATTGATCTGGCTTGCAAAAGGCAGAAAACGGATCGTCTGGTCCAACGACCCGCAAAATTATAATTATTTTTTTCTTATCGCTTGAATTAATAACTATTTTTGAATAAAAATTATTATTAAAATTATGGCTTTAATTAAATCTGTAAGGGGGTTTACTCCAATAATTGGACAAAATTGTTTTCTGGCTGAAAATGCTACGATAGTGGGTGATGTTGTCATAGGAGATGATTGCAGTCTGTGGTTTAATGTAGTTGTACGTGGTGATGTTAATTCCATCCGGCTGGGAAATAAGGTTAATGTTCAGGATGGTTCCGTGTTACATACACTTTATGAAAAATCGCAGATTCACATTGGTAATAATGTTACCATTGGTCATAATGTCGTGATACATGGCGCAACCATAAAAGATAATGTATTGATTGGCATGGGAGCTATCGTAATGGATCACTCAGTGATTGGTGAGAATTCAATTATTGCAGCAGGTTCTGTAGTATTAGAAAATACGATTGTTGAACAGGGAAGTATTTTTGCCGGTGTGCCTGCTAAATTTATTAAAAAAGTTGATCCCCGGCATTCTCAGGAGATGATCCTGAAAATTGCCAACAATTATATCATGTATGCAAGCTGGTATAAGGACTAATAAATTAGTGCATGTGAGCTCTATTAAGATAATCAAAAAATAAATTTTATACAAATGAACCTTTTACAATTCTTAAAAATTTTGTAATATTGTAAAGTAATTTTTTATAAACGGTCATGAGTCAAGCAAAAGAACAACAAGATTTACATGTAGAAACACCCGATCATACACATTCTCAGGAACATACTAAAAAACCGGAGCATGGAAATCATGGTCACAACAAGAAAATTGAATACCCTGTAATCAATCCTGGTTCTGTTAAGAAAAGATCAAGAAGAAAATATCATTTGCCTGTTATCGGTCATTTTGCTGATAAAAGTGTTGAATTTAAAAACATTCTGGAAGCGGAAGAAGCGACTGGAATATCCTACCAAATGATCTTCGAAGCTTGTGTTGGAAAAATATTTATGACAAAGAACGTGATTTGGGAATTTAAAAAAGGAAATCACTACATCAAATATAAAGCATTCTATATCAATGCGCAAGAAAATTTTAAGACACAGCATGGTGGAGATAAAAAAGAGTAATACTTTTTAAACCCTTACGGATAGAGGGTGTCTCAAAGACCTTTAAATTTTTGAAGCAGTTAATAATAACCTTTCTGGAGTAATATGGCTCCATTATCCCAGGATCCGCGATACTCTGATAGCTTCTTTACATATTTATTCAACAACTTTTAATTCATAACAAACATTTAACTTATATCTTTGGAAAAGAATATGCAAAACGAACTTAATTACATTGAACAGATAAAAAGTAAAAAAGCCTTCATATGTGACATGGATGGGGTTATATACCATGGAGACAGGATTCTGCCGGGTGTAAAGGAATTCATTGATTGGCTGAAAAAAGAAAATAAGAAATTTCTTTTTCTGACAAATGCCAGTGAGAGAACTCCCAAGGAACTGAAGGACAAGCTTAAACGAATGGGTATTGATGTCAATGAAGATGTATTTTATACAAGTGCACTTGCCACTGCAAGTTTTATTTCAAGTCAGAAACCAAAAGGAACTGCCTATATCATCGGTGATGCCGGATTGATCAATGCGTTATACAATGTTGGTTATTCTATGAATCATATAGATCCTGATTATGTTGTCGTGGGAGATACACATACATATGGTTATGAGAGAATAGAGAATGCTATTAATCTTGTCATAAAAGGAGCTAAACTCATAGGTGCGAACCCTGACGTAACGGGGCCCACGGAAAATGGCATCGCACCCTCTACAAAAGCCTTAATTGCACCTATTGAATTGGCATCCGGTAAAAAAGCATATTTTGTTGGAAAACCAAATCCCCTGATGATGCGCATGGCATTACGAAAACTACAAAGTCTTCGTGAAGATACTGTAATAATTGGCGACAGAATGGACACTGATATTATTGCTGGTATTGAATCGGAAATTGATACTGTACTTGTTTTATCTGGTATATCTACAAAAGAAAATATATCAAATTTCCCTTACCGTCCAAGATATGTCTTAAGCGGAGTTATTGATCTGATCAAATAACGTTATTTACGGTTATTCAACAAATTGCCTCGCGTAATATGCTGAAGTAAGCTTTTCTCCCGTTGCATTTTCAATCAGCTCATTCCATGATAGAGAGGCTCCTGGTTTGAATACCTTTTCAATCAGATAATTACCTACATCAGGGTTGTTATAATAGCTTTGTCCAGTATAATCCTGCGATTTAATTATATTCATTGTGATATAGTAATGTAATTGAGAAGCCAGTAATTCTCCAAGCAAATAATTGTGATAATAACAAGGCGATGTGGCAATATGTATCTTCGATGCCCAGTCAGGTTCATCGCGATCAACAGGTTGTTTTATTAACTGGTATTTTTCAACCAGACTCCACCACAAACTGTTTAAATCAGTCTCTGTATTTTCATACATGCTTTTTTCAAAACGATAGATAACCTGAACCCAACGGCTGAATACCAATTGTTCCAGGCGCAGGGTTTTAAAGCAAGCATCTCTTATTTTATCTTTTTCTGAACCGGAGATTCCAGTTGCATCCTTTAACCATTGTGGGTTTGAACCTAATCGTCCAAACATCATGGCAATGGCTTCCGTTGTAAAAGTATGGGATGGATTTCTTAATAAGTATGGCAATGAACGATCAATATATTTATCATACACTGCATGTCCAAACTCATGCAACATGGTATTCATCCACTGAGAATTGTTTTTAATATTACATAAAACACGAATATCACCCTCTGTATCAATTGATATACAATAGGCATGCTGGTTCTTACCAGGCTTCTCATATAAATCACTTTGTGCTATCAGTTCGTCAACTTTCAATCCCAATCCAGCATAATAATTTTTTGTGATCTCTTCAAGATTTTTATTTTTATAATAATCATCAAGATCCAATTTGTAAATTTTAGGAGCTTCCTGAAAAAAACGATTCTGATAATGCCAGGGCATTAATTCGTTTTTATTTATTTTTAACCGGTCAGATAAATAAAGATCTATATCATTTTTTAGTTTGATATAAGCTTGTTTTGTTAAGATATCCAATTCATCAAAAATCTTCTCAATATCATCAGGATTCTGTTCTCCCAGTGTGAGATTCATTTCATGATAGTTCTGAAAACCAAGATCCACCGCTATCTCATTTCTTTTTTTGACAAGCAGTTGAATATCGTCAGCAACGAGATTTCCAATTTTCTTATGGGAAAACCATGCCTGTTTAAGTTCATTGTCATTGATGGAATTATTCAGAATATATTCAATCTCATTATCGGTATATCTTTTTCCATTTATGTCAGATCTGAAATTAGAATATTTCTTTTCAACCTGTACTTCGAGACTGACGATTTCTTTTAATTTTTCAGGGTTTGCCTTAGATAATAAATATTGATTGTATAAAATATCCAATTGCCGGATCAGCAATGATTCATTTATTTCACCTGAAGCTTTGATTTTTTTCAATATTTCAAAATCTGACTTATTCGTAACTATTTTGATACATTCTTGTTGTAATGTTTCTGCTTTGGCATAATCCTCATCTTTGCCGCTTATGGACGCATTCCAGTAAGCAAGCTTCGCTTCTGTAACAAGAGGTTTCTCAACAGAATTATGACGATCTATAAATTCAATTAATTGTTTTTTCATCAATTTAGAAATTAGTGTCTTTTTATAGTCTGTGTTATGTATGGATAAAAAGAATCAGTTTATTGAGCGCCTACATCGTCAGAATTAAATTTGAATCCAAGCCGTTTGGCTGTTTGAACTCTTGAATTTTCAATATTAGCAGCCATCTGTGCCACAGAGGCTATTTTAACAGTATCGTACGGGGGAACAAGCAAATCGAATTCCAATGAATAAATAATAGAGGTGGTAATGATATGAGTTAAAATTTCATTATCCATGGTTTGCTGTCCAAAGTTATTATAAATAAAGCCTAATTGTCGCTTCCCTTCAACCAGAAAAAACAAATCCTTATTTATAAATATTCTTGCAATGAGATAACCCAGGTCTTCAAGCCGGTTGTGTTTGAATGAATCATTCAGAAAGTTATAAATATTGATGATTCCACAATATGTATTCAATGGATTTTCTATAGCCAGAGAAGTCTTCCACATGTTGTGTTCGCGATTAAATTCAAATACATTGGTGTGCATACTGAAAACAAGCAGATCACCGGCAACTTTCAGCTGAGCTTCATATTTGCCATTATCTTTAAATTCCAAACCAGTTCTTTGATCCGCATTTTTTAATGAACTGTTATATTCTTTAGAAATTAAATTCAGTATTTTTTTAAGCGTATCAAAAATTAAGACTGTATTATCATGAACTTTAAATTTTACTGTTGATTTTTCAGCAAGAAGGTTTAAGATTTGTTCCTGGTTGTTATCTTTTTTATCCATGGTTTAAGAGTTTTTAAAGAGGTCCTTTCATAAAACTAAATTGATAGAGAAATAAATTATATAAATTAATAGGCAATGGCAAATAATACCCTGCCTTTGGAAGGTTGACCGGAATAAATACATTTCCCATTTTCTGCTTTTTGATCCAACGGAATACATCGTATTGTTGCCTTTGTCTCATCTTTAATTTTTTGTTCGGTTTCAGTTGTTCCATCCCAGTGAGCTGAAATAAAACCGCCTTTTTCATTCAATATTTTTTTAAATTCATCATAGCTGTTTACTTCATGTATATTGCTATTTCTATAATTCAGAGCCTTGGTGTATATTGATTTTTGAATATCAGCTAACAATTCCAATATTGTAATTTCGATATTTTCAAGTTTATAGGAAGCTTTTTGCAAAGTGTCACGACGGGCAACCTCTACACTCTTGTTTTCAATATCACGGGGACCTATGGCAATTCTCACAGGAACACCTTTTAATTCATATTCTGCAAATTTCCAGCCGGGTTTGTGGGTGTCACGATTGTCAAATTTGACACCGATATTATTACGCTCTAATTTTTTCTTTAGTTCTAAAGCGGTTTCAGATATTTTTTTCAGTTCATCTTCATTTTTATAAATGGGTACGATCACGACCTGTATCGGTGCTAATTTTGGAGGTAATACCAATCCATTATCATCCGAATGCGCCATGACCAATGCTCCGATTAATCGCGTAGAAACACCCCAGGAACTGGCCCAGACATAATCCGAAATCCCTTCTTTGGAAGTAAATTTTACATCAAAGGCTTTTGCAAAATTTTGCCCGAGAAAATGAGAAGTGCCTGCCTGAAGCGCTTTTCCATCCTGCATCAACCCTTCAATACAATAGGTTTCTATCGCTCCGGCAAATCTTTCATTTGCTGTTTTTTTACCTATAATAACCGGTAATGCTAGAAAGTTCTCAGCAAAATCAGCATATACATGGACCATTTTCATGGTCTCTTCCATGGCTTCTTCCGCAGTTGCATGTGCTGTATGACCTTCCTGCCATAAGAATTCAGCAGTTCTTAAAAATAACCTGGTACGCATTTCCCAACGAACTATATTTGCCCACTGGTTGACTAATATGGGTAAATCCCTGTACGATTGAATCCATCCACGATAGGTATTCCAAATGATTGTTTCTGAAGTAGGTCGTACGATTAATTCTTCTTCTAATTTTGCGGTCTCATCAACAATTACACCTTTTCCATTGGGATCATTTTTTAGACGGTAATGCGTTACTATAGCACATTCCTTGGCAAATCCTTCAACATGACTTGCTTCTTTGGAAAAAAACGACTTCGGAATAAAAAGAGGGAAATAGGCATTGCTGTGTCCTGTATCTTTAAACATCTTGTCCAATGCTGCCTGCATTTTTTCCCATATGGCATAACCATGGGGTTTTATAACCATACAACCACGGACCGCTGAATTTTCTGCCAGATCAGCCTTTATTACCAAATCATTGTACCACCGCGCATAATCCTGTGCCCTGCTCGTTAATTCTTTTGCCATCGTTTATTTAATTTTACAGAGTGCAATGTAAAAAAATTAAAACTTAATTAAAAATGGTTAAATACCTTTATTTTTTACGAAACAATATTACAATTCATTAATTAAATGACAGCCTAATTAATATTTAATAAAAACCTTTCAGGATTATCATTTTTTTAACTGATTTTGGCATAGCATTTGATATCATAGCAGAAAATAAATCCCTATAAAGAATTTTAGGAGGAAAAGTTATGAAAACAACAGGAAAAATAACAGGTTTAGCAGTTTTAACAGCACTTTTTGTAGCTTGTTTATCAACTGCATATGGTCAGGATGATCTTTATTACACCAGTCCTAATAATACATCCGGATCTGGAAATACAAATTCATTATTGAATACCGGCCCTAATAATAGTAATAATAATGTTAATAGCAATGGTGTAAGTGATTATGAAAGGTACCGGATGCAAAAAGAAGGCCAGAATCTTAATTCGTCAGTTAATGACAACAATCAGAATGCCGGTAATAACAATCAATCCAATGGAGATTATTCTGATACCACTGTTTTTCATAATGGTAATGGAAACAACTATGTACCAAATAACTATGATGGTGGTAGTGGTGGTAATGGCTATGATTACTATTACGCATCGCAGTTTCGCAGATTCAACAGCCCATATGACGGTTGTGGTTATTATGATCCTTTTTATACCGATCTTTATTGGTATGATCCTTGGTATTGGGGATCTAGTATATACATGGGAGTTCCTTATTTTGGTTTAGGTTTTGGATTTTGGGGATTTGGCTGGGGATATGGCTGGGGTGGTATGGGCTATGGATATCGTGGCCTGGGTTATCGCGGTATGGGTGGTTATGGTTACAACAGAGGGGGTTATGGATATGGTGCAAACAGAGCAGGAATGAATTCTGCAAGAGCAAGTTCAGCAATGGTGAAATCCACTGCTTCAGCAAGCGCAAGAAGCGCCACTACATCTGCCGCCAGAACTTCTTCAGCAGTGAGGTCCTCAGGTAGCAGCAACAGAAGTGCTGTAAGCAATACCAGATCTTCTGCCACAACCAGAAGCTCAGTCTCAGGGAATAGCAGTGGCAATCGTTCAGGTGGCAGCAGAAGCAGCTATAATTATAGCAGCAACAGAAGTTATACTCCGAGTTATAATCAAACAGGAAACAATTACAGATCATCCTATAATAACTCAAATGCTGGCAGAAGTGGTTCTTCAGGGTCTTCTGCACCATCCCGGTCATCTAGCAGTGGATCATCAGGCAGAAGTGGTGGATCATTTGGTGGTGGACGCGGAGGATTCGGTGGCGGTGGTCATGGTGGCGGTGGTGGTGGTCACAGATAAGATACATAATATGTAGAATATCATAGAATCAGAATATAATATATTGAATAATAATTTATAGAGATCATGAAAAAAATATCAGTAATAGTAATAGTTTTGATAAGCATACAATATTTGAATGCTCAGGATTTTCAGGAAGCTTTTCTCTTATCTCAGAATTACAACCTTGGTACAGCCCGTTCAGCAGCTATGGGAAATGCTTTTGGCGCATTAGGGGGTGACTTCTCCAGCATAGGGACAAACCCGGGAGGTATTGGGGTTTATAGATCTTCAGAATTTTCTTTTGGAGGTTATTTTTCAAGTGTTGCAGCAAATGCAAATTATTTAGGTACTCCAACATCTAATTTTCAATACAATTCAAATTTAAACAACGTTAATTATGTGAGTACTTATAAAACCGGACTTAACGAAGGGTGGGTAAGCGTCAGTTTTGGTTTGGGATATAATAAGGTCAATGATTTTAATAATGTCTTAAGTATCAATGGAACTACTGTTATGCATCAGGGTGGTGCACCGAACGCATCCATGTCGGATTATTTTGCTGAACTGGGTAATCTACCAATTGGGAGTGAATTATCTAATAGTGCACACACTGGAGAACAGACAAATTGGAACCAAAATAATCCTAGTACACTAGATCCTTATTTTGAAGGTTTAGCGTTGGCTGCTCATGTAATAAATTATGATTCTGCACAAGGTAATTATATTAGTAGCGTTCCAAATACTCCAATAACTAAAAATTTAACGCAAACAAATACTGGGTCTACAGGCGATTGGTCGTTTTCTGTAGGTGGAAATTATAGTAATAAGCTATTTATCGGTGCTTCTTTCAGCTTTATGAGTCTGAATTATCGTAGAGTTATGAATTATACTGAAAATTTTACGCCTCAAAATGGTTACAATTCTTTTAATTTTCTAATGAATAATGCTATTTCCGGGACAGGTTTTAATTTTAAAGTGGGAGCTATTTTCAAACCTGTTGAATTTATTCGGGTTGGACTGGCCTTTCATTCACCCACTTTTTATTCTATAAATGAAAATTTAAGTACGTCTATAACTACTAATGATAGTGGTACTTGGGTTCCCGGTAATAATGGTTATCCATTATCATCTGCTCAAAACAACTATTCCTTTTCAACGCCAATGAAAACAGTCGGTAGTGTGGCTTTAACAGTTAAAAATATTGGTATTATCAGTTTCGATTGTGATATGCTGGATTATACCAATATGAAGTTCAGCAATGGTGCTGACGCAAGTGAGATCAGCAGCAGAATGAGAACAACTTTTAATTTCAGACTGGGGGCTGAAGTAAAATTAGGTTCCATATATCTCCGGGCCGGTGGCGCACTGTATCAGAGTCCATATAAATCAACAGCTGTTATTGGAAGTACCAATGGCCAGGCATATAGCATGAGTTGTGGTGTTGGCTACCGTACAAGCAGGTTCTTTGTTGATTTTGCGCTCGTTCAATTTGTTCAACAGGAGAAATATTATATGTGGGATGATGTTAATTATGATAAAGCATCTTTTTCTACCAATACCTATACAACTAACAGAGGTACTGTAACCGTCGGATTCAGATTTTAGAAGTATTTTTGATACATGATTGTATAATTTGAAAAGTATTATTTCCTTCATTGAATAATAAATCAATAATACTGAGTCCGGGAACAAAACCTGTTTTCTCCTTAAATACCTGATAATATTCAACAGGCATAAAATCTTCATCATAACGAACCATTCTTGATTTTGGGTGAATGGTGTGTCTGAAATCGTGCGCATAAGCCGGAATAACATCAAATTTTTCAGTCAGATGAAATTCGTTTTTGATTTTAATCAATGATGAAATGATTGTAATAAGGTTTAAATTGAAGTCGAAAAGAAACTTTATTTTGTTGTGATAAAATTGTTCCAGGTCATCTTTATAATATAGAAAAAAAGGAGAACAACCATAGGCTGATTCTATTGCCTTCCAATGTATCTTTTGCCAGTTGGTGTCATAATCAATTTCCACTTCGCTTATGGGTATTTTTATCCCGCTTTTTTTTTTAACAGGAATGCTTAATGTTAGCGGTCCATTTGCTCCAAGGATAACACACCGGTTTCGATACGACTGTTTTGAATAGGATTCATGTTGTTCAATGCAGATATGATCATATCGTGTTAGTTTTGTAAAATACTGTATCGGAGGCAGATATGCTGATGATAACAATACAGAACCGAAGGAACTCATAAGAAAATATATTTTTAGACTTACAATTTATTGATCATTGACGCCAGATATCCTGCTCCAAATCCATTGTCAATATTAACAACAGATAATCCGCTGGCACAACTGGTAAGCATTCCCAGCAGTGCAGCCAATCCGTTAAAGCTGGCTCCATATCCTATACTTGTTGGAACAGCAATCACAGGTTTATCAACTAATCCGCCGATAACACTGGGTAAAGCGCCTTCCATACCTGCAATCACAATCAAAACCCTGGCTTGCCTTATTTTATCAAACTTGTTAAATATCCTGTGAATACCCGCAACGCCCACATCATAAATACGTTCTACTTTGTTTCCAAAAATTTCGGCTGTTACCGAGGCCTCTTCGGCAACAGGGATATCTGAGGTGCCGGCAGTAATAATTGCAATAAATGTTTCAGTAAGCTTGACCGGTTCTCTTCTGATGGTTATGGTTCGGGCAAGCGCATTGTATTCCGCATCAGGACAAATCTGCTTAACAGAATCACTCATTTCTTTGGTAACACGGGTAGCAAGGATGTTGCTGTTTTTGGTGATCATATGTTCTATGATACCATTTACATGCTCCACACTTTTACCTGAGCAAAAAATTACTTCCGGATAGCCGGTGCGCATGGCACGATGGTTATCAATCATCGCGTATCCAAGGTCAGCCATTGGCAGATCACGAAGTTGATTGTATGCGCTTTCGGTATCTAAGCTCCCTTTTTTAACGTCTTCAAGTATTCTTCTGATATCATCAGGATGCATAAAAGATAATTTTAAATCATTTTTATAAATCTATAGCGTATATTCATTCTGTATTGGCTAAATAATTATTTCATCTCTGATCTTCAAATAAAGAATAAATTTTTTCGATTGATTGATGGAGCTCTGCTCTCATTCTGCTGGTATAAGGATTGAATTTCTGCAGATCAAGAAAAAGTTGCCAGTTATCATTGCATGTTTGTTGTATTATATCCTGAAGCTTTTTATAACCTAAGGTGCTGATCCGGCTTGGTTGCAGATTAAGGTCTGCCAGTACACGGCCAATATAATGCGTGATCCCTTGTGAATAAGCAACCATCCTGTCATGTTCGTCACCGGTCATCAGTTCAACTCTCATTCTCTTTTTTGGAAAATAATTACTCCACCATTGAAAAGTGTCTCCAGTTGTCCTTATATCACACATTACAATAGGTAAAAGTTCTGTATTTTTTTTGTATGAGTCAGGACCGAACATCGGATGTGTGGCAATAATCTGGCAGGAAGCAGGAAGATTGGCTTTCATCCATTCTATTGGCATTACTTTAACAGAGCAGGTGTCAAAATAAATGGTGGTTGCTTTGTGATAAGGGTTGGTGGATTTTAACAATTCCTCAAACGAAGAAATGGCAACACAAAAAAACATGTAATCACATTCAAAAATACTTTTTTCAGTTGCTATCTCAATGTCCGGACGAACTTCTTCTTTTTTTAACCCTCTCCGGGAATATACTTTAACATGAAAATCTTCAGATAATATTTCAGCCCATAATTTCCCGAATCGGCCATATCCATATACAGATGCTACTTTCTCATTCATCAAATGTTTTTTTTTATATACAAAAGTAAGTGAAATATTGAAAATAAAAAAAAATATGGTTTTTGAGATGCCCTGTATAAGTATTTCAGTAAATTTGTATGTTGATAACTAAATTTTATATTTTATGAAAAGCAGGTTGTTTTTAGGTTTGTGTTGTCTATCCCTATTGGGTTGTTTGATTTTAGAATGTTTTCAACAAAGTATAGATATAGAAAGCAATAACTGGACTTATTTTCGAGGTTCCAATCTGGATGGAATTTCTAAAAATATAAATCTTCCGTGTACATGGGGAGAGGATACCAATATAAGCTGGAAAACTCCGGTTCATGGGAAAGGTTATTCATCTCCGGTTATATGGAATGATCAGGTTTGGGTCACTACCGCTGCTAATGATGGAAAAGAATTATATGCTGTTTGTTTGAACCGGGAAAAGGGAAATATCATTCACGACATTAAATTATTCACACCGGATAGTGTTCCTTCTATTCACTCGCTTAATACTTATGCTACTCCAACTCCTGCCATTGAAGAAGGTTTTGTTTATATTCATTTCGGTGAGCTTGGTACTGCCTGCCTTGATTCTAAATCGGGAGCTGTGATCTGGAAGCGGACAGATCTGCATTGTAATCATGTTCAGGGACCTGCATCGTCTCCGATAATTTATAAAGATTTGTTGATTCTTCATTATGAAGGAATTGATATTCAATATCTCATTGCATTGGATAAGAAAACAGGAAAAACCATCTGGAAATCTATCCGACCCCAGGAGTGTTATGAAAAAGCTGCGCCAATAGCACGTAAATCATATGTTACTCCTATTATTATCACTTTACATGGAAAAGATTTACTGATCAGCAATGGTTCCGAAGTATGCATTGCTTATGACCCTTTAACTGGAAAAGAAGTGTGGAGAGTCGTTTACTCATCCGATTCAACTATTGGAATGCCATCATTTTCTGATGGTCTCGTTATTTTTACGACAGGATTTGGACAACCGGTTCGGTTATTTGCAGTAAATCCTGAAGGATCCGGTGATATCACCAACTCCAATCTGGTCTGGCAAACCGATCTTGATGTTCCCGGCATTAATTCACCCGTTGTGAAAGACGGAATCATATATATGATTCACGAACGCGGTACTGTTACTTGCCTTGAAGCAAAAACAGGAAATGTAATCTGGAAAAATAAATTGAAGGGTGAGTTTTATTCTTCTCCGATCATTGGCGATGGAAAAATATATTTTCCCAGCAAACAAGGTTTTGTTTATGTTCTGAAGGAAGGTAAAGAATTTAATATTTTGGCTGTAAACAAACTTAATGGTCAATTCTGGACAACCATGGCTGTTTCTGGAAAATCCTTGTTACTCAGAACGGACTTAGCTTTGTATTGCATTGATAAAAAATAAAAAGAATGAAAAATTACTTCAAACTGAAATAAACAATAAAAAAATGAATAAATATTTTATATCAATTATTGCTGCAGTAATATATATG